>Ga0209894_1000255_pt1 | contig 9647 bp, 11 predicted proteins | sample GWRWT4_2Sept14_2_FD_187191 | JGI IMG/M metagenome (GOLD analysis project Ga0209894, IMG submission 187191) | Sand microcosm microbial communities from a hyporheic zone in Columbia River, Washington, USA - GW-RW T4_23-Sept-14 (SPAdes) (version 2) ... | reverse complement strand
AATTGCCAACGGGGCTGGGCGGCTTGGGCGGCGGATTACCTGATGGCGGCAAGCCGAAATTACCGCCCGGATTTCCGGGCTTTAAACGCTAACAGACTTAACTATCCCCTAACAATCCTAGGAATCACAATGTCACTGAAAATTCGTCTGGCCCGTTTTGGCACCAAGAAGCGCCCCTTTTACCGTATCGTGGTGGCTGACGCGCGCGCACCGCGCGATGGCCGCTTCATTGAAAAGCTGGGTTTTTTCAATCCGCTGCTGGCCAAGGATCATGCTGAGCGGTTGAAGCTGGAAGGCGAACGTATCAAGCATTGGCTGGGTGTCGGCGCATTGCCGACCGACCGGGTGGCGCGCATGCTGGGTGATGCAGGGCTGATCGCAAAACCGGAACGTGGCAATAATCCCGAACAGGGCAAGCCGAAAGCCAAGGCGCTGGAGCGTATCGCCCAGAAAGCCGAAGCTGCTAGCAAAGCCGCTGCGGCCGCCGCAGCGCCTGCAGAGGAAGCAGCCCCCGCCGAGGCCTAGAAAGCCTTGGCGCGCGCCGAAAGCCGGGTCTGTGTGGGCGCCATTATGGGGGCGCATGGGGTGCGTGGCGAGGTGCGTGTCAAATCTTTTACCCAACGGCCCCAGGATGTGGGCGCGTTCGGCCCGGTCGAGACAGAAGATGGCCAGCGGCGCTTTACACTGAAAGTCACCCGCAGTGTGAAAGAAGGGGTGGCTGCATCCTTGTCCGGTATTGCGGACCGCGATGCCGCGGAGGCGTTGAAAGGCCTGCGGCTCTATGTGGCCCGTTCGGCGCTGCCGATGCTGCCCGCGGAAGAGGATGAATATTATCTGGCAGATCTGATCGGTCTGGCGGTGCGCTGGGCCGACGGGCCGCCGCAAGAGGGTGTAAAAGAGGGCAAAGTCGTCGCCGTGCATAATTTCGGCGCCGGGGATCTGGTTGAGGTGGAACTGGCCGGGGGTTCGGCCGCCAAACCGCAAACGCTGTTATTGCCGTTTGAGCGTCAGGTGGTGACGCAGGTGAATGTGGCAGAGGGCTTTATTACCGTAGTTTTGCCGCTGGAAGTGAGTGAGGAGGCCGGGGAGACTGAGGAGAAACAGAGGCCATGACCGCGAATGTGTGGACCGCCACCGTCCTGAGCCTGTTCCCGGACATGTTTCCGGGGCCGCTGGGGTTCTCTCTGGCAGGAAAAGCGCTGGAAGCGGGTATTTGGCAGATGGAAGTGGTGGACTTTCGCACATTTGCGCGCGATAAACACCGCTCCGTGGATGACAGTCCTGCCGGTGGCGGGGCGGGCATGGTGTTGCGGCCCGATGTGCTGGGGGCGGCGATTGATGATCTTCGGGCGCGCGAACCGGCCCGGCGGCCGTTGATCTATCTCAGCCCGCGCGGTGCGCCGCTGACCCAGAAACGGGTGCAGGAACTGCGTTCGGGGCCGGGTGTGGCGCTGGTCTGCGGACGTTTTGAAGGTGTCGATGAGCGGCTGTTGCGCTCACGTGATATTGAAGAAGTCAGTCTGGGCGATTTCGTCCTGTCTGGCGGCGAGCCGGCGGCTCTGGCGCTGCTGGATGCGGTGGTGCGGTTATTGCCGGGTGTGGCGGGAAATCCCGATACATTCGCAGAAGAAAGTTTTGAGAAGGGGTTGCTGGAATATCCCCATTATACAAAGCCCGGCGAATGGGAAGGTATGGCAATACCGCCGGTGCTGTTATCCGGCAATCATGCGCAGATCAAGGCCTGGCGCAAGGCCAGGTCGGAAGAAATTACGCGGACGCGCCGCCCGGATTTATGGCGGCGTTACATCGCGGGAAACGAGGAGAGTGAGTGATGAATTTATTACAGGAACTGGAAGCCGAGCAGATTGCCAAACGTACCGAAGGAAAGACCATTCCCGATTTCGCCCCGGGCGATACGTTGAAGGTCATGGTGCGGGTGGTGGAAGGCACGCGTGAGCGGTTGCAGCCGTTTGAAGGCGTGTGCATTGCCCGGTCCGGCGGCATGACGCTTAATGCGAATTTCACCGTGCGCAAAATTTCCTATGGCGAAGGCGTGGAGCGTGTGTTCTCGCTTTATAGCCCGCTGGTCGATCAGGTGGTGGTGCTGCGCCGGGGCCTGGTGCGCCGCGCGAAACTGTATTATCTGCGCGGCCGCACCGGCAAATCTGCGCGCATTCTGGAAAAGAAAGTGGTTCGCAGTTAGTTCACGCTGGAGGAAAGTGCGATGGCTGGCCCAAGCACGCTATATGATAAAATCTGGCAGGCGCATCTGGTTAGTCAGCAGGCGGATGGAACCTGCCTGATCTATATCGACCGGCATCTGGTGCATGAAGTAACCAGCCCGCAGGCCTTTGAAGGCCTGCGCATGACGGGCCGCAAGGTGCGCCGTCCTGAAGCGACACTGGCCGTTGCCGATCACAATGTGCCGACCACAGACCGCGCCAAAGGCATTGAGGACGAAGAGTCCCGCATCCAGGTCGAGACGCTGGAGCAGAACTGCGCAGAATTTGGCGTTGAATATCTGCCCATGTCCGATATCCGCCAGGGCATTGTGCACATTGTTGGCCCCGAACAGGGCCTGACGCAACCCGGCCAGACCATTGTCTGCGGCGACAGCCATACCGCCACGCATGGCGCATTTGGATCGCTGGCCTTCGGCATCGGCACGTCCGAGGTTGAACATGTGCTGGCGACCCAGACACTGATTCAGACACCCGCAAAGAATATGCGCGTCACCGTGAATGGCAAACTTTCCGCCGGCTGCACCGCCAAGGATATTGTGCTGGCTATCATCGGCAAGATCGGTACGGCGGGCGGCAACGGCCATGTCATCGAGTTTGCCGGCGAAGCCATCCGTGCACTGAGCATGGAAGGCCGCATGACGGTGTGCAATATGACCATTGAGGCGGGCGCACGCGCCGGCCTGATCGCGCCCGATGAAATCACATTTGAATATGTGAAGGGCAGGCCGCGCGCGCCCAAGGGCGGTCAGTGGGAACTGGCGGTCAATTACTGGCGCACACTGGTCAGCGATGCGGGCGCGAAGTTTGACCGCGAAGTTACGCTGAACGCTGCCGATATTGCGCCGCAGGTGACCTGGGGCACCAGCCCGGAAGACGTGCTGCCCATCACCGGCAAGGTGCCCGATCCGGCGTCCGAACCCGATGCGGCGCGGCGCGCCTCCATGCTGCGCGCGCTCGACTATATGGGGCTGACGGCGGGAACGCCGCTGCAACAGGTGAAAATCGACCGGGTGTTTATCGGTTCCTGCACCAATGGCCGCATCGAGGATTTGCGCGCGGCCGCCAAAGTCGCCAAGGGCCGCAAGGTCGCATCCCATGTGGGTGCGATGGTGGTGCCGGGTTCCGGTCTGGTGAAAGAACAGGCCGAGCACGAAGGCCTTGACAAAATATTCATCGAGGCCGGGTTTGAATGGCGCGAGCCGGGCTGTTCCATGTGCCTTGCCATGAACGCCGACAAGCTGGAGCCGTTTGAGCGCTGCGCCTCTACCTCCAACCGCAATTTCGAAGGCCGTCAGGGGCGCGGCGGGCGCACCCATCTGGTTAGCCCCGCCATGGCGGTCGCCGCCGCCGTGACCGGCCGTCTGACGGATGTGCGGGATTTGGAGTAAAAAATCCCCCTCCCCCTTGTGGGGAGGGGTTAGGGGTGGGGGTGATGGCAAACGAAAGGGCGCGCCGTCTTCGTTTGAACGCAACGGATGCCGAGAGAAAGCTTTGGCGTAAATTAAGAGAACTAAAGGCGGCAGGATTTCATTTCAGACGGCAGGCGCCCATCGGGGATTACATTGCTGATTTTGTGTGTCACTCGGCAAACCTCGTGATTGAATGTGATGGAGATCAGCATTCAATTGGGGCCGGTCCTCAGAAAGACGCCGTGCGAACCGAATGGCTAGAAAGTCAGGGGTATAGAGTTTTACGATTTTGGAATAATGATGTATTAGCGAATGTTGAGGGTGTGATGCAGGTTGTCAGGCGGGAAATTGGACTTGAGTGAGTCATATGCCTAGGCACCCCACCCCCACCCCTCCCCATAAAGGGGAGGGGCTTGGCTCAGAGTTGCGCCGCACGCTTCCCCTCCCCCTTGTGGGGAGGGGTTAGGGGTGGGGGTAATGCGTAAGGAATAAATTTGATGCAGAAATTTGACAAACTGACCGGCGTTGCGGCCCCCCTGCCGCAGATCAATGTCGATACCGACATGATCATTCCCAAGCAGTTTTTGAAAACCATCAAGCGTTCGGGCCTCGGCAAGAACCTGTTCGATGAAATGCGCTATATGCCGGATGGCAAGGAAAAGCCGGATTTTGTGCTGAACAGGCCTGCTTACCGCAATGCGCAAATTCTGGTGACTGGCGAGAATTTCGGCTGCGGATCAAGCCGCGAACATGCGCCCTGGGCGTTGCTGGATTTCGGCATCCGCTGCATTATCGCCACCAGCTTTGCCGATATTTTTTATAATAATTGTTTCAAGAACGGCATCCTGCCGGTCATATTGCCGCAGGCCGATGTGGACAAATTGATGGCCGATGCCGAACGCGGCGCCAATGCCATTATCAGCATTGATCTTGCGTCACAGGAAATTCGCGGCCCCGATGGCGGCGTGGTGAAATTTGAAATTGATCCGTACAGAAAGCAATGTCTGATGGAAGGTCTTGACGATATCGGCCTGACCTTGAAGCAGGAAGCCAGCATCGGTCAGTTCGAGCAGAAACGCGCCGCGCAGCAGCCCTGGCTTTAGAAAGACCCCGCATTATGTCCAGCAACAGATCCTTGTTAATTCTGCCCGGCGATGGCATCGGCCCCGAGGTCATGCGCGAAGTGCGCCGTGTGATCGACTGGTTCGGCAAGCGCCGCTCGATCAGTTTTGATATTGACGAAGACATTGTCGGCGGCGCATCGATTGACGCGCACAAAACGCCGCTGACCGACAAGGCGCTGGAAAAGGCGATGAAGGCCGATGCGGTGCTGTTTGGTTCTGTCGGCGGCCCGAAATGGGACAATCTGGGCTTTGACATGCGGCCCGAGGGCGGCCTGCTGACGTTGCGCAAGGAGCTGGAGCTGTTCGCCAATCTGCGCCCGGCCATCTGTTTTCCAGCACTTGCCGGGGCGTCGTCGCTGAAGCCGGAACTGGTGACGGGGCTGGATATTCTGATTGTGCGCGAACTGACCGGCGGGGTTTATTTCGGCGAACCGCGCGGCATTGAGACGCTGCCCAATGGCGAGCGGCGCGGCGTCAATACGCAGGTGTACACGACATCGGAAATTCACCGTGTCGCGCGGGTGGCGTTTGAACTGGCGCGCAAACGGCGCAATCTGGTGCATTCGTCGGAAAAAGCCAATGTGATGGAATCCGGCCTGCTGTGGCGCGAGGAAGTGACCAAACTTCACGGCGCGGAATTTAGCGATGTTAAATTACAGCATATTCTGGCCGATAATTGCGCCATGCAATTGGTGCGCGAGCCCAAACAGTTTGACGTGATTGTCACCGACAATCTGTTTGGCGACCTATTGTCGGATGTGGCGGCGATGCTCACGGGCTCGCTTGGCATGTTGCCGTCCGCCTCTCTGGGCGCGAAAGACGCCAGCGGGCGTTCCAAGGCGCTGTATGAGCCGGTGCACGGTTCGGCCCCGGATATTGCCGGCAAGGGGCTGGCCAATCCCATCGCCACGGTGCTGAGCTTTGGCATGGCGCTGCGTTATTCCTTCGATCTGCCGGATGACGCCGATCTGATTGATAGAGCTGTGGAAAATGTGCTGGCGGGCGGGTTGCGCACGGCCGATATCATGCAGCCCGGCATGGCCAAGGTATCAACAGGCGTGATGGGCGACGCGATTGTGCGCGAACTCGACAAACTCACCACTTGAATTTTAACCGCCGGGGGTTTACATGCGCCCGGTATTAACGGGAGCATAAACCATGGGTTATAAAGTAGCGGTTGTAGGCGCCACCGGCATGGTGGGGCGTGAAATGCTGAATATCCTGGCGGAACGCCAGTTTCCCGCCTCCGAGGTGGTGGCGCTGGCGTCCCGGCGCAGCATTGGCAAGGAAGTCAGCTATGGCTCCCGTACGCTGAAAACCCAGGCGCTGGAAAATTTCGATTTCAAGGGCACGGACATTGCGCTGTTTTCCGCGGGAGGTTCCGTGTCGGCGGAATGGGCCCCCAAAGTGGTGGCGGCGGGCGCGGTGGTGATTGATAATTCCAGCCATTTCCGGATGCATTCCGACGTGCCGCTGATTGTGCCCGAGGTCAATGCGGCGGCGCTGTCCGGATATACCAAGCGCGGCATTATCGCCAATCCGAACTGTTCCACCGCGCAACTGGTGGTGGCGCTGAAGCCGCTGCATGATGTGGCGAAAATCAGGCGCGTGGTGGTGTCCACCTATCAATCGGTGTCGGGCGCCGGTAATCAGGGGGCGGATGAACTGTTTCATCAGACCCGCGCCGTATTTGTGTCCGATCCGATCGAAAAAAAGAAATTCACCAAACAGATCGCGTTCAACCTGATCCCCCATATCGACAGCTTTATGGAAGATGGGTACACGAAAGAAGAATGGAAGATGATGGCCGAGACCAAGAAAATGCTCGATCCCGCCATTAGTCTGACGGCTACCTGTGTAAGGGTGCCGGTATTTGTCGGCCATTCCGAAGCGGTGAATATCGAATTTGAACGCCCGATCAGCGCGGATGAAGCGCGCGATATTCTGCGCGAGGCGCCCGGCTGCATGGTGATCGACAAGCGCGAAGATGGCGGCTATATCACCCCCGTGGAATGTGTTGGCGAATTCGCCACCTATATTTCACGCATCCGCGAAGACGCCACGGTGGAAAACGGCCTCAATATGTGGGTGGTGTCCGACAATCTGCGCAAGGGCGCCGCGCTCAACGCCGTGCAAATTGCGGAAATTCTGATCGCCCGGTATCTGAAAAGCGCAGCGTAACAGGCAGCGCGGAAGGAATCAAAAATTATGGCACGCGGTACAGAACGCGATATTGATAAAAACTATCCGCTGCCGGATTTTATCGCCAAGCTGCGCCGCCTTGCGGACGCGCTTGAGAGCGGCGAAAAATTCGAAATCCAGATCGCGGGCAAGCGCATTTATGTGCCTGTCCGCGCCGTCTTTTCCATCGAGCATGAAAAAAGCGGCGGCGAAGAAGAGATCGAGTTTCAGATCAAATGGTCTGACACATAAGCATTAGCGCGGCAGCAGCGGCTCGCCCATCAGATATTCATCCACGGCGCGCGCCGCCTGGCGGCATTTAACGCTTTATAAACCACATATAGTTACAAATATTACGGCTTTTCCGTGCTGGACAGAGTGACTGGCTGCATGGGGCGGCGGTTTTGTTGCGTTTTGCGGTGGGGTTTGTAATGGGCAATGCATTTGGTTCGAATGAGCTTTGGGTCATTGTCAGCACCATTTTGGTTATTTCCATGCAGGCGGGCTTCTGCTGCCTTGAAAGCGGTTTAGTCCGGGCCAAGAACTCCATCAATGTCGCCATCAAGAATGTCATAGATTTTTGTGTCGCCAGCCTGCTGTTCTGGATGTTTGGCTTTGGCCTGATGTTCGGTCTCTCGGCAGGGGGCTGGGTCGGGGTTACAGACTTCCTGGTTGATCCGATGGCGGCGAATGGTTCAGATACCCTGAACCCGGCGATATTTTTCTTTTTCCAACTGGCGTTTTGCGGCACTGCGGTGACGATTGTTTCCGGGGCCGTCGCTGAGCGCATGAAATTCAGTGGCTATCTGATTACTTCCGTGCTTGTTTCCGGGCTGGTCTATCCGGTATTCGGGCATTGGGCATGGGGCGGCGCGCTTAATCCCGATACGCCGGGCTGGCTGCAGGGCATGGGTTTTGTTGATTTTGCCGGATCGACCGTCGTCCACTCCATTGGTGGCTGGATGTCGCTGGCTGCGATTCTGGTGCTTGGCCCGCGCCTTGGCCGCTTTGGACCCCAGGGCCGCCCGATTGAAGGGCACGATGTGCCGCTGGCGGCGCTGGGGCTGTTTCTGTTGTGGATCGGATGGTTTGGTTTCAATGGCGGCAGTGTGCTGGCCCTGAACTGGATGGTTCCGCATATTCTGGTCAACACGCTGCTGGCGGCTGCGGCCGGCGGCATAACCACACTTGCTATTAGCTGGCATCTCAAGTCGATGCCGGATGCGATCCAGATGATGTGCGGCATCCTGGCGGGACTGGTTGCCATTACGGCGGGCTGCCACGCGGTGTCCGCTGCTGAATCCGTCATTATCGGCGGAATTGGCGGCGTTGTTTATCTTGCCGTGTCGAACCTGCTGATACGCCTGCAGATCGATGATGCGGTGGATGCGGTGCCGGTGCATCTCGCTGCCGGCGTCTGGGGAACGATTGCTGTCGCTTTGTTCGGCGACCCGGAAATTCTGAATACGGGCTTGACCTTCTGGGGGCAGCTACAGGCGCAATTGGCGGGCGTTGCGATGGCCGGGTTTTTTGCCTTTGGGGTTGGCTATATTGCGCTGAAGGGTGCAAATTCCTTCACAAAATTACGGGTGAGCAATGCAGACGAACGGCGTGGTCTCAATATTGCCGAACATGGTGCGGGCAGTGCATTATTGCAGGTGCTGGACACCATGGAACAGCAGCGCCAGACAGGCGATTTTTCCCGCTCGGTGCCGGTGGAGCCAAATACCGAAGGCGGCGAAATCGCCAAACATTATAATGGCGTGCTAAAGCGGTTTCGTGCAGAAGTCGCCTCGCGTGAGCGGGCGTTGATCAATTTGCGCCAGGCAAAACAGGAAGCTGAATTCGCCAATGCGTCCAAGTCCCAGTTCCTGGCGAATATGAGCCATGAATTGCGTACACCGCTCAATGCCATTATCGGATTCTCGGAAATCATGAATGAAGGGATGTTTGGCGCGCTGGAAAACGATCAGTATAAAGAATATGTGAATGATATTCACAATTCCGGACAGCATCTTCTTGGAATTATCAACGACATTCTCGACTTGTCCAAGATAGACGCAAACAAGCGGGATCTGGAAGATTCCGAAGTCAATCTGCAAGAAAGCATAGAAGGCACCTTGCGGATGGTGCGCACAAAGGCGCAGGACGCAGGCATTTCGCTGACCTGTCATATTCCCCAGGATATTCCCGATATCCTTGGCGACCGGAAGGCCGTTCGCCAAATACTTATCAATTTGGTCTCAAATGCGCTCAAATTTACCCCTGCAGGCGGCAGCGTTAGCGTAACCGCACAAATTGAGGCAGACGGACGAATTGCAGTTAGTGTCGCCGACACCGGAATTGGAATTGCCAAGGAAAATATTTCCAGGGTGCTTGAGCCGTTCAATCAGGTCACGGCGGACAACACCAGCATTGCCTACACGGCCGAGGGCACGGGCCTTGGCCTGCCACTCGTCGTCGCGTTAACGCGGCTGCATGGCGGAACATTTGTTCTTGATAGCGAGTTGGACAAGGGCACAAATGCAACCGTGCGCTTTCCCGCCGCGCGCGTGTTGCGCAACAATGAAAATGCTGTTGCCGCCGTTGCCTAGAGCGTTTCATTATTTGACGGAAGCGTATCCAGCGTTTTGGAAATAGTTTTCGCATTCGTCTTTGCTGATAGTGCTGACGAGGCTTCCGACATGGCG
>Ga0209894_1000252_pt1 | contig 9679 bp, 10 predicted proteins | sample GWRWT4_2Sept14_2_FD_187191 | JGI IMG/M metagenome (GOLD analysis project Ga0209894, IMG submission 187191) | Sand microcosm microbial communities from a hyporheic zone in Columbia River, Washington, USA - GW-RW T4_23-Sept-14 (SPAdes) (version 2) ... | reverse complement strand
TGGGACAGCGAAGTGGCGCGGTTTGACTTGCCGGACATGTTCGGCACCAGCGGGCCGCTCAAGACGCTGCTGCTGTCCAGCGCCTTCCGGCAAGGCTTGCAAAAACAGCTCAACGTAGTCGCCGAAAAGGGTGCCGAGCGTGCTGCGCCGGTGGTCTATGAAGCAGTCAGCAAGATTTCGATCCCCGATGCGATTTCGATCGTGCGGGGCGGCTCATCGGCAGCAACCGGCTATCTGCGCGGCCAGATGGGGCAGGGGCTGGTGGGTGCGATGGTGCCGGGGCTGTCCGATGCGCTGAGGGTTACCAGCGATCCGGTGCTGGGCAAGGCGATCAAGCAGCTGGCCGGGATCGACGTGGGGCAGATGGCGCAGTCGCTGGCCGCCAGGGCCGACAATTCGATCTGGAACCAGATCGGCCTGGAGGAAGGCGCGATCCGGGCCAACCCTGAGGCAACGCGCGATCCGCTGCTGATCGGGATGTTCAAGGTGCTTTGACTTAAGTTCCTTCCCATTTTCGCGTCAGCGCAAATGGGGAGGTGGATCGTCCGAAGGACGAGACGGAGGGGCAATGGCGCACCCTCCAAGACCCCTCCGTCATTTGCTGCGCAAATGCCACCTCCCCATTTGGCTGCGCAAAATGGGAAGGAACTCTGGCCTGCTCTTTGGCTGGGGCATATAGCCTACAACGAATCGCATTCAGGAGCACACCCCAGTGAAATTCTTCGCCGACACCGCCGAAATCGAAGACATCAAGGACCTGGCCGCTACCGGCCTGATCGATGGCGTCACCACCAATCCCAGCCTGATCATGAAGTCGGGCCGCGATTTTATCGAGGTGACGAAGGAAATCTGCGGGATCGTCTCGGGCCCGGTCAGCGCCGAAGTGGTCGCGCTCGACCATATGGGAATGATGGTCGAGGCGGAAAAGCTGCGCAAGATTGCCGACAACGTCTGCATCAAGGTGCCGCTGACGCTCGATGGCCTCAAGACCTGCAAGGCGCTGACCAGCGACGGCACGATGGTCAACGTCACATTGTGCTTCTCAGCCAACCAGGCGCTGCTCGCGGCCAAGGCCGGGGCCACATTCGTTTCGCCCTTCGTCGGCCGCCATGACGACAACGGCTTTGACGGGATGCAGCTGATCAGCGACATCCGCATGATCTATGACAACTACAACTTCGGCACCGAAATCCTGGTCGCCTCGGTCCGCCACGGTATCCACGTGCTCGAAGCAGCCAAGATCGGCGCCGACGTGATGACCGCGCCGCCTTCGGTGATCAAGGGGCTGGTCAAGCACGTGCTGACCGACAAGGGCATCGAAGGCTTCCTGGCCGATTGGGCCAAGACCGGGCAGTCCATATAGCCAAAACCAAAATCGTCACCCTGAACTTGTTTCAGGGTCCATCGTGAGGCACAGACCGAAGCGCGTTGGCGCACCAGGCCGCGAGGTTGATCGTTCGAACCCTCTGTTCGGCCATGGCTGCACGATAGATGCTGAAACAAGTTCAGCATGACGGAAATTGTTTGTTTGGTATTGTAGTTCGATGTCCGACGAATCTCCCCTCGACCGCTTCAAAGGCGTCCTGACCGGCGCCAGCCGCGCAATTGCGCAGGAGCCCGAGCTGGAGATCGCCTGGACTGCCGATGCGCCCGTGGCCAACGGCACCAACTTGCGCGTGCCGATGCCTGGGCGCTCTTTGCCGCTGGGTCAGGCGATGGAAGCGCGCGGCTTTGCGGACAGTTTCGCGCTGCGGCTGCGCCACCATAACGAGGCACTCCACGCCCGCCATGCCCCGGCTGAGCCGACGGCGCGGGCCTGTTTCGATGCGGTTGAGCAGGTCCGGTATGAGGCCTTGGGGGCCAAGGGCTATGCCGGGATGCGGCACAACCTTGATGCGGCGCAGCAGGTCCGCACGCTGGGCGATCCGATCACCCGCGCCACCCGTCCGGACGAAGTGCCGATGCAGGCAGCGCTCGCCTTGTTGCTGCGCGAACATCTGACCGGCCAGCCGGTTCCTGAGCCTGCGCGCGAAGGCGTGGACATGCTGCGCGGCTGGATCGAGGAGCGCGCCGGGACCGATTTCGATGCATTGGCGGCGATGCTCGACGATCAGGCCGCGTTCCAGGCGCTGACTTTGTCGATGCTCCAGCATCTTGAGCTCACCCAGGCCCAGCCGATGGAGCCGGAGAGCGAAGAGGGCGAGGATCAGGACAGCGACGATCAGGAAGACCAGCCCGACGACGGCGAATCGAGCGAAGACCAGAGCCCCAGCGAAGTCGCCTCCGAACCCAGCGAAGGCGAGGAAGACGGCGAGGACGAGAGCGAACGGCAGATGGACGACGACCAGTCCGATGCCGAAGAAGGCGACGAGGGCGAAGAGGGCATGCTCCCTACCCGGCCCAACCGCCCCTGGACCGAACTGCCGCTGAAGTTCGATTACAAGGCCTATACCGAAAGCTTCGACGAAGTGGTCGCGGCCAACGACTTGTGCGACGAGGAAGAGCTGACGCGCCTCCGCGCCTATCTCGACGCGCAATTGAAGGGCCTGCAGGGGATCGTTACCAAGCTCGCCAACAGGCTCCAGCGCCGCCTGATGGCACAGCAGAACCGCTCCTGGGATTTCGACCAGGAAGAAGGCCTGATCGACGCCGCGCGGCTCGCCCGGGTGGTGATCTCACCCGGCCATTCGCTGAGCTACAAGGTTGAGCGCGATATCGAGTTCAAGGACACGATCGTCACGCTGCTGATCGACAATTCGGGCTCGATGCGCGGCCGTCCGATCTCGATCGCCGCGATCAGCGCCGATGTGATGGCGCGCACGCTCGAACGCTGCGGGGTCAAGACCGAGATCCTGGGCTTCACCACTCGCGCCTGGAAGGGCGGACAAAGCCGCGAGGCCTGGCTGGCCGGCGGCAAGCCCGCGCAGCCCGGCCGCCTCAATGATCTGCGCCATATCGTCTACAAAAAGGCGGATATGCCCTATCGCCACGCCCGCAAGAACCTGGGCCTGATGATGCGCGAGGGGCTGCTCAAGGAAAACATCGACGGCGAGGCGCTGCTCTGGGCCCATGCCCGCCTGCTCGCCCGTCCGGAGGACCGCCGCGTGCTGATGGTGATTTCGGACGGCGCGCCGGTCGATGATTCCACACTCAGCGTCAACAACGCCGGGTATCTCGAGCTGCACCTGCGCAAGGTGATCGAGTGGATCGAAAAACAAAGCCCGGTGCAGCTGGTGGCGATCGGGATCGGCCACGATGTGACGCGCTATTACCGCCGCGCCGTGACGATCATGGACGTCGAGCAGCTGGGCGGGACGATGATCGAGCAATTGGCGGGACTGTTCGAGGAAGAATAGCGCGCCGGTTTGTGTAGCTTGACATCGGGAGAGTTGCTGCAACACTCTGCAATTGGAAAATTGCTAGGCGTTACAATGTTTTATATCCTGCTGTTCTACCTTGCATTCTTCTTCGCGGCGCTGGTCTTGCCCACCTTGCGGGTCTGGCGGCGCGGCGGGATCAACCCGCTGGTTTTGCCTGCCAATGACAGCGTCGATGGCTTTGTTGGACTGTGGTTCAAGCTGCTGGTGGGCGGATTGGGTGCCTACCTGTTCGCGCTGGCGCTGGGCTTGACTGCGCCGTTGGGGGCGATCGCGGTGGGCGCGGCAACGGAGCGGCAGGTGGCGGGCTGGACGCTGCTGATTGCCTCGCTGGTCTGGGTGGTGCTGGCGCAAGTGCAAATGGGTGCATCGTGGCGGATCGGTATCGATACCCAGCGCAAGACCGATCTGGTTGCCTCAGGCCTGTTCCGGATCAGCCGCAACCCGATATTCCTGGGCATGATGATCCAATTGTTCGGCCTGTTTCTGCTCCAGCCAGACGCGGTGACCCTGCTGGTCCTGGTTTGCGGCTATGTGCTGATTTCGGTCCAGATCCGGCTTGAGGAAGACCACCTGCGCCGCCAGCACGGCGAGGCCTATGCCGAATTCTCCACCCGGGTCAGGCGTTGGATGTGATGGCTTTGATCGCGGGTCGAACAAAGAGCTGAAAAGAGCAAGAATTGGCGGTTGCCAAGTTCTGGGCGCGCGATTAGCAATTCCTGTCGATGGGGCAAAATCAACTTACCAGAACGTACGGATTCGGGCTTGCCTGTGGCATGGCCCTGGGGATCGTGATGCCGCTGGCGGCACAGGAAACGGCACCCCCGCCGCCTGCGCCTGCAGCGGCTTTGGCACCATCCCCGCTGCCTGTCGCTGCGCCTCCCTCTACACCTAGCCCGCCATGCACCAGCCCAGCCGGCGCCGCCGCAGCGCGCTGTGTTCCGGCGCTGACCCAGCTGATCATCAGCCTTGATGCGCCGATCAGTTCGCGCACGGCCAAGACGGGTGAGACATTCACGTTCTCGCTGGCCGAACCGATCCTGCTGAACGGCGCAGTGGTGGTGCCGACCGGAACCAAAGGCACTGGCGAAGTGGTCCATGCCAAGGGCACCGGGCTGGGCGTGGGCGGCGAGCTGGTGCTGGCCGCGCGGACTCTGGACGTGGGCGGCAAGCCGGTGCGGCTGCGCTCGATGAAATTCGGCGTGGCGGGCAAGGATCGCCAGGACCTGGCCTTTGCGCTGGGTGTCACGGTCGGCTTTCCCGCGCTGTTCGTGCGCGGCAAACATATCGACTTGCCGCAAGGCGCGCTGGCGGGTGCCAAGCTGGCCGAAGACCTCATTCTCGATGCCCCGGCGCCTGCGCCGTCGGCTCCGGAAGCCGCGCCGGGGGCAGTCCCCGCCGCACCACCACCTCCGCAATCTGGGAGCGCGCAATGAAGTTCAAGCTGATTTCCGCCGTGGCCGCTGTCGCCGCGCTGAGCCTGTCGGCCTCGCCGGTCATGGCCAAGGACAAGAAGGACAAGGAAAAAGAAGAAGAAGGCGCAGGTCCGGTCACGATCCCCGCGCCGCCCCCGGGCAAGGGCCAGATTGTGTTCTACCGCCCCGGCGGCATGGGCATGGCGCTGGGCTGCTCGGTTAACGAAAAGGGCCAGAAGCTCTCTTCGCTCGGTTCGGGCCGCTATTTCATCCTGGTTACCGATCCGGGCAAGCACGAATATACCGTGAAAAGCGAAGCCAAGGATGTCCTGGCGCTGGAAGTCGAAGCCGACGAAACCCAGTACGCCAAATGCCGGATCAAGATGGGTATCATGGTCGGCCGTCCTGACCTGGCCCCGGGCACCGAGGCTGAGTTCAAGGAAAAGAACAAGTGGAAGATGGTCGATGACGACGACATGGGTCCCGGGCCGGGCGCGCTGCGCAAGGCCGATGTAGCGGCTGCGCTGGCACCCAAACCGGCCCCTGCGGCTGAGCCCGCTCCGGCACCGGCTCCGGCCCCTGCGGCTGAGCCGGCTCCTGCTCCCGCCACCTGATCAATTTGGCACTTTCGGTTCCGCCGGTCCCCAGCGCGGGGCCGGCGGAATGCTTTTGGGCCAATGAAATGGCTTGACCACCGCGTTTAATCGCTTGATTAAACCGCCATGACCAAAGCCTCCACCGTCACTGACGCCATGCTGACCCGCCGTTCGATCCGCGCGTTCAGCGATACACCCGTTCCGCTTGAGACGATCCGCCAGGTGCTCGACACCGCGCGCTGGGCACCCAGCGGATGCAATTTCCAGCCGTGGGAAGGCGCGGTGCTGACCGGGGCGCCTTTGCGCGAACTGCAGGACAAGATGCGCGCCGCGCCGATGCAGGATCCCAAGGAATACTCCTGGAGCGATCCCGAGGTCTTGCCCGAATGCCTCGCCCGCCTGCACCAGGTTGGGGCGGATATGTATGCCGCTCTGCAGGTCGATCGCGGCGACAAGGAAGGCCGGGCCGACTTCGTGGGCCGCAATCTGGTCTCGTTCGATGCACCGGCCGTGCTCTTGGTCTATTTCCCGCGCGTGATGGGCCCGCCGCAATGGTCGGACGTGGGGATGTGGTTGCAATCGATCATGCTGCTGCTGCGCGAGGCGGGGCTGGACAGCTGCCCGCAGGAATTCCTCTCGCTCCACGCCAAGCTGATCAAGGACTATCTGGGCGTGTCGGATGAAAGCCACATCTTCTTCTGCGGGATTGCGATCGGCTATGGGATTGCCGACGATCCGGTGAACCAGTTTGACCGCAAGCGCGAGCCGCTGGACAGCAAGGTCCAGTTCCTGGGGTTCGAATAGGAGCGTGACCATGGACGTTTCGGAAGCCGTCGCCAGCCGCCGCTCGATCCGGGCATTCCTCGACAAGCCGGTCGATCAGGCGGTGCTGCGCCGGGTGTTGGAAAAAGCCCAGAACGCGCCCTCGGGCGGCAATACCCAGCCGTGGAACGCGGTGATGCTGACCGGCGAGCCGCTGCAAAAGCTGATCGAGCTGGTCGCCGAAACAATCCCGCAGGGGCTGGCCGCCTATTCGGCCGAATACCCGATCTATCCCGCCGAGCTGGAAGGCCGCTATGCCGCCAGCCGCTTCGGCGTGGGCGAGGCGATGTATGCCGCGCTCGAAATCCCGCGCGAGGACAAGGCCCAGCGAATGGAGGTGTTCCGCAACAACTTCCGCGCGTTCGGCGCGCCGGTGCTGATGCTGGTCCACACGCCCCGCTACATGGGGCTGCCGCAGTGGAGCGATATCGGCATGTGGTTCCAGACCGTGATGCTGCTGCTGCGCGAGGAAGGCCTCGATTCGTGCGGGCAAGAGGCCTGGGCGGTTTACCAGAAGCAGATCCGCGAAGTGGTGGATATCCCCGAAGACCACATCTTCTTCAGCGGCTGCGCGATCGGCTGGGGGGATCGCGATGCGGCGGTCAACCAGTTCCCGGTGCCGCGGGTGGGGATTGATGAGGCGGTGACGTGGGTGGGGTTCTAAACAGTCCCCCTCCCGCCTGCGGGAGGGGCTAGGGGTGGGCCAGTCCCTGTCGATTTAGCGCCGCTCATTCTTTTGACTCACCCACCCCCGACCCCTCCTGCAGGCGGGAGGGGAGTTGACCGCCGCGCTTCGATGCGTAAGGCCCGCGCCATGACCGACAGTGCAGTCCCCCTGAGGCTCTTCAACAGCCTGACCCGCCAGCTGGAACCTTTCCAGCCCGTCCACCCGGGAGTCCCGGGTGATCCGGACAAGCCGGCGGAGGCGCGCGTCTATACCTGCGGGCCGACGGTCTACAACTACCCCCACATCGGCAACATGCGCGCCTATGTCTTCGCCGACGTGCTGGGCCGCACGCTCAGCTTCAAGGGCTACAAGCTGACCCACGTGATCAACATCACCGATGTGGGCCACCTGACCGACGATGCCGATGCCGGCGAAGACAAGATGGAGAAGATGGCAGCCGAGCAGGCGCAGTCCATTTGGGATATCGCCCGCCACTACACCGAGGCCTATTGGGCCGACATCAAGGCGCTGAACATCCGCCAGCCGGCCCAGTGGACCATCGCGACCGATTACATCGATGAAATGATCGAGTTCGCCAAGGATATCGCCGACAAGCACTGCTATGAACTCGACAGCGGGCTCTATTTCGACGTCTCGACTGTCGCCGACTATGGCCGCCTGGCCCGTGCCCAGACCGAGGACGGCGCCAATGAAATTATGGGCCGGATCGACGAGGTCGAAGGCAAGCGCAACGCCGCTGACTTCGCGATCTGGCGCAAGACCCCGCCGGGCGAGAAGCGCCAGATGGAATGGGATTCGCCCTGGGGCAAGGGCGCGCCTGGCTGGCATCTCGAATGCTCGGTGATGAGCGGCGCGGTGCTGGGCTTTCCGTTTGACATCCACACCGGCGGGATCGACCACCGCGAAATCCACCACCCCAACGAGATCGCCCAGAACCAGGCACACTGCTGCACCAACGGCCTCGACGTGGCGTCAAATTCCGGCGCCAACGTGTGGATGCACAACAATTTCCTGATCGAACGCAGCGGCAAGATGAGCAAGAGCGCGGGTGAATTCCTGCGCCTGCAACTGCTGATCGACAAAGGCTACCATCCGCTGGCCTACCGGATGATGTGCCTGCAGGCGCACTACCGGAGTGAGCTGGAGTTTGGTTGGGAGGGGCTGGGGGCGGCTTTGGTGAGGTTGAAGCGCATTCTGGCTGCTTGGCAAAAACTCTCGACTGATTTGGACTTCAATTCTGCTCTTCAGGGCGAGAATCTTGCGGAAGCGACCTCGCACGTTGAGGGATTTGGAGAAGCTATCTCATCCGATCTAAACACGCCCGTCGGCTTGATGGAGTTTGAGCATCTACTCAACGAGAAGTCGATCGCGCCAGCCGATCGGATTCGCGGAATTTTGAGAATGGATGAGGTTTTGGGACTTTCGCTTGCAACCTTGGATCGCACCGACCTCCGCATCCGCCCCAAGGCCGCGACCATCACCGAAGCCGAAATCGAAGCCAAGCTGGCCGAACGCAAGGAGGCCCGCGCGGCAAAGGACTTTGCGCGGTCGGACGCCCTGCGCGACGAACTCATCGCTGCCGGAGTCGAGGTGATGGATGGCGATCCGCTGGGGTGGGAGTGGAAGCTGGGGTAATCCAGTCAGAACCTCCGACCCAAACCCGTTCGTCCCGAGCGAAGTCGAGGGATCGCCCAGCCGCGGTCCCTCGACTTCGCTCGGGACGAACGGACGTAACGCTATTCTGACGCCTTCGTGCAAGCGGCGCTTGGCAAGGCGGGCTAGGCTGTGCATCACTTGAACTGCACCAGGGGCCTTCGATGAACCGCTTGCTCAAGACTTTCGCATTCGCCGCGCTGCTGATCGCCGCCGCGCCCGCGCCAAACCCCAATGCCGCGGCGGTCGATCTGACGCTCAAGCAGGCCTATGGCGGCTATCTCAAGGAAAGCGGGCCCAGCGGCGGGGATTGGGACCAGCCGGTCTTTTCCGCCGCCACAACCAAGCTGATCAAGGCCTGGAAAAAGCACAACGGCGGGGAACTGACCGGGCTGTCCTCCTATGGCTGGCTGTGCGAATGCCAGGACTGGCAGCACAGCAAGTTCGCCTGGAGACGTACCGCCATCCGTCAACTGCAAAAGGATGTCCTGGTAGTAACGGTCAAGGTCAACGCCGGCTTTGGCGATTGGGGCACCCAGCAGCTTACGATGGTCAAAGAGGGGCAGCGCTGGCTGATCGACGATCTGTCGAGCGAAAGCGCGCCGTTCGGGGTCAAGGCGGCAATGCGTCAGGAACTGACTGAGAAGCCCGGCAGCTGATGAAGCTGTGGCGGCTTACCCGCACGCCGTTCGTCGCGCTCGACGGCAAAGGGGCAGAGCTGCATGGCGCCCGCTATGCGCCGCCGGGCCATCCGGTGGTGAGCCTGGCCAGCGAGGCCGGGCTCGCGGTGCTGGTGGCACTGCGTTACCAGCCGCGCGACCTGGTGGGCATCCCTGACGATTTCGTGCTGGGCTGGACCGAAGTGGGCACGGTGCCGCTTCGCGTGCCCGATCCCGATGAGGATACGATCCGTGCTTTCGTGGGCGAATGGCTGGAGAGCCAGCGCTCGCTAACTTGCGCGATCCGCTCGAAAGTGCTGCCCGAAGCCGACGTGATCTACCTCAACCCACGCCATCCCCACGCCGCTCGGGTCGCCCCGCTCACAACCCGCCCGTTTGACTTTGCCGAATGCCTGCACCGCCCGCCGATGCTGGACAGCTTTCAGGAACCCCAATGACCATAACCGTG
>Ga0209894_1000247_pt1 | contig 9776 bp, 15 predicted proteins | sample GWRWT4_2Sept14_2_FD_187191 | JGI IMG/M metagenome (GOLD analysis project Ga0209894, IMG submission 187191) | Sand microcosm microbial communities from a hyporheic zone in Columbia River, Washington, USA - GW-RW T4_23-Sept-14 (SPAdes) (version 2) ... | reverse complement strand
GAATTCGTACATGCGTTCGCGGCGCAGGGTAACCTTGCAACCGATCGGCATGCCTTCACGCAGCTTGAACTGCGCGATCGACTTCTTCGCCTTGGTGATAACCGGCTTCTGGCCAGCGATCAGTTCCATTTCGGCGGCAGCGATCTGGACCTTCTTCTTGTCCTGGCTGCCTTCACCGACGCCCATGTTGATCGTGATCTTTTCGATCTTCGGAACTTGCATCACGTTGGCGTAACCGAACTTCTCGGTCATCGCCTTGGCGATCTGCTCGTCGTACTTCTTGCGAAGACGGGGCACGTACTTATCAGCCATCGATGGTCTCCCCGGACTTCACGGCCACGCGGACCTTCTTGCCGTCCTTGTCTTCAAAACGGACGCGGGTTGCCTTGCCGGTCTTGGGGTCAGCGAGGCCGACCTTCGACATCGCCAACGGCGCTTCGCGACGCTCGATCCCGCCCTGCGGGTTAACCTGGCTGGGCTTGCGGTGACGGGTAGCCACGTTCACGCCCTGGACTACGATCTTGCCATCCTTCGGCATGACCTGAAGGACAGTGCCGGTGCGGCCCTTGTCCTTACCCGAGCGGACAACGACGTTGTCACCCTTCTTGATCTTGGCAGCGGACATTAGAGGACCTCCGGCGCAAGGCTGATGATCTTCATGTAGCCCTTGCCGCGCAGTTCGCGGACCACGGGGCCGAAGATGCGGGTGCCGATGGGTTCGGCGTTCTTGTTGATCAGCACGGCAGCATTGCTGTCGAAGCGGATCACGCTGCCGTCAGTGCGACGCACTTCCTTGCGGGTGCGAACGATGACGGCGCGGTGCACGTCGCCCTTCTTCACCTTGGTGCGCGGCTGTGCTTCCTTGACCGACACCACGATGATGTCGCCCACGCCGGCAGTGCGGCGCTTCGAGCCGCCCAGCACCTTGATGCACTGGACGCGCTTCGCGCCGCTGTTGTCAGCGACGTCGAGGTTTGATTGCATCTGGATCATAGATCCGGTTCCTTCTCACTGGCTTGCCGGAACCAGTCCGGCAGTTCCAAAGCTCTTTTGTTGGTCGCTTCGCGAACTGGAAAAGTGGTGCCCACTTTTCCTGCGAAACTCCCGGTCGACTTAGACGTCGGCTTCGACCGCAGCGGTCTTGCCAGCCTGGACCCGCTCGATGACCTTCCAGGTCTTGAGCTTCGAAATCGGCGCCGATTCCTCGATGCGCACGGTTTCGCCGGTCTTGTAAGCGTTGTCTTCGTCGTGGGCGTGATACTTCTTCGAACGACGGATGATCTTCCCGTAGAGCGGGTGCTTCACCTTACGCTCGACCTTCACGACCACGGTCTTGTCGGTCTTGTCGGAAACCACAGTCCCGATCAGGATACGCTTGGGCATCTGTGGGCTCCTTACTTCGCTGCGCGGGCGCGTTCGCCCTGCAACGTCTTGATGCGGGCGATGTCGCGGCGCACTTCCTTGATGCGCGCCGGGCGCTCAAGCTGGTTCGTCGCGGCCTGGAAGCGCAGATTGAACGCTTCCCGCTTCAGTTCGGCCAGGTCAGCGGTCAGCTGATCCTCGGTCTTGGCGCGGAGGTCTTCAACCTTGGCCATCATTCACCTCCCAGGTGCGAGGTGTCACCCAGACGGGCGACGACCTTGGTCTTGATCGGCAGCTTCATCGCAGCGCGGCTGAAGGCTTCGGCGGCCAGCGGGCCGGCAACGCCGTCCAGTTCGAACAGGATGCGGCCGGGCTTCACCCGCGCTGCCCAGTATTCGATCGAACCCTTGCCCTTACCCTGACGGACTTCGGCAGGCTTCTTCGAAACCGGCACGTCCGGGAACACGCGGATCCACAGACGCCCCTGGCGCTTGATGTGGCGCGTGATCGCACGGCGAGCGGCTTCGATCTGACGAGCGGTGATCCGCTCCGGCTCAAGCGCCTTGAGGCCATAGGACCCGAAGTTCAGATCGGTACCGCCCTTGGCGTCGCCCTTGATCCGGCCCTTGAAGGCCTTGCGGAACTTGGTTTTCTTAGGTTGCAGCATGACTTAGTTCCTGCGGTCATCGCGCGCCGGGCGCACGCCGGAGGTCTGAGCCTCCATCATCAGGCGGTCCTGGGCCATCGGATCGTGGCCGAGGATCTCGCCCTTGAAGATCCAGCACTTGATGCCGATGATCCCATAGGCGGTCAGCGCTTCGGCTTCGGCGTAGTCGATGTTGGCGCGCAGGGTGTGCAGCGGCACGCGGCCTTCACGGTACCATTCGATGCGGGCGATTTCCGCACCGCCGAGACGGCCCGAGCAGGTGATCTTGATGCCTTCGGCACCAAGACGGAGCGCCGACTGCACCGCCCGCTTCATCGCACGGCGGAAAGCCACGCGGCGGATCAGCTGATCGGCAATGCCCTGGGCGACAAGCTTGGAATCGATTTCCGGCTTGCGGATTTCGACGATGTTCAGCTTGACGTCGCTCGAGGTCATCGCGGCGAGCTGCGAGCGCAGCTTTTCGATGTCCGCACCCTTCTTGCCGATGATGACACCCGGACGGGCGGCATAGATCGAAACGCGGCACAGCTTGGCGGGACGCTCGATGACGACCTTGGAGATCGCAGCCTGCGGCAGCGTTTCCATGATGAACTTGCGCATCTTGAGGTCTTCCTCAAGCATCTTCGCATAGTTCTTGCCTTCGGCGTACCAGCGGCTGTCCCAGGTACGGTTGATCTGCAGACGCAGGCCGATCGGGTTGCTCTTGTGACCCATGATCAGGCCTCCTCAACTTCACGGACCACGATCCGCAGCCGCGAGAACGGCTTCAGGATGCGGGTCGACTTGCCACGGCCACGGGTGTGGAACCGCTTCATGGTGACCGACTTGCCGACGCTGGCTTCAGCCACGACCAACGCGTCAACGTCGAGGTTGTGGTTGTTTTCCGCATTGGCGATCGCCGAGGCGAGCACCTTGCGGGCATCGACTGCCATCGCCTTGGTCGAGAAGGCGAGGATGTTCATGGCCTCTTCGGCCTTCTTGCCGCGGATCAGGGCGGCGACCAGGTTGAGCTTCTGGGCCGAACCACGGATAGTGGTGCCGACCGAGAGGGCTTCCTTTTCGCCAACGCGGCGCGGAGCAGCTTGCTTGCTCATTAGCGCTTGCCCTTCTTGTCGGCAGCGTGGCCGGGGAAGCTGCGCGTGGGCGCAAATTCACCAAGCTTGTGACCGACCATGTCTTCGTTGACCGAGACGGGGATGAACTTGTGGCCGTTATAGACGTTGAACGTCAGGCCGACGAACTGCGGCAGGATCGTCGAACGACGCGACCAGGTCTTGATCGGTGCGGCGCGAGTGCCGGCGTCCTGCTGGGCTTCCGCCTTTTTCAGCAGGTGCAGGTCGACGAAGGGGCCTTTCCAGACGGAGCGTGCCATGGTGGCTTACCTCTTCTTCTTGGCGTGACGCGAACGGATAATCATCTTGTCCGTCTGCTTGTTATGGCGGGTACGAGCACCCTTGGTCGGCTTGCCCCACGGGGTAACCGGATGACGGCCACCCGAGGTACGGCCTTCACCACCGCCGTGCGGGTGGTCGACCGGGTTCTTGGCGACGCCGCGGGTCAGCGGACGACGACCAAGCCAGCGGTTACGGCCAGCCTTGCCGAGGTTGGTGTTCTGGTTATCGGGGTTCGAGACCGCGCCAACCGTGCCCATGCAATCACCGCGCAGGTAGCGCTGCTCACCCGAGTTCAGGCGAACGATCACCATCCCGCGGTCACGACCGACGACCTGGACATAAGTCCCGGCCGAACGGGCGATCTGGCCACCCTTGCTCGGCTTCATCTCCACGTTGTGGCAGATGGTGCCGACCGGCATCTGGCTGAGCAGCATGGCGTTGCCCGGCTTAACGTCGGTCTTTTCACCAGCCACCACCACGTCACCGACAGCGAGACGCTGCGGAGCGATGATGTAGGTCTGCTCGCCGTCTTCGTACTTGACGAGCGCGATGAAGGCCGTGCGGTTGGGGTCATATTCCAGACGCTCAACAGTAGCCGGCATGTCCCACTTACGACGCTTGAAGTCGATGAAGCGGTACTTCTGCTTGTGACCACCCGCGATCCCGCGCGAGGTCACATGGCCCTTGTTGTTACGGCCACCGGTCTTGTGCTTGCCTTCGGTCAGCGCCTTGACGGGCTTGCCCTTCCACAGCGACGACTTGTCGACCAGGATCAGGCCGCGGCGGCCGGGGCTGGTCGGGTTATAGTTCTTGAGTGCCATGGTTCAGCCTCAGATCCCGCTGGTGACGTCGATCGACTGGCCAGCAGCCAGCGTCACAACAGCCTTCTTCACGTCCGAGCGCTTGTAGGGCTTACCCTTCCAGCGCTTGGTCTTGCCCTTCTGGGTCAGCGTGTTCACGCTCTTGACCTTCACCCCGAACAGCGCCTCGACGGCCGCCTTGATTTCGGGCTTGGTCGCCTTTTCGGCGACCTTGAAGACCACAGCGTTGTTCTCGCTGAGCAGCGTCGACTTCTCGGTGATGTGGGGAGCCACGATCACGTCGTAGTGACGCGTGTCGATTGCGTCCTTAGCCATTGAAACGCGCCTCCAGCTTTTCGACCGCGGCGCGCGTCAGCACCAGCGTATCATGCTTCAGGATGTCATAGACGTTCGCGCCGATCGCCGGGAGGACGTTGATGCCATAGAGGTTGGCCGAAGCGCGGGCGAAGCCCTCGTTCACGGCGTCACCGTCGATCACCAGTACCTTCTTGCCCCAGTTCGCCTTGGCGAGCTGTTCGGCCACGGCCTTGGTCTTGGCATCCTTGAGATCAAGGGTGTCAACAACCACCAGATTACCGTTAGCCTTGGACGAAAGCGCCATCTTCAGACCGAGGGCACGGACCTTCTTGTTCAGCGAAACGTCGAATTCACGACGGCGCGGACCCATGGCCTTGCCACCGCCGATGAAGATCGGCGCCTTGCGGTCACCGTGACGAGCCGTACCGCCGCCCTTCTGGCGACCGAACTTCTTGCCGGTGCGGGCCACGTCCGAACGCTCACGAGCAGCGCGGGCGATGCCGCGGCGGTTCTCGAGCTGCCAGGTGACAACGCGGTGAAGGATGTCAGCGCGCGGCTCAAGGCCGAACACGTCATCGTTGAGTTCGATGTCGCCCTTGCCGGCGGTGCCATCGAGGTTGGAAAGCTTGACCTTCACGACTTAGCCCTCCTGACCTTCGGTCGCTTCGACGGCCGCGGTGTCTTCCGCGGGGGTGTCGGCAGCGGCCGGAGTTTCATTGCTGTTGGCGGCACCCTTGATGCCGGCCGGATAAGGCGCTTCGGCGTGGCGCGAGACCTTCACCGAGTCCTTGACGGTCAGCCAGGAGTTCTTCGCACCCGGGACCGAACCCTTCACGAAGATCAGGCCACGCTCATCATCGACGCGGACGACTTCGAGGTTCTGCTGGGTGCGGTTACGGTCGCCCATGTGGCCGGCCATCTTCTTGTTCTTGAAGACGCGACCCGGATCCTGACGCTGCCCGGTCGAGCCGAGTGCGCGGTGCGAAATCGAGACACCATGGGTGGCGCGCATGCCGCCGAAGCCCCAGCGCTTCATGCCGCCCTGGAAGCCCTTGCCCTGGGTCGTGCCGGCAACGTCGACCATCTGGCCCGGCACGAAGTGCGAGGCAGCGATCGTTGCACCAACTTCCAGCACGGCGTCATCGGCCACGCGGAATTCGACAACCTGGGCCTTCAGGGGAACCTGAGCCTTAGCGAAATGTTCACGCTGCGGCTTGGCAACGTTCTTCTGCTTGGCACTGCCGGCACCCAGCTGAACCGCGACATAGCCGTCGGTTTCAGCGGTGCGCACGGACACCACCTGGCAATCTTCCAGCGCCAGGACGGTCACGGGCACATGCCGGCCGTCCTCCTGGAACAGGCGGGTCATCCCCACCTTCTTGGCGATCACGCCGGTACGCATGATCCGTTCTCCTACAGAGGCCTGTGGGGACCATCCCCAAAGGCGTGTTCAGCCCAAAATGTGAAGCGAGCCCCGTCCGGGCTGAGTGCCTCCGGGTGGAGGCGAGACGGGGGACGCTTACCCGGATAAATCCGGAGGTATCCCTTGTGTCCCCGGCTATTGCCGGGGCTCTGTCTCGTCGCGGGTTTACCCTTTCAGGGCCCGCGAGGAGCCGGGCCGAAACCCGGTATTGAGCGGCCCTTAGGCCACGCCGGCTGATTAAGCCAGCTTAATCTCGACGTTCACGCCGGCCGCCAGGTCGAGCTTCATCAGCGCGTCCACGGTGGTGGCGTTCGGCTGCACAATATCGAGCAACCGCTTGTAGGTGCGCACCTCGAACTGCTCACGCGACTTCTTGTCAACGTGAGGGCCGCGGTTGACGCAGAACTTCTCGATCTGGGTCGGCAGAGGAATGGGGCCCCGGATCAGCGCGCCAGTGCGGCGAGCGGTCTCGGCGATTTCGCCAGTCGCCTGATCCAGCACGCGGTGATCGAATGCCTTGAGACGAATGCGGATGTTCTGAGCTTCCATTGTGTCCTGCTACCGATGAGAAAGAGCAAAGGGGGTTGCCCCCCAAACAAATTCGAGCCGCGCCCCTACACAGGGTCCGGGATTCGCGCAAGCCTCTTTTACTGCGGAATTGCGGCATTGCCAGCGGGTCAGACCCAGCGCGCGTACCAGCGTAACAAAATTACGAGACCTGCTCCAGACGCGTAACACAACCACTGTCTGACCACTTGGAAGACCTGGTTCAGCGCGCCTTCTTCTTTCCCAGCGGCGCGTTAAAATCCGGGTCCTTGCCGGCGACCCAGGCAATGAATTTCTCCACCCGCGGTTCGATCCGTAACAGGCTGGTATCCAGACCATAGCGCTGCAGCTCGGAATTGGTGAAGGTCGTGATCAGCATGTTCTGGCAAATCGGGTGCATGGGCACCGTATCGCGCCCGCCGCGGCTCTTCGGCACGGGATGGTGCCAGACCACGGTTTCGCCACAGGGCCGCTCGCACAGCCAGCAATCGGGCGGCGGCGGAGCCTCGGGGGTTTCCTCGGCATCGCGCGCGTAATCCTCGCGCGGGCCGTGCTTTGAATATTTACGGGCCATCCCTTCCCCCTCCTGCAACGAAAAAGCCCGGCCTCCTTGCGGAGACCGGGCCTTTCTGTCTCGGTTGCCCGAGGATCGACGAATTACTTCGTGATCTTCGAGACGACGCCCGAACCGACGGTACGGCCGCCTTCGCGGATGGCGAAACGCAGACCTTCGTCCATCGCGATCGGCGCGATTAGCTTGACCGACAGGGCGATGTTGTCGCCCGGCATGACCATTTCGGTGCCCTCGGGGAGGATCACTTCACCGGTCACGTCGGTGGTGCGGAAGTAGAACTGCGGGCGGTAGTTGGCGAAGAACGGCGTGTGACGGCCACCTTCGTCCTTCGACAGCACGTAGACTTCGGCGCTGAATTCGGTGTGCGGGGTGACGGTGCCGGGCTTGGCCAGAACCTGACCACGCTCAACGTCTTCACGCTTCAGACCACGAACCAGAGCACCGATGTTGTCGCCGGCTTCACCCTGATCGAGCAGCTTGCGGAACATTTCCACGCCGGTGACGACGGTCTTCTGGGTGTCGCGGATACCGACGACTTCGACTTCTTCGCCAACCTTGACGATACCGGTCTCGACGCGGCCGGTCACAACCGTACCACGACCCGAGATCGAGAACACGTCTTCCACCGGCATCAGGAACGGCTTGTCGGTCGGACGCGGCGGCTGCGGGATGGCAGTGTCGACGGCGTTCATCAGGGCAATGATCGAGTCCTTGCCGATGCTTTCGTCGCGGCCTTCGAGAGCGGCCAGAGCCGAACCCGGGATCACGGGGATCGCATCGCCGTCAAAGCCATAGTAGCTCAGCAGTTCGCGGATTTCGAGCTCAACGAGTTCGAGGATTTCCGCGTCGTCAACCTGATCGACCTTGTTCATGTACACGACCAGTGCCGGCACGCCGACCTGGCGAGCAAGCAGGATGTGTTCACGGGTCTGCGGCATCGGACCGTCAGCAGCGTTAACCACCAGGATGGCGCCGTCCATCTGCGCCGCGCCGGTGATCATGTTCTTCACATAGTCAGCGTGGCCCGGGCAATCGACGTGCGCATAGTGGCGCGCGGCGGTTTCGTACTCAACGTGAGCGGTCGAGATGGTGATACCACGCTCGCGCTCTTCGGGAGCCTTGTCGATGTTTGCAAAATCAACAGCAACGCCGCCGTTGATTTCAGCCATGATCTTGGTGATCGCGGCAGTCAGCGTGGTCTTGCCGTGGTCAACGTGACCGATGGTGCCAATGTTGCAGTGCGGCTTGGTCCGCTCAAACTTAGCCTTAGCCATTGTCTCAAACCTTCTTTCGCTTTGAATTGAATCTGCGGGGTTTGGACGGCGCCCGCTGAATCAGGCGCCGCCCCTAGTATCATCTCGCCAGTTAGGCAAGCTTCTCCTTGATCTCGGTCGCGACGTTTGCCGGAACCTCGTCATAATGGGAGAAGAACATCGAGTAGTTAGCCCGGCCCTGGGTGAACGAGCGCAGCTGGTTCACGTAACCGAACATGTTCGCGAGCGGAACCAGTGCCTCGACCGCCTGGGCATTGCCACGCGTATCGGTGCCCTGGATCTGGCCGCGGCGGCTGTTCATGTCGCCGATGACGTCGCCCAGGTAGTCTTCCGGGGTTACGACTTCGACCTTCATGATCGGCTCGAGCAGCTTGATCCCGGCCTTCTGCGCCACTTCGCGCATTGCGCCGCGAGCACAGATTTCGAAGGCCAGCGCCGACGAGTCGACGTCGTGGTAGGCACCGTCATAGAGCAGCACTTCGAAGTCGATGATCGGGAAGCCGATGAGGCTGCCGGTTTCGGCGGTCTCACGGAAGCCCTTTTCGATCGCGGGGATATATTCCTTCGGAATGTTACCGCCCTTGATTTCGTCCTTGAAGACGAAGCCCGAACCACGCTCACCCGGAGTGACCTTGACCTTCACGCGGCCGAACTGACCGGTACCACCGGACTGCTTCTTGTGCGTGTAGTCGATGTCCACCGGCTTGCCGAGATATTCGCGGTAAGCCACCTGCGGCGCACCGACGTTGGCTTCGACCTTGAACTCGCGGCGCATGCGATCAACGATGATGTCGAGGTGCAGTTCGCCCATCCCCTTGATGATCGTCTGGCCCGATTCATGATCGGTCGAGACGCGGAACGAGGGGTCCTCGGCCGACAGGCGGTTCAGGGCGACGCCCATCTTTTCCTGGTCAGCCTTGGTCTTGGGCTCGACCGACAGTTCGATCACCGGCTCGGGGAATTCCATCCGCTCGAGCACGATCGGCGACTTTTCAGCGCAGAGCGTGTCGCCGGTGGTGGTTTCCTTCATGCCGGCAAGCGCAATGATGTCACCGGCAAAGGCTTCATCAACGTCCTTACGGTCGTTGGCATGCATTTCGAGCATGCGGCCGACCTTCTCTTTCTTGTCCTTCACCGAGTTCAGGTAGGTGCCCTTGGTGAGCGTACCCGAATAGATGCGGATGAAGGTCAGGCTGCCGACGAACGGATCGTTCATCACCTTGAAGGCCAGCGCGCTGAACGGCGCATCGTCGGTGGCGGGACGGCTGTCCTTTTCGTCGCTGTCCATCTTGACGCCCTGGACGTCAGGAATGTCGAGCGGCGAAGGCAGATAGTCGACCACGGCGTCAAGCAGGGGCTGAACGCCCTTGTTCTTGAACGCCGAACCGCAGACGACCGGCACGAACGACTGGTTAAGC
>Ga0209894_1000244_pt1 | contig 9795 bp, 10 predicted proteins | sample GWRWT4_2Sept14_2_FD_187191 | JGI IMG/M metagenome (GOLD analysis project Ga0209894, IMG submission 187191) | Sand microcosm microbial communities from a hyporheic zone in Columbia River, Washington, USA - GW-RW T4_23-Sept-14 (SPAdes) (version 2) ... | reverse complement strand
ATCCGGTCGGCGCGTTTGGCGCGGCTCATGTCCTGGGCGATCAATGCCCCTTCGGCGCTGGCGGTGGACCAGCGTTCGTCCCACAGCAGCACCGGCAGGCCCAGCGCGGCCGACAGGTTGCGGGCATAGGCCCGGCTGGACTGGGCGCGCGGGCCTTCGCTGCCGTCCATGTTGAGCGGCAGGCCGATCACCACGCCTTTGACGCTGCGTTCGCGGACAAGTGCGGCCAGTGCCTCGCGGTCGGCGCCGAACTTGCCGCGCTTCAGTGTCTTGCCGGGCGAGGCAAAGCGCCAGCCGGCATCGCAGAACGCGGTACCGATCGTCTGGGTGCCAAGGTCCAGCGCCAGCAAAGCGCCGCCCTGAGGCAGGTCGCCGCGAAACTCCGCGGCCTGGGTGGTGATCAGCGCGTCTTCTGCCATGCCGCCAGCCGCCGCGCGAAATCCTCACGCAGGTTGGTCCAATAGAGCGCATAGTCATAGACGTGGTAATTGCCGCCGGGCAGCACGAAGGGCCCCATGTCCGGTCCTTCGCCGATCCGCAGCGTGCCATCGGGGGCACAGGCTGCGCCGACCAGCTGGGGGGTCAGCTTGGCCGTTTCCATCTTGGCATCGGGCACAATGCCGCCGCGATTGGCCCCGGCCGGGGCCATGCCGCCGATCCCGCCGGTCAGCGGGTTCGAGCAGAGGTACTGCGGCGGGCCGGTCCCGGGAGCCTTGCCCGCAAAGCGCTCATAGGCGCCGCGCATCATTGCGGTATCGGCCTGGTCGGTGAAGGACAGGAAGCTGATCACGCAGCCCGCTTGCTCTGGCGCGGCGCAGGCCGGCAGGCCCATTTCGGGCAAGTCGCGCACCGTATCGACCAGCCAGCCGATCGGGTAGGCCGCGACAATCCGCTGGGCCAGCGGCTTTCCGGCGACTTTCTCTTTCAGCAGGCGCTTGATGATGAAGCTGCCCTGGCTGTGCCCGGCCAGCACGATCCCGCGGCCCTTGGGCTGGGCGGCAACAAAGGCGTCGAAGGCCTGGGCAATGTCCTGATAGGCCAGATCATGCGCCGCGCGCGCTTCGGGCGCGTCAGAGACGAAGGCCCCGAAAGTCGCCTGGCGATAGCGCGGCGCCCAGACTTCGGCGGCGCGGCTGAACACGCTGGCATTGGCCTTGGTCACGATTGCGCCGATCCGCCGTGCGTCGGGATCGTCGAGCGGGGCGTTCCAGTGGGCTTTCTTGAGGTAGCTGGTGGGGTGGACGAAGAACACCGCGACGTCGAGCGGCTCGCCCTCTTCGGTGAAGCCCTCGGGCCGCCAGTCGATCAACGAGCGACCGGGATTGCCCGGGCGGACCAGCCACAGTGCCGGATCGGCATAGGCGGTCAAGGCCAGCGCGGGCTGCGGTTCGAACTTGCCCGATGGGGTGAAAGTGGCGCGGGTCAACTGTTCGGGATAGAACCCCAGCGCGACCCGCCCGGCCGCGAACAGCGCGATCATGATTGCCATGAAGTAGAGGAATTTGCGGACCATCTTCCGGCCTCTCCCTTACTTGCCCTGTTTTAGGTGAACCGGACGCAGGCTCTGCCACGACCGGCCCTCGCGCAAGGCATTCCACCAGCTGGCCGGGTTGCGGGTCTGGCTGCCATCGAGCGAGAAGGTGACGAATTCGGCCCGCCCGCCAACGTCGGACAGCGGCACGGCTCCGCCCAGGCCCTGACCGGCCAGCGAGACCCGGCTGTCGGCCGAATGGTCGCGGTTGTCGCCCATCAGGAAGATATGGCCGGCCGGAACCGTGATCTCGGCCATGTTGTTGTAGGGGCTGGCGGGCTGATCACGGATGATCAGATAGGTCGCGCCATTGGGCATGACCTCGCGGTAGGTCGGCAGCTCGATCACTTCGCGGCCTGAAGGCAGGCGCTTCTTGAACGTCGCGAACGTATCATAGCACCAGGCGGGAGAGCCATATTCGTCGCACATCAGCTTCAGGTCGACAGGCAGCTGGATGTTGGGTTCAACCGTCTGCGGAACCTTCTTGCCGTTGAGCACGATCTCGCCGCCCACCACAGCGATCCGGTCACCAGGCAGGGCGACCACGCGCTTGATCAGATCGTCGGTGCGGTCGCGGGGCACTGCAATCACGATATCACCGTACTTCGGCGTGCCGGGCAGCGCGCGCCAGTCATCGCGGGGCAGGATATGGAAGCTGGCCGAGGCCCAGTTCCAGCCGAACGGGAATTTTGACACCACCAGCCGGTCACCGACCAAGAGGTTGGGCATCATCGAGATCGAGGGGATGTAGAACGGCTTGGCAATGAAGCTGTGGAAGGTCAGCACCGCCAGCAGCATCCAGAACAGCCCGCGAATCTCGCCGATCCAGTCGATCGGCTCATAAGGTTCGGCCGCGGGCGGCGCGGTGTCAGGCGCAGGTGAAACGTCGGTAGGGGCAGTCGTATCGGTCACAATGGGCGGGCCTCTATCACCACGAAGGCCTGGGCCCAAGGATGGTCGTCGGTAAGGGTCAGGTGGATCACGGCGAGGTGTCCGGCGGGGGTGATTTCAGTCAGGCGGGCAGCGGCCCCGCCAGCGAGTTGCAAAGTCGGCGCGCCCGAGCGCATGTTGACCACGCCGATGTCCTTCATGAACACCCCGCGCTTGAACCCGGTGCCGACCGCCTTGGAGAAGGCTTCCTTGGCGGCGAAGCGCTTGGCCAGCGTTCCGGCTTTGGCGAAGGGGCGGCTGTTGCCTTTGGCGCGCTCGATCTCGGTAAAGACGCGGTTCTCGAACTTCTCACCCCAGCGGTTCAGCGAGGCCTGGATGCGATCGATATTGCAGAGGTCGGAACCGATGGCGACAATCATCCGATCATCCTGAGCTTGTCGAAGGACGCGCCGCATCCATCAGTTCGCGCATTTTCAGCACTGCCGGTTCCAGTCCGCAAAAGATCGCCTCGCCGATCAAATAGTGACCGATGTTGAGTTCTGCCAGCTGCGGGATCGCAGCGACGGGTTGGACGTTTTCGTAAGTCAGGCCATGGCCGGCGTGGGGTTCGATCCCGTTCTTGGCGGCGAGCGCAGCCATGTCGGCCAGGCGTTTGAGTTCAAACGCGCGCGCCTCACCTTCGGCGTGGGCATATTCGCCGGTGTGCAGTTCGACCACCGGGGCCTTGAGCATCAGCGCGGCTTCGATCTGGCGCTCGTCCGGGGCGATGAACAGGCTGACGCGGATCCCGGCATCGGCCAGCCGCTGGACCATCGGGTAGAGCCGGTTGTGCTGCCCGGCGGCATCAAGCCCGCCTTCGGTGGTCCGTTCCTCGCGGCGTTCGGGGACGATGCAGGCGGCGTGCGGCTTGTGGCGCAGCGCGATTTCCAGCATTTCCTCGGTCGCGGCCATTTCGAGGTTGAGCGGCAGATCGGTCGCGGCCTGGATCCGGGCGAGGTCTTCGTCGCGGATATGGCGGCGGTCTTCGCGCAAGTGCGCGGTAATCCCGTCGCCGCCACAGCGCGCAACAATCTCTGCCGCGCGGACCGGATCGGGATGATCCCCGCCGCGCGCATTGCGAATCGTTGCAACGTGATCGATATTCACGCCCAGGCGCAGACGGCTGATCACGGCTTGGCCCTGCTCCCCGGCTTCACGGCTTCGCTCCCGGCCAGTTCCGGCGGCAATTCGTCAGCGGCATAGGTCGGGAAGTTGATCGCGATCAGCGGGTAGAAGGGAACCCCCAGATCGACCGAACCGGCGCTGCGATCGACCAGTGCTGCGGCTGCGACCACTTCGCCGCCCTCGGCCTCGATGCAGCGAATCGCCTCGCGGCTCGACAGGCCGGTGGTGACCACGTCCTCGACCATCAGCACCTTGTCACCCGGTTCGAGCGAAAAGCCGCGGCGCAGTTCGAAAGTGCCGGTCGGGCGTTCGACGAACAGCGCCTCGATTCCCAGCGCGCGGCCCATTTCGTGGCCGATGATCACCCCGCCCATCGCCGGGGAAACCACCTTGGTGATTTCCTTGCGCAGCTCGCGCGGGATGCGCTGGGCCAGCGCAGAAGCCAGCCTTGAGGCCCGCATCGGGTCCATCAGCACCCTTGCGCATTGCAGGTAGTGGGCACTGTGCCGCCCCGAGGAGAGCAGAAAATGCCCTTCAAGCAAGGCCTGGCTGGCCCGGAACTCGGCAAGCACCTCTTCATCCTGCATGGTATCGACACGCCTTTCGTCTAAATCGTGGACAAGCGCGCAGGGCCCGCAAGGGCGCCGCACAAATTTTCCCTAGAGGCGCTTGAGGTGCCCGTAAAGCGCGCGTATAGGCCCGGCTGAAATTGACAACTCCCAAGGGGGCGGGGGGAGCACGAATGGGCTTCCATCGGCCTGTATAGCGAAAGCAAGAGGAACGATGACAATCGGTCAAAGCGTCCGCGAGGCGGCCAACGCGTTCTACACCGCGATCAAGGCGATCGGCCTGGCCCTGGCACTGTTGGCAGTGCCCAGCATGGCATCGGCGGCTCCGGCTGCAGCACCTGCTGCCAGCGCCGCCGCGGATGCCGCTGCTGCCGAAGTCAAACCTGCCGCTGCTGCCCCGGCGGTTGCCGCGCCCGCGCCCGACGCCCCCAAGATCGATCCCAACGATCCGCGCTACCAGGTTGCCCCGGGCGGCTACACCCCGATGAAGCCGACGCCTGGCGTGGGCATGCCGATCGACGGCGCGCTTGACGTCCAGCAACAGTATTCGCCCAACGGCCACCAGGCGACGCGGATGCACACCGGCCTGATCTGGGTAATGGTGGCGATCACTGTTTTCGTGCTGCTGCTGCTGCTCTTCGTGATCGTGCGCTTCAACGCCCGCGCCAACCCGGTGCCGTCGAAGACCTCGCACAATACCCTGCTCGAAGTGGTCTGGACCGGCGTGCCGATCCTGATCCTGGTCGCCATTGCGGTGCCTTCGGTCAATCTGCTGCGCGCCCAGTTCAAGGACCCGGGCAAGCAGGCGCTGACCATCAAGGCGACCGGCAACCAGTGGTACTGGACCTATACCTATCCCGATAACGGCGGGTTCGAAGTGATTTCGAACATGCTCAAGGACAAGGAAGACGTGAAGCCCGGTGAGCGGTTCCGCACTGATGATGACGGCCCCAGCCAGCTGGCGGTGGACAATCGCATGGTGGTTCCGGTCGGCGAAGACATCCGCCTGCAGGCGATCGGCGCCGACGTGATCCACGCCTTTGCCGTGCCTTCGCTGTGGTTCAAGATCGACGCCGTGCCGGGCCGCCTCAACCAGGGCGTGCTGCACATCGAAAAGCCCGGCGTCTATTTCGGCCAGTGTTCGGAACTGTGCGGTGCGCGCCACGGCTATATGCCGATCGTGGTCGAAGCCCTGCCGCGCGACAAGTACAACGCCTGGGTGATTGCCCAGGGCGGCAAAGTTGACGGACTGCCCGAGGCACCCGCTGCTCCGGCCGCTGCCGGGCAGGCCGCAGCCGAACCGGCTGCCAAGCCCGCCGCCTGACCCAGACCAGATTTAGGACAAAGGTTCTCAAACCATGGCCACCACCGCCGCAAACCTCCAGGCCCACGCTGATGATCACGGGCACCATGACCACAAGCCGGCGTTCTTCGCCCGCTGGTTCATGTCCACCAACCACAAGGACATCGGTACGCTCTACCTGATCTTCGCGATTTTCGCCGGGATCATTGGCGGCGGCATTTCGGGCCTGATGCGGCTGGAACTGGCCGAGCCGGGGATCCAGCATCTGGGCTGGATTGCCTCGATGCTGGGCGAACCGGGCGCCAGTTTCGATGCCCAGCTGCACCTGTGGAACGTGCTGATCACCGCGCATGGGCTGATCATGGTGTTCTTCATGGTCATGCCTGCGATCATCGGCGGTTTCGGCAACTGGTTCGTTCCGATCATGATCGGCGCGCCCGACATGGCCTTCCCGCGGATGAACAACATCTCGTTCTGGCTGACTGTTGCCGGCTTCCTTTCGTTGATGCTTTCGGCACTGGTCCCGGGCGATGCCACGGGCAGCAATGGCGCCGGGATCGGCTGGACCGCCTATGCACCGCTGTCGACTTATGGCTCGTCCGGTCCGGCCACCGACTTCGCGATCTTCTCGCTGCACCTTGCCGGTGCCGCCTCGATCATGGGCGCGATCAATTTCATCACCACGATCTTCAACATGCGCGCGCCGGGCATGACGCTGCACAAGATGCCGCTGTTCGTCTGGTCGGTGCTGGTTACCGCCTTCCTGCTGCTGCTGGCACTGCCGGTGCTGGCCGCGGCGATCACCATGCTGATCACCGATCGTAACTTCGGCACCACCTTCTTCGATCACAAGGGCGGCGGCGATCCGGTGCTGTTCCAGCACCTGTTCTGGTTCTTCGGCCACCCCGAAGTCTACATCATGATCCTGCCGGGCTTTGGCATCATCAGCCAGGTCATCTCGACTTTCTCGAAGAAGCCGGTGTTCGGCTATCTGGGCATGGCCTATGCGATGGTCGCGATCGGCGTGGTCGGCTTCGTGGTCTGGGCGCACCACATGTACACCACCGGCATGTCGATCAACACCAAGCTCTACTTCACGCTCGCCACCATGGTGATCGCGGTGCCGACCGGCATCAAGATCTTCAGCTGGATCGCGACGATGTGGGGCGGCTCGATCGAGTTCAAGAGCCCGATGGTCTGGGCGATCGGCTTCATCTTCCTGTTCACGCTGGGCGGCGTGACCGGCGTCTACCTCGCCAATGGCGGGATCGACGACGTGGTTCACGACACTTATTTTGTGGTCGCGCACTTCCACTATGTGCTCAGCCTGGGTGCGGTGACCGCGCTGTTCTGCGGGTTCTACTACTGGTTCCCGAAGATGAGCGGCAAGATGCACAGCGAGTTCCTCGCCCACCTGCACTTCTGGGTGTTCTTCGTCGGCGTGAACATGATCTTCTTCCCGCAGCACTTCCTGGGCTGGCAGGGCATGCCGCGCCGCTATCCGGACTATGCCCCGGCCTATGCCTACTGGAACGAGTGGTCGTCGCTCGGCTATCTGGTGATGGCAGGCTCGCTGGTGATCTGGTTCATCAACATCATCTATGCCTTCACGGCCGGCAAGAAGGCTGCCGACAACTATTGGGGCGAAGGCGCGACCACGCTCGAATGGACCCTGTCGAGCCCGCCGCCGTTCCACCAGTTCGAACAGGTTCCCACGATCAAGGACGACGATCGCCACTGACAAGAATGCCCCTCCCCAGTGGGGAGGGGTTGGGGTGGGGGTTCTCACCTGGCGATGGGCCCACCCCGCTGCGACTAGGCAGCAAGCTGCCAAGTCTCACTGCCCCTCCCGGACCGGGAGGGGTTGTCGTTTGGGGAGGAATCTATGCCTGAGTTCCGCATGATCGATACCGGCGCAGTAACGCTGCGTTGTGCGATTGAAGGCTCCGGCCCTTTGGCGATCATGGTCCACGGCTTTCCCGAAAGCTGGTATTCGTGGCGGCACCAGATTGCCCCGATTGCAGCAGCCGGGTTTACCGCCTGCGCGATCGACGTGCGCGGCTATGGCGGGTCGGACAAGCCGCATGCGGTGGAGGCCTATAGCCTGGAGGCGATTGCGGGTGACCTGATCGGCCTTGCCGATGCCCTTTCGCCGGGCGCACCCGTGGTCCTGATCGGCCACGATTGGGGTGCGCCGATCGTCTGGAATACCGCCTTCACCAATCCGCAGCGGATCCGCGCGGTGGCGGGGCTGTCGGTGCCGTTTTCCGGCGCGCCGCTGCGGCCTTTCACCGAAGTGTTCCGCGAACATTTCACCAGCCAGGGCCGGTTCTTCTACCAGGAGTATTTCCAGGAACCGGGCGTGGCCGAAGCCGAGGCCGAAGCGAACCCTCGCGATTTCGTGGCGCGGATGATGTATTCGATCTCAGGCGATGTGCCGCCGGGTGAGTACTGGAGCAAGGCAGCGGGCGCGACTTTCCTGCAAGGTCTGCCCGATCCGCAAAGCGTCCCCTGGCTGACCGAGGCGGACCTCGATACCTACGAGGCCGAGTTCCGGTCGTCTGGCTTTCGCGGGCCGCTGAACCGCTATCGCAACCACGAGCGCGACTACGCGTGGCTGAAGCCGATGCAGGGCAAACAGCTCGAACAACCCTGCCTGTTCATCGGCGGCACCCGCGATCCGGCCACCACCCTGTTCGGCGCGGTGGCCGATCCGGTAGCGATGATGCGGATGTTCGCGCCCAAGGTCGAAGGACACGTGCTCGAAGGTGTCGGCCACTGGACCCAGCAGGAGCGCCCACAAGAAGTGAACGAACTGCTGATCGACTGGTTGAAGCGGCTCTAAATCTCCCAAATCCTCCCCTTTGGGGGAGGTGGCCCGCCAAAGGCGGGTCGGTGGGGGCAAGTGCGCACTCCGAATCCCCCCACCGTCAGCGCTGCGCGCTGCCACCTCCCCCAAAGGGGGAGGATTGAGTGAGGAATCCGCCTTCCAAGCTTGCCCAAGCACGCCTATAGGCCGCCTCAATGTCCACTGCTTCAGCCCAACCGATTCCCTTGCCCACCGACTGGCGCGACTTCCTGTCGTTGACCAAGCCGCGGGTGATGAGCCTGGTGATCTTCACCGGGCTGTGCGGTTTGCTGGCAGCACCGGTGTCGGTCGATCCGATCCTGGGCTTCACCGCGATCCTGTGCATCGCGCTGGGGGCGGGCGGCAGCGCCGCGCTCAACCAGTGGTGGGAAGCCGATCTTGACGCCAAGATGAAGCGCACTGCCAATCGCCCGCTGCCGGCCGGCCGGATGGAGCGTAGCTCGGCGCGCGATTTCGGGGTGATCCTTTCGGTCCTGTCGGTGCTGATCCTGGGACTGGCCTGCGGCTGGCTGGCGGCCGGCGTGCTGGCCTTCTCGATCTTCTATTACGCGGTGATCTACACCATCTGGCTCAAGCCGCGCACTCCGCAGAACATCGTGATTGGCGGCGGGGCCGGGGCTTTCCCGCCGATGATCGGCTGGATCGCCGCCACGGGTGAGATCACCCTGATGCCGGTCTTGCTGTTCGCGATCATCTTCTTCTGGACCCCGCCGCACTTCTGGGCGCTCGCGCTGTTTGTCGAGACCGACTATGCCGCCGCGGGGATCCCGATGATGCCGGTGGTGGCCGGTCACCAGAGCACGCGGCGCCAGATCCTGGTCTATGCGGTGCTGCTGCTGCCGATCGCGCTGGCGCCGTTCCTGCTGGGGCTGGCGGGCTGGTTCTATGGCGCTTCGGCCCTGCTTCTAGGGGCCATGTTCCTGCTGCTGAGCCTCAAGGTCGCGACTTTCCGCAACGCCGGGAACGATGCCGACATGCGTGCCGAAAAGCGCCTGTTCGGCTTTTCGGTGCTTTACCTTTTCGCGCTGTTCGCTGCCCTGGTGGCGGACCGCTTTATTGCCGGATGAACCAGATGGACCAGACGCCTCCAGATCCCGAAGCCGAACGCAAGCGCATCATCAAGGGGCGCAACAATGCGCTGGCCTTGCTGCTGTTCGCACTGGTGGTGCTGTTCTTCTTCATCACGATTTCCAAGCGGGTGGGCTGAGCCATGGCGGTAAGTGCGACTTCGGGAGCGAACCGCAACCTGCGCGTTGGGCTCTATGCGCTGGCCGGCGCGCTGACCGGCAGCCAGTCCATCCGGCTGTACCACGACCACATGCTGACCAAGGAGCCGCTCACGCGCGCACCCACGCCCTGGCACCAGGACCAGCCCTACTACAACGTCGAAGGTCAGATGAACTGCAGCCTGTGGATCCCCGTCGATCCGGTGCGCCGGCATTCAACGCTGGAGTTCGTGGCCGGCTCG
>Ga0209894_1000239_pt1 | contig 9918 bp, 10 predicted proteins | sample GWRWT4_2Sept14_2_FD_187191 | JGI IMG/M metagenome (GOLD analysis project Ga0209894, IMG submission 187191) | Sand microcosm microbial communities from a hyporheic zone in Columbia River, Washington, USA - GW-RW T4_23-Sept-14 (SPAdes) (version 2) ... | reverse complement strand
CGCGAGCCGCCAGGGCCGCACAGGCTGCCGCATTACCGGCGCCCACCACCAACACATCGACCTGAAAATCGTCCACGCCTCGCTCCTCACCTGACCTGGACCTCACCCTGAGAAGCGGCCCGGAAGGGCCGCGTCTCGAAGGGTGGGCAACAAGCGAAGTGCTCGTTCCCATGCTTCGAGACGCTCGCTGCGCTCGCTCCTCAGGATGAGGTCGTGAGTTAAGAAGCAGACACGTGTCGGCCCTCGACGCCTCTCAAGCCTCCGGATTGGCCTGCGTTCCCGCCGTCTTGATCTGGGCTCGGCGCACCGCCTCGCGGTGGGAGATGTACATGGCGCTGCCGAAGATCACCGCCGCACCGACGAAGGTCCAGACGTCGGGATTCTGGAAGAACAGGAAGTAGCCCAAAAGCGTGTTCCAGATCAGCGACAGGAAGCCGATCGGCTGCAGCAGCGTGATGTCGGCGAGCTGGTAGCCGCGCTGCTGGGGGTGGGGCTTGACGATCTTGTCCGCCGTGATGACCACCGCCGCGCCCGGATCCGCACTGCGGCTACCGCTGGTTCACTAGCAGTCGCCGCCGCGATGAGCGGACTGGCCTGGAGCGCCACGGTGGCTCGCGACGAGGCCGTGTTCCAGCGCAACGAATCGCAGGATCTGACCGAATTCATGCTGACCGACCTGCGCGGCAAGCTGGATGAGGTGGGGCGGCTCGATATTCTGGAAACCGTCGGCAAGCGGTTGATGACCAGCTATGACAGGCAGAACTTGGGCAAGCTGGATGCGGACGCACTGGGTCGGCGCGCGCGTGTGCTGCTGTTGCTGGGCGAGATCGAGAACAGCCGAGGCAATCTGACCGACGCGCTCAAGACCTACCAAGCCGCTTCGGCCACTACGGCGGAGCTGCTGGCGCGCGAACCGGATGATTCGCAACGGATGTTTGAACACGCCCAGTCGCTCTACTGGGTCGGCTATATCGCCTGGCAGCGCGGCGATCTGGCTGCCGCCAAGCGCCAGTTCGAAGGTTATGACGCATTGGCCGACCAGATGGTGGCGGCAGAACCCGGTAAATTCGATTGGCAGCTGGAGAAAAGCTATGCCCAGTCAAATCTGGGGACGGTAGCGTCCGATCGCGGCGATCTGGATGCAGCGAGCAAGCATTTTGCAGCAGCGCTGGTGATCCACAAGCGGTTCTATGAAAGCAAGCCGGGCGATGCGGACGCCGTGATCCAATATGGCAGCACCTTGTCGTGGTCCGCAAAAGTTGCCGGGCGGCGGTTCGATTTTCGCCAGTCAGAAGCATTGTACGGGGAAGGGGCGGGGATATTTGCAAAGGCTTTCGCAGCCGAACCTGAAAACTACGCGCTGCTGTCTGAATTTGTCCCGATAAGCTTGAACCACACCTTTTCACTGGTCGATCTTGGAAAGGCGGAGCAAGCTGCTGAGCAAGGCCAGAAGGCAGTGGCACTGGCAGCGAAGCTGGCCCGCCACGACCCCGCGAATACTGAATACCTCAATCACCTGACCTGGTCTCACATCGCCTATGCCGAAGCTTTGCTCGGTCGCGGGGACCTGGCAGGGGCGGAGCAGGAGGTTGGCGATGCCGCCAAGGCCATCGGCTCCGTCAAGGCATCGGATATTGCAAAAGTACAATGGCGGGTTGGGGCCAACCACCGCGTCCAACTGCTCTTGGCGGACATTGCCCGCGCACGGGGTGCGAGCGCGGCAGCGAAGACGCAGTACACTGCGCTGCTCCAGTCTCTTGCTTCGCTCAATATGCACAAGGCTGATATAGGTACGGTTTCAGCCTACGTCTCGGCCCATGCAGCGCTTGGTGAATTGACCGGAGACCCGGCACACTGGCGCGCGATCACCGGCCTGTTGGACTCTGCACCGCTAACCCCCAATGCGCGCGCTTCGGTTGGTTTGGCCAGAGCACTGCTTGCCAGTGGCAGGCGGGCGGAAGGTGCCCTGATTGTCAAGCGGTTGCAGGCTGGCGGCTATGCTGCGCCCCGCTTCCTGGCCTTCGTGCGCGGACAAGGGCTCGCGATTGGTTTGATTTTTCCACTCCAATCCGCCGACCGCTCCGGGTTTGGCGGCAGGTACCAAGGAGACTGGCGGGTATGACTCCTGAAGTGCCAGCACAAACGCCTTCGTGCGGCCCCAGGATATGGCCACCGTGACCAAGCACGTTGGGGAGATTTGCTCGAAATCAGAAGAACCAGAAAAGGACTATGGACATGGCACAAGAACCCGGCAGCTACGCGCTGATCTCGGTAATCGTTGTAAACATAGGCGGACAGAACCAGCTGCAAGTAGATTTCTCGGCGCTGGCCTTCATGAAGGATGACACCACGCCCGTCGTTTCGATCTATCCTTATGTGGGTGACATCACTCTTCCAACCAATTCGAACCGGCCGTTTGCATTTGTCGTTCGATTTGAAACCAGCGGCCTTGGCAGCGGCTATGGCTGGCATCCCAATCCCCTGTTTTGTGTCGCAATCGGTCCGGCTGGCACCGAACCTGATTTTGGCAACCCGTTGCCAAACGGCTTTACCGGACCATTCAACAATGGTGGTGGGGAAATCTGCTTTATCAATGCCAACAACACCAAGGACAAGAAGCAGTACGAATACCGGATTGCGCTTTATCCCCAAGCTGGAGGGAACCCGCTGATCCTGGATCCCCGGATCACAAACGGCGGTAACAACTAGCCGTTTTGCGCTGGTGGGCCGGGGCAGGCCAATGGTGCCCCGGTCTGCGCAGCCGCTTGACCGGCGAACCATTCCCCCCTAAGGGCCGCCACTTCCGGGGCTCGGGCTTGTGCCTCCCCGGTTGAGCTGAACATTGCCGGTGCGTCCTCTCCAAGAGGGTAATCCGTCAAAGTAACCCGGTCTTTTCAGGCGGGTGGAATGATTCACTCTCGTGTTGCACCACAGTCGCTTTGGCCGGTCGGCGTCACCGGATCATGCAGGAAATCGCGCTGCCGCTCGATTGACAGGTGCGCCGTGCAGGCAGCATTCACCGATGTCTGCCGTTTATTCGCGAGGCTCGGTCAGGGCGGCAATGACTGCCAGGCATTCGGCAACGCGCAGCATGGCGATGCCGCGAAAGGCTCCCAGAACGAGCAAGTCCTCGTCGCCCGTGATGACGGCATCGGCGCTTGCGGCCAGCGCGCAGGCGAGCACGTGATCGTCGTCGCTGTCGCGCGAGACGGGTTCGGGCAAGGGGGCGGTGGCGACAATGCTGGCGAGGCTGGCATAATTGGCACCGTGCTGCTGCGGGGTCAGGCCGACGGCCTTTAGCCGGGAGGCAAGCCGCGGCTTTGCGAGCGATTGTTCAAGTTCTGCGACCAGCCTTTCGCTGGTGAACAGGCGGACCCGGTCGGTCGCGCCAAGATCGAGCAGTTCGGCGGGGCGGCCTTCCCACAGCAAAGCGGAGAGTACGACATTGGTGTCTAGCACCAGCCGCAAAGGTGCATTCAAGCTGTCTTCTTCCTGACAGACGCCACGATGGTTTGCAGATCAGTCAGCGACATGGGGTCGGTGCCCCCGGGGCGCGAGCGGGCGGCGGCGATACGCCGGGCAGCTTGCTGGCGCAGGCCGTTCTCAAGCAGTTCGGCGAGCGCAGCGGGCGCCAGCAGTCCGGCATCGCGGGCTTCGCGGGCAAGCCGGTCGGGAAGTTCAATCGAGAATTCCAGCTTTGTCATGCTGCCAGCATAGTCCAAATGGCCGGGTGAATCCAGTTTGGCTTGCGGGTCCGGCTGGGGGGCTTTGGTGAGGGACCGCTTGACCAAGAGCAACATCGCCCCTAAGGGCCGCCACTTCCGGGGCTCGGGCTTGTGCCTCCCCGGTTGAGCTGAACATTGCCGGTGCGTCCTCTTCAAGAGGGTAATCCGTCAAAGTAACCCGGTCTTTTCAGTCGGGTGGAGCGTTTTCGGCTCGTGCATTGTGGCGGTGGGGCACAGCCCCGCGCTGGCCGCATGCGCGATTCGCATCCTCTTCACTTGTCCGGCCAAGGCCATCAAACAAGGTGAAGAGTACTTCATGCCTACGATCAACCAGCTGATCCGCAAGGGTCGCGAGCCGCAGAAGGCCAAGAGCAAGGTCCCTGCGATGGAGCAGAACCCGCAGAAGCGCGGTGTTTGCACCCGCGTCTATACCACGACCCCGAAGAAGCCGAACTCGGCGCTGCGCAAGGTCGCCAAGATCCGTCTGACCAACAGCCGCGAAGTCATTTCGTACATTCCGGGCGAAGGCCACAACCTGCAGGAACACAGCGTCGTGCTGATCCGCGGCGGGCGTGTGCGCGACCTTCCGGGCGTGCGCTATCACGTGCTGCGCGGCGTGCTGGATACCCAGGGCGTCAAGGATCGCAAGCGGTCGCGCTCCAAGTATGGTGCCAAGCGGCCCAAGTGACGGCCCCAACAGGCCGTCATCCTGAACTCGTTTCAGGATCCATTGGGCCGAAAGCCCAGGTGTAGCGTAGAATTACGGAGCTTTGATCCAGACCCACGATGGACCCTGAAACAAGTTCAGGGTGACGAAGTGGGGGAAAGCTGGGGCAAGGTTTCGGAGTTGGAAGGAAACCCAACCAATGTCACGTCGTCGTCGTCCCGAGAAGCGGGAAATCCTGCCCGATCCCAAGTTCAAGGATCAGGTGCTGTCGAAGTTCATGAACAACCTCATGCTCGACGGGAAGAAGTCGGTTGCCGAAAGCATCGTTTACGGTGCGATGGAAACCATGGAAACCCGCGCCAAGTCGGACCCGATCCAGCTGTTCCACGATGCGCTGAACAACGTGAAGCCGCAGATCGAAGTGCGTTCGCGCCGCGTTGGTGGTGCGACCTATCAGGTCCCGGTCGAAGTGCGCCCCGAGCGTGCCCAGGCGCTGGCGATCCGCTGGCTGATCACCGCCGCGCGCAATCGCAGCGAAACCACGATGGCCGCGCGCCTTTCGGCCGAGCTGCTCGACGCCGCCAACAACCGCGGCAACGCGGTCAAGAAGCGCGAAGACACCCACCGCATGGCCGACGCCAACCGCGCGTTCAGCCACTACCGCTGGTAAGGAATTAAGATCATGGCCCGCAGCCATCCCCTCAACATGTACCGCAACATCGGTATCATGGCGCACATCGACGCTGGCAAGACCACGACGACCGAGCGCATTCTCTATTACACCGGCAAGTCCTACAAGATCGGCGAAGTCCACGACGGCGCCGCGACCATGGACTGGATGGAACAAGAGCAAGAACGCGGCATCACGATCACCTCGGCTGCCACGACCTGCTTCTGGAACGATCACCGGATCAACATCATCGATACGCCAGGCCACGTTGACTTCACCATCGAAGTCGAACGCTCGCTGCGCGTGCTCGACGGTGCGGTTGCTTGCTTCGACGGCGTGGCCGGGGTTGAGCCCCAGTCCGAAACCGTCTGGCGCCAGGCCGACAAGTACGGCGTTCCGCGGATGTGCTTCATCAACAAGCTCGACCGCACCGGTGCGAACTTCAAGTACTGCGTCCAGTCGATCATCGACCGCCTGGGTGCCAAGCCCGCTGTGCTCTACATTCCGATCGGCCTTGAAGCCGATCTGAAGGGCCTGGTCGATCTGGTCCACAACCGCGCGATCATCTGGAAGGACGAAGCGCTGGGCGCCGAATTCTTCTACGAAGATATCCCGGCCGACCTCGCCGACGAAGCCGCCGAATATCGCATGAACCTGATCGAGCTTGCCGTTGAGCAGGACGACGACGCGATGGAAGCCTATCTCGAAGGCAACGAGCCCAGCGTCGAAGTGCTCAAGGCCTGCATCCGCAAGGGCACGCTCAACCAGTCGTTCGTGCCGGTCTGCTGTGGTTCGGCGTTCAAGAACAAGGGCGTTCAGCCGCTGCTCGATGCCGTGGTCGATTACCTGCCTTCGCCGCTCGACATTCCTGACGTCCAGGGCGTCAAGATGGACAGCGACGAGAAGGACAGCCGCCCGCCCACGGACGACGCGCCGTTCAGCGCACTGGCGTTCAAGGTGATGAACGACCCGTTCGTCGGCAGCCTGACCTTCATCCGGATCTATTCGGGTACGCTCACCAAGGGCACCTACCTGAACTCGGTCAAGGACAAGAAGGAAAAGGTCGGCCGCATGCTCGAAATGCATGCCAACGACCGCAAGGACGTTGACGAGGCTTTCGCTGGCGACATCATCGCGCTGGCCGGCATGAAGGAAACCACCACGGGCGACACGCTCTGCGCTGAAAAGTCGCCGATCGTGCTCGAACGGATGGAATTCCCCGAGCCGGTGATCGAACTGTCGGTGGAACCCAAGACCAAGGCCGACCAGGAAAAGATGGGCGTCGCGCTCAACCGCCTCTCGGCCGAGGATCCCTCGTTCCGCGTGTCGACTGACCACGAAAGCGGCCAGACGATCATCAAGGGCATGGGCGAACTGCACCTCGACATCATCGTCGATCGGATGCGCCGCGAGTTCAAGGTTGAAGCCAACGTCGGTGCGCCGCAGGTGGCTTACCGCGAATACCTCGCCAAGCCGGTGGACATTGACTACACCCACAAGAAGCAGTCGGGCGGCACCGGCCAGTTCGGCCGCGTCAAGGTCAAGGTCACCCCGGGTGAGCGCGGCAGCGGCTTCGTCTTCAAGGACGAAATCAAGGGCGGTAACATTCCCAAGGAATATATCCCCGCGATTGAAAAGGGTTTCCGTGAAACGGCCGAAACCGGCTCGCTCATCGGCTTCCCGATCATCGACTTTGAAGTCCTGCTCTATGACGGTGCCTACCACGACGTCGACTCCAGCGCCCTGGCGTTCGAAATCGCCGGCCGCGGTGCGATGCGCGAAGTGGCGCAGAAAGCCGGGATCAAGCTGCTCGAGCCGATCATGAAGGTCGAAGTCGTCACCCCTGAGGATTACCTCGGTGACGTCATCGGCGACATGAACAGCCGTCGCGGCCAGATCCAGGGCACCGACACCCGCGGTAACGCCCAGGCTGTTGAAGCCATGGTGCCGCTGGCGAACATGTTCGGCTATGTGAACCAGCTGCGCTCGTTCACGCAGGGCCGGGCCAATTACTCGATGTTCTTCTCGCATTATGACGAAGTCCCGGCAAACGTCGCGACCGAAATCAAGGAGAAGCTTGCCTAATCGGCAGGATAGTTCTACGGGCGGCGCCTGATTCAGCGGGCGCCGTCCAAACCCCGCAGATTCACGATCAATCGAAAGAAGGTTTGAGACAATGGCTAAGGCTAAATTCGAGCGGAACAAGCCGCACTGCAACATTGGCACGATCGGTCACGTTGACCACGGCAAGACCACGCTGACCGCAGCGATCACCAAGATCATGGCCGAAATCAATGGCGGTACCGCTGTCGATTTCGCCAACATTGACAAGGCTCCCGAAGAGCGCGAGCGTGGCATCACCATCTCGACCGCTCACGTCGAGTACGAAACCGGCGCACGCCACTATGCGCACGTCGATTGCCCGGGCCACGCTGACTATGTGAAGAACATGATCACCGGCGCGGCGCAGATGGACGGCGCAATCCTGGTGGTGAACGCTGCTGACGGCCCGATGCCGCAGACCCGCGAACACATCCTGCTGGCCCGCCAGGTCGGCGTGCCCGCGCTGGTCGTCTACATGAACAAGGTTGACCAGGTCGACGACGCCGAAATCCTCGAGCTCGTTGAACTCGAAATCCGTGAGCTGCTCAGCTACTACGGTTTCGACGGCGACGCGATCCCTGTGATCCCGGGTTCGGCTCTGGCCGCTCTCGAAGGCCGCGATGACAACATCGGCAAGGACTCGATCATTGCCCTGATGAACGCTGTCGACACTGCCATCCCGCAGCCGCCGCGTCCGACCGACAAGCCGTTCCTGATGCCCGTCGAAGACGTGTTCTCGATCTCGGGCCGTGGTACGGTTGTCACCGGCCGCGTCGAAACCGGCATCGTCAAGGTTGGCGAAGAAGTCGAAGTCGTCGGCATCCGCGACACCCAGAAGACCGTCGTCACCGGCGTCGAAATGTTCCGCAAGCTGCTCGATCAGGGTGAAGCCGGCGACAACATCGGCGCGCTGGTTCGTGGTCTGAAGCGTGAAGACGTTGAGCGTGGTCAGGTTCTGGCCAAGCCCGGCACCGTCACTCCGCACACCGAATTCTCGGCGTCGGTCTACGTGCTGTCGAAGGATGAAGGTGGCCGTCACACGCCGTTCTTCGCCAACTACCGCCCGCAGTTCTACTTCCGCACCACCGACGTGACCGGCGAAGTGATCCTTCCCGAAGGCACCGAAATGGTCATGCCGGGCGACGACGTTGCCCTGTCGGTCAAGCTGATCGCCCCGATCGCCATGGACGAAGGCCTGCGCTTCGCCATCCGCGAAGGCGGCCGCACCGTCGGCTCGGGCGTGGTGAGCAAGATCACGAAGTAAGCTTCGGCTGGGGACAGTCTATTGACTGTCCTCGCCAAGCAAACGAATTGGCCCGGTCTCTCGCAAGAGAGGCCGGGCTTTTTCGTGCCCCGGGGACACGCTATTGCGTGTCCCCGTCCAACGGTGCGGTTAAGAGGGGGCTGGGGACACGGAATACGTATCGCCAGGTCAGCGCCGGGGACAGTCTATTGACTGTCCCCTCACTCGCGTCCAGAGCCGCCCGCCTCAGGGGACACGGAATACCGTGTCCCCGGCCCCCGTTTGCCCGGTGCCAGCTTCTTGCCCGTGCGCGCCTCCAGATCGCTCAACCACGCGCTCGATCCCACCGGGCGTCCGACGCTTTCGGCTTTGCGCAGCGCGGCATAGGTCAACGCTTCATCGAATTCTTCGCCCAGGAATGCAGCAAAATCGCCGACCCGCTCCAGCACCGGGGCGGTCCTGACCACATGGTCGTCCTGGCCAGCGATCAGCGCACGGGTGCTGGACCATTGCCAGTGCTCGGGGTGCTCCACCAGGCGTGCGCGCACCGGGTTGAGCGCGACATAGCGCAAGGCTGCAACAAGGTGCGTCTCATCCATGGCGACCGATCCGAACCGACCCTGCCAGAGATGCCCGGTAGTGCGGCGGCGCGCATTGACATAGCCGGTATAGCGGCGGTGCAGCTCACCCAGCGTGCGGCGCAGGCCATCCTCGTCGAACGGCACCAGGACGAGATGAACATGATTGGGCATCAGGCAATAGGACCAAACCTCACTCCGCGCCCGACTGGCCGCATCCGCCAGCAGGTCAAGGTAGAGGGCAAAATCGCCATCCTCAAAGAACGTGCGCTGCCGCCCGTTGCCGCGCTGAGTTACGTGATGCGGAACACCAGGGATCACAACCCGGGGAAGGCGGGCCATGCTATGACCGGGGACACGCTATTGCGTGTCCCTGTCCAACGGTGCGGCTTGGCGCACGGCTTGCGAGAAGCGCCGGGGACACGGTAATCCGTGTCCGCGTACGTAGGTGTGGGCATGCGCTGAGAGTGGTTGACATGCGGCTGGATATGGCGGATTTTGGGGGTTAAGTAAACTGTCACCGTAATTTTGAGGGCGGCTTGATTGGTTGTTGTTGATAGTCGGCGCTAATTGGGGAATGTTGCACCTGTCACCGTAATTCCCTATCTTTCAATCGAACTAATTAGATGGCGCCTTAATGCTTCAATATATTTTCCCTTAACTGTAGGTAGCTTGCAGTCCTGAAAATCTAAATTAAATTGTTTGATCGCGATATTTAGTATCAATTCGCCAAAAATAATCCGCTCAGATACTCCGCAGTGAACTAAGGGAATATAACCAGATCCAGTTATGTTATCTGTAAATTCATCTTTTGAGCCGGTGAGTGATTTTTTGTACGCTAGATGCCATATCTCAAGACGATCTCTATATTGAGACTTTATTATTTCGACCGGGTTCCGCGCTTCCCTTTCTATTGTCTCGTCCGAATAAGG
>Ga0209894_1000238_pt1 | contig 9972 bp, 8 predicted proteins | sample GWRWT4_2Sept14_2_FD_187191 | JGI IMG/M metagenome (GOLD analysis project Ga0209894, IMG submission 187191) | Sand microcosm microbial communities from a hyporheic zone in Columbia River, Washington, USA - GW-RW T4_23-Sept-14 (SPAdes) (version 2) ... | reverse complement strand
AAAATCGCGTCGCCAATTTCGTCCGCTGATTGTGCGCTTACGCATTCTGAGTTACTATCGTGTTTTGGCTCTGTTGTGCAGGATGTAATAGTACCTCATGTGGTGGAACGCTGCGATGACCCGATTCGTTTTCAGTTCCAGTCTGAACTAATACGGCAGCTAGCTATGTGCTGTGCGCGCCAAACTTTGTCTTCGTTGGAGCATTCGGATGAGCTCAGTCTTTGTGACTTAATTAGTCTCTTATCTAAGGGTTTGTTTTCGCTTCGTATTTGTCGCAACGTTTGTAGTATATAAGCTGCTGCTGATTCGTGCAATAAAACTTACTTCATAGCTTACTTCGAAATGTCCTGTTCTGACTCTACCACTATCGCTACCACTACCAATACCGCTACCACAACAACCAAAATTGAAATTCCTCTAGTATCGAAAACGGAAACGGAAACGGAAAGGCTTTTCAAAGCACAAGAAAACATACCGGTCGCTTGTGAGGAATCAGTGCGTCAGTACCGTATAAGGTGGAATAGAAGAGACTCTGCGCAGTCCACCATTCGAGCAGCTGGCACGTTAACCGTAGTTGCTGTAATACTGATTACAACTGTTGTAGCTGTATCTACTGGTGATGCAAGTAAATTAGCTACTGCTACTCTAGCCCTTAAGAACTTTGCGCAGGCGCTTGCGCTCAGCATCAATGGCACCTCGTCCTCGCAGGAATCTGTCTTCTAGCGTTCCTAAGACTGTGGAAGAGTCGCTGCACGAGATTTACTACGATCCTGCGAGCACTGGCGGCTTTGGTGGTATTGAACGCTTACTAGGTGAGGCAAAGCGTAGAGGTTTGCAAGTATCGCGTAAGCGAGTTGAAGACTTTCTCGCCGACCAAGAGACCTATGCACGTCACAAACCTGTAAAAAGAAACTTCTTGCGCAATCATACGTATGTTCGTGGGACCGATGACCAGTGGCAGGCGGACCTGGCCGAAGTACAACACCTGTCCAAGGACAACGGCGGGATTCGCTACTTACTAACTTGCATCGACGTATTCAGTAAACATGCTTGGGTAGTGGCAATTAGAAGCAAGAGCAGCGAAGACATGGTTGAGGCCTTCCACAAGCTGTTCCAGACCAGTAAGCGCTTACCGAAACGCCTACAAACCGACAAGTGTAAAGAGTTTCTCTGCAAGCCAGTACAGCAGCTGTTGAAGCAAAAGGGAGTACACCACTTTACTAGCAACAGTGACAAGAAGGCTGCTGTTGTCGAACGCTTCAACCGCACACTGAAAACACGCATGTTCCGTTACCTGACGTCTAAGAATTCTAAACGCTACGTAGATGTGCTGCAGCAATTGGTAGATAGCTACAACAAATCGTTCCACCGCTCCATTGGTATGGCACCTGCCGATGTCCGCAAAGAGCATGAACGGCATATTTGGTATCGTCTGTATGGAGCTGCAGATAAGCTGCGTCGACAGCGTCTGAAGTCTGGTAAGGATGTTCCTGAGGCTGGCGAGGTAGTGCGCATCAGTCGTTGGAAAGGAACATTCGAGAAGGGTTATGCACCTAACTGGAGTGACGAGCTGTTCAACGTGAATCGCGTGATTAAGCATCCGCTGCCGATGTTCGAGTTGCGAGACGCTAAGGACGAACCTATTGAAGGACGCTTCTACACAAAAGAGCTACAACGTGTTCGGCGCGGTGAGTACGTAGTCGAGAAGGTGCTTGCCGAAAGGCGCCGACCTGATGGTGTGCGCGAAGTGTTAGTAAAGTGGGAGGGCTGGCCTGCGTCTTACAATAGCTGGGTTGAAAAATCTACGCTGCGAAACATGCAATAATGTACCTTGCTTGCTTGCCTGTTTGTTTACATGTCTATGCAATAAAGTACCTTGTACCTTGTACCTTGTACATCCCCATATAAGCTGCTTGCATTGACGTCTTCATTTCCAATACTGCTATCGCTCTTAATACTATGGCTGACGAGTTTAGCATTACGTTGCCTAGCAATGTCTTCTCTAAGGAAGACCCGAACAACACTCCGTCGAAGTATGTCACACGTCTAAACAGAACTATACAGTTGAGCGGAGATTGGGAAGTTGCCGCTACGCGACTGCAGCTTCAAAACCGCTGGTACAACTTCACAAAGCCACAAATGCTAGGTGTCTATGTACGCGACATTCGTACTTCAGAGGATGCTTACGATGCTGGCACCGGATTGCGAAGAGGAATAACTGCTGCAACAGAACCTCCGAAGGAAAAGCATTTCAATCGACTTGCCCTCAAGTGGCAGGATGCGTCCTGGGCTACTGCGTTTGTGAAGAACATGACCTACAGATGCATTACCTTTCCAGCAGGTATTTACACCTCTTTGGAGCAAGTGGGCGAAACGCTGTGCAAACTGATCACAGATGCCTTCGAAAACAGCTTCGAAGATTTGGACTTGCAATATACGTACATCGCACCTACCAAAAAAGCGCAAATTTTACAACAGCTCGATGAAGAAGAAAGCAAGCTGTATGTCGTACGCATTGTCTCTTTGACCAATCCTACCGACGTAGATGTGATGGAAACGCTTGGTTTCACTAAGAGCTTTAGTGGTTTCGCTGAAGAAGGCAAAACCCATTACAAGTTCTATGGTGCGGTAGAGATACCTACCAAGCAGCAAATTGCAAGTACGCATTTATTGTTATTGAGTCAGTTTTGTGGGATTTCGGCAAAGACAGCTAATAAGCCAGCGATTCCGGAGGTGCGTCAGCTGATGCTGTATGCTGACGTTGCCGCCCTGCGCAACGTAGGAAACATCGAAGCACAGCTACTCGATAGTGTTGTGGTGACTGCAAAGTTTGGTGACTGCGAAGATGCCTTACGTGGTGTTACGCCGAATTATGTACCAGTGTATAGGAACACGTTCAGTACTATAGAGATCGAACTAACCGATTATGCCGGTGATCCGCTCCGCTTTCCAAGCGACAGTATCAGTCCGGTAATTGTTACACTCCGCTTCCGCAAAGTGAACAGTTTAGCCCATTAGGATTCTGACTGTATATAAACCGTGTCTGGGATTAACTAGTTATGTTTCATTAATTTACCTCCAAATGGCTAGTGACACTTTGACTCAAAAGTATCTGCGTGCTTTGACGCACAATCAGCATGGTGGGTCGGTAGACATAGTTTTTCGAGGTGCTCGTCGATGGGGTGGAGAGCCAGGGCCAGACAAGTTCGGTGGTTCTGCAAAGGACATGTTCCGTACAGTAGCACCGTACATTGCACGTGGAGCATCCAAGTTCCTGCTTGACACAGCTAGCAGCTTTGCGAAAGGTGCAGATTTGAAAGATGCGCTGAAGGGCGCCGTACTACCTGCGTTGATGGGAGCATTCAGCGAACCTGCAGCGTTGGCGTCTTCGGCAGCAAAGGGTAAACCTGCTCAAGCTGGTAAAGGAAGGTTGCGCAGACTGTTAGGTATAAAAGCCAGCGAAAAGTCTCAGAAGACGCGAAAAGTGCGCAAGACTAGAAAGTCTCAGAATACCGTCAAGGCCCGCAAAACCAGCAAGACTCGCAAGACTCGCAAGACCCGCAAGACCCGCAAGGTGAAGCAGGCTCGTCGTCGCAAAGCATCTGCCGAATCACTGAACTTCTAAGTTTATCATGACTGGCGAGTTAGCCTTGTTGCCTCAGGAGCTGGACTACTTGCGTGAGGAGCCTATGCAGAAGGAAATCCTCGATGTTTGGCATGAGGAGGTGGAAGTTCTGCAAAACGAAGTAAATAGCAAAAATGTACTGCTATCTATACCAAAGTCTAACGACTACACAGCGCTGCACAACTCGTACTTAGCGGTTACGTGTAAAGTAACAAAGCCGAGCGCCGAAGCTTGCGATCATGCGCATGCTACAACTCCGGACAGAGTGTGCATTGTCAACAACTTTGCACAGTCTCTTTGGAAAAATGTCAAGGTCTCAGTCAACGGTGTAGAAGTAGAAGATACCGCCGGTCTACACCCATACCGTGCATATCTAGAGGCTCTGTTCAACCATCAATCGAAAGTTCTCGAAAAGCGCAGCTCGCTGATTGGCTGGTATAAGGACACCTCGGGCAAGTTCGACAAAAATGTTAAGGGAGGCGGCAACACGGGAATGGACAATCGCACAAAAGCGTTTATGAGCTCTGCAGAAGTCACGATGGTGAGTAAGCTATCATGTGACATGATGGAAGAAAAAGTGTACTTGCCGCCCCAATGGACGGTCGGGCTTAGGCTCGAACGATCGCCGCACAACTTTGTGCTGATTGCTGGCGCGGAAACGACTGCGTACGAGGTGCACATAACCTCGCTGAAGCTCTTCGTGCAGCGCATCAAAGTACGCGAAGAGTTGGCTGTGGCTCACAAACTGCTGTTTGCTAGTCTACCGGAAAACAAACTGCGCTTCCCAGCACGTCGTATCTCCATGTCAAAGCATGTTGTGAACAAAGGCGTGAGGAACGCTAGACTGGAGCTCTTCGAAAACTGCACTCTGCCTGACCGGCTTCTGATTGCGTTCATCTCGAAGACTGCCTCTGAAGGCTTGTACGCCGAAAATCCTTTCAACTTCGTACACAAGAGCGTCAAAAAGCTTCAACTCGAAGTCAACTCGAAGCAGGTCCCGCGCGTGGCGTACGAGCCAGACTTTTCGAAAACGAACGGATATATAAGGGAATACTTCGAAACGCTTGCCTCCGTTGGTGCGCATGAAGGTAACTCGACGATTACTCTGACGAGCGAGGAGTACGGTCACGGCTATACGGTGTTTTCCTTTTGCCTGGTTCCTCGTCGAGAGCATGGTGCTCTGCTAGGCGAACAACAGACTGGCCAAGCTACGCTCAACCTTACTTTTGCGGACTCTACTGACGACGTCTTCGAAGTTGTTGTGCTTGCCGAAACGCGTGCGTCGTTCAGCTTCTCTCATGCGCTGATGAGCCCTACGGTTTCTTAATGAACACTTCTGAGCTAACTTGCTTGCTGTCGCGCGCCTTGCGCAACACCTCGTGTCGGTTTTTGGGTGTTTTTGCTGCCGACGAAGCTCCGACTGAGCTGCCGCGTACTTCTGACTTCTACCCGTGCGCATTTGTTGTCAACACCGATGTTGCCTCGGAGCCTGGTCATCATTGGGTTGCTTGTTATGTTACTTCGCCTAAATCTGTGGTTGAATTCTTCGACTCTTACGGTAACCTACCTACTGCTTATCCTAATCTTCGCGTTTCTGCTATGGCTAGGCGTATTCGTCGTACGAGCACTGCTTCGTTTCAGTCTTCACGCTCACTTGTTTGTGGTCATTATTGCGTTTTTTACCTTTGTAAGCGGTCCTCTGGTTGGTCGTCGACGTACATTAAAAACGTACTTTTGCGCTTTGCTGCTACTAGTTCGTCTCGCTTATCGCATCCGCAGGATCGTTTAGTTCGTAGATTTGTGCGTAGTTTGCGTAACTCTCTACCTTGTATACAGTGCTGCTTGCAAACGCATTCGTGTAGTAGTAGTAATCAGTGTTGTACAAGAAAATGCCGACAATAAATGTACTTTATTTCAAAACCAATTCCTCGAACGCAACCTAGCGATACATGAGCAAGACCTTAGGACGTTTACCTGGCGGACAGCTGCCCTTAGAACATTTTCCGAGCGTCTTACGCTGCGTTTTGCCTCCAGCCTGTTTGGGTTGTAAGTCTAAGTGCTGAAGCTGAACTTTTGCGCTGCGCGTAGACACTTGTTTTGCTGAAACGCCTAGCTTATGCAAATGCTCCAGAAAGCGTGCACGTCCTGCTAGATTAGCGTCCTTCTTAGAATGTACGAATAGAGAACGCATCAAGTCGAAGTAGTTTGACTTGTCGTCTAGAAGAGTGCGATTTATGTAAACGCGACCTAGTTTATCCACGCTAACAGTACCACTCGATTCTAGTACGGTTTTCAACGCAGATAATCTAGGTCCGTGTAGTATTGGAACCCGTACGTTAGGTAAACTGGTAGACAACTCATCTGCTTTGGCGTCCTTCGTGTCTTGCTCTTGTTCTTCTATCCCAGCTGCTTCATCATTCTTAACGTCTGCTGTGCTACTCGTAGGTTCTTCTTCGGCTGCGCGAATCGTACCCACAAGTTGTAGCTGCTGCTGTGGCTTCGTACTAGAATTAGTAGTAGTAGAATTAGTAGAAGTAGAAGTAGAATATCGTTCATCGGTAAACTGGCGCGTCGCCTCTTCACGTGCTACTGCCTGGTTATACAAGGAAAGCCGCTCGCTCATGCTAAGTTCTGGATGTGCGTCGTCACCCAAGTACTTCTCCACAAGCGGGTTGCCCGGTCCTGTCTTCTTGTTCTGTTGCAGCAATGCAGCGCGTAGCTCTTCATACTCCTTCTCAGTCATTACTACCAGACGTTGGTAGCTACCCGCTCGGTTGCGTGCTACTACTTTTACCATAACTGTTCTTGCTACTACTTAGCTTCCACCTGTGAACTTGTTGATGATGCTTGAGCCGAGCAGGGAAAGAACGCCTCCAATTAGAGCTGGTATGAAGAAGCCGGAGCCGGACTGCTGCACTGCACGTCGCTTTTGTGCCAAGCTGACGTTTTTGTCGGCTAGCTTAAGGATTATCGCACGATGTTTACGGAACAGCTTCTTCTGATTTTCAGTGAACGATATATCGCCTCTCGCTGCGTTGAGTGCAATGTTACACAGACTTTTATGTACGCTGTTGGGCGCGTGCTTGAGCACTTGCTTTACTATTGCTGGGTTGCGGCACACTGCCAGATACTTCAGCGTGCGCTTAGTGGTAGCAGCGCTGTTAGTACTTCTTTTTGGAGCCAGTGTTGTAATGTAATGTTATGTGCTTAACGATGAATGAAGCATGTTAACCATAAGCTATCGCAAGGTCTTTTATAGAAGTATCTTAATTCAGCGAGTAACTCTCTGGTACATACACTCGCGCAACCTTGTCTTGTGACATCGCCCAGAAGCGCATTTCTTCCGGTGTGTTTTGTTGAAAGTCTAGAACCAAATGACTGTGTGGTAGCTGCGTAGCGTCGTCGTAAACGTTCACAAGAAAGCGTCTGTTGTTGGGCATTAGCTGATCAGCCAGCTTGCCGATTTGGCTTCTATCGCGTGGATTTTTCAGTAGCACCATGTACTGGGTGTTCAAACTAGCAGTTCGCATTCCCTTTTCAAACATGTTTTGTAGCATTAGAACTACAGTGATGTTCCTATGATGCGAGCCCTTCACAAAGAGGTTTGCTAAGTGGTCTGCATGACTCTTAGCTTCGGTCATCTGGTCGTCCAGCACCAACATGTTTCGCATGTTGGGTTTCATACTCTTGTAGATTTCTTCATAGTCTGTGTTATCCTTAACAAACTCGATGTCCTTTAACCCAGCTATCAAACCCCATCTGGCGCGTTGTCTTAGACGTTCGTAAGCTGGCTGCCACTCTGCGTAAACCCAAACTAGTCGCTCTGGTGGTGGAGTAAACTGTCTTAAGGTTAGCGCGTTCTCCAAGAACTGGGTCTTGCCAGAACCTGTTGGACCAACTATAAAGATGTTGCTAGGATGCTGGAACCAGAAAGCAAGTTCGCTTTTATTTTCCATCGTTAATTTGGTTATCGATACTCAACAAGATAAGTGGCTTGTTTAAGTAGTCTAACGGTCTTGGCTATCTACACCTTGCTCTGCAGTGTGAGCGAGGTTTGCTTCTAGGCAAACTACTACTACTACTACTACTACTACTACTACTACTACTACTACTACTGCTACTAGTGACGGCGCTATAGTACATGAAGAAATCATATAAGTAGCATGTGTAAACGTACGTAAGCATGCACAATGAAATCAGCGTGACTAAAACTAGCCACATTTCTAAGCAACAAAACTTAACAGGTCTAACATATCAAGTGGATTCTCTTCCGCAAGCGCTTGATCGAGTTGCAGCATACGAGCTTTCCAAGTATGCTGTTCGGGATCCAGTCCTGGTCGCACAACTGCTGAGCGTATTGGCGCGTATGTACCGGTATCTTCACCTCCGTTCAAGTCTTCGTCGTCGTCCTCCAAGACTATGCCTCGTACGTTGCTTCGACGATATGTATCTGCAAATGATTGTACCTGCTCTGTGTCTTCCGCAGTATGAGCGCGCCGCTTTTTATCGATGTCGAGCTTCACCCGATAGTGGCCGTACGCTAGCGTCGAGATGCCGTCTTCGAGGATGTATCGCTTATCGTCGAACGAGCACAAGCCCTTCTTATCATACTGGTAAGTGTAAAGGCGGTGCAAATGTGACCCGATACGCCTGTTTGTGACCTTGTGTTCTTGTGGCGTGCGTATTTGTCGCTCATAGTCTTCGAATCGTACGTCACGCATTGCAGCACGTTGAATTCCCTTGGCTCTGGCTTTCTCCTCGCTTGCGTAAGTGTTGTCAGAAAGCTGCTTCGAAAGCTTCCAACAGTACATTTTGGCTCGCAAACCGACAAACGCTTCCGCCGTCTTTCCTTTAGCTTCGTCCTTAAACTTGCCTATTATTGCCTTGTTTGTGGCGTCGTGGAAAAAGTCCTTCGGATAGTCTGACAAGTCGAATTCATCACGATGCTGCCAAACTTTGTTGTACATATGGGCGTCCTCGATTTCGTACATGAGCGAGTCAGTGTCTGTGAACAGCAGTTGCGATTTCTTGCCAGGCCAAAGTGGCTTCACAAAATCATAGTGGAAGCGGTACATGTGTAGTTTGGCAAACTCGAGCACCGTAAAACCGACGTAGAACGGTCGATTAATCAAACATCGCGGCTTCATCAACTCAATTGCGGCTATGTGTGATGTAAACACTCGAAAACTGAGCGTCTGCGGTAAGGCAAGCAGTTTCTGCGTTTTCTCAACGTCGGTTACTAGCTGTATGTTGGTGCGCTTTCGCTGGTTTTCGCAAGTCTTGCCGTAGCATGCGTTGTTCATTAACTTGTAAAAGTTCTTCTCAAAATCACTGGTAGCCGCAGCGCGCAAGTTCTGATTCTTCTCAATGTATACTCGCATCCAGGCGCTCTGCTTGAACTCGATTACTCGGTAAACTTTGAGTAGTCGCATACCTTGTTTCAGGTAGAACTTCAAGTTCCTCGAGTGCAGGCAGTAACGAGTCTTTGAGTATAGGTTTGGTACTAGCTTTGTGCTGCTCATCCCAGTGACGACTGCGTCTTTCTGCGCGTAAGCCATATGAAGATCTCGCTGCGTGCTGCTCCACATTTTTGCATTCACAGCTAGTCGCTCTGGCGCTAGCGGATAGTCGTTGTGCTTGTCATGCAGCTCTTCAGGATATTCCAAATCGCATTCTATGACGTATCCAGTGTCGGAGCCCTTCCTAGTTTTCGTCCAGTCAATTGACACAATTTCGTCGTCTTCAAGCCAGCGAAACTTGCCTTCGGGTAGCGACTGGCTCATCGCCCATCCGTAAAGATTGTTTGCATCCCAATACATGAGATGAACGTCTGGCTTTGACGGGTCATAGTTTGCAATGCGCGGGTTGTTTGCCTTTGAAAAGCGCTTTGAAACCATGGCGACGCCGCCTCGGAGGCCGCCTTCCAGCAATCTGTACATTTCTGGATCGCTGAGCAGCTCGAGCTTGCATTCCGTACTCTTAAGCATTGCGTCCCATGATAGGTGCGGTGCACTAACATAATGTGCTGGATCTAGCGCGTAGTTTTTCATGCATACACTGCGAAACGTCTCGAAAACGTCGGCTAGCAACAGCACATCTGCTTTCAAGTACAGATCGTGATAGTCTTGCAACGTCTCGCATCCGAACTCTCTCCAAACTGCTGCAGCATGTTCGTAGTCTTCTGGCTTGCATGGTTCTTGACGTAGGCGGTTGAAGAAGCTCTCTATCGTAGGCAGAGCCCGCTCGGTAAAGCGGTCCATACTGTTCATATAGTCGTATGGATATATGCCCTTTCGCAGAAGCATGTTCCATTTAATCGGGTTTTGAGCGTGCTCTGCAAACTCCCT
>Ga0209894_1000235_pt1 | contig 10013 bp, 12 predicted proteins | sample GWRWT4_2Sept14_2_FD_187191 | JGI IMG/M metagenome (GOLD analysis project Ga0209894, IMG submission 187191) | Sand microcosm microbial communities from a hyporheic zone in Columbia River, Washington, USA - GW-RW T4_23-Sept-14 (SPAdes) (version 2) ... | reverse complement strand
CTCGGTGCCTGACTCAGAGTAGACCTGCGGTGTTGACCTTCGCGTTCCGTCGAGGCCCGGTTTCAATCTTCTAGGTTCGAAGACATGATCGCGAGCATGTCCTTGACTGTGTCCGCCTGTTCTTCGGAAATCCCGGTCAGGACCCGTTCGTAGATCCTGTCGGCTGCCGTGCGCAGCGAAGGAAGAATTTCGATCGCCTTGGGAAGCAGGTGAAGCGCCCAGATTCTTCGGTTGCCTTCGGCGGAGCGCCGCTCGACGAAGGCGGCTTTTTCCAGCTGGTCGATCACGTGCCCGACACTGGCTCGTTCCATTTCGAGGTGCTTGGCCAGTTCGGTCTGGGTGAGGCCGGGGGTCCGGTAAATATATCCAAGCGCGCGCCACTGGGTGCGGGACAGGCCGAATTTGACTGTACTTGCGTCGAAGAGCTTGCGCAGCTTGCGCGGCACCTCCTCGAGCAAGAAAACGAGCTCGTCTGCCTCGGTGAGATAACCCTTGCCTGGCGCTGAATTTCCCATGGAAACGACAGCTAACGCATCTGGCGATGCATGAAAAGTCTTTACTGTAAAAAGTATTACAGTAAGAGATAATCATGTTTGCTGATCTGACACTTTTTGGCCACTGTGGGCACAGAATCGCAGCCAGCGCCGAAGGTCCTGACGGGGGAATGCCGGTCTTGCTGGCGCACGGTGGTGGCCAGACGCGATGGTCATGGAAGAGTATTGCGAATCTCCTGGCGGAACACGGGTTTCGGGTGATTGCCCTCGACCTGCGCGGCCATGGCGATAGTGCATGGGCCACAGACGGGGCATATGCGATGGCCGACTTTGCTGGCGATTTGGCTGCCATTGCCAGCGCAATGGATCGCAAGCCTGCACTGGTTGGTGCTTCGCTGGGCGGCCTTGCGGGGATCCTGGCCGAAGGCGAACTCGGCCCGAACCTATTTGCATCGCTAACTTTGGTCGATGTCACCCCGCAATTGGATGCTGGCGGTGTCGCGCGCGTGATAGGCTTTATGGCAACCCATGCTGGCGAGGGGTTCGCCTCACCTAACGAAGCGGCGCGCGTGATTTCCGAATATCTTCCCAATCGTCCAAGCCGTAGTGCTTCGCCTGGCTTGGCGCGTTACCTGCGGCAAAAGGCGGATGGTCGCTATTATTGGCACTGGGACCCTGCGTTTGTGACTGGAGTCATGCGCCAGGACGAAGATCAAAGCGAGGATCGTGGCTATGGCAGGGTAGAACTCAGCGAAGCTGCGCGAAGGCTGACCCTTCCTGTTCATCTTGTCCGCGGTGGATCGAGCGATCTCGTCTCGCCGGAGGCCGTGGCCCATTTCCGCGAACTGGTCCCCCACGCCGAATACAGCGATATTGTGGGTGCGACACATATGGTCGTCGGAGACCAGAACGACATCTTTGGCGAAAGAGTCGTAGATTTCCTGATCCGCACCCATGCTCGAAAGGGGGGAGAATGACCGACAAGCCATCGTTTCCACAACTGGAGGCCTTGCGTGAATTGTTGCTGGTCGCCCCGTTTCATCGCTGGCTCGGGTTGGATATTGTCGCAGTGACCGCTGACGAGTTGATCCTCGAAATGCCGTGGCGGGATCAAATCGTCTCCAACCCAATGATCGGCTCGGCGCACGGCGGTATCCTCTCCGGCCTGATCGATCTTACTGGACTCTATGCGATCAATGCACTGGGCGGCTCGGCACGCGCCACCGCCGACATGCACGTCGATTTTCATCGGCCCGCAACTGCCGGTCCACTGCGTGCAATTGGTCGGGTGGTCAAGCTCGGCAAGCAGTTGAGCGTCGCTGAGACCCGGATCGAGGACACGGATGGGCGGTTGCTCGCCAGCGGCAGGGGGGCCTATGTCGCCTAACCGCCGATTGCTTCTGCCGGCCTCGGCGATCCTTGCGCTCGCTGCCTGCGTTCCGGTGCCAAAAACCGGCATAAGGCCGGTGATGCAGACCGCCGATAGCATCGGATCGGCGCAGACCCTTGCCGCGCGGGGTGACAGTGTCTGGCCGCCAGACCAGTGGTGGCGGCTTGCCGGCGATCCGCAACTTACGGCGCTGATCGAGGAAGGGCTGGCGAACTCCCCGCAGGTCGCCGTGGCCATGGCCCGGATAAGACGCGCCGAGGCCGAAGCACAGCGTGTCGGCGCGGGTCGGCTGCCCGCTATCAGTGTGGACGGCGAGGCCGGTGTCCGGCGGCAGAGCGGTAACACGGGCATTCCCGCCGAGTTCCTCCCCGATGGCTGGAAGGATTACGGTCAAGTTTCGCTGACTTTCGGCTTCGATCCCGATTTGTGGGGGCGCAATCGCGCCGCCCATGCCGCTGCGACTTCAGAAGCACGCGCGGCCGTGGTCGACGCGGCCCAGGCACGGCTTGTCCTTTCGGTTGCGATCACCGCCGCCTATGCCGAGCTTGGGCGTTACTACAGCGAGCGAGACATGGACGAGGCGCTCCTGGCCAATCGCCGCGCCACCCGCGATCTAATTGGACAGCGCGAGCGCAACGGGCTCGACAACCGCGTCAGCCTGCGCCAGGCCGATGCCGAAGTCGCGCGCGCTGAAGGCAATCTAGCCGCGGTCGATGAGAGCATCCGGCTGCGGCGCAATCAGCTGGCCGCGCTTGTTGGCGCGGGACCGGATCGCGGCCTGGCGATCACGCGTCCACTACCGATTCCTTCGACTCCTGCGGGTCTTCCCGAAGGCGTAACCACCGAACTGCTTGGCAGGCGTCCGGACATTGTTGCAGCCCGCGAACGGGTCGAAGCGGCTTCGAGCCGGGTCAAGGTGGCGCGCGCCGGGTTCTTCCCGTCGATAAACCTGCGCGCATTGATTGGTCTGCAGGCGATCGGCCTTGGCAATCTGATCGATACCTCATCACAATTCGGGTCCGTTGGACCGGCGATCAGCCTGCCGATCTTCCAAGGCGGTGCTTTGAAAGCGCAATACGGCAGCGCCCAGGCCGGATATGACGAGGCTGTCGCCGTCTATAACCAGACGGTGATCAGCGCCTACCAGCAAGTCGCTGATGCGGTCACCCAGCGCGACGCCGCCGACAAACGGCTTGCCGCAGCCCGCTCTGCGCTGTCAGCAAACGAAGATGCACAGGCGTTGTTGCGAACGCGCTACGAGGCGGGGCTGGCGAGCTATCTTGACGTGCTTAACAGCCAAGCCGGTTTGCACGAGCTGCAACTCGCGGTGGTAGATCTCGAAATATACGAGCGCGGAGCGACCTTGGCGTTGATCCGGGCGCTTGGCGGCGGCTTCGGAACAGAGGCCAAGACATCCAAGGAACCGGCAGGATCATGAACGAAGCTACGAGCGAAACCCCTCCCGTCGATCCTGGCCTGTCGGACGCGAGAAAGGCCGCACGCAAGCTGTGGCTACGGCGGCTTGCCGTGGTGCTGGCACTGATCGGGCTGGGCTGGGGCATCTGGTATGAGCTAGTCGCACGCAACTATGTCAGCACCGACAACGCCTATGTGAATGCGCAAATGGCGCAGGTGACACCCCTGATTGCCGCTCCCGCAGTCGAGGTTCTGGTCAAGGAAACCCAGCTGGTGAAAGCTGGTGACGTGCTCGTCAGGCTCGACCAGGCTGACGCTCGAATTGTTCTGGCGCAGGCAGACGCGGATTTGGCGGCAGCTCGCCGCCGCTTTCGCCAGACTCTTGCCAACAACACAGCGCTGGCTGCGCAAGTCGATACATCGAGTGCGGGCCTGGTGCAGGCGTTAGCGCAATACCGAATGGCATTGGCCGAACATGAAAAGGCAAAGATCGATCTGCGCCGCAGGGAAACCGTTGCAGCCAGCGGAGCCGTCTCGGGCGAGGAAGTGACCCAGGCTCGCAAGGCTTACGCAACCACGCTCGCCGCGCTTGACGCCGCACGCGGTGTGATTGCGCAAGCCCAATCGTCGAGGCGTGCGACCCAAGGCCAGTTTGCCGCCAACGATGCGCTGGTGCGCGGCCTTAGCGAAGATACCGATCCTGCCGTCCTGGCCGCAATGGCCAAGCGCGATGCTGCGCAGCTCGATCTCGACCGGACCGAAATTCGCGCGCCGATCGACGGCGTAGTCAGTCGCTTGCAGATCCAGGTCGGGCAGCGTCTCAACCCGGGCCAGACGATCATGACAATTGTCCCGTTGGCCAATGTCTATGTTGACGCCAATTTCAAGGAAGGGCAGTTACACCGGGTGCGCCTTGGCATGCCCGTGACGTTGACCGCTGCCATCTATGGATCGAGCGTGACCTACCACGGCAGGGTTGCCGGCTTTTCCGGTGGCACCGGCTCGTCGATGGCGGTGATTCCGGCGCAGAATGCGACCGGCAACTGGATTAAGGTTGTTCAACGACTGCCAGTTCGGATCGAGATCGATCCAGCCGATTTGAAGCAGCACCCCCTGCGGGTCGGCTTGTCAATGGACGTCGAAATCGACGTGTCGGGTAATTGAGCGCAGATGAATGGCGCTGCACAGGCTTCGGCAGGTTTTCCGCCTTCGCTTCGGCTCATCGCCGGGCTGACGCTGGCCTTTGCGAACTTCATGGTGATCCTCGACCTGACGATTGCCAACGTGTCGATTCCGAGCATCGCTGGCGGGCTCGGCGTCACTTTGGAGCAGGGCGCATGGGTAATTACCTCTTACGCGGTTGCGGAAGCGATCTGCGTACCCTTGACCGGATGGATCGCGGGTAGGTTCGGGTCGGTCCGGACCTTCCTGTTCAGCATGGCCGGTTTCGGATTGTTCTCGTTGCTCTGTGGGCTGTCGGTTTCAATCGAAATGCTTGTCATTTGCCGCATTGGCCAAGGCATCTTCGGTGCCTTTCTGATGCCGATGTCGCAAACTTTGTTGTTGCGGGTCTTTCCACCTGAACAGCAGAACATTGCGATGGGAATGTGGGCGATGACCCTGCTCCTCGGCCCTGCGCTTGGACCGATCATCGGAGGCTGGCTGACCGACAACTGGTCGTGGCACTGGATATTCCTCATCAACGTGCCCATCGCTGTCTTGGCGGCTTTCGCTGGCGCTGTTCTGCTTCGCCGGGTCGAAACCGACCGTCAGGTGCTTCCGATCGATATTATCGGGCTCGTCCTGCTGGTGGTTTGGGTCGGCTGTCTGCAGATCATCCTCGACATTGGCCGCAACCATGACTGGTTCAGCGATCCACTGATCGTCGCCCTGGCGATCACGTCGGCTATCGCGTTTCTCATCTTTGTCGTCTGGGAACTCACCGAGGATCATCCGGTGGTCGACCTGCGCGTCTTGCGACACCGAGGGCTGAGCATCAGCCTTGCTGTCCTCGCGATTGGCTTCGGAGCCTATTTTGCCGGCTTCGTGATCATCCCCCAATGGCAACAGGCCTGGCTTGGCTATACCGCAACACAGGCGGGCTTCTCGTCGTCATTCACAGCTATCGGCGGGCTATTGACCGCGCCGATTGTCGTAATGCTGATGGCGCGCTCCGATCCTCGTGCTCTAGTTTCCGCTGGAATCGTTTGGCTGGCTGTTATTGGGCTGACTCGGACGTTTTGGACAAGTGACAGCGGTTTCTGGACGCTGACCCTACCGCAATTTTTCCTGGGGCTGGGCATGACGTTCTTCATGCTGCCAATCATCAACCTGACGCTCAGCACCGTGGACGAAGATGAGGTTGCATCTGCCGCCGGTCTCCAAAGCTTCATGCGCACGATCGCAACGGCTTTCGCCACTTCGGTTTCACTGACCTACTGGGGCGACACCCAACGTGCTGCGCGCAGCGATATCGTCGCGGTTTTGGAACCGGGTGCGGCCGGCGGCTCAATTTCCGGACTTGGGTTCTCGCCCGAAGCGGTGCTTCAAATGTTCAGCAATATGGTCGAGGCGGAGGCCACGACACTGTCTGTAATCCATATCTTCTGGACGACATCCGCGATCTTGCTCATCGCTGCGGCCCTGATCTGGCTGGCACCGCGTCCTAAGCGAAGCGGAGGCATGTCGATGGGGCATTGACCCGGTGAGGCATACCGCACGGACATCTTCTGCCCCGACACAACTTTGGCAAAGATGACCGCCGTAAGTCAATGTTTCTAACGAGGCACGGTTTTGGGCGGTAAGCGCATGGGCAGTTCGTAGGCAGCAGCTTTTATGACCGGAAGCTTAGCGAGGCATCCGTCCGCATCCGCTTGGACATAAGCGATGGATATCTGACAAAAGGAACAGAACAACAAATTGAGAGTTTGATTTTCTTGGTGAAACCTAAGTGGATCGAACCCGCGTTTCGGCAGCGTGCGGGGCGCATTGCTGCCAGTTGCCACTTTGTAGCGCGTCGAGAACCTGGACGCCTGGTGGGCTTGCGGACACATCATCGCAAATAAGAGGGGAGGGAGCTTTGACCTGATTGAGCCATTGGGCGTCGATGGTCGATGCGCCGGGCTCGCATTCAGGAGTATGTCCCATGATCAAGACGATCCCGCTGAACAAGCTCGTTCAGTCCCCCCGAAATGTCCGTCGCCATGCCGATCCCGCAGCCGACGCCGAGCTCAAGGCGAGCATCGCCGCGCGCGGCCTGTTGCAGAACCTCATCGTTCGCCCCGGCACCAAGGGCAAATTCGAGGTCGAGGCCGGCGAACGCCGCCGCAAGGCCATGCTGGCGCTGGCAGAGGACAAGGTACTGTCCAAAGACCACGAGGTGACTTGCCTGGTTCTCGAGGACACCGCCGAGGGTGCGATCGAGACAAGCCTTGCCGAGAACTTCCACCGCTTGGCGATGAATCCCGCCGACGAAGCCCAGGCCTTTGTTGCGCTGATCGATGGGGGGGCCTCGGTCGAGGATGTCGCCCGCCGCTTCGGTCTTACCGTCCGCTTCGTCGAGGGCCGTTTGCGCCTTGCCAGACTGGCACCGGTTGTCTTCGCGGCGCTGGCCTCGGGTGAGATCACGCTCGACATGGCCAAGGCCTATGGCGCAACCTCGGACCAGGAGATCCAGGCGCGGGTCTTCGAGCAGATTTCTTCGGCCTACTATGCTCCCAATCCCGACTCGATCCGCCGCATGGTTCTCACGGGCACCGTGCGAGGCATTGACCCGCGCGCACGGCTCGTCGGGCGCGATGCCTATCTCGCTGCTGACGGCCGGATCGACCGCGAACTTTTCGATGACGAGGACAGTGAAGCCTGGGCCGATGTCGCGCTTCTCGAAGAGCTCGCTGCCGCGAAGATGGCAGAACAGGCAGAGGCGCTCGCTGCCGAGCAGGGGCTTGCCTGGGTCAAGCCGACCCTCGATCCCTACGCAAGCCACGACCTCGTCGAAGGCCTGGTTCGGCTCCCTGCCGAGCCCGCCCCGCTCACCGAAGCGGAACTCGCCCGGCTCGACGAGCTCGACACCTCTTACGACGAGCACGCAGCGGTTCACCGCGAAGTCGTTGTAGGGATAACCGCTCGAGATCTTCGAAACGGAGGCGAACTGGTCGCCGATCAGCGCGAAGCGGGTGAGCTCGCGCGCCGAGACTGAGCAGGCAACCGTGCCGCCGTCGGCGCTCTCCTTGAACTGGTCGGCAAGCGCCGGGCTAGCGAGCGCCAGCAGCGAGGCGGCGAGCGCAATTGCTGGGCCGCGCCGTCTGAAGCGAGAAGGCATCACTTGGTCTCCTTGTTTGTGTCGTCGGTGGGAATCTGGACGAACCCGGAAAGGCCGAGGCGCAGGCCCTGGTAGGTCCAGCTGAAGCGGAAGCGGCGTTCGTCGCTGCCGATCACGGTCGCGCCGACGAAGGTCTTGAGGGTGCCCTTGACCTCTGAGGTGAGGGCGGCGGGATCGACCTTGATCTCCTTGATCACGAAGGCCTGGGTGACGTCCGAGCCGCGCTGCTCCTCGACGATCTTCATCAGCTCGCCCTTGAGTGTGCCGCCCACGGCAGGATCGGCGAGCTCAAGGATCTGGCTCATCCAATAGTCGAGCCCTTCGGGGCTGCGGTTGAGCAGCATCAGCGCGGCATCGCGGGTGATGAATTCCATGTACTGCGCGGAAACCCCTGCGCTCGACACGGTGAGCGGTGCCCGGACGGTCGGGACCAACACGACTTGGCGGTCCCGCGTCGCGGCGAAACCGCCGGCGACAACTAGGGCAACCGCAAGGCCTGCGCTGGTCAGCGCGAACAAATTGCGCTGCCTGAGCAGCGCCTGGCTGCGTTCGTGGGAAATCTGGACAAGCATGGTTTTGTCTCCCCTCAGCCGGCAAGCAGTCGGCAGTGGGAGGGCGGCGTCATCTTGAGGCCAGTGAGACCTGCAGGCAGGTGCCAGTAGGCGGCATGGATAATCCAGGCCCAACTGCGGCCTGCTTTGGCCTTGCGGAGCGCAAACCAGGCGGCGGAGCTTAGAATTATGCCGACAAAGACATGCTGCGCGAGGATCCCCCAGGTGAAGGGGACGATCATCCCGGCGAACTCGTCGATGGTCCAGAAGCCGATCAGCTCCGGGTCGTCGAGCCGCCGAGGAATGATGTACCGGTCGCTCATGATTGTTCCGCCCTCCCTTGGCTGACCATCAGATGACCGCGGTGACCACCGAGGTGACGATCGGCACGCCGGTCCCGACGCCGATGCCGACCCCGACCGGGACCGCGATCTGCGCGAGAGTGAAGCGGCCCGAGGCAAGCCCGATCAGGCCGCCAGCGAGGCTTAGAACGGTGATGATCTTGCCGCCCGAACCTTCGAGGAAGTCGGTGAACTTCTGGAGGGCGGGCGCGAAGGTCGTGTCGGCGCCGGCATAGGCCGCACTGGCAGCAAGCGCGCCGATCGCGACCGGCAGGGCCAGGCTGGCAATCTTGCCGAGACGTGTGCCGCGGCGGGTGGAGGGGAGGGCAATGGCATTCATGAGAGGTGTTCTCCGCTTGGGGTGGCACAGCGTGTGTTCGCTGTATGTTCTTAATGCGGAGAAGTTTGGCTGTAGGAAATGGTAAGGAATGAAATTGCAGTGCCCGACCCATACATGGAGCGCGGAATCGAGCTGGGGTGGGGTATTGCGGAGGTTCTCCGCAACTATGAGATTGACTTGTTGCGCTGATGCGGATGCGCTCCGCTTCGCTGCGGAATTGCTCCGCATGGAAGCGGACGAATTGATTCGCTCGGTGCGAAGGAAATCCTATTTGTTCCCTTTATGGTCTTTTCACTTTCCTACAGGATTGGACTCGCGATAGCTCGACGAAAATTGGTTCGAATCGAGGTCCGATCATGGATGCAGGACAACCCAGTCTCCATTTGCGTATCGCTCGTCTGCTGACTCTCGCGGTTCGCGAAAGCGGTCAGTCGACTGCGCAAATTGCGCGCAAGGCCGAACTCAAGTGGGACACGGTCAGGCGAACTCTGGATGGCAAGCGTGCCGCCACAATTCCTGAAATTGTTGCGATCCTGGCGGCTGCGGGTTTTCCGGGCGACGAGACCCTGAGGCTAATGTTGCTGCTGGGCGAAGACTTTGCCCTGACTCGGGCGGGCAGTGACGTCGCGAGGTTTCTCGGTGAGTTCCTGCAACAGGCTCCCATCGAAATTTTGGCACAGCTGGGTGATGACGTCGACGAGCTGCGTCCTCGCTGGGCAAATGGCACGGCCAAAATGTTAGCCAGGACGCTCTCGCAGCATGTTGCAGAGCTGAACCGTCGTGGGGAAGCAATTGGCGAGCGATGAACTGATATTGCCGACAAACGATGCGAGACAGCAGATGAACCCGATGTCTGATGAGAATTCGAACTCTGGCAAGCCAATGCGGCTAATTCGCCTCGCGGAGGTCAAACGCCGCACCGGCGTTTCGACCTCGACGATCTATCGCTGGATGAGTGAGGGAAAGTTCCCGAGGTCTCATCCGATCGGCGATTACATTACGGCCTGGTCTGAAGCCGAGATTGAGGAATGGATAGCATCCAAGGTTCGTCGGACCGTGTGATTCTCCACTGCTTTCGGTGAGTGTCCTCCAGTCATCACAACACCGGACGATAGCTTTCCTTTGTGCGCCAAAGCGAGCAGTGCAGCACGTACTGACGG
>Ga0209894_1000229_pt1 | contig 10163 bp, 9 predicted proteins | sample GWRWT4_2Sept14_2_FD_187191 | JGI IMG/M metagenome (GOLD analysis project Ga0209894, IMG submission 187191) | Sand microcosm microbial communities from a hyporheic zone in Columbia River, Washington, USA - GW-RW T4_23-Sept-14 (SPAdes) (version 2) ... | reverse complement strand
GCAACACCGCAAGCTCGCCGCCTAACATCAACCCCCAGACGAGGTCCGCACTCCGCTAATCTAAGCCGCGAGTTGAGCCAAATGTTCTGACGACGGACAATATCGAGCATAGCGGGCAGGCGGAACCGCGATACCATGCGTCTCTGTAACTATTGTCGGCGCGACTGGAGCAAACCCGACGTCCCAAGCAACGCCGAAGGGCATCTTAGCTGGCCGGACGCGCCCATTGGCCATTGTTAGAAAGCCTGCACGCCAGGACCAATCCTGCACATCAAAGATCCCAGCACCGAACGGCATGGGCTGCCCGTCAGCAAGCATCGCTATGTCGGCCAGATAGCGGCCGGGGGCTAAATTCGGCAGCGGAAACCAGACCATCGTGGGCAAGTGCCGAGGTTTTTCGCCAAGCAGGTCCCGGAACGGGTAGCGCTCTTCCGACAGCGGTTCGCCGGGTTCGGCGAAACTATCCTCAGAGGACCTCCAAATTCGCACACGTGCGATGGCATCGAAAGCGGGAGGATCAATTACCAACCCAAATGAATCGCCGTGTCCATCAAACTCGAATCCCGCGCCCCAGCAGATCGGCTGAAAGTCGTTTGTCGGCCTCAAAACTTGGCCAGCCCATAGGGCAACGGTAGGATCAAACATAACAAGCCCATACCGAAGCTTACCCTGCGAACCAAGCTAGTCTCGGCGATTACTGTTGCTATCGGGCACGAAATTTATATGTCAAACCACCACCTTATCGCAGCCAGGAGCAACCTTGTGTCGACAGCCAGCCAGACGCCTTCTGCAAGTGAAATTCGCGAGAGGCTTGCGTCTCTAGATTCTTCCGTACCGTGGACCCACCACTTCGAGATCGCAGGGGTCGAAACGATTACTCCCGAAATCGACGAGAAGTTCTACAAAAAATCGATCGCGGCCAAGGGTCTGGGGAACCTGGCACTGCACTATCACCGCATCTTCTCGGAAGGACGCCCCTTGTCAGAAACTCGCGTCCTGGACGTCGCGTCAGCAGAAGGCGGGCTGTCAGTCGCGTTTGCACAGGCGGGGGCGAAGGAAGTGCTCGGCGTCGAGGGGCGCCGAATTTATGTCGATCGAGCGAATTTTGTCGCCGAAGCGCTAGGACTTTCGAACTTCTCAACTGTCCTGGGCGATGTTCGCGCTATCACAACTCAAGCCCATGGACAGTTTGACTTCACCATAAATTCGGGGATCCTGCACCACCTCGGACAGCCCGACTTTTTGCCATTTCTCCAATCCATGGCGGACGTGACAAAAGATGCGATGTTCCTCTACACGCACGTCAGCACGCCTGCCGCTGTCAGCGATTTTCGGCTTAGGGGTCCCGTGAAGGCTGCCGGGGAGTACGAAGGCTATCTCCTTCAGGAACACCCAGAGGACGCATCCCCGGAGGAGCGGGAGGCGCAAGTTAGGGCGTCACTCGACAACACATATTCGTTCTGGGCCACCGAGGAATCTTTAATCGCCGCCCTCAAGAAGGTGGGCTTTAAGACTATCGTCAAGATGTTCGAACCACACGTTTTTGGTGGTTACGTGAATCGAAACCTACGCGTGGTTTTCCTTTGCAAGAAGACTTAGTCGGGCGCTCTTTCGGCGATAATCGAAGCACTTAAAGGGCCGGGTCAGCCCCTGTCTGTGGAGCTTCACCTCCTTGTTCGAGCGCGGCAAGTTCGTGGCCGATGGCCGCTTTGATCCGCGCGCCCGATCGCTGCAATGCGGGACTGCCGCGATGCTAAAGGTGCTGGCCGATGCCGGAGAGCTTGACTTGACCGCCTGATTGGTTTGCCCTGAGCGCTTAATTGGGGAGCCGACCTGCCATGCCGTCGAAATTGACCTTGCGCTTGCTAGCCGCCAGCACACTCGCGCTGGCCGCGCCCCTTTCCGCCGCTCCTGCGCCGGCCGACTTGGCCGCCGCCGCGCTCAAGGCCGCGCCGGTGTGGGATGGGCACAACGACGTGCCCGAACAGCTGCGCGACCGGCGCAAGAACGTGATCGGCGATTTCAACTTTGCCGACACCGCGAACACTGCCGATCCGGCCAAAGACGTGGCGGCAATGCAGACCGACCTCAAGCGGCTGCGTGCGGGGCAGGTCGGGGCGCAGTTCTGGTCGGTCTATGTCTCGGCCAATCTGACCGACCAGCAGGCCGTCCAGGCCACGCTCGAGCAGATCGACGTGACCAAGCGGCTGGTCGCCCGCAATGCCGCCGACATGCAGCTGTGCGAAACGTCCGATTGCGTTGCCAAGGCGATGAAGGCCGGCAAGATCGCCTCGCTGATGGGGATGGAAGGCGGCCACTCGATCGGCGGCAGCCTGGCCGTCTTGCGGCAGATGTACGCGCTGGGTGCGCGCTACATGACCCTGACGCACTTCAAGAATACCGCCTGGGCCGATGCCGCGACCGATGCCCCGGTGCATGACGGGCTGACCGATTTCGGCCGCGACGTGGTGCGCGAGATGCAGCGGCTTGGCATGCTGGTCGACCTCAGCCATGTCAGCGAAGCGACGATGATGGATGCGCTCGATGTCGCGAAGGCCCCGGTGATCTTCAGCCACTCGAACGCGCTGGCGGTGAACAGCCACCCCCGCAATGTGCCTGATGCCGTGCTGGCGCGGATGCAGGCCAATGGCGGGATCGTGATGGTCAATGCCTACCCGGCTTATGTGGTCGAAGCGACGCGGCAATGGAACGTGACCCGCGCCATCGAGGAAGCGCGGCTCAAGGCGGTCCACATCGGCCAGCCTAAGGCAGCGGCCGATGCGCTGGCGGCCTGGGTCAAGGGCAACCCGGCGCCGATCGGCTCGTTGACCGACGTCGCCGATCACCTGGACCATATCAGGAAGATCGCCGGCGCCGGCGCGGTGGGTCTCGGCGGGGACTATGACGGGATCGATACCACCGTGAAGGGCATGGAGGACGTCTCGACCTATCCCGCGCTGTTCGTCGAACTCGCCCGCCGCGGCTGGACCCAGGCCGAGCTGGAAGGCCTTTCCAGTCGCAACATGATGCGGGTGCTGAAGGCCGCCGAAGCCTATGCCGCCACTCGAAAGGTTGACGCGCCGATCGAGAACGCCGTCTCGTTCTAGTGCGGGTCGATCCGGCCGATCATCCGGAAGAAGAAGGCGGTCGACCAGCCAAGCAGGAAGATGCCCAGCACCGATTCAAACGCACCCAGCAGCCGCCAGTCGGGTGCTATGTGCAGATCGTTGTAGCCGACGGTCGAATAGCTGATGGTCGAGAAATAGAGCGCCGGTTCCAGCTGCGGGATCGCGCCCAGCGCGATGTAGGCAAAGGCGAAGAGCCAGATCTCGATCCCGTGCAGCGCCAGCATGGCAATCACCACGCCCAGCGTGAAGGCCGTGCCGCGCGGCGATAGCGGGTCGATCCGCTTGAGCCGTTCAATCGAGGTTTCGGTGCGCATCGCCCGGTTCAGCCCGAACAGGCCGAGGCCGTGGATCGCCACGCACAGCACGACCATGACCGATGAGACCGCGAACTGGAGCAGCAGCTGGTGGGTCACGGTGCCAACGCAAAGTCTACGGCGGCTGCCGCGTGGAGTGCGGTGGTGTCGAGCAACGGCACAGTGCAGTCGCCATCCTGCAGCAGCAGCCCAATCTCGGTGCAACCCAGGATGATTGCGCCCGCACCACGCGCAGCCAATCGTTCGGTGACGGCGCGATAGGCCGCGCGGGACTGTTCGGAAATGATCCCGGCGATCAGCTCTTCGTAAATGATGCGATGAACCTCGGCCTGATCTTCCGCGGCGGGCACGATCACGTCCAGACCCGCAGCGGCGAGCCGATCGCGGTAGAAGTGCTGCTCCATGGTGAAGGCCGTCCCGAGCAGGCCGACGCGAGTGCAGCCCAAGGCCCGCGCCTGCCGCGCGGCGGGATCGGCGATGTGCAGCAGGGGAATCGCGACGGCGGCCTGCACGGCATCGGCCAGCTTGTGCATGGTGTTGGTGCAGATCACCAGTGCATCGCATCCCGCCACCTCGAGCCGCCGTGCCGCATCGACCAGCAGTGCGGTTGCCCCGTCCCAATCGCCAGCCATTTGCAGGGCCTCGATCTCACTGAAGTCGAACGACCACAGCAGGCATCGGGCCGAGACGCTGGGGCCGAACCGATCCCGCACAGTGCGGTTGATCAGGCGATAGTACTCGGCCGAGCTTTCCCAGCTCATTCCCCCAATCAGGCCGAGCAGTTTCATGGCCGGGGGCTCAGTCGCGCAGCAGTTCGTTGATCGCGGTCTTGGCGCGGGTCTGGGCGTCGACGGTCTTGACGATCACCGCGCAGTAGAGCGACGGACCCGGGCTGCCATCGGGCAGCGGTTTGCCCGGCATCGAGCCGGGTACGACCACGGCATAGGGCGGCACGCGGCCGACATGGACTTCGCCGGTGGCGCGATCGACGATCTTGGTCGAGGCGCCGATGAACACGCCCATCGACAGGACCGCGCCTTCGCAAACCCGCACGCCTTCGACCACTTCGCTGCGCGCGCCGATGAAGCAGTTGTCTTCGATTACCACCGGTCCGGCCTGGAGCGGTTCGAGCACGCCGCCGATCCCGACGCCGCCGGACAGGTGGACGTTCTTGCCGATCTGGGCGCAAGAGCCGACCGTGGCCCAAGTGTCGACCATCGTGCCATCGCCCACGTTTGCGCCGATGTTGACGAAGCTGGGCATCAGCACCACGCCCTTGCCGATGTGCGAGCCGCGGCGGACCACCGCGCCAGGGACGACGCGGAAGCCGGCTTCGCGGAAGCGGTTCTCGCCCCAGCCAGCGAACTTCGAGGGCACCTTGTCGAAGGCCGGAGCGCCGGCTGCACCGTTCGGGACGACTTCGTTGTCGTTGAGCCGGAAGCTCAGCAGCACGGCCTTCTTGAGCCACTGGTTGACCTGCCAGCCGCCCTGGCCATCGGGTTCGGCCACGCGGGCCTGGCCGTTGTCGAGCAGTTCCAGCGCCGCTTCGACCACATCGCGCACCTCGGCGCTGGCGGGGGTAACGGTGTCGCGCCGTTCCCAGGCGGCTTCGATGGCAGTGGCGAGATCAGTGGTCATGGCTCGGCTCCAGGCGCGCGGGTATCGGCGATGCGACTAGCCGCGCAGCCCCGGTGCGGCAAGCGTCGCGCTCTTAGCCAGACATAGAAAGTTTTCGTTAACCATAATAAGGGCAAGAAGGGACGAACCGCGGAGTCCAAGGTCGCATGCAATTCTCATCCCGTCTTATCGCGCGCTGGCATCTGGTTGCCGCAGTCGCTTCATTCGCTCTGGTTGCGGCTTGCGGCGGCGGTAGTGGTGGCGGCTCGGTTGGCTCCACGCCGGTCCCGACGCCGACCGTCACGCCGACTCCTACGCCCACTCCAACGACCAGCCCGACCCCGACGGCGACTCCCACGCCGAGCGCGAGTTTCCTGACCAGCGAGTACAACCGCTCGAGCGGGCCGACCCAGCATGGCGCGCTGACTCCCTGGTCCGCGGGCTATAGCGGCCGGGGCGTGACGATCGGGATCGTCGATACCGGGATCGATAGCGACAGCCCGGAATTTGCCGGACGGCTGTCTTCGGCCTCGGCTGACGTTGCAGGGACCCGCGGCCTTGATAACGCGGAGAGCGATCACGGCACCAATGTCGCACTGGTCGCCGCTGCGGCGCGCGATAACCTGGGCGTAGTCGGCATGGCCTTCAACTCGACCATTGCGATGTTCCGCGCCGATACGGCCGGAACCTGCGCCAATAACGATCCCAACGATCCCAAGGACGGCTGCAAGCTGGCGGATTCGGCGATTGCTCAAGGCGTCGATCGCGCCGTTGCGGCTGGGGCCAAGGTGATCAACCTGTCGCTCGGCGGCTCTTCGCCCAGCACCACGCTGCGCTCGGCCGTGGCCCGTGCGGCCAGTGCCGGGGTGGTGGTGATCGTTGCGGCCGGTAACGATGGCGATTCAACCGAAGCCGGAGTCGATCCAAACAACCCCGATCCCTTTGCCACCGGCCTGCGCCAGGCTGGGGCGGGCAATGTCATCATTGCCGGCTCGGTTGACAAGGACAACGCCTTCTCGGCCTTCTCCAACAAGGCCGGGGCGGAAGCCGGCTGGTTCCTCTCGGCGCGCGGTGAGAAGGTTTGCTGCGTTTACGAAAACGGGGTGCTCAAGATCACCACCGATTCGACCGGGGCGCGGTTCCAGTACGTGTTTTCGGGCACCAGCTTTGCCGCGCCGCAGATTGCCGGGGCGGCGGCGCTGCTGTTCCAGGCCTTCCCCAACCTGACCGCCACCCAGGTGGTCGACCTGCTGCTGCGCACCGCGCGCGATGCCGGGGCGACCGGGACTGACACTACCTTTGGCCGCGGAATTCTCGACCTCAATGCCGCCATTGCGCCGCAGGGGACCACCAGCATTGCCGGGACCGCCGTTCCGGTGCCGGTCGGCGACACGACCGGTGTCACCTCGACGCCGATGGGCGATGCCGGGCCGCGCGCCGGTTCGATCGATACGATCGTGCTCGACAGCTATCAGCGCGCCTATGGTTTCAACCTCGCGGTCGGGCTGCGCGGTGCGCAGGTCCAGCCCAAGCTGGCGCCTGCACTTGAATCGAACAGCCGCAACCTGTCGCTCGCGGGCGGCAAGGTTGCCCTGGCCTTCTCGGTCGATGCGACCGGGCGGATTTCCAAGCTGCCCTGGACCGGCCAGCTGCGCCTGAGCCGCGAGCAGGCCGAACAGGCCCGCGTGCTCGCCGCGCGCGCGGTGATGCAGATTGCACCGGGGCGGCGGATCGGTTTTGCCTTTGAACAGGGCGCCGATGGCCTTGTCGCCCAGCTCCAGGGCCGCGACCAGCCGGCCTTCCTGATCGCGCGTTCGCCGCTCGACGACCTTGGCTTTGGCGCGACCGGACAGGCCAGCTTTGCCGTGCGCGAAAGTGTCGGCCCCTGGGGGCTGACGGTCAGCGCTGAACGTGGTTCGGCTGAGGCGGCGGCGCGGGTTAACCTGGCGGGTCTGGCCGGGGACCGTCTCCCGGGCGTGCCGGCCTCGCGGGTCGGGCTGTCGCTCGACCGGCGCTTTGGCGATCTCGATGCGGCGCTTGGCGCGTCCTGGCTCAATGAGCGCAGTTCCGTGCTGGGCGCGCGCTTCCATCAGGCCTTTGGTGCGGGCGGGGCGGATAGCCTGTTCCTTGATGCCAGTGCCGGCTGGCAGGTCTCGCCCGGCTGGCGACTTGGCGCCGCCTGGCGCAGCGGTTTCACCCGGCCCCATGCCGGCGGCCTGGTAACCGCAGGCTCACGGCTGGTCTCGTCGGCCTGGGCCGTCGATGCCCAGCGGATCGGTGTCCTTGCCGCCGATGACAGTCTGGCGTTGCGGGTCTCGCAGCCGCTGCGGGTCGAAAGTGGCGGGCTCTCGCTCAACCTCCCGGTCGACTATTCCTACACCACGCTCAGCCCAATTTACGGACAGCGGCTGCTCTCGCTCGCCCCCAAAGGCCGCGAGCAGGATGTCGAGCTGGTCTGGCGCGGGGGTCTGTGGAACGGCACGGCCATGGCCAGTGTCTATTACCGCAAGGATCCGGGGCACTATTCCAGCCTGCCGGATGATCGCGGCGTGGCGCTCAGCTGGAACCGCCAGTTCTAGACAGGCGAGGTCGCTCCCGGCATGGCTGGGGCATGACCGAACCTGCTTCCAAACCTGCGCGCGCGCTTGAGGGCGTCAAGGTGCTTGACCTCTCGCGCGTGCTCGCTGGCCCGTGGTGCACCCAGATCCTGGCCGACCTGGGCGCCGAAGTGCTCAAGGTCGAGCATCCGGGCCGCGGCGATGATACCCGCGCCTGGGGCCCGCCGTTCCTGAAGCTGCCGGACGGCAGCGATGACCCGCAGGAAAGCGCCTATTACCTCTGCACCAACCGCAACAAGCGCTCGGTCGCGATCGACCTCGCCAATCCGGAAGGGGCCGCGCTGATCCGGCGGCTGGCGGCTGAGGCGAACATTCTGGTCGAGAATTTCAAGGTCGGCGGCCTCGCCAAATATGGCCTCGACTATGCCGGTATCGCTGCGATCAACCCGCGGATCGTCTACTGCTCGATCACCGGCTTCGGGCAGACCGGCCCCTACACCCAGCGCGGCGGCTATGACTTCGTCGCCCAGGGCATGGGCGGCTTCATGTCGGTGACGGGTGAGGCCGATGGCGGACCGCTTCGCGCCGGCGTGGCCATGGCTGACCTCTCAACCGGCAACTTCGCCGCGATCTCGATCCTGGCCGCGCTGCGCCATGCCGAGCGGACCGGAGAGGGGCAGCAGATCGATATCTCGCTACTCGACACCCAGATCGCGATGATGGCCAACCAGGGCTCGAGCTATCTGGTCAGCGGGGTGGCACCCGGGCGGCTGGGCAATCGCCACCCGACCGTGGTGCCCTACACCACCTTTGCTGTCGCTGACGGGGTGCTGATCATCGCCGTCGGCAATGACCTCCAGTTTCGCGCCTTCTGCACCGAGATGGGGGTACCCGAGCTTGGCACTGACCCGCGCTTTGCCCTGGCGCGCGATCGGCTGGCCAACCGCGAGGCGATCGAGGCAATTGTGGCTGACCTGGTCAAGGACCAGACCCGCGATGCGCTGATCGCGCGGCTGGAGGCGGCCGGCGTGCCGGTTGGCCCGGTCAACACGCTGGAGGACGTGTTCAACGACCCCTTCGTCGAAGCGCGCGGGACGCTGCACAAGTTCGTGCGCGAGGATGGGGTGGAAATCCCCTCGGTTGCCTATCCGGGCAAGCTGTCACGCACTCCGGCGCAATTCGATCGCCGCCCGCCGCGGGTGGGTGAGCATGGCCGGGAACTGCTGGCCGAATGGCTCGGGATGGACGATGCGGAATTCACCGCCCTTGCCGCAGCGGGAGCGGTGAAGGGCTAAGCTACATCCCCGCCAGCTTGGCGTATTCGAAGGCGCGATCAACCAGCGGCTGGACCCGGTCTGACTGGGCTTTGGCGTGGGCCGAGCTGGCCGTGCCGTCGATCACCCGCTTCTTGATCCCTTGGAGAATGCCAGCCAGGCGGAAGAAGTTGTAGGCGAACAGCCAGTTCATGTCGGGCAGGCTGGTCCGGCCAGTGGCCGCGCAATAGCGCTCGACCACTTCCTCCAGCTCGGGAATGCCCAGCGCCTTGCGGTCAAGATCCTGCACGCCCGAACGGCCACCGTTTTCGGTGACCCAAGCCATGCAGACATAGGAGAAATCGCCCAGCGGATCGCCCAGGGTCGAAAGCTCCCAGTCGAGCACCGCCAGCACCTTGGGTTCGTCCCCATGTGACTCTGGTCGCGTCCAGATCATGTTGTCGATCCGGTAATCGCCGTGAACCACGCTGGTGCGGGTCTGCTCGGGCAGGGTCTGCGGCAGCCATTCGATCAGCCGCTCCATCTCGGGCATGTGCTCGGTTTCGGAGAGCTTGTACTGCTTGGTCCAGCGATCGACCTGGCGGCCAAAGTAATTGCCCGGCTTGCCGTAATCGGACAGGCCAACCGCCTCGACATCGACGGTGTGGAGTGCCGCGAGAGTGTCGATCATCGCGAAATAGGTGTCGCGGCGATAGGCGGGTTCGGCGCCCGGCATGGCCCCGTCCCAGATCGTTTTCCCGTCGACCATGTCCATGATGTAGAACCACGAACCGACCACGCTGTCGTCGGTGCACAGGCCAAACTGCCGCGCCGCCGGAAAGCCCGCCTTGTTCAGCGCGTTCTGCACCTTGTATTCACGGTCAACCGCATGGGCGCTCGGCAGCAACGGGCCGAACGGCTTGCGGCGCAGCACGTAATTGCCGCTCGCAGCCTCGATCTTGTAAGTCGGGTTCGATTGCCCGCCCTTGAACTTGGTCAGGTGCAGCGGGCCCTTGAAGCCCGCCACATTGGCCTGCATCCATTCGGTGAGCTTGCCTTCGTCAAGCCGGTCGGCCCCTTCGGGTTCGACCGTGCCGACAAAGGCTTCGTTCGCGTTGATGGCTACAGGTTCGCTCATACCCAATCTCCGTCCACCCTGAGCTTGTCGAAGGGTTGTACTTTTCTTCTGACTTCAGCGCCAACCTCCACGAACAAGGACAGTCCTTCGACAAGCTCAGGACAGACGGTTCAAGCGGGCAGCGTTGCAGGTTCAGCTATCGAACACGATTACCG
>Ga0209894_1000220_pt1 | contig 10459 bp, 9 predicted proteins | sample GWRWT4_2Sept14_2_FD_187191 | JGI IMG/M metagenome (GOLD analysis project Ga0209894, IMG submission 187191) | Sand microcosm microbial communities from a hyporheic zone in Columbia River, Washington, USA - GW-RW T4_23-Sept-14 (SPAdes) (version 2) ... | reverse complement strand
GCGTCGCCATGCGCTTCGACCGCAACATCAAAACCTTCATGGCCACCGTCGCCATCGCCGCCACCGTCATCTGGTGGCTCTAATGAGTCCGGACCCTAGATAACGGCGCGACGGGGTTCCAGTGGTCCAGTAATCAATGCCATTCTTGGTGATCTTGGTGCCGCCCGTACCTTGGATAATCTGGGGCGGCCCTTCATAGGCAGCAAAATCAATCTTTGCCTGAGCAAGGCAAATAGACGGAATGCTCAATGCCAAAACAAAAGCGGCTTGCCTAATTGATGCTTTCGCCACGCCTTGCCCCTTCAAAACTCTGCACTCCAGAAGAACAATATAGCCCAATGCTCGACTCAACCAAGCCAAATGACAGCGTGCAGGGACCCCCTTTTTTCCGTACTCAATCCGTACGGAAGGCAGTGCGGTTTTGTAAGTGTTTGAAGTTTGGCGCACCCGACAGGATTCGAACCTGTGGCCTCTGCCTTCGGAGGGGAAAGATATACATAAATTCGCTATATATATCATATAATTATTAGACTCACGAATTTTTGTCGATGTTTTGTCAATTGTCAAGATGCTAATTAATCTGAATTTTCAACGGTTGGTGGCGCCCACAAAATTCATCGGAATTTCGATTCTCATGCCGCTTGATGGAATTCCACAACCCGCTGAAATTCAGCCAAAATCGTTGCGTGGCGCTGTGCGAGGAACCTGACCACGCGAACATTGCCCAACAGGTTAGAGACGTATCCCAGCGCCACGACCAAATCCAGATGGTCTTCCCCATAGGTTCGCTCGATGGCCCGCACTTCCCGATCAAGGCTCTCCGACTCGCGTTGCATCAGCGCAATTTGGTCAGCGGTGAGTGACTTTGGCTTGTCCTTCCTGCCTTCGACCAAGAGATGGTCTGGCGTGGCAGCCACTAGCGATTGCGCATAAGGAACCGAAAGACGGTTCATGGCGATCATGACTTCCGCAGCTTCGATTTGCCGCATTGGTTTCATTTTCCGAAGCTGTCCAAAGACCGCAATCGGCACGTGCCGATCCTTGAACATGTCGGCGACCTCGGGGCAGATACCGACCAAGAGATTGCGCTTGGTTCGGATGCTTGCAATGTTGACGTTAAGGGCACGAGCCAGCCGTTCTTCCGACACGCCTTTGCGGACTGCGTTGAGGATCATCCGGTGTTCTTGGATGATCGCAATGCGACTGATCCGCCGGTTATACGTGAACGCCTCATCATCGGTCGCCACGAGACAAACGACTTCGGTTTCCCCTCGCTCCCGCAAAATATCGAGCCGGAGATGCCCATCAAGAAGGTGGTAGGTGTCCCGGTTCTCGGCATCCCTTGCAACGACAGGCGGCTCAATGATCCCTACCTCTGCAATGGATGCAGCGATCTGGCCGTACTTCATCGTTTTGCGGACTGTTTCAGGAACCTCGCGCAGCGGCAGGATTGCATCAATCGGAATTCGAAGGCTGGTTTCTTCGAAGCCGAGTTTGACGGGAATGATGGGCTTCTTGTTGCTCATGCCGACGCCCTTTCGCCAACAACTCGCTGCTGAATCTCTGCCGGGAGGGTCGCTAGGCTTTCGTCTTCGAGCAAGCCCGTGAACTCCTCATCGGCCTGCAAACGCCGGATCGCCTCAACGATAAGGATCAGCTTGTCGTGAGTGCCATTCGCCCTGCGGATGAGTTCGTTTTTCCGCTCAACATCCTCCTTATAGGCATTGATCAATGCCGCGGATGACATCTTCTGCGACTGGGAGGAATTGACTTGAAGGTGCTTTCCTCGTCTTCGCCGAGCTTCGACTAGCTTCTTTGCGGCCATCAACTTCTTGCCCTTGAGCAAGCCGTTCTCATAAGCCTCGTGCAAGGCGCGCTGGACTCCGTGGTCGTCAGCCTCGGCAATCTCGATTGCCACGCTGATTGGCAGGGTTTTGGATTCAACCGCGACTAGCAGCCGCTGCTCCCCCTTTTCGAGCAGACGGGCCACGCCATGAACATAGTCATACGAAAGCCCGGTCTTCCGGGCAATTTCAGATTCGGAATAGCCGCGCGCTTTCATCCCGCCAATGTCTTGAAGGAGGTCGATGGCCTTGTGCTGACGGCGGGCACAGTTTTCGACCAGGCTGGCAATCAAGCAGTCTTCCGTATCTGCTGACACGACCAGAGCTGGAACTTCTTTCTGTCCCAGCTCCTGATAGGCTTCCAGCCGCCCTTGGCCGCATACCAAGTCGTAGAAGGGCCCATCGGCTTCCGCTCGCCTCGTCACAGTGACGGGTCGCTTGAGGCCGATCTGGGCGATGTTGGCCACGATTTCTCGAAACACCCGCTTGTTCCTGAGGCGGGGGTTCACCACCGTGATGCGCTCAATAGGAATCCACTCGATTCGCTGTGCAGGCCGAACATTTGTCATGCCGCTCTCCTAAATGGAGTGCGGGCCGCCATCCTGAATAGGCGGTCCGGGGTTGGGAACTGAAAGGCGTCGAGCGACAGGCCGTTGTGCTCGCACAAGCGCACCAGAGCGGCTTCCATGCTCAGGCGCGGTATGAGGTAATAGTCGAGCACCGTCTCATTCCCTGCGCTCATTCTGACGCCTATGGTGAGGTCTGGCCGGGAGGGGGCATCGAGACGAAGTTTCCAGCGCAATGTGCCGACAGGGGTCGCAAAGCTGCGTGCGATGACCAATGCCGCTGTGAACTCTTCGTTGATGTGGATTAGGTCGGTTTCGGGATCGATCCTGACATTAGCACCCACGGCGTTTAGCCCTTCGAGGACAACGTTGAGCACCTCGGGGTGTTTCGCCTTCAACTGGCGATTGACCTCAAGATAGCCGTAGTCGTGTCTCGGTTTGAACCCGACAAGGGCATAAGCCCGCAACAGGCTGCCAAAGCGAGTGCGGTAACTGCTGCTTGAGGGGGCGCCTTCAAACTCGTCGATGATCAGGCCGGATAGTGTCTGGTGTTGGTTTAGGATTGTGCGCAGTTGTTCCAGCATCTCATCATCGCTGAGCCGAGACGTGCGAGCGGCAATGATCGCCTGTGCTTTGTCGAATTGAACCTGCTCGACGATGGCCGGGAAGGCCCCATCATGGCGAACCCATTCATTCGGATCGTTTGCGACATGGCGCTGCTTGAGCTTGAAAGATGTGCGCGCCCAGACATTGTTGCCGATGTATTTCTCGTTGATGAGGAGCTGATGGACCGTGCCGTGAGTCCAGGGGCGTTCTAGGTCAGTGAGGATGCCTCGCTCATTGAACAGAGCCGCAATCTCGCGCTCCGACTTTCCGCAATCCACGAACAGGTAGTAGGCCTCGCGAACTAACTCCTGCTCTGCGTCGGGGCCGGGAACCAAGATCACGCGATCTGTTTGAATGCTCTTGTGCTCGCCGCGACCTAGCTCGCCTTTACGGTTTCCATTCTGATCAACCAGCACACGGCGCAGCCCAAACCCCGCGACGCCGCCTTGCCGAAAGCCTCGCCGGATGAGATTGGCTTGGCCCGCAAAAACCTTGACCGAAAGTTCCCGGCTATATTCGCCAGCCATCGCCCGCTTGACGGTCTTGATGATCGACGATCCAATGGTGCCATCATTCTCGAACTCTTCGATGCAGTATTTGACGGGCTTGCCCGCTTGCCGACAACGCAGTTCGTAGCTTGCGGCTTCGTCAGGGTCTTGGAATCTACCCCAGCGGCTCACGTCATAGACAAGGACAGCATCGTAGTCGGCGTCTCCGCCTTCGACGTCTCGCAAGAGCTGCTGAAGTGCGGCTCGTCCAGCTATGTTGAGGCCACTCTTACCTTCATCTGCATAGGTCCTGACGATCTCATAGCCGCGACGCTCAGCGTATAGAGCAATCGCAGCGGCTTGATTGTCAGTGGAATATTGCTGATGCTCAGTCGACATTCGCACATATTGGGCAGCGCGGATGAGCGGGCGACCGGAATCGTCGTTCGCACCTTCCATCTCGTCCCAGCTGATCACCATCGCCAGCTCCTGCGAATTGTCCGCCAATTTTGAAGGGGGCACCCTACAGAAAAGGAGCGGGACAATGCTTCCTGAAACCGGCAGAAAACTCCCTCGTCAGTTGCCTCCGCTCAATGGGGCAAAATTGGTCGAACTGCTCGGCCATGCGTTGCAGTCGGAACTGGGTGCCAGCAGACGGGCGACCAAGACGGTCATGGGCTGGACCGGAGTGTGCGATAGAGCAGCAAGGCATTGGATAAATGGGAGTGGCGGCGTCAGCGGTATCCACCTCATTCAACTCGCGAGGCAATCCGACGCAGTGTGGAGATTGGTGCTCGAACTCTCGATGCGAGAGGAAGCCATTTTGGGCTTCGACATTCATGCGGCTGAGGTCACGCTGTCTCGCGCATTGGGCAGCATTGAAGCTTTGAAAAGACAGGCGATTGCATCACGAGGGAAGCGGCGCGGTCCCTGAGCTCTGAAAGTGAGATGAGAATTAACTTGTTCATATGAGCATAAATGCCATATTGAGTTCATATGAAAGGAGCCCGATATGGTTGCTCTCGCCAATTCCACCCCGGATAAAGGCTCGACCTTGTCGTCAGCCATATCGCGGATTGCGGAGTTCTGGGGCCTAAGCAATGCCAAGCTGGGAGCCATCCTAGGCCTTTCAGCTCCAACCATTTCACGAATGAAGCGCGGCGAGACGGCATTAGACCCCGCCAGCAAGTCGTTCGAAGCGGGTCAATTCCTCGTGCGCCTGTTCCGCAGCCTTGATGCGATGCTCGGGAGTGACGATGGGGCGGCCAAGCGTTGGCTCGAAACCCCCAACCTCGATCTTGAAGCAAAGCCGATTGATGAAATCGAGACGATGCGCGGCCTGATTGCAGTTTGCGACTATGTGGACTTCTACCGCGCTCGCGTCTGAACATCGGCACTACACGGGGGAAGTCTGGCGGGTCGTTGAGGCCCAGCACCGGATTTCGACGAACCGGCTTGCGGCCAGTGCAGAGGAGCAATCCCTCCTTGAGGACCTCGTTGAGGAGATAAAGCCACGACTGCCAGAAGCTGCTCGGCATCTCGACTATCTGCTGGCCGCGCCGTTTCGATACGGCCACAACCAAGCAAGTCGGTTTCGTAGGGCCGATGAACGACCGGGCATTTTCTACTCTTCGGAGTCCGAAGCCACGGCCATCGCGGAAGCGGCCTATTGGAAGCTTCGGTTCTTCAGCCGATCCCCCGGCTTTGAACCGCCAAGCACGACCAGCGAACACACCAGTTTCAGGGCTTCGGTGGCAACTGAAAGCGCACTCGACCTAACTCTGGCCCCCTTTGACCAACAAGCCAGCGATTGGATTGATCCGAAGGATTACTCTGCCTGCCAAGAGTTAGCGCAGGCGGCGCGGGAGGCAAAAACCGACCTCATCCGCACGCAGTCCGCTCGCGATCCGCTTGGAGGACGCAATATTGTTGTATTGGAACCGACGGCTTTCAATCGGCGATCCCCGAAGCTGGGGAGAACGTGGCATATTCGGTTTCAGGAAGGAAAGCTGCTTGCGCTTGCTGCTTTGCCAGCTCGGCAGAGGCTGGAATTCAGTGCCCATGCGTTTGGCTTAATTTGATCGCCGGATTGCAAAGCTGCGATAGAGCTATGGCCGCTCTGTCGGACGATCCGGAACGGCTGCTTTAGGGAGCGCAGATTGGAATAGCGGACGCTCCGCGCGGCGAGCTAGCAAGTCAGCTTCGCGCCTCATTTGAAGCCATTTCGAAGCGTGAGCGCGATCCCCGAAGCAGTCGCAACCCCTTTGTAGGTGAACTCGCCTAGGTAGTCCGTTCCGCTAAACCCGACGAGATCCGATCCGTACAGCCCCAGGCTTGTCGAGCTCAGGGCGAACACGAACGAACACATCAAGTTTATCTGGCTATTTTTTTGGTTTCATCTGCGGTCTCGCCGCCTCCGCCACCTGACTTTCAGTCTTAAGGTCCTCGACGAGCTTCTCCAGCGCCGAGATGTCTGCCAAGCATTCATCTGGCTTGGGGACCGGGACCGTGTCCGCGGCCGGATTGTCGTGACTGTGCGTGTTGGCTTTCGTCATTCCCTCATGGAAGCGAATGGCGAGCGCGTCAGACAATGTCACATAGCGCAACAGCTGCGTCTGTATAACGTCGGTGCCGCGACGCACAATGTCGCGGAAGATCACCTCCTCGACTGCGCGCTCGTAAGTGTCCCGCAAGCGCCCGTAGAGGTGCTTGACCTTGTATTCGTAATCGGCCGGACTGGTTGCGAGCACCTTGGGTAGCGGCGCGAAGTCGTTTTTGATCTTGCCCATGCGTTTGGCGACGTTGAGGCCCTTCCAGACCATGCCTGCGGGGTCGATTTTACCTGCCGCGTCCTTATCGCCGAACAGCGCGATCGTGACCGGCTCGATGCCCCGGTTTTCAGCGGCGGTGCACAGCTCATTAAAGAAGATGATGTCGTGGGTGAATACGACCACCTGGCGCCTGCAGGCCTCTTCGGCGAGCCGTTCGGCGACCCGTACACTGCGGTCACGGTCGAGCGAAGATACCGGATCGTCTACGATGATCGGGCCGGAGCCATCGGTAAGCGCCACCTCGGTGAGAAACCCCGCGAGCGCGAGTGCCCGCTGTTCGCCTTCACTGAGAATCTCCGAGGTCACCTTCGTGAGCTTGGTTTGCGGATCGATTTCGAATTCTGCCTTGGTCTGGCCACTTTTGCGAGAAAGACCGACCTTCAAGTGCATGATGTCGAACCGTTCGCGCTCGGCTTCAAACTGAGTGATAACCGCCGAGGTCAGATGCGTGTCGACCAGTTCGTTCGCGCGCTGAGTGATACCCTTGGTTTGCACTTCGCCGAGCGCTTTTTCGTAGGCGGCATCGGTGACCAGCAGATCGCGCCGCGTGACGAGTTTTGCGCGGTTGGCGGCGAGGATATTCTTGTCCTCGAGTTCGGCCTTCTCGGTAGTCAGCTTGTCGCGCTCATCAGCCTCGCCAGCCTTCGCGAGCGAATTCTCTTCATCGCGCAGCTTCTGCGCCAGCGCCTTCAATTCGATATGAGGAGAGGTGAACGCCGGAACGAGTTCGCTGTCCTCGCCCGCCAGTCTCGCGGCGGCATCGGTTCGCCGCTTGATCGCAGCGGCCTGGAAACTCGTCACAACGTCGGCGAGACTTGCATCGCGCTGCCGGACCTGTTCGACTCGATCGGCAAATTCTTCCGCGCGCAATTGAGTCAGCGGCTCGAGCGCCGCCGCGGCATCCTCGCGCGTCTTCTCCGCGTTCGTGGCGGCGACATCGAGCGTGTCGTCCATATATTTCTGGAAGCGCTGCATCCGCTGCGCGCCATCATCGAGCAGCGGTTGCTGGCACAGCACGCAGGCCGCCGGGCCGACATCGCTCGCCAAGACCGGAAAATCCGAACCGACATAGGCTTCTCTCACCGAATAGTCGCGCGCCGCGTTCCACAGCGCCCGCCAGGTTTCGCTGCCCACTCCCGGCAGCGGCTCGTCGGTGAACAGCGCGCCTGCCGACAGCTGCGCGGTCTTGCGTGCAAGAACGGCAGTTTCACGCAGGTTGGTGAAGTTCGCCAGCGAAGCATCCGCATAGGCGGTAGCCGCAGACTCGCATTCGCTGGCGATCGCGTCCACCCATCCAATGAGCGCATTGAGATCGGCGACAGCCGCCGCGCCCGCCGAAAGGATCACAATTATCTCGTCAAGGCGCTTCTGATCGTCAGACGCAAATGTCGACGCCTCGTCAATCTTGGCATCGGTGGTGGTCTTGGTGAGTGATCGGTCGAACGTCTGCGCCTTGGTGGCGCGTTGCAGAGAAAATGCAATGGCGGTAAGACCGACTTTGTCGCCGACCGCCGTAGCCCGTTCGGCCTCAAGACGCTCCTTCAGCTTGAGGCAGACCCCGTTGAGCCGGTGTGGCAGGGCGAGACCGAAGGGCAGATAGCGGATCTGGTTGCCGCCATCGACATAGAGCTGCGCCGATAACGTATCGAACACCGCGACTTGCATGAGTTCGGGCCGGGCAATCATGCCGCTGGTCCAAGCGATTGGAGAGTCACCGCTGCCGTCATCGATGATGATGTCGGCGGCTTGCGGACCCGTACTGCCACCATAGACGTCGGAGAGAACTTTGAGCTTATCCGCCTTTTCCACCCGGGTTCGGCAAGCGGTCCGCAGGATTCGCACGAAACCGCTTTTGCCGCTGCCGTTGCGGCCGTAGATGACCGTCAGCGCAGTTGGACAGAAAGCGAGCCCCGCCTTCGGAACAAGCCGGTTGACGTTTTCAACATTGGCGATGCCCTTGAGCACCACGGGTTGCTGCTTGCCCCCGCCGAAATGCGCCTTCACGAAAGGCTCTGGCGTGGGAGCTGGGTTTGCGAGGTTGAACCCTGCTGCTTGCTTGATCATTGCCAGCAGTTCGTCGAGATCGCCGTCTGTCAAATCGGGGCTTATTGCGAGGCGGCGCAAGGCGTCTTGCCGCCACGGGGTAAGTTTCTTCGACCAATCCTCGATGTCGTCTATCGGCTCCGTCGCCATCTTCCCCTCGCTTCTTCCAATGATGCCTTGCCCGCTAAGACGCTTGGGCATGCCTCACTTCGTGTCCCGACGCGGCCTGGTACCTACCAGTAATCGTGCCCGCCGCGTATTCTTTTCAAAATGGATTATTCATTTGTCTTGGCAGACCGCCCTTACTGCCCTGCCGCGATTGTTCGAAATCTGTTCGAGGCATCCGGAACCGATGCTGGTTCTATCTGTGTGGCTCTAGCGCAGCCTTTCTGAATAGAGTTTCCTTACAACTCGATTTATAAAAGAGTTCAGTCCTTCGCCGGCCCGCGCAAGAGTCACCATTTGGTCAAAGTTTGCCGACCCGACTGAGGAAGATGTATATCGGTAAACTGCTCCGGTTTTGAATTGAATGTCTATTTGACCTTCAGAAATCTCAAAGGCTCGAACGCCTGAATCATTATCCCAATCTCGATAAGGTTCCATAATTCACCTATATTTCAGCTGTATAACAATTGACGAATATTTGATAATCAACCTACCCGAGCCTCGATCTGACTGCCATTTACACCCTTGTGCACGGTGAAGCCATTCGGGACTGCCTGCTGGACCAATGGGACATGCGAAATCAGTCCAACGGCGCGTCGCTCACCCACGATATTCTGTAGTACCTGCAGGACCTGGTCTAGCGTTCCGGCGTCATTCTCTGTGTCGAGGCTGCCAAAACCCTCATCGATGAATATCGTATCGAGTCTGATGGCCCCGTTGGTCATTTCCACGATGTCAGAAAGCCCCAGAGCCAATGACAGGGCTGCAATAAAGGTTTCGCCGCCCGACAGGGTAATGATCTCGCGGGCCCGGCCGGTCTCGATATCGTGAACCCGCACATCGAGCCCCCGTTTCGACCGTCCGCCGACACTGACCGTATCGCGTTCAAACCGATATCGGCCACCGGTCATGGGGCCGAGCCTCAGATTTGCGGCTTCCAGCACCTGGTCGAACATGGCGCCAATGGCAAATGTCTCAAGAGTCGTCCGCAATTCGTTCTGGCCGTCGAAGGCTTCGGCCAGACCGCGCAACGAGCCTGAAGATTGCTCAAGACTCTGCAGTTTCTTCAATTTGTCAGCTAGACTCGCTTCCAATTCAAGGAGCGACCGATGCTTCTGCTGCGCTTCGGCGCTAATCCTGCTGGCATCGTCTGCCGCCCTTTGGGCTTGAACACAGATGAGCCGGAACGGCTCCATGTCGGGTCGCTGTGCATTACCGACAGCATTCCTTGCAGCTGCTTCTCGCCCACGCGCTTCCGCGATATCCTGGTTGAATTTGGCAATCGCCTCTTCCAGTTTTCCGATCGAATCAATGTCGGGAATGGCAGAGCGGTAGACAGACACGGAAATGTCGAGTTCGACTAGGCGCGCCTCGAATCCAACTTGCTTCTTTTCGACGTCATCCGCACAATCTTTGAGCGTGGCCAATGCGCTCTGCAGAGCAGCTTCAGCTTTGATCTGAGCGGCGTGAACACTCTGTTGTTGATCGAGGGCGTCCGCAATCGCCTTCTTGCGCTGATCCATTTCGCTAGTGGCGGCTTCGATCGCGCCCTGCAGCACAGCTGAATCCCGCAGCGCCTCCGGAACGGATGCGATACGATCTGCATAGGACTGGCGGGCAACAGCTTCGGCAGTCGTGGCCTCTCCGAGCGCCAAACTGGCTTGTTGGAGACTGGTCGCTGTTGCGAGCTTCCGCTTACGGAGCTCCTCGGCCTCCTGTGCAATCAGCATTACATTGGTGACTTCACCGAGTTCCTCGATTGCGTCGACGGTATCCCGATATTCGGTGTCGATCTCGTCAATCCTGCGTTGAGGTGCTGGGATATCGGAAACTGTCGCCCGGCGTGCCTCAAGTGTTGCACTGGCCGAACTGACACGCGATTGAGCTTCGCGATCGAGCTTCGCTGCAGCGATGGA
>Ga0209894_1000211_pt1 | contig 10617 bp, 8 predicted proteins | sample GWRWT4_2Sept14_2_FD_187191 | JGI IMG/M metagenome (GOLD analysis project Ga0209894, IMG submission 187191) | Sand microcosm microbial communities from a hyporheic zone in Columbia River, Washington, USA - GW-RW T4_23-Sept-14 (SPAdes) (version 2) ... | reverse complement strand
AGTTGGGTCGGGAAGCCGTTGTAATGCCAGAAGCGGTGCCACCAGCCCGAGAAATTGCCCGCGCCGTTACAGATGATCGCATCGTCGGGCAGCGTCTGGCGCATTGCGAGGACGACTTGACCCATGTCGAGCTTGTGCCCGTTTGGCTGGGGGTTTGACCATTCGAGCCACTGCTGGTGCGCCTCGGGTCCGGCATCGAAGGGCACGATATCGTCGTCCCACAGGTCCGCCGCTTCTGCGAATTCGGTCATGTCGGCACAGATCGCCAGGTCGGCGCGATAGACCCGGCCGAGTTCAGCCGGATCGGGATGGACGTGGATTACGGTCTGGCCGGGATGTTCGGGCGTGACCAGCGTATAGCTGTCAGTCGTCGCCTCGCCCAGCCGGGCGCCGACCACCAGCACCAGGTCGGCATGCTTGATCCGCTCGACCAGCTTGGGGTTGGGGCCATAGCCCAGGTTCCCGGCCCAGGCCTTGCTGGAATTGGGCACGGCGTCCTGGCGGCGGAAGGCACCGGCGACGGGCAGGCCGATTCGCTCGGCAAAGCTGGTGAAATGCTCGCGCGCCTTGGCGTGCCAGCCGGCTCCGCCGACGATCGCCACCGGCGCGCAGGCATCCTCCAGCATGCGCATCATCGTGCCCAGGGCATCGGGACAGACGGCCTGGGCGGGGCGGGTAACAGGCGGGCGGGGGGCGAGGCCAGTGACCTCTTCCAGCAGCATGTCCTCCGGCAGGGCAATCACCACCGGACCGGGGCGACCCGCCATGGCAGTCGCCCAGGCGCGGGCAATATATTCGGGGATACGGCGAGGATCGTCGATCCGCAGCACCAGCTTGGCCAGCGGGGCGAACATCGTGCCGAAATCGACCTCCTGGAAGCCTTCGCGGTCCTTCATCCCGCGATCGACATCGCCGATGAACAGCAGCATCGGCTGCGAATCCTGGAACGCGACGTGGGCGCCGATGCTGGCATTGGTTGCGCCCGGGCCGCGCGTGACGAAGCAGACGCCGGGCTTGCCGGTCATCGTGCCGTCGGCGCAGGCCATGAAGGCTGCTCCGCCTTCCTGGCGGCAGATCACGGTTTCGATCTGCGGCCTGTCATGCAGGGCATCGAGCACGGCAAGAAAGCTCTCGCCCGGGACGGTGAAGATCCGGTCGCAACCTTGTTCGATCAGGCAATCGACAAGCAGGCGGCCGCCGGTAACGCTGGTCTGTTCAGTCATTGCGGCGTCTTAGCGGGCCACCGCGCAGGCGGCAACGCGGGACAACCGTTTATGACCATCAGGGTTACTGTCCCGCATTGGGATGGTGGAAATTCGGCAAGGTTACCGGGCTGGCGCGATGGTGAACGCTTTCTTAAGCCCGTTCCCATGAGACGCGCACTGGTTGTCACCGATGAGACTGCTCGCCACCCGTTCCTGGCGAGCCTGCCCCCACATATCCGCCGCGGGATCGAACCGATCCGGCGGACGGTGGAGAAACACGTCTCGCTGCAGGACGTGAAAGAGTTCCTGGTGGCCTACTGCGCCTGCTTCGTCGCGGTCAGCGCTTTCCTTATCTGATCGCCGCAGCCGCTTCGGCCGCGACCAGCTTGCGGCCGAGCCAGGCTGAAGCCAGGCACATCGCCGCGCCCAGCAGCAGCTGGTCGACCATCGGCACGCCCGCCGCGCTCATGCCCAGCGCGATCACCGAGCCAAGCACCATGGCGCCGGAATTGACGATGTTGTTGGCCGCAATCGTCCGCGCGGTTTCCGATTTGTCGACGAAGGTGGTGAGGAAAGCATAGAGCGGCACGACGAACATGCCGCCGGCCACCGCGATGCCCAGCAGGCTAAGCAGCAGCGGAATGGCGAGGGGTTCGTTGAGGAACGCAGCAGTATCGAGCAGCCCGTCCTGGGGATGCGCATACCAAGTGTGGCAGACCCACCAGAAAGCCACCACGAACACACCCATGACAATGATGGAAACGGGTGAGTAACGGGCAGAAACGGTGCCCTTGAGCAAGGCATTGACCGAGACCGAGCCGATCGAGACGCCGATCGAGAAGACCACCAGGAACAGGCTGGCCACTTCCTTGCTGGCCGAAAGCACGTTCTTGGCCAGCGGCGGGAACTGGATGAACAGCACCGCCCCGATGGTCCAGAAGAAGCTGATCGCCATGATCGCCAGGAAGACGCGCTGGTCCTTCATGGTGTGGCGGATCAGCGCGATCGAGGAGCGCCAGACATGGAAATCGAGCGGCTCCTTGGCGGTTTGCGGCGGCGCGGGCGGCACGAACTGCGCGGTGCCGTAGCCGATCAGCGCGGTCAGCACGACGCCGACTGCCGCCCATTCGACCGGGATCCAGCCCGCCAGGATCGTGCCGGACAGGATCGCGATATAGGTCCCGGCCTCGACCAGGCCGGTCCCGGCTAGCACTTCGTTCTCGTGCAGATGCTGGGGCAGGATCGCGTACTTGATCGGACCGAAGAAAGTGGAGTGCACTCCCATGGCGAGCAGCGCCAGCAGCATCAGTCCGACGGTGAAGGTCTGGCTGAGCGCGCCCTGCCAGGCCAGCACCAGGCCCGCACCGCCCACCAGCATGATCCCGATTTCGGATGCCTTCACGATCCGGATGATCCGAGCCTTGTCGCGCATGTCGGCCAGCTGCCCGGCCAGCGCGGAAAGGAGGAAGAACGGGGCGATGAACAGGGCCGAGGCGACCGCGCTGAACAGCCCCTCGGCGGCTTCGGAGTTGTACAGCGTGTAGACGACAAAGAAGACCATCGCATTGCGATAGAGGTTGTCATTGAACGCATTGAGCAGCTGGGTCACGAACAGCGGCAGGAAACGGCGGCTGCGGATCAGATGGGTCGAAGTGGTCACATGCGGCCCTTGCTTGGTTGCCCCGCCACTGGCTCTAGCGTGAGAAACGCTGCGGACAAGCCTGCTTACACCCTTTTGCACCGGGCCGGACCGCGTTAGGCATGGGATCGCAATGTGGACCTTGCCCAATCTCTTGACGCTTTCGCGGATCGTGGCCCTGCCGCTGCTCGCGTTCCTGCTGTGGTGGCCGAACTGGCAGTATGGCTACGGTCTGGCCTTCGTCCTGTACTGCCTGATGGGCATCACAGATTATTTCGATGGCTATCTCGCCCGGACCAGCGGCGCCGTGTCGAGGCTGGGCATCTTCCTCGATCCGATTGCCGACAAGATCATGGTGGCCACCGTGATCCTGACCCTGACCGCCCAGGGCGTGCTGCGCGGGCCCTATGTTGGCGACATGCACGTGATCGCGGGCCTGGTCATCTTGGTGCGCGAGATCGCGGTCTCGGGTTTGCGTGAGTTCCTGGGCGGCCTGCAGGTCTCGATCCCGGTCAGCCGGCTGGCGAAATGGAAGACCACGTTCCAGCTCGTTTGCCTTGGGGCGCTGATCCTGGGCGTTGCCTTGCCCGAATGGACGGTCGATCTGATGGGCCTGACCATCAACTTCCCCCATACGGTCGGCCTGACCACATTGTGGGCGGCGGCCGTGCTGACAGTGATCACCGGTTGGGACTACCTGCGGGTCGGCCTCAAGCACATGGATTGAGTTAGCCGGCGCGAAGTTCTTCCGCCAGCAGCCGGAATTCCTCGCCGCGCGGGCTGTTTTTGCGCCAGACGAGCGCGATCTCGCGGTTGGCGGATTCGCTGATCAGGGGCCGCGCTACAACTTGGGTCCCATTGAGGATGCCCGCATCGAGCGCCATTTCCGGCAGCATGGTCAGGCCGAGGCCGTTATCGACCATCTGCACCAGGGTGTGGAGGGAAGTGCCGATCATGGTCGCGCTGGCGCGCAGTCCCGGGCGGTTACAGGCCGCGAGGGCATGCTCCTTGAGGCAGTGACCATCCTCGAGCAACAGTAGGCGGGTTTCATCAATCAGATCGGCCGAGATTTCCGCTGGAGGATCGCGCGGATCGTCCTTGGGGAAGGCCACGTAGAGCGCGTCGAGCTCGATCGTCTCCTTCTCGACCTCGCCAGTCGGGAAGGGCAGGGCCAGCAAGACGCAGTCGCTGCGCCCGTGGTGCAGGCTTTCCATTGCCGCCTGACTGGTTTCTTCGCGCAGGTAGAGCTTCAATTGCGGCCGTTCGCGGCGCAGGCGGGGCAGCATGCGGGGGAGCAGGAAGGGCGCAATGGTCGGGATCACGCTCATGCGCACTTCGCCCGACAAGGGCTGCCCGGCGCTCTGGACCATGTCCGAAAGCTCTTCGGCCTCGCGCAGCAAGCGGTGCGCCTTGGCCACAACCGCGTTGCCAAGCGGCGTGAAGCGTACGGCCCGCTTGGTCCGTTCGACCAGCACGACATCAAGCAAGGTTTCCAGATCGCGCAAGCCCGCCGAGAGCGTTGACTGCGAAACAAAGCAGGCATCGGCAGCGCGGCCGAAATGGCCATGCTCGTGCAGCGCGACGAGATATTGGAGCTGCTTGAGCGTGGGGAGGTAGGTGGTCATGGGATCCTACTCGGCCGGCGCAACCTTGGTCTCGCTGCTGTCGCCAATCTTGTCGATGTGGGCCATCTTCATGCGGCCCTTGACCACGGCGAAGGCCAGCTTGCCCTCGACCAGTTCCAGGGCATCCCGCCCGAACTGTTCGTAACGCCAACCTTCCAGCAGCGGCAGTTCGCGAACCCCGGCCGCCAGCAGCTCAAGGTCTTCACTCCGGGCGAGCAACCGCGCGGCGACATCGATCTCGCGGCTGCGAATCTTGAGCAGCAACTTGAGCAGGTCGGCCACCAGCGCGCCTTCTTTGCCCAGCGGTGCCCCGCGCGGCGTGCGCGGGGGAAGCTCGTCATCGGTCAGCGGTTTGGCGGCTTCGAGGACCCCCATCATCCGCCGGCCGATTTCGTTGTCCTTCCAACCGGCGGAGAGACCACGAACCTTGGCCAGGTCGGACTGGGTCTTGGGCGGGTGACTGGCGATATCGGCCAGGGTTTCATCACGGGCAATCCGGCCGCGCGGAATGTTCTTGTCCTGCGCTTCGGCCTCGCGCCATGCAGCTAGGGCCTTGAGCCGGCCGAGCATGGCGGGGTTGCGACCGGCGGCCTTGATGCGATGCCAGGCGATCGCGGGATCGTTGCGGTAGTTGGCCGGATCGGCCAGCTTTTCCATCTCGATATCAAGCCAGGCGCCGCGCCCGGTCTTGATCAGGCGGGCCAGGATCTTGGGGAAGATCTTGGCTAGATAGGTCACATCGCCAATCGCATACTCGATTTGCCGCTCGGTCAGCGGCCGGCGCGACCAATCGGTAAAGCGGGCGCCCTTGTCGATCTGCAGGCCGATCCAGCTTTCGACCAGGTTCGAATAGCCGATCTGCTCGCTCTGGCTGATTGCCATCATTGCGATCTGGGTATCGAAGATCGGGTGTGGTGTCTTGCCAGTCAGGTTGTAGATGATTTCAACATCCTGGCCACCGGCATGGAAGATCTTCAGGACATCTTCGTTGTCGACCAGCAGGTCGAGCAGGGGCGACATGTCGAGCCCCTTGGCCAATGGATCGATCGCCGCCGCTTCCTCTGTATCAGCGATCTGGATCAGGCAAAGCTCGGGCCAGTAGGTGTTCTCGCGCATGAATTCCGTGTCGACGCACACGAATTCCGCTTTGGCGAGCCGCTCGCACAGCGCGGCGAGTTCGGCGCTGTCGGTGATCAGGGGGTGTATTTTCATGCTTCTTTTCTGTAGTTGGGCCCATGCGAGCCCCTGGCTTGACAAAAGCGCGGCCATCGCCTGTTAGCCGCGCCTTCGCCCCTGCATCATTGCAGGCCGATTGGAAAGAGTTTCGATGCATCTTTATCGTTCGCACACCTGCGGCGCCCTGCGCGCCAGCGATGTAGGCCAGACCATCCGCCTGTCGGGCTGGGTCCACCGCAAGCGCGACCATGGCGGCGTGCTGTTTGTCGACCTGCGTGACCATTACGGCATGACCCAGATCGTCGCCGACGTTGACAGCCCGGCGCTGGCTATCCTCGAAGGGCTGCGCGTTGAATCGGTCGTGACGATCGAGGGTGAGGTTAAGGCCCGCAGCGCCGGGACAGTCAATCCGAACCGGCCGACTGGCGAGATCGAGGTCTATGCCCGCTCGGCGACTGTGCTGAGCCGCGCCGAGGAACTGCCGCTGCCGGTGGCGGGTGAGCAGGAATATCCGGAAGATGTCCGCCTGCGTTACCGCTTCCTCGACCTGCGCCGCGAGACGCTGCACGCCAACATCATGACGCGTACCGCTATCATCCGCGAAACGCGCCGTAAGATGGAAGACATCGGTTTTACCGAGTTCTCGACCCCGATCCTGACCGCCTCCAGCCCCGAGGGCGCGCGCGACTTCCTGGTTCCGAGCCGCATTCACACCGGCAAGTTCTTCGCGCTCCCGCAGGCGCCGCAGCAGTACAAGCAGCTGCTGATGGTCGCCGGGTTCGACCGCTATTTCCAGATCGCCCCCTGCTTCCGCGACGAAGACCCGCGCGCTGACCGGCTGCCGGGCGAGTTTTACCAGCTCGACCTCGAAATGAGCTTCGTCACCCAGGAAGAAGTTTGGGAAACGATGGAACCGGTAATGGCCGGGATCTTCGAGAAGTTCGCGAATGGTAAGGCGGTGACCCCGGCCGGCCAGTTCCCGCGCATCCCCTATGCCACGGCGATGCTCGACTATGGCACCGATAAGCCGGACCTGCGCAATCCGCTGATTATCCGTGATGTCACCAGCGAATTCACCGCTTCGGGCTTCGGCCTGTTCGAGAAGATCGTTGGCAGTGGCGGCGTGGTCCGGATGATCCCGGCGCCGGAAACCGCTGGCCTCAGCCGCAAGTTCTTCGATGACATGAACGAGTGGGCCCGCAGCGAGGGCCATGCCGGCCTCGGCTATGCCACCCGCAAGGACGGCGTGTTCGGCGGCCCGATTGCCAAGAACCACGGCGAGGACAAGATCGCCGCGCTGTGGGACAGCCTTGGCCTCGGTCCAAATGATGGTGCGTTCTTCGCCGCCGGCAAGGAAGAGCAGGCCGCGAAGCTCGCGGGGGCGGCCCGCAGCCGCGTCGGCGAACAGCTTGACCTGATCGACAAGGATTCGTTCCGGTTCTGCTGGATCATCGACTTCCCGTTCTACGAATGGAGCGAGGAAGAGAAGAAGCTCGACTTCGCGCACAACCCGTTCTCGATGCCGCAAGGCGGGCTGGAGGCACTGGAAACCCAGGATCCGCTGACCATCAAGGCCTATCAGTACGACATGGTCTGCAACGGCTACGAACTGGCTTCTGGCTCGATCCGCAACCAGCACCCGAACCTGATGGTCAAGGCGTTTGAGCTAACCGGGCTGACCCAGGCCGATGTCGAAGCACGCTTTGGCGGCATGTACCGCGCGTTCCAGTATGGCGCGCCGCCGCATGGCGGCATGGCCGCCGGGGTCGATCGCATGGTCATGTTGCTCTGCGGCGTACAAAACCTGCGCGAGATCACGCTGTTCCCGATGAACCAGCGCGCCGAAGACCTGCTGATGGGCGCGCCGTCTCCAGCGGAACCGAAGCAGCTGCGCGAACTGGAACTTCGGATTGTCGAGCAGCCGAAAGCCTGATTTTCCGCACGGCCTGCCGAGCCGCATACGTATCGTGGGCAATCCCGAAGTGCTGATGCTGTGCAGCCCTCTTGCCAGCCGCCGCGCCCTTCTCTAGGGCGGGGTTCAACACTGTTTCATCTGCCGTTCACGAAGGGGTAAATCCATGAGCGACACCGCCGACCGGGTTAAGAAGATTGTCGTCGAGCACCTCGGCGTCGAAGCCGAAAAGGTGACTGAGGACGCGAGCTTCATCGACGACCTGGGCGCCGACAGCCTTGATATCGTTGAGCTTGTCATGGCGTTCGAAGAAGAATTCGGCGTCGAGATCCCCGACGATGCGGCTGAGAAGATCAGCACTGTCTCGGACGCGATCAAGTACATCGACGAGAACAAGGGCTGATCCAGCCCCTTTCCGCACTGGCCCCAAGCCTGTCTGGGGGTTGAACTGCGGAAACCGAGACACGAAATTTGACAGGCCCAGTCCCGCAGAGGGTCTGGGCCTGTCGCATATCCGGAGAAGTGCATGCGCCGCGTAGTGGTTACGGGACTGGGCCTGGTTACCCCGCTTGGGGCCGACGTCGAAACGACCTGGGCAAACCTGCTGGCAAGCAAGTCCGGCGCAGGCCCGATCACGCGATTCGATGCCAGTGACCAGAAGTGCCAGATCGCCTGCGAGGTGAAGGGGCCTGATCACGAATACGGCTTCGACCCGAGCAAGCGCGTCGATCACAAGATTCAACGCCAGGTTGATCCGTTCATCATCTACGGCCTTGATGCTGCCGGGCAGGCGCTGGAAGACGCGGGCCTGACCGAGATGGACCAAGATCTCAAGGAGCGGACCGGCTGCTCAATCGGTGCGGGCATCGGCGGTCTGCCGGGGATCGAATCCGAATCAATCGTGCTGCACGAAAAGGGCCCTGCGCGCGTCAGCCCGCACTTCGTCCATGGCCGGATCATCAATCTGATTTCAGGACAGGTTTCGATCAAATATGGCCTGATGGGGCCAAATCACGCGGTTGTGACTGCCTGCTCGACCGGTGCCCATTCGATCGGCGACGCTGCACGGATGATTCGCGATGACGATGCTGACATCATGCTGGCCGGTGGCGCCGAAGGCACGGTCAATCCACTGGGGATTGCCGGCTTTGCCCAGGCGCGTGCGCTCAATTGCTCCTTCAACGACCGCCCCGAACAGGCAAGCCGCCCTTACGACAAGGACCGCGACGGTTTCGTGATGGGCGAAGGCGCTGGCGTCGTCGTGCTCGAGGAATACGAGCATGCCAAAGCCCGCGGCGCCAAGATCTATGCCGAAGTGGTCGGATACGGCCTGTCGGGCGATGCCTACCATGTCACCGCACCGCATCCGGAAGGCAAGGGTGCAGAGCTTTCGATGCGCATGGCCATGCGCAAGGCTGGGATGGAGCCGGGCGACATCGATTATGTCAACGCCCACGGCACGTCGACCATGGCCGATACGATCGAACTGGCGGCCGTGAAGCGGGTGCTGGGTGATGACCTGTCGGGCGCCTCGATGAGCAGCACCAAGTCGGCGATTGGCCACCTGCTCGGCGGGGCCGGGGCGGTCGAGACGATCTTCTGCATTTTGGCGATCCGCGACCAAATCGTGCCGCCGACGCTCAACCTCGATAACCCGGACGAGGGCACTGAAGGTGTCGATCTTGTCCCGAACGTCGCGCGTAAGCGCAAGGTGCGCGCTGCACTCAACAACAGCTTCGGCTTTGGCGGGACCAACGCCTCGGTGATCGTCAAGGCCGTCGAAGACTGATGCTTGGCCGGCGGGGCTGCTGGCCGCTGCTTGCGGTGGCATTGCTGGCGCTCGCCGCGCTTGGTTGGTTGGTTGCGGGCTGGTTCACCGCCGGGCCGCTCAAGCAGGAAACGGCTTTCGTCGTTCCCGACGGGGCCAGCCTGTCATCGGTCGCCACCAAGCTGGAGGCTGACGGCGCAATCAGCAGCGCCGAGGCTTTCCGCATCCGCGCCCGCATCTTCGGCGCGGGCGCGCCGATCAAGGCCGGGGAATTCATGTTTCCCAAGGGCGCCAGCCCGTCGCGCATCCTCTCGATCATCCAGGGTGACGAGGTGCTGCGGCGCTTCGTGACGATCCCGGAAGGGATGCCCTCGATCATGGTCTATGAGCGGCTGCTGGCCAACAGCCAGCTGACCGGTTCGATCGAGGTGCCGCCCGAAGGCTCGATCCTGCCCGATACCTACGAGATTGAGCGCGGCGAAGGCCGCCAGGCCGTGCTGCTGCGGATGCAGGCGGCGATGCAGCGCACCGTGGCTGAGCTGTGGGCCAAACGCAGCTCGCGCACTGCGGTTGCGACGCCGGAAGCCGCCCTATCGCTGGCCGCGATTGTCGAGAAGGAAACGGGCAAGCCCAGCGAGCGCCGTACCGTGGCTGGGCTCTATTCCAACCGGCTGCGCCAGGGGATCATGCTGCAGGCCGATCCAACGATCATCTACCCGATCACAAAGGGCAAGCCGCTGGGCCGCCGGATTCGCCAAAGCGAGATCCAGGCGGTCAATGACTACAACACCTATTCGATGGTCGGTCTGCCGAAGGGCCCGATCACCAATCCGGGGCGTGCCTCAATCGAGGCCGTGCTCAACCCGGCCCAGACTGACGTGCTCTATATGGTCGCAGACGGTACGGGCGGGCACCTGTTTGCGAAGACGCTCCCTGAACACAACGCCAATGTCGAACGCTGGTTCGCGATCCGCCGGGCCCGCGGGGACTTCTGACGAAGCCCCCGCCGGACCTGCTTAGGGTTCGACGATGTTGAAGGCGCCCGGGATCGGCTCGATTGCGCTAAGCCAGGCTTCGGCAGCGGCCCGATCGCCTTCGACCTTCACACCCATCATTTCGAGCTGAGCCAACGGCATTTTCAGGAAGAGCAGACCGAGCAGCGCCCGGCGTGGCCCGGTGATGGTTGCGGCAGGCTGGGCCACCGGCTTCATCCGACCGATCATCGTAGTGTGGGTAAGCTCGATCCCGGCCGTTTCCTGCCGCTCTGGCATGACCAGGTTGATGCCCATGGT
>Ga0209894_1000203_pt1 | contig 10996 bp, 10 predicted proteins | sample GWRWT4_2Sept14_2_FD_187191 | JGI IMG/M metagenome (GOLD analysis project Ga0209894, IMG submission 187191) | Sand microcosm microbial communities from a hyporheic zone in Columbia River, Washington, USA - GW-RW T4_23-Sept-14 (SPAdes) (version 2) ... | reverse complement strand
TCTAAGGCGTGGCGTGCATTGGGGCAAGGTCGGACGACGGGATTGGCCTGCGCTGCGCTCCGGCCGTCTTCGCTTCGCTACGACTCCGAACCCATGGCCCCCAGATTAGGAATCTGATGCTCTATCCTGCTGAGCTACGGGCGCACGCGGTACTGCCATAGGCAGGCTTGCGGCACGGCGCAATCAGTTGAGTTCGTCGGGCGGGGCAACCGGGAACGGCAGCGGCATCAGGGCAATGCCTTCGTCAAGCAAGTCCTTGGCCTGTTCCGGCGTGGCCTGACCGTGGATCGTCTCAGTCTCTGCCTCGCCATAATGCATCTTGCGCGATTCAGCAGCGAAGTCATTGCCAACCCAGCGCGACTGCTTGAGCGCTTCGGCCTGGAGCTCAGCCAATTTGGCCATCAGTTCCTTGGCTTCGGCGGGTAATTGACCGCCGACAATGGGCTGCGAAGCAGCCGCCCGTGCTGACAATTGGTTGCCCTTGCGAGCAACATTGGGAGCCATTACCGCTTTGCCAACATCACCGCTGCCGCAGTGCGGACAGCTAACCAGGCCGCGCTGCTGCTGATCCGCAAAGTCCTGCGAACTGGCGAACCAGCCTTCAAAGCGGTGGCCAAGAGCCCGGCATTCAAGATCGAAGACAATCATTGCTGCTCGCTATGTGGCGATCGGCCGCTTGTTTGCAAGGCACGGCACTTGCGCCCGCACCGCAGTGATCCGCGCGGGATCGAGCTCGGCAAAGCTCAGCCCCGGCGCCTCGCCGCCCATGTCGAGCAGGACCTCGCCCCAGGGATCGATCACCAGGCTGTGACCATAGGTCTCGCGCCCGTCTTCATGTTTGCCGACCTGTGCAGCCGAAACGACAAAGGCGGTCGCCTCGATCGCCCGGGCGCGTTGCATGACGTGCCAGTGGGCCTGCCCGGTGGGCACCGTAAAGGCGGCGGGGATCGCGATCAGATCGCACTTGGCCCGGCCATAGGCTTCGAACAGCGCCGGAAAGCGCAAGTCATAGCAGACCGTCAGCCCCAGCAGTCCCAGCGGGGTTTCGACCGTCACCGGCCCTTCCCCCGGCGCATAGGCATTGGATTCGCGCCAGCTTTCGCCGGTCGCCAGATCGACATCGAACATGTGGATCTTGTCATAACGGGCGACCACTTCGCCGCTTGAATCGATCACCAAAGCGCGGTTGGCCCAGCGCCCGTCCGCGCGCAGCGTGGCCATCGAGCCGATCGAAACCCAGATCCCCGCTCCGGCCGCGGCTTCGCGAACCTTGGCCAGAAAAGTACTTTCGGCCTCGGCCACAACATGGGCGCTGCCGCGTTCGCGATTGCGATCGACCAGCGCCGACATCTCGGGCGTGAACAGCATCGAAGCCCCGCCCATTGCCGCCGCGCCGATCGCGCCGACCACGCTCTCGGCATTGGCGTCGGGATCGATACCCGAGCACATCTGCAGCAGGGCAATCCGTTTGGACATCAAAGGCCCAGCATCGGGTCAAGCTGGCCGGCACGCTCGAGCGCATAGAGCTCGTCGCAGCCGCCAACCGCTGCGCCGCCGATCATGATCTGCGGCACGGTCGCAGCCCCGGGAACGCGTTCCAGCATCTCGGCCTTCTTGGGCCCGCCCAGCGTTATGTCGAACTCGTCATAGGCCACGCCCTTGCCGTCGAGCAGCGCCTTGGCGCGCACGCAATAGGGGCAGCCCCATTTGGTGTAGATCTCGACTTTGGGGGTGGTCACGGCGTGCTCCTCTTGAAACCTGGCGGGGCTAACATACATCGGGTGCGGTGTCATGGTCCGCAAGGCATGTCCTGAGCATGTCGAAGGAGGATGGCGCCAGTCGCGGGACGCCGGTTTCGGGTTCCGCATTTGCACGATTGCTCAAACAGAGGATTTTGCCATGAACCGTTTTGATTTCACTCCCTATCGCCGCTCCATGGTCGGCTTCGACCGGCTGTTCGACCTGCTGGAAAACCAGTCACGGATGAACAGCGGCGACAATTACCCCCCGTTCAACATCGAACGCCGCGGTGAGGATGCCTATCGCATCACCCTGGCAGTCGCCGGCTTCAAACCCGCCGATATCGAGATTACCGCCCAGCAGAACCTGCTGGTGGTCCAGGGCAAGAAAGGCGAGGATACCTCGGCCGGACAGTTCCTCCACGTCGGCATCGCCCAGCGCGGGTTTGAGCGCCGTTTCGAACTGGCCGACTATGTCCGGGTCGAGGACGCCAACATCGAAGACGGCTTGCTGTCGATCGACCTGGTCCGCGAAGTGCCTGAGGCGATGAAGCCCAAGAAGATCCCGGTCGGCACCCAAAAGATGCTGAGCGTGGTCAAGGATACCAAGGACGACAGCGCTGCTGCCTGATAAGTTCGGGGGCGGAGCTTTTGGCGCCGCCCCCACGGCGCTTGCGCGCCGCCTTGCCTTTTCATGATCGTCCGGGTCGCAGAAGACGATCAGATCGGGCAAGCCTGTGTCGTGGAACCAGGCAGGACCACGAGAAACCTCTGTGTGCGGTCATGGACCGCCACGCCGCAAGGTGCCCGCAACAGAATAGGTTATTTTGCCCTTACAACCATTCTCCGGCAGGTCCCCTTACCTAACCCGAACAGGTTTCGATTCGATTTCCGAGCCGTTCGCTATCGGCTCGGAGCCGCTTTGCGCAAGGTTTTTCGCGAAGTTTCGGCTGTTCTTTCGACGGGAAGCTGACGAGATCCCACTAAGCGTCTGAAACCATTGATCAGACTAGGCGCGCCTGTTGCAAGGCTGCCGCAATGAACCCGGCAAACAGCGGGTGCGGATCGAACGGGCGGCTCTTGAGTTCGGGGTGGAACTGGACGCCGACGAACCAGGGATGGTCGGGCCGTTCGACGATTTCGGGCAGCAGGCCATCGGGCGACATGCCCGAGAAGACCAGCCCGCCCTTTTCCAGCCGCTCGCGGTAGGCACCATTCACTTCGTAGCGGTGGCGGTGGCGTTCGCTGATTGAGGTCGCCCCGCCATAGATCGTTGAGACGTGGCTGTTGCCTGCCAGCACGGCTTCATAGGCGCCCAGCCGCATGGTCCCGCCAAGGTCGGTATCGGCGCCGCGCTTTTGCAGGCCTTCCGGGCTCATCCATTCGGTGATGATGCCGACCACCGGCTCCCTGGTCGGGCCAAACTCGGTCGAGCCGGCGCCTGCGATCCCGGCAGTGTTGCGCGCGCCTTCGACGCAGGCCATCTGCATGCCCAGGCAAATCCCGAAAAACGGCACCTTGCGTTCACGCGCAAAGCGGACCGAGGCGATCTTGCCTTCCGACCCGCGCACGCCGAAGCCGCCGGGTACCAGGATGCCGTGCATCGGCTCCAGCCGGTTGACGATCTCGTCATCGCCAGCCTCAAACAGTTCGGCATCGATCCACTTGATGTTGACCTTGACCCGGTTGGCCATGCCGCCATGGACCAGCGCCTCGTTGAGGCTCTTGTAGGCATCGGGCAGGCCGACATACTTGCCGACCACGCCGATCGTCACTTCGCCTTCGGGATGCTGATAGCGATCGACGATGTCGACCCAGCGCGACAGGTCCGGCGCCGGGCTGTTGAGGCCAAAGTGATGCAGCACCTCTGCATCGAGCCCTTCGGCATGGTACTGCAGCGGCACGGCATAGATGCTGCTGGCATCGAGCGCCTGGATCACCGCTTCCTTGCGGACGTTGCAGAACAGCGCGATCTTGGCGCGCTCGTTCTCGGGCAATGGGTGTTCGCAGCGGCACAGCAGGATATCGGGCTGGACGCCCAGGCTGGTCAGCTCGCGGACCGAGTGCTGGGTCGGCTTGGTCTTGAGCTCACCCGCCGCCGCGACATAGGGCACCAGCGTGACGTGGACCGAGCAGAACTTGTCGCGCCCCAGCTCGTTACGGAGCTGCCGGATCGCTTCGATGAAGGGCAGGCCTTCGATATCGCCGACCGTCCCGCCGACTTCGCACAGCACGAAATCAAGGTCATCGGTATCGGCCAGGGCAAAGCGCTTGATCTCGTCGGTGACGTGCGGGATCACCTGGACCGTCGCGCCCAGGTAATCGCCGCGGCGTTCCTTGGTGATGATGTCGCGGTAGATCCGGCCCGAGGTGATGTTGTCGGCCTGGCGCGCCGACACGCCGGTAAAGCGCTCGTAATGGCCAAGGTCGAGGTCGGTCTCGGCCCCGTCGTCAGTCACATAGACTTCGCCGTGCTGATAGGGGCTCATCGTCCCCGGATCGACGTTCAGATAGGGATCGAACTTGCGAATGCGGACCTTGAATCCGCGCGCCTGCAGCAATGCTGCGAGGCTTGCCGCCATGAGACCTTTGCCAAGCGAGGAGACCACGCCGCCGGTAATGAAAATGAACCGCGCCATGGGAGTCGGGCCTTAAGCAATAAAGGGGGGCGCGGGCAAGCGCTGCCTGCCGCAATCCACAAGTTCGGAAAAACGGCCTGCCGCAAAGCAGGCCAGCAGCTTACTGCTTGGCCGGGGCTTCCGGAGCAGGAGCGGGCGCCGCAGCACCAGCCGCAGGGGCCGCCGCCGGGTTGGCAGCCGGAAGCGCCAGCGGATCGGCGCTGACCGGCGGGCCGGCCGGAGCAACCGTGCGATCGAGCGAGGTATCAAGCCCGCCGCCCGATGCGGTGCTGGCCGCGATCGCCGCCAGGGCAATGCTCAGCACCACGAACAGCGTCGCGAGCACGGCAGTCGAGCGGGTCAGGAAATCCGCCGCACCGCGCGCCGACATTAGCCCGGCCGGGTTGCCACCGACGCCCAGACCGCCACCTTCCGACTTCTGCATCAGGATCACGGCAACCAGCAGCGCGGCGATGATGGCCTGCACAACGGTGAGGAAGATAAATAGCGACATGGGCGGCTTTCCGCTGGAGAGAACAATTGCCCGCGCATCTAGGCGCGCGATTGGCCAGTTGCAAGCTTGGGTCTATTCGTCGCGCTATTCGTCGCCGGGGCCGCCGGCGGCGAGGACGATCGCCAGGAAGCTGTCGGCCAGCAGGCTGGCGCCACCAACCAGCGCCCCGCCGACCTCGTCAGCCGCCAGCAGTTCGACTGCATTACCGGCATTGACCGAACCGCCATAGAGGATCGATACACCCGCGCCGTCCTCGCCATAGATCTGCACCAGCCGCGCGCGGATCGCGCGGTGGATTGCGCCGATGTCTTCGACCGAGGGGACCCGGCCCGTGCCGATCGCCCAGACCGGCTCGTATGCCACGGTGACCCGGCCCGCGACACCCTCGCCCACCGGCAGCGAGCCATCGAGCTGGGTGCAGACCACGGCTTCGGCCTGGCCGGCATCGCGCTGCGCCTCGGTTTCGCCGATGCAAACAATCGCTTCCAGCCCGGCCGCCAGCGCGGCTTCGGCCTTGGCGCGAACCACAGCATCGGTTTCGCCATGCAGCGCGCGGCGTTCGCTATGGCCCAGAATGGTGAAGCTGGCACCGCTATCGGCCAGCATCGCCGCCGAAACATCGCCGGTGTAGGCCCCGCTGGCCGCGGCATGGCAATCCTGCCCGCCGATCGCCATGGTCTCAGCATTTTCGGCCAGCGCCTGGATCAGCGTGAACGGCGGGGCAATCGCCACCCGGACGCCGGCGTGACGGGCAGCCCCGCGATCGATCGCGCGCGCCTCGGCGAGCATGGCCCGCGTGCCGTTCATCTTCCAGTTGCCGACAACGAAAGGTCGGTTAGCCATGGCTGTTGTCCTGCTATCTTATTGTGCGCCGGGGTCTCTTCCGGTCCAATCCCCGCGCCTAGGCCAGTGGGGCCCCAATTGTCAAAGCTGGCTGTGGATCATCGCCGCCTTTGTCCGCCCGATGAGCAAGTGGCATTGCCCGCGCCGCAATTGCTGCCTAAAGCCGCGCGACAGGCCGCCGCTGAGCGGACACATCTTATCATCTGGCGAGTTGGCATGCTGCAGTTCTTCCGCAAGTCCTTCAATTCGAAGTTCGGTCTGGCCCTGGTCATGGGCTTCCTGCTGGTGCTGGGCCTCGCCTTTGCGGCGGGCGACATTGCCGGCAACAACACGTTCGGCGGCGTCGCCGGAGGTGACCGCGCGGCGACAGTCGGCAAGGGCCGGGTCGATACCTCGGAAGTCGAACGGGCGGTCAGCCGCACGGTCGAAAACATGCGGCGCGAACAGCCGACCATTACGTTCAAGGACTTCATCGCCCAGGGCGGGTTCGAACAGGTCCTGCGCAATGTGATCGACCTGACCGCGATCCATGAATTCGGCAAGAAGCATGGGCTCTATGTTGGTGACCGGCTGATCGACAGCGAGATTGCCAAGCTGCCCGATGTCCAGGGCCCCGACGGCAAGGTCAGCGAACAGCTCTATCAGGCCTTCCTGCGCCAGCGCGGGCTGACCGATCCGCAGCTGCGCCGCGAGCTGGGCAATTCGCTGATGGCCCGCCAGCTACTGGCCAATGCCGATCTGGGCGTCGCCGTGCCGACGGCCGTGGTGCAGCGCTATGCCGCCGTGGTGACCGAACGCAGGACCGGCCAGATCGGCCTGCTGCCTTCGGCCGCCTTTGCCCCCAGGACCGTGCCGAGCGATAGCGAGCTGGGCACCTGGTATGCCGCCAATCAGAAGACCTTCGTCCGGCCGGAACGCCGCGTGATCCGCTATGCGACTTTCACCGATGCCGTGCTCAAGACCGTCCCGGCCCCGACCGAGGCCGAAATCGCGGCCGTCTACAACGCCAACAAGGCCAAGTTCGAAGCCAGCGAGAATCGCAAGGTCAGCCAGCTGATCCTGCCGACTGAGGCCGCTGCCAAGGCCGCCCTGGCCGAAGCGGCCGGCAAGCCGCTCGAAGCCGTCGCCGCCTCCAAGGGCCTCAGCGTCGCCGCGCTGGCCCCGCTCAGCAAGTCGGCGCTGGCGATCCAGACCTCGCAGGCTGCGGCCAATGCCGCCTTCGATGCGCCCAGGGGCAAGGTACTGGGCCCGATCAAGGCCCCGCTTGGCTGGGTCCTGCTGCGGGTCGATGCGATCGAGGGCAAGGCCGGCAAGACGCTGGACCAGGCCCGCGCCGAGCTGTTGCCTGATCTGACCGCGCAGAAGCGCCGCGCCGCGCTGACCGATTTCTCGGCCCGGATCGAGGAAGAGTTCGACAATGGTTCGACCCTGACCGACGTGGCCAAGGAACTGGGCCTGACCTTGACCGAGACCCCGCCGGTCCTCGCCAATGGCCAGGTCTATGGCCAGGACGGCAAGACCGCCCCGGCCGAGCTGGCCCGCGTCTTCACCACCGCCTTTGGCATGGAAAGCGAAGGCCAACCGCAGCTTGCCGAAGTTGATCCGGGCAAGCAGTTCATCGTCTTCGACGTGGCGCAGATCCAGCCCGCAGCGCCGCCGCCGCTGGGCGAAGTCAAGCAGCAGGCGATTGCCGAATACCAGCTGGCCAAGGGCGCGATTGCCGCCCGCGCTGCCGCGCAGAAGATTGAGGCTATGGTCAAGAAGGGTACCGACCTTGGCGCCGCGCTGGCCACGCTTGGCCTGCCGCTGCCGCCGGTTGACCAGGTCAACCTGCCGCGTGAGCAGGTCCAGCAGATGGGCCAGCAGACCCCGCCGCCGCTAGCCATGCTCTTCGCGCTGGCCAAGGGCCAGGTCAAGCTGATGGCCGCCCCGCGCAACCGCGGCTGGTATGTGGTCAAGGTCACCGACGTGATCCCCGGCCAGGTCGCCGCCAACGATCCGCGCTTGCCCGAATTCCAGCGGACCATGGCCCGCGTGACCGCGCAGGAATATTCGCAGCAGCTGCGCGCCGCGATGCGCAATGAAGTCGGCGCCAAGCGCAACGACGCGGCGATCAACGCGCTCAAGACCCGCCTGTCCGGCGGCAACTGAGCAAGACAGGCGCGTGCCGGGCCTCAGCAACCGCGAAGCCGCCCTGGCGGCGCTGGCCGATGGCCGGCCGGCGCTGGTCTGGCAGCGGCTGATCGCCGATACCGAGACCCCGGTCGGCGCGGCGGTCAAGCTGATCGAGGCCGGACGCGGCGATTTCCTGCTCGAATCGGTCCAGGGCGGCGAAGTGCGCGGGCGCTACAGCCTGCTCGGGCTCGATCCCGACCTGGTGTTCCGCGCGACGGGTGCCGCTTGCGAAATCAACCGCGCCTGGCGGCATGATCGCAGCGCCTTTGCCTCGCTGCCGGGTGACAGCCTGACCGAACTGCGCGCGCTGGTTGAGGCCTGCAAGATCGACGTGCCCGAGCCGCTGCCGTCGGCGCTGGCCTGCCTGGTCGGCTATTTCGGCTACGAAACCTACGGCCTGATCGAAAAGCTGCCGCGCCCGGCGCCCAATGCGTTGAACCTTCCGGACATGCTCTTCGTGCGGCCGACCCTGCTGCTGGTGTTCGACCGGCTGAGCGACGAGCTATTCGCCATCGCCCCGGTCTGGCCGGGCGGCGGCGCGCCCGAGCGAATGGTCGAGCTGGCCGGTGAACGGATCGAAGCGGCGTTGGCGCGGCTCGCCGCTCCGGCTCCGGAGCCGACCCGGACCACCGACCTGCCCCTGCCCGCGCTGGAGCCGGTACTGGCTGAGGGCAAATATCGGCAGATGGTGCTCAAGGCGAAGGACTACATCGCCGCCGGCGACATCTTCCAGGTCGTGCTGGCCCAGCGCTTCACCACGCCCTTTGCCCTGCCCGCGCTCGATCTCTACCGCGCGCTGCGGCGGATCAATCCCTCGCCGTTCCTCTATTTCCTTGACCTGCCGGGCTTTGCCCTGACCGGCTCGAGCCCTGAAATCCTGGTCCGCGTCCGCGATGGCGAAGTGACGATCCGCCCGATCGCCGGCACCCGCCCGCGTGGCAAGACGCCCGAAGAGGACCGCGACAATGAGATCAGCCTGCTGGCCGATCCCAAGGAGCGCGCCGAGCACCTGATGCTGCTCGACCTTGGCCGTAATGACGTTGGCCGCGTGGCCGAGGCCGGGTCCGTGCGGGTGACCGAAAGCTACACGGTCGAACGCTACAGCCACGTCATGCACATCGTCTCGAACGTGGTCGGCAAGCTCGACAGTGCACACCACGATGCGATCGACGCGATGTTCGCCGGCTTCCCCGCCGGGACGGTGAGCGGCGCGCCCAAGGTCCATGCCTGCGAGATCATTGCCGAGCTGGAGCCCGAAACCCGCGGTGCCTATGCGGGCGGCGTGGGCTATTTCTCACCCGACGGCAGCCTCGATTCCTGCATCGTCCTGCGCACCGGGGTGGTCAAGGACGGCATGCTCCACGTCCAGGCCGGCGCCGGCATCGTTGCCGACAGCAACCCCGAATACGAACAGCGCGAATGCGAGGCCAAGGCCGGTGCGCTGATTGCTGCGGCAAGGGAAGCGGTGCGGGTGGCGGGTGAGGCCGATTACGGACAGTAGGCCGGGTTGACCCGCAGCGACGCTCCTCTAGCGTGCCAGCCATGCGCAATCTGCTTCTCCCCCTCCTGGCCCTGATCGCCACGCCGCTCCACGCCGAAGACTGGCGCGCCAAGTCCTCTGAGCGCGATGTCGTGCTGAAGGACTTCGCTTTTGCCGAGGGTGGCAAGCAGGACGTGAAGATGCACGTCACCACGCTCGGCACGCCCAGGCGAAACGCGGCGGGGGAAATCGAGAATGCGGTGATGGTGCTCCACGGCACCGGCGGCAGCGGGCACCAGTTCTTTCGCCCGCAATTCGCCGACGAGCTCTATGGCCCCGGCCAGCCGCTCGACCTCGCCAAGTACTATGTGATCCTGCCCGACAACATCGGCCACGGCAAAAGTTCGAAGCCCAGCGACGGCATGAAGATGGCCTTCCCGCGCTACAACTACGCCGACATGGTCGCCAGCCAGCACCGCCTGCTGACCGAGGGGCTGGGGGTGAAGAAGCTGCAGCTGATCCTCGGCACCTCGATGGGCTGCATGCACGCCTTTGTCTGGGGCACCACCCGCCCCGGCTTTGCCGAGCGGCTCGCGCCCTTCGCCTGCAACGCGATGGAGATCGCCGGGCGGAACCGGATGTGGCGGCAGATGTCGATCGACGCGATCCAGGCCGATCCGGCGTGGAACGGCGGCAATTACACCAGCCCGCCCGAACAGGGCCTGCGCACCGCCCGCTACATGTCGATCCTCGCCGGGAGCAACGCCTGGGCGCTGCAGAACGAATACCCGACCCGCGAAAAGGCCGAGGCCGCGCTGCGCGCCGGCTATGCCGCCCGCGCCAATGGCGACACCGACGCCAATGACCAGATCTACCAACTCGACAGCTCGCGCGACTATAACCCGGCGCCCAGCCTCGCGAAGATCACCGTGCCGGTGCTGTGGATCAACAGCTCGGACGATTTCATCAATCCGCCCGAGCTCGGCCTCGCCCAGCAGCATGCCAAGCTGATGCCCAAGGCGCAGTTCAAGCTGCTGCCCTTTAGCCCCGAGACCAAGGGCCACGGCACCCACACCTGGGCCAAGTTCTGGAAGACGGACCTGGCCAAGCTGATGGCGAAGAAATGACGGCCAATATGACTTCTGGGCGCCGCACCCTCTATCCGCCGATCGAACCCTTCGCGAGCGGCATGCTCGATGTCGGTGACGGGCATCAGGTCTATTGGGAGCGCTGCGGCACGCCCGGCGGCAAGCCGGCGGTGTTCCTCCACGGCGGCCCCGGCGGCGGCTGCAGCGCCAAGCAGCGCCAGCAATTCGACCCGGCGCTCTACGACGTGCTGCTGTTCGACCAGCGCGGCTGCGGCCGCTCCACGCCCTTTGCCAGCCTTGAGGCCAACACGACCTGGCACCTCGTCGCCGATATCGAGCTGCTGCGGGTCATGGCCGGGCATGAGCAGTGGCTGGTCTTCGGCGGCTCGTGGGGTTCCACCCTGGCGCTGGCCTATGCCCAGACGCATCCCGAGCGCGCCACCGAGCTGGTGCTGCGCGGTATCTTCCTCGCCAGCAAGCAGGAGGGCGACTGGCTCTACAAGTACGGCGCGAGCGCGCTTTACCCGGAGGCCTGGAGC
>Ga0209894_1000202_pt1 | contig 11007 bp, 10 predicted proteins | sample GWRWT4_2Sept14_2_FD_187191 | JGI IMG/M metagenome (GOLD analysis project Ga0209894, IMG submission 187191) | Sand microcosm microbial communities from a hyporheic zone in Columbia River, Washington, USA - GW-RW T4_23-Sept-14 (SPAdes) (version 2) ... | reverse complement strand
CACGATCGGGATCGATTACGCCCAGCTGCGCAAGCCCGATCCCCGGATCGCGGCGCAGATCGAGCGGGCCTTGGGATCGGCGCGCACGGTCCTGAACGTGGGCGCCGGTGCGGGGTCCTATGAGCCCGCAAACCGCGCAGTGACCGCCCTCGAACCCTCGGCCGAGATGATCCGCCAGCGCCCGGCTGACGCGGCACCGGCGGTGCAAGGGTCGGCGGGAGACATCCCCTTCGCCGACCAGAGTTTCGATGCGGTGATGGGCGTGCTTACGATCCACCACTGGCCCGATCAGCAGCAGGGCATCCGCGAGATGTGCCGGGTGGCGCGCGAACGGGTTGTCCTGCTGACCTTCGATCCGGCAGCGCGGCCATGGCTGACCGATTACTTACCCGAACTGGCCGCGCTCGACGAGGCCGCTATGCCGTCGCTCGAGATGCTGGCGGATTGGCTCGGCCCGGTGGCGGTTGAACCAGTGCTGGTCCCGCACGATTGCAGCGATGGCTTCCTCTATGCCTATTGGCGGCGACCAGCAGCTTACCTCGATCCCCGCATCCGCAAGGGCAGCTCTTCGTTCTGGAAGATCGCGCAGGCTGAAGCCGGGTTCGCGCGGCTGGCCGAGGATCTGGCCAGCGGCGTCTGGGAACAGCGCTATGGCTCGCTGCTTGAGCATGAGAGCTACGACGCCGGCTACCGGCTGGTTGTTTCGCTCAGATAGCCGTTAGCGCGGCCCGCGCCCGTAAGTCAGGTTGCGCCAGAGCCGCTCCATTGGACCCATCGCGTGCCGCGCCAGCCACCAGCGCGAGAATGCGATCTGGCAGGCGAAGATTGCCAAGGCGATGGCATAGATCCCCAAGGGCCGGACCTGCCCCACCAGCCCGAAGCCGACGCCATAGAACAGGACGATCCCGATCATTGTCTGGCTGAGGTAGTTGGTCAGCGCCATCCGGCCCGGTGCAGCAAACACTTCAAGCACGCCTCGCGCCCGCGGCCAGGCCAGCAAGAAAGCCGCGCCATAGGCCAGGGCCATTGGCACCGTGCCGAGCAGAGAGGACCAGTCAGCCTGGTCCTGCTTGGGCAGAAACGCATAGGCCAGGGTCGGCGGCAGGCCGAGCACCAATCCCGCGATCAAGGTGCGCTGCAGCAGGACTCGATCGCCCGGCAAGCGTCCCACCGCAAACCAGCGCCCCACGATCAGGCCCAGCAGCATGATCCCCAGCACCTTCGGTATGCGCCAGGATTCCAGCTTGATCCCCCAGGCATAAATCGGGCCGCTGATGGTCCATGCTGCCAGCTGATCCCAGCGGCCACTGGCAAGCACTTCTACGCCATTATCCGTGGTCAGCTTCGTCCCCATCGCCATGGCGACCGCGTCTCCTAGGTCGTAGAGCGCGGTATGCGGTGCCCAGCCCAGGGCATTAAACAAGGCCACCCCGGCAAACGGGACGACAAAGATCAGGACCAAGGCGGTGATAGCCAGCCGGGCATCGCTCCAGCGAATGAACAGCGGTAGGATCAGGCCCATCAGCGCATAAAGCGTCAGGATATCGCCGTCCCAGATCAGGCATGAATGGATCAGGCCGATCCCCAACAAGACCAGAACCCGGCGTCGATAGATCGCCAGCCCGTCGCCACCGCGACCCTCAATTCGCGCGAGCTGGAGCGCGAAGCCGGCCCCGAACAGCAGAGAGAACAGCGTATAGAACTTCCCGTCGATCAGCAGATGGTGGAACCGGTACTGCCACAGCACACCATCTGCCCCGGCCAAGGCCAGCCGCTGGGCTTCGCTCATCAGGCCCCAGCCAGACCAATAGAGAATATTGGCAAGGAGGATCCCCAGCAGGGCAAAGCCACGCAGCGCGTCGAGCGCTTCGATCCGTTCGGCCGCAGTTGCGGCGGCAGGTTTGGCTAGATCGTCACGGTCCCCGATATGCATGTCACGCATTGCCCCCCGACATGGATATTAGCCCCTTCGAAGCGGATGTCGATCCAGCCATCGCGGCCGACCTGGCGACCCTGGCTGGCGCGGTAGCTGTCACCATCGCCGACCTGTCCAGCATTCAGCCGGAAAGCTGCCGCCGCGCCGTTGCCGCTCCCGCAGACCGGGTCCTCGGGGATGCCATCGCCTGGCGCAAAGCTGCGGACGACCACCCGGTCGCCCTCGGCGGCAAAGAGCGTCGCGCCAGTCCAGCCCTTGGGGACGTAATAGGCGGCCAGTCGCGCTCCATCGTGGGCCAGGTTCTCGAGCGCCGTGATCCCATCCACTTCGGCCACCAGCCAAACCGGCCCGACATCGACCGCCTGGGCCGCGCCTTTCACCGGAGCGTTGATCCAAGCCGTAGCCTCCGGATCGCTCAGTTCAGTCAGGGCATAGCGCGGCAGACGGAACGACAGGCGGTCCGCCCCGACTGTCAGCTCGACCAGCCCGACGGCGCATTCCTGCAACAGCCGGCCATCCTTGGGCTTTGCAATCCCGGCCTCGATTACCGCGTGGGCAGTGCCCAGCGTCGGGTGACCGGCAAAGGGCAGCTCGGCCTTGGGCGTGAAGATCCGCACCCGGTAATCCGCCCCGGCCTGGCTTGGCGGCAGGACAAAGGTCGTCTCGGACAGGTTGGTCCAGGCTGCCATGGCCTGCATCTGTTCAGGCGAAAGACCCTCCCCATCGAGCACGACGGCAACGGGGTTGCCCATCAGCGGCACTGCCGTGAAGACATCAACCTGAGCGAAGCGGCGGGAAATGGTCATCTGGTTCAATCCTGCGGGGGTATCACGGGGCGATAGTTCCAGCGCATCGCCTGGCTGCCGTCGATCTTGGAAATTTCAGCCATCAGCAGTTTGCCCTGCCGCCAATAGCGAATCCGCTGCGGGTAATCGTGCGCCGGGTTGGCAAATTCGATTGCCTCTTCGCTGACCAGCACCATCGGAAATTCGCTGGGTGGCTTGCCTTGCGGCTGGGCCAGGAAGCTGATCGTGCCATCGGGCTTCTGCCGGATCTGGGCGATTTCCCAGCTGTTGAGCTTGGGTCCGAAGCCGGTCCGGGCAATCCCCAGCATCAGGCCGCCGCGGGCATCGGTCCAGATTTCGTCAGACCAGTTCGCTCCATCCTCATTCACCCAGGTCCCGGCCATCCATTCGGGCAGGCTGCGCGCCGCGCTCTGCGCACCGAGCGGCGCGGCCATCAGCAGCAGGACAGGCAGAAACAGCTTTTTCATTGCGTCGACCCTCGAGCATCGCGAAGCCGCTGTTCTAGCGATCTAACCGCACAGGCCAAGCAGCGTTTAATGCAGTTCGTCGAGGCTATTCGCCTTCTACCGGCTCCTTCACCAGTCCGGCGCGCCACAGGTAGAGCCCTGCCCCAATGATCACCATGGCGCCCAGCAGCGTCCAGCGGTCCGGGTGATCTCCGAACCACGCCCAGCCGATCAGGCCAGCGACCAGCAGCTGGATGTAGCTCATCGGTGCGACCTTGGCTGCGCCGGACCTAGTTGTGCCCAGATAGACCAGCCAGTGCGCGCAACTGGCCGTCACGGCTACCACGGCGCAGCGGGCCACTATCGTCCAGTCCGGCAGCGTAAGGGCAAACCGCTCGATCCCCGTCAGGGCGAACAGCGGCGCCGCGATGATCAGGATCGGCGCGGCAAAGGCGGCGACGACAAACTGCATAGCCAGGCCCGATGCCTGTCCCGCAACATAGCGGTTGCCAATGATTAGCATGGCGAAGGTCATCGCCGAGAAGACCGGCAGAACCGCCCACCAGCCCGCCTCCACCAGGTTCGGCCGCAGCACGATCAGCACACCGATGAAGGCGATGGCAGAGGCTATCCAGGTTTCCTTGCGGGCCGGTTCGCCGAGCAGGATTGCGGCGAACAGGGCCACGAACATCGGGCTGGTAAAGCCCAGCGCCGTGGCCGTAGCCAGCGGCAGCACAAACAGCGAAGTGAAGAAAATGGTTGATGAAATCGCGAGGGCAACGCCCCTGCCCGCCTGCGGCCAGCGCCACATCTGACGCATTGCGGCGGTCCCTTCGCGCGCAGCCAGCAGCACCCCCAGGCCCAGCGCAGCGATGCTGAACCGCAGCGCCGCAATCGCCACCGGGGACCACTGCCCTGCCATCGACTTGATCACGCCGTCCCCTACGGAAAGCACGGCAAAACCGGCTAGGGCGAAGAGCAGGCCGGAACGGTTTTCAGCAGGCAAACGGGCAACCTTTGCGTCAGGGTGGCCGCACCCTTAGCCGGCCCCGCGCGTTTGCCAAGCCGCAGTTCCGGCATGAGTAGCGGCATTAGGAAATAATCAAAGTTTCCGATCTATTCACCATCCAGCTTAGCCCCGGGGTAGCCATGCGAGACCATGGTCGCCGCCCGGGCACAGTTGGGATTTTGAAGCATGAGCGCATTCGGCCGACGCAACGGAGCTGGTGGCATGGCACCTGGGGCACGCCCCCAGTTCGGCGTGGCCCGCCCGATGAAGGGCGGGATCGAAGCGCCCAAGGCGCCCGTCCCCGGCGGCGACCAGTTCCCGCCGCTGCCCGGCGAAAGCGCCGACACGGGTGCCTTTGATGGCGGCCCGGCGATGAAGGCCGACGCGATGACCCGGCTGCAGGACCGCGTCAACGGCGTAGTCGATAACCAGCACCAGGCCGAAGGCTTCGAAGCCTCGGTTCACAAAATCAAGGAACAGGTGCTGCCGCGCCTGCTCGAACGCGTCGATCCGGAAGCCGCCGCCACGCTGAGCAAGGAAGAACTCTCCGAAGAGTTCCGCCCGATCATCATGGAAGTGCTGGCCGAACTGAAGGTCACGCTCAACCGGCGTGAGCAGTTCGCGCTCGAAAAGGTCCTGATCGACGAACTTTTGGGCTTTGGTCCGCTCGAAGAGCTGCTCAATGATCCCGACGTATCGGACATCATGGTCAACGGGCCGGACCAGACCTACATCGAAAAGAAGGGCAAGCTCCAGCTCGCCCCGATCCATTTTCGCGATGAAAGCCACCTGTTCCAGATCGCCCAGCGCATCGTAAACCAGGTTGGTCGCCGTGTTGACCAGACCACACCGCTGGCCGACGCCCGCCTCAAGGACGGCAGCCGCGTCAACGTGATCGTGCCGCCGCTGTCGCTGCGCGGCACCGCGATCTCGATTCGTAAGTTCTCCGAGAAGCCGATCACGCTCGACATGCTGCGTGACTTCGGTTCGATGAGCGACAAGATGTGCACCGCGCTAAAGATCGCGGGCGCCTGTCGCATGAACATCGTCATCTCGGGTGGTACTGGTTCGGGTAAAACCACCATGCTCAACGCCATGTCGAAGATGATCGACCCGGGTGAGCGCGTGCTGACCATCGAAGACGCGGCCGAACTTCGCCTGCAGCAGCCGCACTGGCTGCCGCTCGAAACCCGCCCGCCGAACCTCGAAGGCCAGGGTGCCATCACCATCGGTGACCTTGTCAAGAACGCCCTGCGTATGCGACCTGACCGGATCATCCTGGGCGAAATCCGCGGCGCGGAATGTTTCGATCTACTCGCAGCAATGAACACCGGCCACGATGGTTCGATGTGCACCCTTCACGCCAACTCGGCGCGCGAATGCCTGGGCCGTATGGAGAACATGATCCTGATGGGCGACATCAAGATCCCCAAGGAAGCCATTTCGCGCCAGATTGCCGAGTCGGTCGACATCATTGTTCAGGTCAAGCGACTGCGCGACGGTTCGCGGCGCACCACCGGCATCACCGAAGTGATCGGGATGGAAGGTGATGTGATCGTGACCCAGGAACTGTTCAAGTTCGAATACCTGGACGAGAGCGAAGACGGCAAGATCATCGGCGAATTCCGCCCGTCGGGCCTGCGTCCCTATACGCTGGAAAAAGCCCGTCAGTTCGGGTTCGACCAAGCCTATCTGGAAGCTTGCTTGTAGCCCGAAAGGGACTTTCCCATGTCCGACTGGATTTGGGCCTTGCTGGCCTACATTGTGATCCCAGTGTTCATTGCGATGCGCGTGTTGCGCGCGGATCGCTCTGAAACGTTGAATTCATTCTGCATCCTGTGGGGCGTTCTGCTCTTCCTGGGCCTCTTGCGGGGCGGAACCATCGGCGAAAAGCTCGGGTGGCCGCTCATATTCGGGATGCTGATCAGCATTCCCGGCATCCCAACCATCATCGTTCTCTGCCGGGTCCTGGGGTTCAGGCTAAAGTGGTTCGCCTGAGAACAGGGATCAACTTCTGATCCAACCGACCAGTGCCACTGCGCCAAACAAGATCGTCGAAAAACTGGCCAACGCCGCTAGATCGCGCCACGGGACCACGCCTACCGCGTCGATGTTGCTGCGGCGCATTCGTCGCCGTTCACCCCACCAGGCAATCACCGCGACGGCAACTGCACCGGCAGCAAGCTCCGCCCAAGGCGCCCAGTCGGTATAGAGCCAATCCCAGTTCACCGCGCCCCGCTGCTCGGTTCGTCGCGCCTCGTCAAGACGGTGGCGATATTCGGCTTGTGTTAACACCAGCCGGGTGAAACAGGCGTCGTGAGAAATCTGCAACGGAGAAGACCCATGAAGAAGCGCATGATTGCCGCACTCGTGCTGGCATCGCTGGCGGTCACCACCGCCGCCTGCAACACGGTCAAGGGCCTGGGCCGCGACATCGAGTCCGTCGGCGAAGCAGGTGACCGCGCTACCTGATCAAAGCGTATTTCAGCCGACCGGGTTAGCGCTTGGTCGATCAGCAGTGCCTTTACCGCACTGGTCTGATAGTGGCACGACGAATGCTTGCCTTTCAGGAGCTTGTAATGCGTCGCGCCGCCCTTCCCCTTACCGCCCTCGCCGCCGCATTGGCCTTTGCCCTGCCGGCTCAGGCGCAGGAAATCGTCGTGACCGGCAAGTCGCTCAAGCAGACCGAGGCTGACCTCAGGGCCTGCCTGGAACGCAAGTGTCCGCCGGATGAGGATATCAAAGCGACGCTTGCCCATGCCGAGAACCTGTTCGTTTCGGGCGATTACAAGAACAGCCGCGCGACGCTGAAGGATTCGATCGGGCGCAACAAGAAGCATGGTGACGCCTTCCCGGTCCCTGTCTCCGACCTGCTGCGCGCCAATGGCCGCATCGCCGAACAGATGGGTGAGGCCAGGGATTTCCAGCTCTCGGTCCTCGACATGCGTGACACGCTGAAGAAGGGCTTTGGCGAGAACGACTTCCGCACGCTCGTGGCGCAGATTGAGGTCGGCGACAGCCGCGCGAAGCTGGGTTTCTCGAACGAGGCGGAACGGATCTACAAGGACGTTGAGAAGCGCGCGCTCGCCGCAGGCCAGCCCCGCGTTGCCAGCTTCTCACGCTTGCGCCAGGCGCTGCTGTGGCGCGGCCAGTATGATCAGAACCCCAACGCCTTCAATCTCAAGAACGTCAACGAACGGCTCGACGAGTTGATCGAGCGCCCGCTAGCCGAAAGTAGCGACTTCGCGCTCGCGGCCGAAGTGATCAAGGCCAAGGTCGATCGCAAGGCCGGCGCCGCCGGCAGCACCGAGGCCCTGATCAAGCGCTTTGCCGAACGTGGCGGGGCGACCCGGCCGATCCTGCTGTTCGCCGAACCGCTGCAACGCAACGACCTGCAAAAGGGCCTGCCGGACGATCAGCCGGCCCTCAACACGCTCAACCGCTTGACCGCGCTGCAAGCGCGCAATCAGTGGGCCGATGTCGGCTTCTGGATCGATGCCAATGGCCGCGTCACCGATATCGAGGCGCTGCGCACCTCAGGCGACAAGACCTGGCTCAAGCCGGTGCTCGCCAACATTGCCAAGCGGGTTTATGCGCCGCTCAAGAAGGACGGCGGCACTGCGCCGGGGTTCTACATGATTGAGCGCTACACCCTCACTGCGCGGTTTGAGGAGGGCAATACCGGTACCCGCATGCGCCGCCGCGAGGCGACCCCGCGGATCGAACGGATCGACCTTACGCCTGAGAACTACGAAGCGCCTTCCAGCAAGGAAGCCGCCTGAGCGATCAGAGCCGGATGCGGTTTTCCGCCGGGTGCATCGCCCGCGCCCGGCGTTCCCGCACGATCAGCCAACTTAGCAGGCCAATCGGGCCAGCCATGAAGGTCGCGACCAGGAAGGGTGCCTGCACGACGCGGCTGAAGCCCTTGTTGTCGGCATCACGCGCGATCCACAGGCCGGTGAACAGGTCGAAAGCCAGGTAGTGCGTCCAGCCGATCACCAGTCCGCCGTCCGACATGAACAGTTTGCGCAAGCCAGCGATCGAATAGTCCGATGCGACATAGGGGGCGCCGCCTGGCACCTGACCCGGATCGACCGAGCCGCTGAGTAGCGCCGCGAACATCCCGGCATAGCACAGGCACAGCAGGGCGACGCCGAGGTAGAGCACGGCCGTCATCGCCAAGGGCTTGCGCGGCAGGAACAGCAGGATGAGCCAGGCGATGACCACCACCGCATTGGTGAACGAGAACATCGCCTGCCACATCGCCGCTTACTCCCCTCGATCGCCCTTCCAGGCCAGCACTGGTTTGCGCGCAGCCAGCGTCTCGTCAAGCCGGCGGCGCGGGGCGAAGTGCGGCGCGGACTTCAGCGCCGGATCGCCCTGCTTGGCCCGCAGCGCCACCGAGCGCAACGCGCCGATAAACTGATCGAGCGCGGCCTTGCTTTCAGTCTCAGTCGGCTCGACCAGCATGGCACCGTGGACGACCAGCGGGAAATAGACCGTCATCGGGTGGAACCCTTCGTCGATCAGCCCCTTGGCAACGTCGAGCGTTGAAAAGCCCTCGGCAAAGCCATCGTCGGTGAACAGCGCCTCGTGCATGCACGGGCCCGAATGGCCGAACGGCGCATCCAGCACGCCGTCCAGGCTGCGTAGGACATAGTTGGCATTCAGCACGGCATCCTCGGCCACCTGCTGCAGGCCATCGGCCCCGTGGCTGAGGATATAGGCCAACGCGCGGGTGAACATGCCCATCTGGCCGTGGAAGGCAGTCATCCGCCCGAAGCTCTGCGGGTGCTCCGTCACCGCTTCCGCTTCCTCGATCAAATGGATCGAACCATCGGCTTGGCGCGCGGTATACGGAATCGGGCCAAAGGGTGCGAGCGCTTCGGACAGCACCACCGGACCAGAACCCGGCCCGCCCCCGCCATGCGGCGTGGAAAAAGTCTTGTGGAGGTTGATATGCATTGCATCGACGCCAAGGTCGCCCGGACGGACCTTGCCGACGATGGCGTTGAAGTTGGCGCCATCGCAATAGACGTAGCCCCCGGCCGCATGGACTGCGTCGGAGATCTTCTTCATATCGGGCTCAAACAGGCCGCAGGTGTTGGGGTTGGTGATCATCACCCCCGCCACGTCGGGCCCAAGCCGGGCCTTGAGCGCTTCCAAATCGACCCGGCCAGCCGGAGTGGCAGGAATGTTCTCGACCGTGAAGCCGGCAAATGCGGCAGTTGCCGGGTTGGTCCCGTGCGCCGATTCAGGCACCAGGAAGACCGTGCGGTTCTCACCCCGCGCTTCGAGCGCAGCCTTGATGGCCAGAACCCCGCAGAGTTCGCCATGCGCGCCAGCCTTGGGCGTCATGGCCACCCCGTACATGCCGGTCAGCTTGATCAGCCAGACCGCCAGCTCGTTGATGACGGCCAGTGCGCCCTGCACCGTCTCCTGCGGCTGGAGCGGATGGACGTCCTTAAAGCCCTTCATCCGCGCCACCGCCTCGTTAAGGCGCGGGTTGTGCTTCATCGTGCACGAACCGAGCGGGAAGAAGCCCAGATCGATGCCATAGTTCTGGCGGCTGAGGCGGGTGTAGTGGCGGACCGTCTCCGGTTCCGACAGACCCGGCAGGCCGATCGCTTCGGCACGCGCCAGGCCGCCAAGGCGCGAAGGCGCGGCTGGGGCCGGATCGATATCGACCCCCGTGGTGGAGGTATCGCCAATCTCGAAGATCAGCCGCTCTTCCAGCATCAGGGCGCGGTTGCCAGTGAAGGTTTCGTCATGGGCGATGTGGCCTTCACCCATTTCCGGGCGCCAGCCCGCAGTGTTGGGGGCGTTCATGCCAGCACCTCCTTCAGCGCTGCTTCCAGCGCAGCGATATCCTCGTCCGAGACAACCTCGGTGACGGCCACGACCAGGCCATACTCCAATGCGGCTTCGCCCGGATAGAGCCGGCCGAGCGAAACCCCGCCCAGCACGTCCCTGGCGGCGAGATCATGGACCACGGCCCGCGCAGGTTTGGGCAGGACGATGGTGAATTCGTTGAAGAAGCTCTCGTTGACCAGGCACACGCCCGGGATCGCCGACAGCCGCTCGGCCACCTGGACTGCGCGGGCATGGTTCAGCGCCGCGAGATCGCGTAGGCCGCGCTCACCCAGAAGGGTCATGTGAATGCTGAAAGCCAGCGCGCAAAGCCCTGAGTTCGTGCAGATATTGCTCGTCGCCTTCTCGCGCCGGATATGCTGTTCGCGCGTGGAAAGCGTCAGCACGTAGCCGCGCTTGCCGGTTGCATCGACAGTCTCACCGCAGAGCCGGCCCGGCATCTGGCGGACGTATTTGTCGCGGGTGGCGAACAGGCCGACGTAGGGCCCGCCGAACTGGAGGCCGACGCCTAGCGACTGCCCCTCGCCCACCACGATGTCCGCGCCCATTTCACCCGGCGACCGACAAGCACCCAGGGCAACCGGCTCGGTCACAACAGCAATCAGCAGCGCGCCAGCGGCCTGGCAGGCAGCGGCGAGCGGGGAGAGATCCTCGATCCGGCCGAGCACGTCGGGGTACTGGACCACCACACAGCTGGTTTCGGCATCGATCGCACCGATCAGGCGGGCCATATCCGTACCGCCCAGGCCCGGCGTGGCCGTATCCAGCGTATCACCTGTGAAACGCGCCATGGTCTTGGCCACGCTGACATAGTGCGGGTGCAGGCCGCTGCTCAGCACCGCCTTCTTGCGGCGCGTCACGCGACCAGCCATGCCGATCGCTTCCCAGCAGGCGGTCGAGCCATCGTACATCGAGGCGTTGGCGACATCGCAACCGAAC
>Ga0209894_1000196_pt1 | contig 11141 bp, 9 predicted proteins | sample GWRWT4_2Sept14_2_FD_187191 | JGI IMG/M metagenome (GOLD analysis project Ga0209894, IMG submission 187191) | Sand microcosm microbial communities from a hyporheic zone in Columbia River, Washington, USA - GW-RW T4_23-Sept-14 (SPAdes) (version 2) ... | reverse complement strand
CGCCAAAGGATGAACGGGATCGGATCGCTCAAGTGCTGGCGGACGCCGACGGCGAGATTGAAATTCTCGAAACCCAACTCACCGCTCTCCGTCAGGAAAAATCCGCCCTGATGCAGCAACTCCTCACCGGCAAGCGGCGGGTGAGGTCTACAGAAAAGGAAGCCGCATGAGTTGGTCTGAACGGCGCGAGGGCTGGACGCCGCAGGCCGAAGATGCGCGCGATGACGGCGACATTGATTATGGGCGGGTGATTCATTCCTCCTCGTTCCGGCGGTTGCAAGGCAAGACGCAGATCCTCAATCTGGGTGATAGCGATTTCTACCGTACCCGGCTGACCCATTCGCTCGAAGTCGCGCAGATCGCTGCGGGCCTCACCAAGCAGCTCGCCAAGAGTTTTCCGGATCATTCCGCTGCCAGCCACTTGCCGGATCGCAGCATGATCCAGGCCATTGGCTGTTCGCATGATCTGGGCCACCCGCCGTTCGGCCACGGCGGAGAGATTGCGCTCAATTACTGCATGCGCTCGCATGGCGGGTTTGAGGGCAATGGCCAGACGTTGCGCATCCTGTCCCGGCTGGAGAATTTTTCGGCCAATGCCGGGGCCAATCTGTCGCGCCGTACCATGCTGGGCATGTTGAAATACCCGGTCGCCTATTCACAGGCCCGCAATCCGGCCATCGTCCCCAAACTGTTCAGCGGCCCGACCACTCTAGACATCATCGACGATCACGCCAGCGTTCCGCCCAAATGCTATATGGATAGCGAACGCGATGTGGTGGACTGGATCATCAAATCCTTCTCGCCAGCCGAAAGGGATGAATTTCAGGCCTGCGATCCGGTTGCGGGGAAGCATCACAAGCCGCGCCACAAATCCCTCGATTGCAGCATCATGGATGCTGCCGACGACATTGCTTATGGTGTGCACGACCTTGAAGATGCCATCGCTCTTGGCCTGATTGACAAGGAAACGCTGTCCGCGGCGCTTTTGGACAAGTGCCCCTCCTTCCTTGACGCGCTCAAGGCGAAGTACCCCGATGAAACCGAGAATAATGTGTTCTCGCACATGGTAGAGGGTCTGTTTTCGGGCAGCAGCACGCGCAAACGCTTCATCAGCCGCCTTGTCCATCATTTCATCACCGCAGCCGAATTTGAAGAGTATGATGCCTTCACCGAACCGTTGGTTCGCTATCGCGTGAAGATCAAACAACCACAGAGCAGCTTTCTCAAGGCGCTCAAGACGCTTGTGGCCGATGAAGTGATATTCAGCCCCAGCGTTCAGCATCTTGAATTCAAGGGCCAGACGATGGTGGTCTCAGTCTTTGAAGCCTTGCAGGCCGACCCCAAACGCCTTTTGCCGCGTGACGCCTATGCCAGGTTCACCGCAGCCAACAACGATCCGCGCATTATCTGCGATCATGTTGCAGGCATGACCGACACCTATCTTCTCCGCACCTATGAGCGGCTGTTCAGCCCGCGAATGGGTTCAGTCTTCGACAAACTATGAAAGGAAGCGACCATGGCACGAGACACGCACCGAGTGATGCCGCACAAGGACGGCGGCTGGCAGGTCAAGCGCGATGGCGGCGAACGCGCCAGCCACCGCGCCGATACAAAGGCAGTTGCCGAAAAAGTGGGCCGTGAAATCAGCCGCAATCAGCAGACCGAACTTCAGGTCCACCGCAAAGATGGGACGATCGAGCGTTCCGACAGCCACGGCAACGATCCGCGATCCTCCAAGGGGTGAATGTGACCGGCATCGCCCCCAACACCGCCGAGCTCTACAGCGCCCAGATCCCGGCATTGGCGACGCTTGTGTCGCTGGGGTGGGACTACCTCGCGCCCGCCGACTGCCTGGATATGCGCGGCGGCAATGCGGGGGTGCTGCTGCGCTCGGTATTGGTCGAGCAACTAAAGACTCGCCGCTTTGCGCATAAAGGGGAAAGCTATACGCTTTCCACCAATGCGATCGATCAGATCGTCCGCGATCTTGCCGCCCCCGCGCTCCACGAAGGGCTGCTTTCCGCCAACGAGCAGCTTTACAACGCGCTGACCCTGGGGGTGACCGTCACCGAATTTGTCGACGGCAAGAAGGTCAGCGTGACCGTGCCGATCATCGATTGGCTGGAGCCGCGCAATAACAGTTTCCTCATCACCGAGGAGCTGGAGCTACTCACCATCGACGGAACGCGGACACGGCGTCCCGATATGGTGGGTTATGTCAACGGCATTCCCCTTGTCGTGATCGAGGCCAAGCGACCGGCCGGCAGCGATGCATCCAAAGCGATGGTTGATGAAGGAATCAGCCAGAATATCCACAATCAGAAGGCGGACGAGATTCCGCACCTCTTCGCCTATGCTCAATTGCTGCTTTCCATCAGCGCGACCGATGGGCGTTACGGAACCACCAAGACCCAGCCCAAATTCTGGAGCAAGTGGAAAGAGGAGGAATACAGCGAGGCCTATTTTGCCGAGGTGAAGAACCGCGCTTTGGGAACCGCTCCCCGCGCGGCGTTGATGGCGAACCGGGTGTCGGACGTGAAGCGCCATTTCAGCGCGCTCTGGGGCGACGAACAGGCCGTTACCGATCAGGACCGGCTGCTTGTCAGCCTGCTTTCCCACGACCGGCTGCTTGAGTTCATCCGCTATTTCATCCTGTTTGACCGCAAAGCGGAGAAGATCGTCGCCCGTTATCAGCAGGCATTCGGGATCAAGGCGCTGCTTGCCCGCATATCCGAGGTGCGCCCAGATGGCGGGCGGCAGGGCGGCGTCATCTGGCACACCACGGGTTCGGGCAAGAGCTTCACGATGGTGTATCTCTGCAAGGCATTGCTGCTCAACGAGGCGCTGAAAAATTGCCGCGTGATCGTCGTCACCGACCGGCGCGACCTTGAAAAGCAGCTCGCAGGCAATTTCATGACGGGCGGCGCGTTCGGGTCCGACGTTGGCACAAAGAAGGATGGTGCAGCTGCGAAAACCACGTCTGGCCGCGATCTTGCGCGGCGGATCGGCAAGGGCAGTGAACGGATCATTTTCACAATCATCAACAAATTCGCCAGCGCCTCCAGGCTGCCCGAGTGCCAGAATGACAGCGCCAACCTGATTGTGCTGATCGACGAAGGCCACCGCAGCCAGGGCGGCGAAAACCATGAGCGGATGAAGAAGGCTTTGCCGAACGCCGCCTATGTCGCCTTCACCGGCACACCCTTGCTGAAGGATGACAAGACTGCCAACAAATTCGGCAAGATCGTCCACGCCTACACCATGCGCGATGCGACCGAAGACGGCACGGTAACCCCCTTGCTGTATGAAGAGCGCAAGCCCGTTCTCGACATCAATGAAGCTGCCATCGATAATTGGTTCGACAAGATAACGCTTGGCCTGTCCGACCAGCAGAAGAGCGATCTCAAGGCAAAATATGGCAAGAAGGGCCCGGTCTATGGTTCGGCCAACCGGATCGACCTGATTGCCTGGGACATCGCGGTTCACTTCAAGACGAACTTCCTCGACCTCGACCTGGGCCTCAAAGGGCAGCTCGCCACCGACAGCAAACTCTCCGCCGTGCGCTACAAAAAGGCGCTGGACGCTACCGGGCTTGTCACCAGCGCCGTGATAATTTCTCCACCCGACACCCGCGAAGGCCACACCGATGTGGACGAATCCGAACTGCCGGAGGTGCAGCAATGGTGGAAGGACAATGTGCGCGGCGAGCCTGAAGATTATGAGCGCCAGACTATCGAGAACTTCAGCACCGAGGGAAAACCCGACATCTTGATCGTCGTGGACAAGCTGCTCACGGGATTCGATGAGCCGCGCAACGCCGTTCTCTACATCGACAAGCGGCTGGAACAGCATAATCTCATTCAAGCGATCGCGCGGGTAAACCGGTTGCACGAGCAGAAGAAATTCGGGCTCTTGATCGACTATCGCGGTATCCTGCGCGAACTCGATACAGCAATTGCTGAATATCAGGATTTAGCGGAGCGGACCCAGGGCGGTTTTGACCTCGATGATATCGACGGCCTTTATGCCAACGTCAGCACCGAATATAAGCGCCTGCCTGGGCTTCATGATGCGTTGTGGGCACTGTTCGCTGGGGTGCGAAACAGGGCAGATTCGGAACAGTACCGCCAGGTGCTGGTGCCGCACTTCGCGGGCGACATCGACACCAACCAGAAGGTGCGGGAGGATTTCTACGAAGCCCTCACCGAGTTTGGGCTGTGCCTGAAAACGGCGCTCGCATCGCGCTCGTTCTTTGAAGATGCGTCCGTGACCGAGGCGACGATCACGACCTACAAGCGGGATTTGAAATTCTTTGGCGACCTCCGCCAGATCGCACGACGGGATGCGCAAGAGTCCATCGACTTTAGCGCCTATGAGGATCAAATCCGCAAACTGGTAGACCGCTATGTGATTGGCGAAAAAATCACCGAGGCCGACGGCGTATTCCGGATCGATGCGCTGGGTCGCAAGGATGACCCGGAGAGTTGGTCAGACGAAAAGACCCGCAATGAGACAGACATTATCAGGAGCCGCTTGAAACGGACGATCGAACAGGAACTCGCGGACGACCCCTACGCCCAGGCCCATTTTTCCGCGCTGCTCCGTAAAGCGATAGCCGACGCCGACGCGCATTTTGAACATCCCTTCACGCAATATGCGTTGTTCAAGGATGTCGAGGATCAGGTTTCCTCTCGAAATGTCGCGGGCGCGCCGAGCGAGCTTGCAGAAAGCAAACACGCCAGCGCATATTTCGGCATCCTGCGGCTGGTGTCGGGCGATGCGCAGGCGCTGGGCTCGGCCCGTGACAATTATGTAGGCGCAGCCCGCGATATAGAAATGGCGGTGCAAATTGCGGTGGCCGAAAACTCGCTCAATCCGCAAAACATCGAAGCTGCCATTCGTAAGGCGCTGTTGCCGATGCTGTTCACCCTCATTGGTCTCGATGCCGCCAAGCTTGTCATCGATAAGATCGTCATGGTGACGCGTATCGGGCTTACCCGAGGCAAACTGTCGTGATCGAAACCCTGCTCTATGGCGATCGCACGACGCGCTACAGTGTGGCGGAATCGGCGCGGCTGGCGTCCAAAATCCTGATCCATGTTTATCCGCATGGCGCGGTGGAGGTGGAGGCCCCCAGTGGCGAAGACCCGGCGCGGATCAAGGCTGCCGTGCAAAAACGCGCGCGTTGGATTTTTGACAATCTTGATGGGGCAAAGGAAGCGCGCACCTATGCCCTGCCACGTGAATATGTCGGCGGGGAAACGCATTTCTATCTGGGCCGACGATACCGCCTGTTTGTACGCAGCGGGCGGCCCTCATCCGTCAAGCTGGTGCGCGGACGGATCGAAGTGACCGCGCCGGTGGATGACTCTGGGGCGGTCAAGCGGCGGCTGAAAGCATGGTACCGCGCCCGCGCGCAGGATTATTTCGCACGGCGCCTGGTTGGCATCGTGGACGGGCTGGATTGGCTGGACGCGGTGCCGCCGATGAAGCTGTTGGCGATGGAAGCGCAATGGGGCAGCTGTTCACCATCGGGCGCGATCCACCTCAACCCCGCTCTGATCCGCGCACCGCGCCATTGCATCGATTATGTGATCACCCACGAACTTTGTCATTTGCGCGAGCATAACCACAGCAAGCGATTTTACGCTCTGCTGCAAAGGCACGATCCATATTGGGGTGCGACGAAGGCCGAACTTGACCGGCTAGCCGAGCTGCTGCTGGCTGAATAATTATTGACCTGTACCCAGCGGTTGCGTTGATTCCGTAGTCCGCCGTGCGGAATATCACGATTTTGAGTTCGGTCAGGATGTGGGGACTCAAAGGCACCTAAGCCGACGAGTCAATCGCCTCGTCGATAGCGTTGACTGCGTACATGAGGCCCGCCTTCAGCGAAATCAGGCTGAGAGCAGAGACATTCAGTTCGCGTCCTGCCAGCACCAGCAGAGTCGCCATGATGGCATCGGATTCTCTGGCCAGCAGGATGAGATGGCGGCCGGACGGCCCACAAATGCCGGCCAGCCAGTTCTTGACGGTTCGTTCGCTCGCGCCGGTCCACCGCATCACCGTCTTTACTGCGATATGAGGCGCGCCCAATTCTTCGCGTAGCGCGGAGCTGATGGACTGTGCGAATTCCTCAGAAGAAATCCGCTTCATGGATTTTGGAAACTCTTTGCCCTTTTTAGGAAACATGTTGCTGCGCCTTTCACGGTAGGGCGCAGCGGTGCGATCGTTGTCGCCGCCATTTTACGGTGGGCCACCCCAATGGTTATCGATTGGAGTCAGTCGGGTGAAGAAACGCCCCCCGAACGTCCCCTGATACGGGCGGCTCAATATGTCCGCATGTCCACCGAGCATCAGGAGCATTCGACCGACAACCAGGCGAAAGCCAACCGTATTTACGCTGACAAGCACGGTTATGAGATCGTCCGCACCTATGCCGATGAGGGCAAGAGCGGCTTGAGCCTCAGCGGGCGCGATGCGCTCAAACAATTGCTCGACGACGTTGAGCAAGGGCGCGCCGATTTCGAAGTCATAATTGTCTACGATGTCAGCCGGTTTGGGCGATTTCAGGACCCAGACGAAGCTGCACTTTACGAAATTCAGTGCAAGCGCGCCGGCGTCGCTGTTCTGTTCAGCGGAGAGCAGTTCGACAACGATGGCTCCATGAGTTCGTCGATTATCAAGACCGTCAAACGAATCATGGCGGGTGAATATTGCCGGGAACTTTCGGTCAAGGTGTTCGCCGGGCAATCGCATCTCATAGGCCTCGGCTTTCGCCAGGGCGGTGCGCCGGGATTTGGTTTGCGGCGAATGCTGGTCGATCAATCCGGCGCACCCAAGGGCGAACTTGCGCGCCTTGAGCACAAAAGCATCGCAACCGACCGGATTATCCTGGTGCCTGGACCCGATGAAGAAATCGCGATCGTTCGCGGCATCTACCGTGAGTTCACCGTTGCGGCACAAGGCGAGCGCGATATCGCAAACAGTTTGAACGAGCGCGGTATTCTCTCCGATCTTGGCCGACCCTGGACACGCGGGACGATCCACGAAATCTTGATCAACGAAAAGTATATCGGCAACAATGTCTGGGGACGGACATCGTTCAAGCTCAAACGCAAACACGTCCAGAACGCGCCAGATGAATGGGTCAGGGCCGACGGGGCATTTGCCGCTATCGTGGACCCGGTCCTGTTCGCGCAGGCAAGGTTGATCATCGAAGCGCGGTCGAACCGTCTGTCCGACGACGAGGTTCTCGAAAAGCTGCGCGAGATACTCGGCCTCAATGGCACTTTGTCGGGACTGATAATCGACGAGGCAGAAAACTGCCCGTCGAGCAGTGCCTTCCAGTCGCGCTTTGGCAGTCTATTGCGGGCCTATGCTCTGGTCGGCTTCACGCCAGATCACGACTATCGCTATATCGAGATCAACCGTTCGCTCCGCCGATTGCATCCGGTCGTCATCCAGAACGTCATCGATGGCGTGGTGGCCTCGGGTGGCAGCGTCATTCAAAATCCGCTGACCGACCTCCTGTCGATCAACGGCGAGATCACCGTGGCTATCGTCATTGCCCGGTGCAAGCTGACTTCGGCGGGGTCCGCGCGCTGGAAGATCAGGCTCGATACGCCGCATAAGCCCGACCTGACGATTGCCATCCGCATGGACAGCAACAACGAACAGCCGCATGATTTCTATCTCTTGCCGCAGCTCGATATGCGCGATGCCGTGCTCCGCATGGCCGAGCACAACGGACTGTCGCTCGACGCCTATCGGTTCGATTCGCTCGACTCGTTTTACGAACTGACGGCGCGCTCACCTTGGTTGCTTGCGGCATGACCGCCGCCGTCCCATCCCAGCGCATCGAAATGATCCCGATCGACCGGATCACGGTCGTCAATCCGCGCATCCGCAGCAAGCGCGTCTTCAAAGGGATTGTCGAGAACATTGCCGAAGTGGGCTTGAAGCGGCCGATCACCGTGACACGTCGCAGCGAATCCGGCGGTCCTTTCTACGACCTGGTTTGCGGACAGGGCCGTTTGGAAGCATTTCGCGAGCTTGGCCAAACCGAAGTCCCCGCGCTGGTGGTGGTTGCCGACCCCGACGACTGCCTGATCGCCAGCCTCGTCGAGAATTGCGCCCGCCGCCAGCATCAGGCGATCGACCTGTTGCAAGACATCGGCGGGATGCGAACACGCGGCTATTCGGACACCGAGATCGCGCGCAAGACCGGCCTGTCCTATGACTATGTTCATGCCGTCGCGCGTTTGCTCGAACGCGGCGAGCAGCGACTGTTGCGCGCAGTCGAGGCCGGGTATCTGCCGATCAGCGTCGCGATGCAGATATGCGAAGCCGACGATCAGGGCGTCCAGGCCGCACTCCATCAAGCCTATGAGAATAATACGCTGCGCGGCAGGAATTTGCTCGCCGCGCGGCGCTTGATCGAATTGCGGCAACGCACCGGCAAAGCCAGCACCTTGCAAGGCTCGCGCCGCAAGACCCCGCTCTCGCCCGAGAATCTCGTCCGCGTTTTCGAGGAGGATACCGAGCGCAAGCGGTTGATGGTCAAGCGGACGCAGGCAACCCGAAACCGGCTGGTGTTCATCACCGAGGCGTTGCGTCAGTTATCGAAGGACGAATCTTTCATGGCCATGCTTGAGGACGAGGATCTGACAACAATGCCCGCTCGAATCGCGGCGCGCGTCGCGCATCTGCCGATCACTGAAGCATGAGCAAGCCGCCGAGCATCCCGCGAGTTCTGCTCGGGTTCGAGATGACGAGCCTGCGAGTCCCGATTGCCCAGATCGAGCCGTTGCGGCCTCTGACGTCGGCCATCCGGAAATCGATCAAGTTCGGGCAGATCGCGGCATCGATCGCCGAAGTCGGTTTGATTGAACCGCCGGTTGTCATTCGCAAGTTGGACGATGCAGATGTCTATCAATTGCTTGACGGACATCTGCGCATCGAGATTCTGAAGGAGCGCGGCGAAACCGATGTCGTCTGTCTGATCGCGACCGAGGACGAAGCGGTCACTTACAACAAGCGCATCAGCCGGATGGCGACGGTTCAGGAGCACAAGATGATCCTGAATGCCGTGAAACGCGGCGTGCCCGAAGAGCGCCTCGCTCGCGCGCTCAACGTCAATATCCGCAGCATCCGCAACAAGCAGAGCTTGTTGGTTGGTATATGCGACGAAGTGGTCAAACTGCTTCAGGAGCGGCATGTGCCGCTCAACACGTTCAAGGAGCTCAAACGGCTGAGGCCGATGCGCCAGATCGCCGTTGCCGAAACCATGATCGCGCTCAACCGGTTCTCGATATCGTGTGCCAAGTCCCTGGTTGCTTCGAGTAAGCAGAGCGAACTTGTCAGCGGGGAGCAGAAATCGGGCAAGGGCCTGACCGACGACCAGCTTGAGCGCATGGAGCGCGAATCGGCTAATCTCGATCGTGAGTTCAAACTGATCGAGCAGGAATATGGCACCGATCACCTCGACCTGGTTTTGGCGACAGGGTATCTCTGTCGCCTGATCGAAAACGTGCGTGTGGTTCATCATCTCGCCAAATGCCATCCCGAAGTTTTGGCGGAATTTCAGAAGATTGCCCACCTTCGGACAGCGGCATGACGGGAGCGACCGATTCAAGCGAATGACCAAAGCTTCATGGGGTTATAGCCGAAGTGAGCATGTTGACGCCTGCGGGCAAGCCCGCACCGAGCTCTATTCCGCCAACCCGTTTGCGCGGGTTCGCTTCACCGAGCCGCCCCTGGCGTCTCGGCCTGCCGGTGACGATCACTGGCGCAAGGACGGACCTCGCGGCCCGCTCCAAATGAGCGGGATTTTCTAAAGTCGCACTCTGTCCCGCGCTACGCGCTCCTGAGGGTGCGGCGTTTTTGAGCTGACCCGCAGGCACTCTTGCCTCTCTCCTTGCCGGATGGGCGCTGGCGCACAGTTGCGCGCGCACACCATCCGGCGGCGTCGCGCCGTGCAAGGGTGCCGTTCTTGTTCGGCCGCTGCGCGGCAAACTTCTTTCAATGACTAGCGACTGATTGCGGACGGCGCTTTGCGCCGGCGTGTTTGTGGCCGATCCCGAAGAGACGGGATGGGCGGCGCTTCCGCCTAGGCGAACCGCCAGCAGGCGCAACCCGGCAAGCCGGGTCTTTCACTATGTTGCAGCCCTTCGGGTGCGCCTGCTGGCGGCCCGCCTCTCTGGTCGCTCGGTGCCGCCCACCCCGCCTCTCCGGGGCCGGTGCGGTTTTTGGGGTGCCGAGGAGGCGAGCGATGGGTCACGTCCTGACAGTCGGGAATGGCGGAGACGGCAGCAAGCGGCGCGCTTTGCGCGCCCGCGTGGCGGCACGAGCAGGGAGTGAGCCGCCGCGCGGCTCGCTCTATGACGATGTAACGGCGCGGATCATCGCCGAACTTGAGGAAGGGCGTTTCCCTTGGGTTCAGCCGTGGAGCAACGCCGCGGCGTCGCCCGGACTTCCGCGCAACGCGACCACGGGCCGCGCCTATTCGGGCGTCAATGTGCTGATCCTGTGGGGCGCGGTGATCGCGGGAGCCTACCCCCCCAAAGCCTGACAAATGATCCCAGGTGCGCTTGGCAGTTCACTGTGCCTTACCTCCCAATTTCTGCTGTCAAACATGAATACTCTGTTTGACTGTCGCACTATTGGTAGCTGGCTGGCTAACTGGTCGGCTATAGATTCAGGAAGGCGTTACGGGAGTTTCGACTTGCCTATCGGAACCGCTAACGGCCTTTGACCTTCAATCTTGATCCTGCGGACCAGGTGTTCGTCGCGGGAACGGTTCGCGGTCAGTCGATTCTGTGCTCGACTTTGAACAAATAAGGCAAAATCGAACATTTGCCTTCGCAATCTCAAGGCCCCGCTGGCGTCATCCAGCTAGGGGCAAACTATGAACCGAAGTCGCTATCTAACCCGGTCCCTCGACGAGACCGACAAAGCGATAATCGCGGCATTGACCGACGACGGCCGCATGACCTTCAAGCAGCTTGCAAAACTGATCGGCATGTCGAGCCCCAGTGTAAGATGGTGTCCCACGGGGTGGTGTAGCTGGGGTCGTCCCCCGCGTTTTCCGGCGTCAGCTTGGGCCGGTCATGTTCCGGGCACTGCCGAGAGCATGATGA
>Ga0209894_1000190_pt1 | contig 11387 bp, 13 predicted proteins | sample GWRWT4_2Sept14_2_FD_187191 | JGI IMG/M metagenome (GOLD analysis project Ga0209894, IMG submission 187191) | Sand microcosm microbial communities from a hyporheic zone in Columbia River, Washington, USA - GW-RW T4_23-Sept-14 (SPAdes) (version 2) ... | reverse complement strand
TTGAAGCCGGGGTGGACGTATTGCAGCCCCTCGGTCGCGGAGAGCACCGACATCGCCGGCGTTATCATCGAATCGCCATAGAACAGCGCGGTCGCAAAGACGCCTAGGAGGATGATCGGCGCGGTCCACTTGGCGCCCTCGCTCTTGCGGTTGATCAGCGCCAGCAAGGCCAGGCTGCCGCCCTCGCCCTTGTTGTCGGCCTTCATGATGGTGAGGACGTACTTGAACGTCACCACGATCATCATCGACCAGAACACCAGGCTGAGCACGCCGTGGATATGGACCGGATCGACCTGAATCCCCGGCACACCATGGTGCGAGGCAAAGGTTTCGCGAAAAGCGTAGAGCGGGCTGGTGCCGATATCGCCGAACACCACGCCGATCGCGCCAAGCGCTAGCTTACCCAGACTGCCCTGGGCATGCCCGTGGCCATGACCGTGGTCATGGGCAAACTGGGCGGCGGCGGCTCCGCTGTCGGTCTTGGCGCTATCAGTCATCAGTGCGTCCCATCTACGGCGAGACACGACCCGCCCCCTGCCGCAAGGTTTCAGCGATTAGCAGTGTGTTGCGGCCCCGGCAACGCGGCTTACGGCGCTGTCCCGACTTGTGCCGCTTCACGTGCAGCCTGCATGGCGATAAATGCGTCAAGGCGTTGAAGTCGCTCGGCCAGATCGGCGCGCCACGGCGCATCCTTTGGACTGCGCTCCAGCAGATCCGCCCACAATCCGCGCGCTTCGGACAGCTTGCCCGATTGTGCGAGGGCGAGGCCGAGGAAGAACGGCGGACCGGGGTGCGCCGGATCGGCCTGGGCCGCGCGGCCAAAGGCATAGTACGCGGCCGGTGTCAGGTTGCCTTCGGCATGACCGACCAAGGCATTAGCCAGGGCCAGCCAGGCGTCGGCGTTCTTGGGTTCCTTTTCGACCGCGCCAAGCATCACTCCGGCCGCCTCGCCATACTGGCCATTGCGGGCCAGGGCATCGCCGATCACCAGCCAGCGGTTGAGGCCCTGCCCGCTGGCCTGGGCCTGGGCGAGCTGCTGGCGTGCCTCGACCAGCGCCGCGCCGCTCTTGGCAGCCTGTTCAGCGCCTTCCTTCGGCGCTCCCGGCAATCCGGGCGAGGCCTGGAAGGCATAACCGGCAATCCCGACCAGCAAGGCCGCGCCAATCGCTTCCCAGCCCCGGCGCGGCGCGCGCAGCAGCACAGCGAGGGCGAAGGCTGCAAGGGCGGTAAGGATGACAAGCGCCCAGGTCATGCGTCGCCTCCCCGGCGCAGGCGGCGCCGCAGTACCAGGCCGACGACCAGCAACAGCACCAGCGGAATGGCGTAAAGCGGCCAGGTCAGCGCGGTCACGCGCGGCTGGTAACTGACATAGTCGCCATAGCGCTCAACCAGCCAGGCCCGGATCGCCTCGGGCTCCTCGCCCGCGGCAATGCGCTCACGCACCAGGCTGCGCATATCACCAGCCATCGGCGCATCGGAATCGGCGATCGACTGGCTCTGGCACTTGAGGCAGCGCAGCGTCAGCATCAGCGCATGGGCCTTGGCCTCCTGCGCCGGATCGGCCAGCTGGACATTGGCATAGGGCGCCGGCGGCAGGGCGTCCTGCGCGGCGAGCGGCAGGGCGAAGACCAGCGCGAACAAGGCCAGAAGGCGCATCACAGCCCCGCCTCCTTCAGTTTTTCGCGCAGCAGCGGCAAGTGCTCTGGCCGGATCTCACCGATATGCTGATAGCGGATCGTGCCCTGGCCATCGATCACGAAGGTTTCCGGCACGCCCGACGAGCCGATGCCGAGCTGGACGATCGAGCGGTCATCCGCCCCGATCCGGCTGAAGGGATTGCCATGCCGTGCAAGGAAGGCGGCGACGTCCTCGGGCCGGTCGCGGATCGCGACGCCGGCAATCTCAATGCCCTCGGCCTTGAGCGCGGCCAGCTGTGGGGCCTCGACCGCACAGGGCACGCACCACGAGGCGAAGATGTTGAGCAGCCGCGGCTTGCCATCAGCCAGGTCAGCGCTGGAGAGGCCCGGCCGGTCGGCCGCAGCGGCGCGGAGCACAAATTCAGTCAGCGGCTTGCCGATCATGGCGCTTGCCACCTCGCGGTCGGCCGGACGGTAGAGTCCAACCATGACCAGGGCGACAAAGCCGGCAAACAGCGCCAGCGGCAGCCACAGCGTCCAGCGCGAGGCAGGCTTCGGCTCGCTCATCGGCCCTGCCTCGCGCGGCGATAGGCAATCTTGTCCCGCGCGACGAGGCGCTTGAGATCGCTCGCCAGCCGCCCGAACAGCGCCAGCAGACCGCCCAGCGCGATCAGGATCCCGCCATACCAGATCATCGGCACGAAGGGCTTCCACCACAGCCGCAGCTGCCAGCGGCCGCCATCGGCCTGCTGACCCAGCACGGCATAGAGCTGGCCGTTCCAGCGGGTCTTGAGCGCCGCTTCGTTGGTCTCGTTCGCTGGAGCCCAGAAGGTCCGCGCCGCCGGGTGCAGTTCGGTGATCGCGCCGCCCTTGTAGCTGACCGCCAGATCGCCGCGCAGCGCAGTCCAGTTCGGTCCGGCGACCGGTTCGATCCGCTGCAACTGGACCTTCCATGGCCCGACTTCGACCACGTCGCCCGGGCGCACCGCCACCAGCCGCTCGGTGGTAAAGGCCGCATCGCTGGCCATGCCAAGCAGGGCGACTGCGATGCCAAAGTGGGCCGTGACCATGCCCCAGACCGGCAGCTTGACCTGGCGCAGCTTGCGCCCGCGCAGCGGCAGCAGACTGGCGATGGCCAGCGCGGCCGAGAGGGCGAGGCCGAGCGCGGGCAGCACACCGACCGACTGGCTCGCCGCCCAGAGCAGCGTACCGACCAGCAGCACCGCCGGAACGGCAATCTGCAGCTTGATCCGCGACAGACTGTCGCGCCGCCAGCGCAGCAGCGGGCCGACCGCCAAGACCAGCAGCATCGGCACGGCAAAGATCGCGCCGACCGGGTTGAAATAGGGCGGGCCGACCGAAACCTTGGCCCCCAGCGACTCCGCCAGCAGCGGGTAAAGCGTGCCGACCAGGACGATGCCCAGGATCGCGCTGAGCATGACATTGTTGAACACCAGCGCACCTTCGCGGCTGGTCGCGGAAAACCGCTCGCCCTCGGTCACGCTCGAAGCGCGCAGGCCGAACAGCACCAGCGCCCCGCCGATATTGAGCGCCAGCAGACCCAGGATGAAACTGCCGCGCTCCGGATCGACCGCAAAGGCATGGACCGAGGTGAGGATGCCCGAGCGGACCAGGAAAGTGCCAACCATCGACATCGAGAAGGCCACCACGCCCAGCATCACCGTCCAGGCGCGCAAAGCGTTGCGGGCAGCGAGCACCGAGACCGAGTGAAGCAAGGCCGTCGCCGCGAGCCACGGCATCAGGCTGGCGTTCTCGACCGGATCCCAGAACCACCAGCCGCCCCAGCCGAGTTCATAGTAAGCCCAGTAGGACCCGGCGGTGATCCCCAGCGTCAGGAAGATCCAGGCGCCCAGCACCCAGGGTCGCATGGCGCGGGCAAAGGCCGGGCCGACTTCGCGGGTGATCAGCGCGCCGATCGCAAAGCTGAAAGCGACCGAGAGGCCGACATAACCAATGTACAGCGGCGGCGGATGGAAGGCGAGGCCGGGGTCCTGCAGCAGCGGGTTAAGCCCCGCCCCTTCGATTGCCGGGGAGCTCAGCCGGGTAAACGGGTTCGAGGAGAGCAGCAGGAAGGCATAGAAACCAAGGCTGACAAAGGCTTGGCCGGCCAGGGTTGCCAGCATGGTCGGCTCGGGCAGCCGCCGCTCTACCGCCGCCACAAACGAACCCGACAGGCCCATGACCATGACCCACAGCAGCATCGAGCCTTCGTGGTTCCCCCATGTGCCCGAGATCTTGTAGATCATCGGCTTCATCGAGTGAGAGTTCGCGGCCACCAGTTCGACCGACAGGTCAGTCCGCGCGAACAACAACACCAGCGCCGCGAAGGACACCGCCACCAGCACGCCCTGAACCATCGCCACCGGGCGCACGATCGCGCCGAGCGCCGCACCGCGCGGGGTCAGCGCAAGTGCCCCGGCCACCAGCTGGAGCGCGGCCAGCGCCGCAGCGAGCCACAGGGCAGCAAGGCCGAATTCCGCGATCACTTCGTTTCTTCGATGGCCTGGCGGGCCTGCTCGGTGGTCATGTCCTTCATCTCGCGCGGGACATAGTTCTCGTCATGCTTGGCGAGGACATTGTCGGCGCGGAAGGTGCCATCGGGCTGGCGGCGGCCCTCGGCCACGGCGCCCGACCCTTCGACGAACAGGTCCGGTACGATGCCCCGGAAGGTGACCGGCACGCGGGCCTTGTCGTCATGGATCACGAAGCTGATCGTCACGCCGTCAGCCGCGGTCTTGATCGAGCCCTTCTCCACCATGCCGCCCAGGCGCACGGCGCGGCCGGCCTCGGGCGGATTGGCGGCATAGTCAGCCGGCAGGTAGAAGAACGAGGCCTGGCTGCGCAGCGCCCAGGCGGCGAGCACGCCAGCCCCGATCAGCGCGACCAGCGCAATCAGCGCCAGGACCAGCCGTTGATGCTTGGCTTTCATCGGAGTTATTGTCATTTCTGGCGGCTCTTGTCACGGCGCGCTTCAGCCCGGCGCATGGCCAGCCACGATTGCGCCACCAGCACCAGGGTGCCGCCAATGCTCAGGGCATAGGAGGCAACGATAAACGGCCAGTGATCGAGGCCTTCACGCATCTTCCAGTTCCATTGCTTTGCGGCGCAGGCGGGCCTCCGCCTGCGAATTGGCCAGGATCGCCCGCATCCGTGCCAGCACCACGCCGCCAAAGATCAGCGAGAAACCGAGGCTGGCGGCAAGCAGGCCGTAAAGGAACACCGGCGCCATGGCCGATTTGCCCACGGCAATGCTGGGCGGCTGGTGCAGCGAATTCCACCACAGTACCGAATAGTGGATGATCGGGATATTGATCGCACCGACCAGGCCGAAAATCGCCGGAATGCGGCTCTGCCCCGATCCCTGGCTGTCACGGTCGGCCGCTTCGGCCAAAGCGATATAGGCGAGGTAGAGGAACAGCAGCACCAGCATCGAGGTCAGCCGCCCGTCCCACACCCACCAGGTGCCCCAGGCCGGTCGGCCCCAGAGCGAGCCCGTCGCCAGGCACAGCGCAGAAAAGAAAGCGCCCGGCAGCGCAATCGCGCGCGCGCCGATCGCGGCGAGCGGATGGCGCCAGACGATCTCGGTCAGGCTGGCGATCGCCAGCGCGCTCCAGCCGCCCATGCCCAGCCAGGCGGCGGGCACATGGACGAACAGGATCTTGGCGGAATCACCCTGCAAGCGCTCAGCCGGTGCGGCCAGCAGCGCCCAGGCGAGCGTAATGCCGGTGAGGACCAGTCCGGTCACCAGCAGCAACGGCGTCAACCAGCGCGCAAGGCGCAGGAAGCGAGCAGGATTGGCATAGCCGTGCATGCGTGGCGAAGGCCCAGAAAAAGGTGAGCGCCCTTTGGCAGGGCGCGGGGATTCGGGCAAGTGGTACTTAGGGGAATGGCGCTGGCAGCGCGGCCCCCGCAACCTGGCCTATAGCCCCTGTCTAGCGTCCGATCAGGCGCTGGGCCATCGCATCTGCCACCTGGTCAGCCGAGCGGCCGCTGGCCTTGCTTTCGGTCCAGATCGCAGTCAGGCGGCCGGGGATTTCCTCGAGCCGGCGGTGCACTTCATCGAGCGATGTCGGCTGGCCGTGTTCGCGAGCGAGGTATTCGAGCGCGACGGCAATGATCCCGCCGGCGTTGATTACATAATCCGGCGCATAGAGGATGCCGCGCGCGGCGAGGACCTGGCCGTGTTCGGGCCGGGCCAGCTGGTTATTGGCCCCGCCCGCCACGATCGGCGCGCGCAGCCGGGCGATGCCGGCATCGTCGAGGATCGCGCCCAGCGCATTGGGGCTGAACACGTCGCATGCGGTGCCCATGATCGTGTCTGCGGCAACGGCTTCGCCGCCGAGTTCAGCGGCAAGCGCCTTGGCGCGATCGGCATTGACATCGGCCAGGGTCAGCTTCGCTCCCTCGCCCGCCAGCAGCCGGGCGACCCCGCCGCCAACGCTGCCGGTGCCCTGGATCGCGACGTGGACTCCGGACAGGCTATCGGTGCCCAGCTTGTGCGCCACGGCAGCCTTGATGCCATAGAAGATCCCCCGCGCTGTGAACGGGCCGGGATCGCCGCCAGCCTGGCTGGCATCCTGCGGCGGCAGGCCGGTAACGTGGCGGGTCTTGGCGGCGATGGCGACCATGTCAGCCTCGCTCATGCCAACGTCCTCGGCCGTGACATAGCGCCCGGCCAGCGCGTCGATTGCGCTGCCAAAAGCCGCGAGCAGTTCGGGGGTTTTGGTGCCGTCCGGATCGGCCAGGACCACAGCCTTGCCCCCACCCATCGGCAGGCCGGCCATGGCGTTCTTGTAGCTCATCCCGCGTGACAGGCGCAGCGCATCGCGCATGGCCATGGCCGGATCGGCATAGTGCCAAAAGCGGGTTCCGCCCGCGCCGGGGCCGAGGTGAGTCGAGTGCAGCGCAATGATCGCGGTCAGCCCGCTGGCGCGGTCGCGCACAACCTGAACCAGTTCGTGATCGTCGAAATCGGGTTCTTCCCAGATCGCAGGCACGCAGGCTCTCCTCATCGTCCGGGGCGCAGGATCAGTAGGAGAAATGGGGCGATCGATGGGGTTCGAACCCACGACCTCCGGTACCACAAACCGGCGCTCTAACCAACTGAGCTACGATCGCCATATCTCCCGGCGCCCGCCGGACTGCGCGCTGTTAGGCAGCGCCCGCCCGCCCCGCAAGCAGCGATTGGGAGAGGCGCGCCCTCTTGCACAGGACCTGCCCGTTGCAAAGCGAAAAATCGCCGCAGGCCGGACTGCGCGTAATTTTATTACGCGGCGCTTTTCGGACTGTCCGCGCGGCGAATCAATGGGCCAAAAGAAAGCCCCGGCGGAGACCGTCCGCCAGGGCTTTCCCGGTTTAAGAGCTGCCCGCGTGGATCAGAACTTCGCGCCGACCGAGACGGTCACCGTCGCCGGGGCTGCCCAGCCCTGGAAGAACACAGTCGGCAGTGACTGCGTGCGATAGGCCTTGTCGGTCAGGTTCTTGCCCGCCACGCGCAGGAAGTAGCCCTTGTAGTTGAGCGTGGCCGAGGCATCGAGCAGGCCGTAGCTCGGCTGGATATCGTTGAGCGTGCCAAAGGTTCCGAGCGAGAAGTTGTCGATCCACGAATAGCCGACAGTCAGCGAGAGCTTGGCGTCATCCGAGAGATCGCGGACATAGCTGCCGCGCAGGGTGAAGTTGTTCTTCGGCACGCGCTGGAGCTGGACGCCAGTGAAATTGGCCGTGGTGCCGGGTGCACCCGCTTGTGCCCCCGCGCCGATCGACGCTGTCTGGCCATTGACCTTGCCGTCCTTGACCTTGGCATCCTGGATACCGAGCGTGCCAGACAGCGAGAGGCCCTCCATGGACTCGGTCATCTTGCCGAAATCGAGATCCAGTTCGAACTCCAGACCCTTGATCTGAACCTTCGGGAAGCTGACAACATAAGTGTTGGTGCCGGGGCCATAACCGGGCGTCACAACGACCTGGCTCTGCTGGAAGTTGTCGATGTTGTTGATGAACCCGGCCGCGTTGAACGTGACCGCGCGGTTCAGGAAGCGTGTCTTGAGGCCGGCTTCATAGCTTGTGTTCGTTTCGGGCAGGAACGAGAGGAAGTTGTTGTTCCGGCAACCGCCGACCACCCCACAGTTGGTCTGGCTGGCCTGCTGCTCAGAAAGCGTGCCGCGGATCGAGAAGCCGCCCGAGCGGAAGCCTTCGGACCGGTTCGCATAGAGCATCACATCGGGCGTCGCCTGCCACTGGACGTTGAAGCGGGTGATCAGCTTGTCCCAGCTGCGCTTGTCATCGATGCGCGGGACGAGCGGGATCGTGCCGAGCAGGATATATCGTGTGTTGAAGGCCTTAGTCTCGGAGATGTTGCGCACCCCGCCCGAGATCTTGATCGTGTCAGTGGGATTGATGTCGATGTTGCCGAAGAACGACCAGCTGTGGGCATTTTCGCCTGAGAACTGGTCGATCGCCTTGTTGGTGTTCTGGTGCAGCGTAATCTTGTGATCGTAATAGAACGCACCGACGATGTAATCGACCAGTCCGTTCGCGGCGCTCCCCTGGAGCCGGACTTCCTGCGTGAACTGCTTGTAGGTCTGGTCGCGGTTGGTGAGGAGCTGGCTACCAGTGGCGGCCAGCAGCGGATTGCCAACGCTGGTGCAGCCGACCGCGCCGACGCAAGTGCCGTCGAAGTCCTGGTTCACCGTATCGGCCGACGACATGTACGACGTCTGCGAGACGAGTTCACCGATCGGGGTCTTCGCCTTCAGCGCAAGGCTGACGATATTGGTATTCAGGCGGTCCTGGTCCGCGCCAAGGTTGTTGCCGATCTCGCGCGGCTTGAGACCATCGGGGCTGCCCGTTTCGGCATTGTACTTCGGCCAGATCACCGCAGGATTGCCGCCCGAAAGGATGCTAGCGGTCAGCTTGTTGCCAAACTGGACCGGAGTGCCGCCGCCGGTCTGGTGAATGTGATCATAGCTGAGGTCCGCGTTCAGCCAGTCGGCCAGGTCATAGTTCAGCTTGACGTTGAAGGCGCGGTAGTCCGAATTGCCGGCGCGGTCCTTGGTGAAGACGTTATTGAGAATGCCATCGGTGCGGCGATACTGGCCGGAAATGGCGATGCCGCCGCCGTCACCCAGCGGAGCGTTGATCACGCCGCGACCATAGAACTCGTTGAACGAACCGTAGCCCGCCTCAAGGCTGACACCAAGCTCACGCGTGGGCGCACAGCGGGTCAGGTTGATCAGGCCGGCGGTGGTGTTCTTGCCGTAGAAGATGCCCTGCGGTCCGCGGTCGACCTCGACCGAGCAGATGTTGAACATGTCGAGCAGCTGGCCGGTGTTGTTGCCGAAGAACACGCCGTCCTGGATCACGCCGACCGGCGGGCTCTGGGTCTTTTCCACGTCGGCATAGCCCTGCCCGCGGATGAAGATGGCGCTCTGGGCGGGGGCAGCAGTGCCGCTGCCGATGAACACGTTGGGCGCCGAACCCTGGATATCGAGCAGCGAGCGCGGGGCAAGCAGTTGCAGGTCTTCGGTGGTCAGCGCGGTAAGCGCGACGCCGACCTTCTGCTTGTCGACCGCCTGGCGTGTGGCAGTGACGATGATGATATCCTTGTCCGCGGCTTGCGGCGTGGCGTCAGCATCAGCCGTGTCAGCCGCATGGGCAGGCATGGCCAGGGAAACTGCGACCGTCGCGAGCGACGACCAGCCAAGAACGGAAGTGTACCGCATGCCCTTCTCCTCTTGTCCAAACGCGACCGGGGCCTGCGGTTTGTTCTCGCAGTGCGTGATCCCGACGTCTGGATGAGAGGTTTGGCAGCGCCCCTTGGTGCGACAATCGACAAAAGTGAGAGGCGCGCAGTGCGCTTCACGAAAAAGGGCGGCCATTGGCCGCCCTTCACGAGTTCCGCTGGAACCTGGCTTACTTCTTGAGCGAAAGCCCACCGAAGCGCTTGTTGAACTGGGCAACGCGGCCGCCCTGATCGAGCTGGCGGGTGCCGCCGGTCCAGGCCGGGTGCGAGGTCGGGTCGATTTCCAGAGTCAGCGTGTCGCCTTCCTTGCCCCAGGTGGAGCGAGTTTCAAACACGGTGCCGTCGGTCATCTGCACCTTGATCATGTGGTAATCGGGATGGATATCGGCCTTCATCGCTTTGGTCTTTCGCTAGGGCCGGTTCCGACCGGCCTGAAAAGGAAGCGCGGCGCATAGCTTCGCTTTGTGAGTTTGTCCAGCCTCTCGGCTGGGTGGCATCACCGGCCCGCTCCCCCGGCCCAGCCGCCCCAAGAGTACCATGTCGGGTGGCTGGGCCGGGGGAGCGGGCCGGTGATGCACGGACGAGCCGGATGGCTCGTCCGACCGATCAGGAATCCGAAGGCGGGTCCGCCACCATGGCGGTAAACTGCACTTCGCAGGTCACCTTGCCCTCGATCGAGGCCTTGCCCCAGAACTTGCAAACCCGGGCCCGCTTCTGGACGAAACCAACCTCGAGATCGAGCAGCACGCCGGGTTCCACTGGCGCGCGGAACTTCGCTTCCTCGATCGCCATGAAGTAGACCAGCTTGCCCGAACCGGCGAGTTCCAGCGTCTCGATCGCGAGGATCGCAGCGGCCTGGGCCAGGGCTTCGATCTGCAGCACGCCCGGCATGATCGGACGGCCCGGAAAGTGGCCCTGGAAGAACTGCTCGTTAAAGCTGACCGCCTTGACCGCATGGATCCGCTCGCCGATTTCCAGCGACTTGACCCGGTCCACCAGCAGCAGCGGGTAGCGGTGCGGCAGGGCGTTGAGGATCTGCCGGATGTCGTAGGTGACCACGGGCGCGGGGTTAGCCGCGCCCGCCGGTTCAGTGGTATCGCTCATCGTTGCCCCCTGGCCGATGTGCTTAGCGGCCGTCTGGCTGCGGACCAGCCGGCGTGGCCGGACGCGGCGCCGGAGCGGCCGGAGCGGCACCGGCCGCCGGACGGGCAGCAGCGGCCTGCTGCGCGGCCTGCTGGGCGCGGGCTTCGCGGATTTCGCGCGGTTCCCAGCCCTGCGGCGGCACCAGCTGCGCGGTCGGCAGCAGCGCGTTGAGTTCGGTCACGATCTCGTCGGTCAGGTCATAGGCATTGGCGCGGGCCACCACAGCTCCAGGCTGGAGCAGCAGGCTGACCTTGCTCTTCTCCATCGCCTTCTGCACGGCCTGGTCAGCCTTGTCTTCAAGCTGTTCGTTGACGAAGGCTTCCGACAGGGCGACTGGTAGCAGGATCTGCTGGATTTCCTGCTTGCCCTTCTCCTGCAGCTCCTGGATCGCGCGGGCCTGGGTCTGCAGCTGCTGCTGCAGTGCCGGGGTGGTCGCGGTCTGGCGGCCGGCATTGAAGCGGTCGATCATCGGCTTGATCTGGGCTTCCAGCGCGTTGCCACGGGCCTGGGCCTGATCGAACTGCGGCTTATAGGTCACCGGGCGCTGCTGCTGGGCGACGCGATAGGCATCGGTGTTGGTCAGCGCGGCCTGAAGGTTGGCGACGGCGATGCCCTGGACGACATTGCTGGTCGCAGCGGCGGCCGGAGCGGCGGCGGCTTCCTTGTCCTTGTCCTTGTTCTTCTGGGCAAGCGCCGGCTGGGCCGAAAGCGCGACAAGCGAAATCGCGGCGACAAGCGCCGAGTTGCGGATCAGTTTCATCAGAATTGTGTTCCCACGTTGAAAGTGAAGCTCTTGGTGTCGTCTCCAGGGCGCTTGAGCAGCACCTTGGCAAAATCGATGCGGA
>Ga0209894_1000185_pt1 | contig 11517 bp, 12 predicted proteins | sample GWRWT4_2Sept14_2_FD_187191 | JGI IMG/M metagenome (GOLD analysis project Ga0209894, IMG submission 187191) | Sand microcosm microbial communities from a hyporheic zone in Columbia River, Washington, USA - GW-RW T4_23-Sept-14 (SPAdes) (version 2) ... | reverse complement strand
CGTCGCGTTCACTCTCGTATAGGGGCACTACAACATGCGATTTCACGCTGGGCTACTGGTGTTTCTCGTTGCCGCTTGCGGCAACGCTTTTTCTTCTCCGAAGGAGCCGCTTCCGGGCGAATCGGTTCCTGTCTCATCCGATGCAAGCGCTGAATCCTGGTTCCTGGATTCCGATCTCTCCGTTCACATTCAGCTGACCGCCTGGGCGAAAAGGGCTGGCTGGCGCCTGGCCTGGAACTCTGACAAGAGTTGGATGGTCGCGGCCCCGGCCGAGTTTCGGGGTCCGTTTGATCTCGCGCTCCAGCAGGTAATTACCCAGCTCTATGCCGAAGGCAAGGGCATCAAGGTCGATGTGTGGCCGTCCAATCGCTACGCGGAGGTCACCAATGCAAATGCGTACTAATGCCCTGGTCATCGCAATAGCCATCGTGTTGTCTGGCTGCGCTGCGCTCACCGCACCGAGTTCAGGGATTCAGGAATCGGTCGACGCGAGTCAGAGTGCAAAAGGTCGCTTACAGTCGATTAAGGCTGCAGGCCCCATCTCTCGTCACGAAGGGCCAAAGCTGGCCGGTACCGAGATCCAGGTCATCCCGGAGGAAACCGTTCCGAGCGCCTTCATCGCACAGTTCGGTTACCAGAGCATCCCGCAAACCTTCACTTCTCTGCTGTCCGATTTGTCGCGGCGCACCGGCTTGACGATTCGACTTCAGCCAGGGCTGCGCGAGAGCGCCAGCGGGCAGGGCGGTGCAACCGGAGAGAAAAAAGTCGCCGTTACCTGGAACGGTACCCTCCGTGGTCTTTTTGACCACTTGGCGGACAAGACAAACCTCGCCTGGCGTTTCGAGTCCGGCGCTGTCGAATTCTTTCGGACAGATACGCGCACTTTCACGGTCTACATTCCCGCCGGCAAAAAAACGATGTCATCAAGCATCCAGCTCAGCGGGGGGCAGGGCGAGTCGGGTAGCAAGAGCGACAGCCTGGTCAACGTGAGCGCAGAGTCGAGCATCGACCCCTACGCTGCCATCCTGTCATCTGTCGAGCTGATCGTCAGAGACGGCGGCAAGGAAGAAAGCAGCAAGAGCGTGGTGGCTAATCCGGCGCTCGGCAGCATCACGGTCACGGCTTCGCCGGCGATCCTGGACAAAGTGGCACGCTATATCAAAGCCAACAACGAGAAGTTCGCACAGAACGTACTTATCGGCATCAAGGTCTACAACATCACGCTCAAGCGTGGCGCTAACGCCGGCGCTTCGGCGAATCTGCAGTATGAAAACATTGGCCGCAATCTCGGATTGGAAATGATTGCTCCCGTGGCACTCGCACCCGCTACTGGCAGTGCCGCGACAGGGAGCTTGATGATGCTCAGCGGCTCACGGTTTGCTGGATCGAGCGTGCTGATTCAAGCCCTGGAAAGCCTCGGCGATGTCTCCCTTGTTACTTCAGGTGATGTTGTGACGGCCAACGGTCAGCCAGCACCGCTGCAGGTCGCAAAAGAAATCGTTTATTTGGCCAGCTCGACATCCACACCGTTTTCCAGCGGCAGCAGCACTGGCGTTACAACAACACTCGTTCCTGGCACCAAAACGGTCGGATTCACTGCGAATTTCATTCCTCTGATCCTGTCTGATAACAGATTGCTCCTGCAGTACCAAATCAACCTGTCGAGTCTGCTGGAGCTCGGCCAGGCCTCGTCTGGCGGCTCCTCAATCCAGACTCCCGCGACCGCCATGCAAAGTCTCCAGCAGCAGGCCTACATGCGCGACGGGCAGAAGCTGGTTCTCTTCGGTTTCGAGCAGCAGCGTCTCAATGCTGAGAAGCGTAAGAGTTTCCTCGGCTTCTCCTGGAACTCTGATTCGGATCGCACGGTCATGGTGATCGTCATGGAGGCCTACCTTGGCAAATAATCGCTACCTGTTGCTGGCTGCGGCCGGCATCAGCCTCTGCATCGGCGCGACCGCCTACGCCAAGGATCAGAATCCGCTGGATATGGCAGCCACTATCGCTATGCAAATCGAGCAGGCCAAGAAGAGCTCTGAGCTCCTGAAGGCTATGCAAGAGGCCTCGCAAGGCCTTTCCCTGCCCGCCGTCGTGTCGCTTTCGCTGGGTGAGGCTGGCGCGATTGCTCAGGTCATCTATCCGTCGGGCATGCCTCGCATGGTGCGTGTTGGCGAAGTTCTGCAAGCGAGCACCACTGTCACTGATATCAACCTGTTTGGCGTGACCGTAAGGGCCAACGGCAAAACGCTCTCACTCCCTTTCTACAGAGATGACGCGCAGGCCAGCGCTGAGAACTCGCCTTTTGTGCCAGAGCTCCATGCCAGCGGCGGAATGAGAGTACCGGCGCCCATTAGTCCGTCACTTTTTGCAGCCCCCGCTTCCAGCGGGCAGGGCGCAAAAGTGAATGACGTCGTTGCTCCGATTCCTGTGACGTCGGTGAAGTGACATGCAGACACTGATCATCGGTGGGCGGCAGTATGCAATTGGCGTCGAATGGTCAGAATTCGATGACAAGAAAGCTGCGAAAGACGCTCTCAAGGGCGTGCCTCATAACCGTGTTTTAAACATGACGACAACGATGGGCCATCTGGTCCAAGGCTGCGTTCAGACTGACACGAAGGGCACGCTGCATGCGGCTGCGATCATCGTTAGCCAGACGTACCAGACCGCGATCCTTATTCACGACCTCGGAAATGGAAAGCTGTGGATCTGTGGCGCTGATGACAATCAGCCAATCTTCGATCAGGTTGTGGCTGAAGCTGAGTCCAGCGAAGCCGTCCAGAAGCTGGAAAGCTTCCTGGAAAAGCCGGTTTATTGTGGCAATCATCGCGAAGCTATCGTGTCTGTTGACGAGCTGCTGGGCGCAGTCCCCAGCGCGTACCTGCAGCCTGCTGCATTCAGCAGCTCTATGGCGATATCCAAGAATGCACTGATAGGCATCGGTATAACAGTTGCTGCTGCGGTGATCGTTGGCCTGGCCGTAATGGCTTACGACTTCTATCAGGGCCGACAAGCGGAGCACGATGCCCAGATGGCTGCCCAAGCCGAGTCACGGCGGCTGATCGAGAAAAAGGCGACCTATGACGAGCTCGTCGCAAATCAGGAAAGAACGCTGCTGGCAGGGCCGAAACCGTATCGACTCTACCAGCTCTGGCGTGATTGCATCACCTCACTCCCGTTGTCTCGCGAGGGGTGGAGTCCATCGACTGCGGACTGCGCAAGCAACGCGTGCAATGTCGAATGGACACGGCATCCGAGCGCATTGCCGTCGGCCGTCAACAAGTTACCGGGCCAGCTGATCTCAGCCGAGCAAGACAAGGCCACCACACGATTTGAGCTCTCAAGACCGGATGAATATGGCCAGAACACCGGCCCGCTTGACCTTCAGAGTTATCTGATCGACTTGGTGGCAATTGTCCCGTCGTACAAGGCGAACAAGGCCGTCACCGACGTGCTGGCAACTCTTCCTCCCGAGCTCGCCGACATGCCACCCGTAGTCATCGGTAAGACCGGCACTTACGAGGTCGGGGCTGGCGACCTTCTGATGATGTCGCATGTGGTTGAGAAGCTGAATTACCCGGGCGTGCGTCTAGGCTCCCTGAAAGTCGCAGGGCTGCAGTCCTACGGCAGCTCGCTCATGGTTTCGTTGGAGGGCTCTTATGTCATTCCAGCGCCATGATGCTGATCTCTTGGTTGATGCTGATCCTGTGGTTCTAACGAAAGAATCGCAGTTGCCCCATGGCAGGGTCGTTTCTGGTGCCGGTGGCAGCATCGAGTTAAGCGAACAAGAGCGTCGTGATTTCGTGGTCATCGTGAGCGATCAACCGTATTTGTTGGTCGCGAAAGGACAGGCTAGGCCAGCGGCCGTTTTCAAGATCTCTCTGCTCATCGCGAAAAAGCTTCAGCACAAGCCGGTCATTATGGATGCCTCCTCGGAATTGATCGGATTGGTCTATTCCGGCCTGAACGCGGCAGTTCCCGGGGCTGATGACCGGACCCTGCTCGAAGCGAAGCTTCACAAAATCCTGTCAGACGCGATTGCGAAAGGGGCGTCTGACATCCATTTTGAAAGCCGGGTGAAAACAGCAAACATCCTATTTCGTATCAATGGCTTACGCCAGCACTACACAACGCTTTCACACGAAGACTGCGAAAGCTTGGCGAACCTGATGTACACGCACTGTGAGGCCGGTAGCAAGGCCGCGAGCTGGAACCCCAGCGCACGCGGCGATGGTGCCTTCCCGTGGACCTTGGATGATGGCCGGAACTTTACTTTCCGCTTTTCATCCGGCCCGATCCATCCCACCGGTGGATTCAAGGTCGTCACCCGTATTCTGAGCATGGCCGCGATCGGTCTGGAGATGATGGATCTGGGCTATTCGGATCAGCACCTCGATGACATCGAAACGATGACCTCCAACAGCTCCGGCATGATGGCGATTTGTGGCGCTACGAACTCAGGTAAATCGACCTCGATGCAAGCTTCCCTCAAAGGTGTGTATTTGAGGCGAGGCGACAGCATTCTGATACAAACTGTCGAAGAGCCGGTCGAGTATGTGATTCCGGGCGCATGTCAAACGCCCGTGACCCGAAAGCGCATGCCTGATGGTCGACTGGATAACTCCGGCTTCATCGACGCGATCATCGGGGCGCTCAGACAAGATCCTGACATCTTGATGGTCGGCGAGATCCGTGACAACGAATCGGCAGCCGTCTGTAAAGACTTCGTACTCGCCGGCCGCTTCCTCGCCACGACGCTCCATACTTTCAGCTTCATGGGAGCATTCAAGCGCCTGCGTGAAATCGACATCCCTTGGGATGTCATCACGATGGACGGCTTCTGGGCAGGCATCATTTATCAGCGCCTGGTTCCCGTGCTCTGTCCCGAGTGCTCTATTCCGTGGAGCAAGAAGCCCGAAAATCTTTCGCGACTGCTTGTTCAGCGTGTGGAAGCAGCGGTCTGTCTCAATGATCTGTCAGGAGTTCGGTTGAGAGGGAAGGGCTGCAAGGCTTGCGGGAATTCGTCGGTTATCTCACGCACCATCTGCTCTGAAACTTGGCGTCCTTCACCAGGCTTCATGCACCTGTTGTCTAAGGATCAGGAGCGTGAAGCCTATGAGCTCTGGATTGCGGAGGGAGGGATTCCAGCCATCCAACACGCCATCTCGAAGATGATTAAAGGGTTGGTCTGCCCACGCGACATCGAAAGCAGCTTCGAGCTGCTCCCAGCTCGTCGAGAGATGTCGCAGGGGGCTGCGGCATGAGCTCTTTGAATGATCTGCAGGTTCGCATTGATGCCTGGCTGCACAAGATGCAGTTGAAGTTCCTCTGGAACCCGAAAAATCGTCAGAAGTTTTACAAGATGTTGGCCACTTTCGCGCGCGACGGCATTCCGGTGCGCGAGGCCCTGCAGGAGATCGACGCTCGCCTGCAGACGAAGAAAGACCCTCGCGGCCTGATCACCCGCGACCTGTTGCAGGGCATGCGCGGCGCTGACGGGCAGTTCCATCGTCTGGGCAAGGGTCTGAAAGCCTGGTCGCCCTCGCTTGAGGCGATTTCCATTGATGCCGGCGAAAGTTCTGGCCACCTGGAGACAGGCTTACGCATGGCTGCCCGACTATCCGGCGTGAATCAGCAGATCCGGAGCTCGATCCGGAAAGAGCTGATGTCGCCTGCTGTGTTGATCATCGGCTTCATTGGGATGCTCATGGTGATCAAATACATGGTGATCCCAGGCTTCGAAGAGGCTCTGCCCAGGGCAGTCTGGCCAGCCTCTACTTCTGCACTCGCCGACCTGGCTGATATCGCTGGGATCATTTCGGTATCCCTGGTTTCTTTGATTCTGTCGGTCTTCGCTGTTTTCAGACTCACAAAGGATCGCTGGATTGGCGTAGTTCGCGATCGCGTGGACCAGGTGGTTTTTCCCTGGACACTCCACCGGCGCGTGTCGGCCGCCATCCTGCTCAACTGCTTCGCGGCGCTTACTCGCGCAGGCATCCCGATGGATGAAATCTTCCGGCGCCTGCGCAGCAACGCAACTCCGTGGGAAGGGGGACACATTCACGTGATGGCTATGCGCAAGCGCCATGGGATGCCTGACGGCGAAGCCATGACCACGCCGCTTTTCGATGATGAGTCACACTGGATGATCAGCGTCTACGCCAAGCGAACCACTTTCAGCGAATCACTTGATGATCTCAGTAACGAGGTCATCGAGTCCACTCTGCAGCGCATCGTCATCAGTTGCGGCGTCATCAACTTAATCGCGATGGCCTTGACTGCGGGTCAAGTCATTTGGGTTGTTTTTTCCCTCATCGATTTCAGTCTCGCTGCCAAATCCATGGCAGGGAGCTAGGAGGGAAAACGACCCATAAAAGCTCACCGTTACAACCACAACCATAGAGAGAAACAACATGAAAACGATGAATGTGCGGCACCGCCGCAGCAAGGCAGCACCCCGCAACAAGCAGCGCGGTTTCGGCATCATGGACATGCTGATCGGCGTTGCGATTTTCGCAGTGGTCATCGGTGCAATTTTCGCCATCATGACCGTCGTTCAGAACTCCAACAAGGCGATCAATCAGGGCCGCGCAGCGACTCAGCTGATCACCGAGATCCAGAAGCTTTACGACCAGAACTACACCACCCTGACCACGACGCTGATCAACACCGGCAAGCTGGCACCCAAACCCTTCACCGCGCCGACCGGCACCACGCTCCAGCATGCCTGGGGTGGCGCTGTTGTGGTCGGTCCGGGCAACCAGGCCGGCGCAACGCCGATCACGCAGTTCAAGCTGACGTTCACTGGCATCCCCCAGGACACCTGCCTGGATTTCGTCAAACAGCTTTCCGGCGCTTCGTACTCCCTGTGGGTCGGTGGCACGACTGCCGGCACCCACGATGTTGTGCCCGCCGGTACCGGCACCTTCGACCAGTCAAAGGCGATTACCCAGTGTGCGGCTTTGGCCGCCACGGGAAACATCATCCTGGTCACGCAGTAAGCATGAGCGCGCGACTTTCGCGCGCGCGAAACTCGCCCCTTCGGGGGCGGGTTTCTTTGGGAGGAGGGGGTCGTCATGCAATATCTTGTCGTTCTCGCGCTGGTTGGAACTGCATTCATCTCTACGCAGGCCACTTCGTTCTCGGTGAAACCGAGAGCGGATGAGCTTTTTTCGAGAAGCACGGTGTTGAATTACGACATCTTCAAGCTGGCCGCAGCAACCTTCATCGCCAGCAATCCCGTCAATGGCTCATATACCTGGGTCAATCTGAAAAACCTCAACACGTCCACATTTTCCGGGAATGGCTCGATGCCATCCAGTTGGAGCATGGTTGTTTATGGGCCTGGGCAATATGTGGTTTGCACTGACCATAAGCCGCAAGACATTTCTTTCATTTTGTCCCGAGTTACTGGGGCAAAAGCTCCATATGTCAAGACCACATCCGAGCTTGTTACTGCGACCGATCGTGTCACTGCAGAAGCACAGGCAGGCAATTGCCCATGAGGTTATTTATGAAAAGCGGTCATGCTCAGAATCAAAGGGGTTTCGGCGTTATTGACATGATGGTGGCCGTGGCGCTGCTCGCAATCGTTACGACACTCCTGATGGACTACACAAAACAAAGCACCAATGAGTTAAGGGCTAAGCGTGTTGGTGAAAATATCAGCGAAGTCACCAAGTTGTTTACTCGCTATCTGGTGGCATACCGTGGTGATGCCACCAGTCCGATGGTCATTCAAGCCATGACCGATGGAACGGCCGCAGCCAGCTATTGTTCGATCTTTGTTGATCCGGCCACAGGGGCTGGAACAACGGCGGTGAATACCACCAAGCATACTTGTGCGGTGGATCTGTCCTTTTTGAAATGGAAAAAGATGATCCCATTGTCGTATCCCGAGATCAATTCGTTCGGGCAACGCTGGACGGCTGTGTACCGTTTGGTCTACGAGGACTTTGACAACAACCCGACAACACCTGACACCACGGATGGCAGCGTTGAAATGCTGGTTGTCGGAGCTACCAATTCTGGCGATGAAGTTGCTATGGATTCCTCAACAGCATCGCTGGCAGCCAGCATTGCTGGATTTAATGGAGGGTATATCCCTAATGGCGAATGGGGAAATTGTCATTACGACGCGGGTAATAAAGAAGCATGCGCCGCAGGCGCCTCTTGGTCAGTAGACCTTGATAAATTCCTCAATAATCCGTGACCGGAGCTGAGCCATGCTTAAATTACTTTGCAGTATCCTCCTAGCGATTTTCGTTTCCGACGCCGGCGCCGCGCCCGTTTCTGCTAAACCGGGCAGCGTCATCAACTATCTTTATTTCGATAAACTGAAAACCGCGACGGGCTCAGTCACGCCTCCTGGCGAGAAGCCGATCCCCATTCCGTCCGGTAACTGCACGTCACAGGCGAAGGTGTGGACGCAGGGCGCCCATACCTGTTCCGGCGTGACCGGCCCGACCACTAATAATGCCCTCAAGTCCGTATCTAGCACGAATGCGAATTCCGGTACCGGCAATTTCGTGTGCAATGCAGCATCAAACAGCTATACGTTTGTGTCTGCTGGCAGCACTTGCGTCCCACCGACCTGCAGTTCCCAACTGAAATCCTGGACACAAGGCGCCGTCAGCTGCTCGGCGAGCACCGGGACGACATCGAATAGCGTCACCAAGGCGGTAGCCAGCACGAACGGCAATACGGGCACCGGCAACTTCACCTGCAACTCGGCCACGGACAGCTACACAATCGTGTCCGCTGGCAGCAACTGCACCATGCCGCCTCCGACCAGCTGCAGCTCACAAGTCAAAAGCTGGACGCAAGGGGGCAACATTTGCTCATCGAGCACGGGCACAACCGCTGACGGCACCACCAAGGCGGTAGCCAGCACGAACGGCAATACGGGCACCGGCAACTTCACCTGCAACTCGGCCACGGACAGCTACGCATTCGTGTCCGCTGGCAGCAACTGCACCCCACCGCCTCCGACCACCTGTACGTCTCAGACCAAGTATTGGTCCCAAGCAGGGGTGACATGCTCAGCCACAACCGGGGAGACTTCTGACGGGATTCAGCAGGCGCTGGCCAGCACGAACGGAAACACCGGGATAGGGATCTATACCTGCAACGCCAGCAGCAATACCTATGGCTTCACTGCGGCCGGCAGCAGTTGTACACCGCCGGAGAGCCTGCAGGCTGGTGGTTTCGCGACAGTCTCAAGAAGCACAAATTCAGGATGCGCAATAACGGCTACTGGTGCGCTGAAGTGTTGGGGTGATGTGGCGGGCTATCTGAGTCCAACACTCGTCGATGCTGGCACCACCTACAAAGGGTTGCTCGGTATGTTCGCACTTACAACGACTGGCGTACTCAAGTCCATGAACACGCAGGCCAATCCTACTCTTAGCATTGTTGATCCAGGCGTCTCGTACAAATCCCTTCCGGTGAGAGGAAGTGATAGCTTCTTCGCTATCACGGATACCGGAGACCTGAAGGCGTGGGGTTATGGGCATCTTGGCGACGGTCGGTTAAGGAATAATACTCAGGCTGTTTCTCCAAATGCTCCAATTATCATTGACTCCGGCACTAAATATATAACGATTTCGGCGTCAGGCGGTGGGTTTGGTGCATATTATGAAAATATCTGCGGCCTTACCTCGACCGGCGTTCTGAAATGCTGGGGCTCAACGAACTCCGCTGCTTTTAACTTTGCGCCTCGTAAACTCGTCCCCACAGTCCTTGATCCTGGCGTGACCTATAAGGCTCTTGAGGTTTCAACAGCAGTGTCCTGTGGCATCACTACAGCAGGCGTACTCAAGTGTTGGGGCGAGAATGGTTACAAAGAAACATCTTCTAATGGAAACCAACAGGCGGTGCAATATGGTATTGGCTATGTTGGGGATGGCACATCTGCGATTAACCAAAACCGCGCCAATGTCCGCCCTAACCCTGTTGTAATTGATAGTGGTACGACTTATGACAGGTTAGCTCATTCATCTTACGGTGGTAGTGATGAGCATAATTGCGCAATCACTACCACTGATGTACTCAAGTGTTGGGGCCGAAATGGTACTGTCGGCGCTCTTGATGGACTGGTTGGTGACGGATCCGGGCAGGTAAGACTTAGTCCGATCGTTATTGATAATGGCATTAAATACAAGGATGTTTGGGTCGGATATTGGGGCACGTGCGGCATTACCTTGACCGGGGTTCTGAAATGCTGGGGCGAAAACTATAGCTTTGGGTCTCAACTCCTGATTGCAGCTCCTGACGGTGTCGCTCAGAGCGTTGCTCGACGTCCCATTACCACCCCGACAATTATAGATCCTGGCAATACTTATAAAGGGTTCGGGCATTTTACGAATGGCACTCGTAACGCTTGTGGCATTACTACCACAGGTTTGCTTAAGTGCTGGGGAATGATTGTCGGTGATGGCACCAACTTGACCAGGCTAACTCCTACTCCGATTGATGCCGCGAGCTCTTACTGACAGGCGGACTAACGTATGAAATACCTGCTGATGCTTGTTGTATTCCTTACGGCAAGCTCTAGTTTTGCTGCACCTGTCGCGATCGTGCCCGGAAGTGTCGCGACGTACATTTTCATCCCTGCTCCTCTAGATCCTTGACTCAACAGGCCCGCTATTCGGTGCGGCGCCTGTTTAGCGGTTGTTTGCCTGCATAAATCAAAGTATTACGCTTTGATGTGTTGAAATAGTATATTTTGATGATATAAGATGAGATAACGATGCTTGACCAAGTTGAGTCACAGATACCAAAGCTCTCGGAGTTGTTATCATCGCGGCCATGTTTCCCACAGGAACCCTATGCCGACATGAACACGATTACCGAGAAAGAACTAGCCGATAGCGCCCAGAACGGAGCTCTTACCGTCCTCAAGGTTGTTCGATACCCGGACCCTGACGATGACGGTTGGTGCATCTTCGCAAGTGTGTCGTGGAAGCAGGGGGACTGCCTGCTCATTACCCAGAGGCGCAAGCCGCGACTCTGGCGAAACATGGACCGCTTGCTCCGGCATATCGAAGTGAACTATCGCGAGATCAAGGCCATCGCGATTTTCTTCCGGGACGGTGACGATGAGCAGACAACAGATTCTCAGAGCGGGGTGGCTGCCAGCACCCTATAAACCGCCAACCTCTTTTTGCAATGCTGCGTAAGTCATGGACTTCGTGGCATTGGCCCAGGAATGCGCCCCAAGCATTTCAGCTCGCACACTAGCAGCAGTCGCCAGGGTTGAGTCCTCGCTCAATCCATATGCCATTGGCGTTGTGGACGGCGTTCTCAAGCGGCAACCGAAGAACTTAGCTGAAGCCCTTGCTACTGTCCGCCATCTGGAAGCGGAGGGCTTCAACTTCTCCGTCGGGATTGTGCAGGTAAACCGCTACAACCTTCCAAAATACCGACTTTCCTACGAGCAGGCTTTTAATCCGTGCGCCAACGTTGCCGCAGGCGGGCAGATATTGTCCGAGTGCTACGCACGAGCTTTACGCCGCTTCG
>Ga0209894_1000184_pt1 | contig 11597 bp, 9 predicted proteins | sample GWRWT4_2Sept14_2_FD_187191 | JGI IMG/M metagenome (GOLD analysis project Ga0209894, IMG submission 187191) | Sand microcosm microbial communities from a hyporheic zone in Columbia River, Washington, USA - GW-RW T4_23-Sept-14 (SPAdes) (version 2) ... | reverse complement strand
ATCGAACTGTTACTTCGCCCGATTATAGAAGAAGGATACGACTACGTCGCTCCCTACTATCTTCGCCACAAATACGACGGCACAATCACGAACAGTCTCGCCTACCCACTTACCAGAGCCCTGTATGGACAACGTATCCGCCAGCCCATTGGCGGAGAATTTGGTTTTTCCGGTGAACTCGCAGGCCACTATCTCGACCAGCATCATACCTGCGGTCAGCAGAACGACCCACAAGGTCCGGCGCGCGCTTTCATCATGGGTATCGCCAAGGAAAACATGGCCGTGGGTCAGTTCGTCAAGCTCGGAATCGAGAGACATCGGGTCTGGTCCTATTTCGCGTAGCGGCGGATCGCCGCTATCAAATCCTCAGCCGCCTGCGTCCGCTCCTCATCGGTCAGCCCAGGCGATGCCAGATGCTGGCGAACGTGATCGGCCACCAGTTCGTCGAGCAATCCGCCAAGCGCGCCGCGTACCCCGGCGACCTGATGCAGCACCGAGCCGCAGTCGGCATCCCGCACGATCGCTTTTTCGATGGCGGCGACCTGCCCGGCGATCCGCCTTATGCGGGCAAGTAACGGATCCTTGTTCGTTTTCATATGTCCCATAGCATACCCCTCTACCCTATAATCGTGTCAGAGGGCAAGGTCACATTCTCCGGGGGGCTCATGACCATCATGCCACCGCCTTGTCCTGTTACGCTATTCGTGGGTCCTTCTGCCGATGGACCAGCAGGTAAAGCGCGGGCAGCATCAGCAGTGTCAGGATGGTCGAAGAGATGATCCCGCCGATCACCACGGTGGCGAGCGGGCGCTGGACTTCCGAGCCTGCTCCGACATTGAGTGCCATCGGAACAAATCCGAGCGACGCGACGAGGGCCGTCATCATCACGGGGCGGAGGCGGGTGATCGCACCTTCTCGGATCGCGTCGAGCAAGTCGGCGCCGCGCTCGCGCAGGTCCTTGATGAACGAGAGCATCACCACGCCATTGAGCACTGCCACGCCCGAAAGGGCGATGAAGCCGATACCAGCCGAGATCGACAGCGGAATCCCCCGCAGGGCCAGGGCTGCTACGCCGCCGGTCAGGGCAAGCGGGACGCCGGAGAAGACGATCCCGGCGTCCTTCACCGATCCGAACAGGGTGAACAGCAGTCCGAAGATCAGCAGAAGAACCAGCGGCACGACGATCGCCAGACGGGTCTTGGCAGACTGCAACTGCTCGAACGTGCCACCATACTCGACGTAGTACCCGTCAGGCAGCTTGACCTCCTCCCCGACCTTCTGACGAAGTTCGGTAACGAAGGAACCAAGGTCGCGGCCGCGCACGTTGGCGGTAATCACCGCCCGCCGTTTGCCATTCTCGCGGCTGATCTGGTTGGGCCCGGCTTCGAGCGAGATGTCCGCCAGCTCAGACAGTGGAACCGTCCCGCTCGACGCGAGACGGATCGGCAGGTTGCCGAGCGCCGCCAGGTCGGTTCGGGCAGCTTCAGGCAGGCGGACGATCACGGCAAAGCGGCGATCGCCTTCATAGATCTCGCCAGCCTTGGCTCCTCCGGTCGCGGTTGCAACCGCATCCTGCACGTCGGCCACGCTCACCCCGTAGCGCGCGAGCATGTCGCGCCGGGGCGTGACCGAAAGCATCGGCAGGCCGGTAATCTGCTCGAGCTTGACGTCCTCTGCTCCGGGAATGGAGGCAGCGACATTGCTGATCGCGTCGCCGCTCTTCAGCAGCTGCTCGAGATCGTCTCCGTAAAGCTTGATTGCGACATCGGCGCGAACTCCGGCAATCAGTTCGTTCATCCGCATCTGGACGGGCTGGGTGAACTCGTAATTGTTGCCGGGTATCTGGGAGACGGCTGCTTTCAGTTCGGCCACCAGTTGGTCGCGCGGCTTGCGCGGGTCCGGCCAATTCTTGCGGTCCTTGAGCATGATGAAATTGTCGGCGACCGAGGGCGGCATTGGGTCCGTCGCCACATCGGCGGTACCGATCTTGGCGAATACCCGCTCTACCTCGGGGAATTGCCGGATGCGTTTCTCCAGCGCCTCCTGCATCTGGATCGCCTGGCTGAGGCTCGTGCCCGGAATACGCAGCGCGTGCATGGCGATATCGCCTTCCTCGAGGTTCGGAATGAATTCCGATCCCAGCCGGGTTGCCCCGAAGCCGCTTACGGCAACGAGAAGAATCGCGACGGCGACGAAGCGCTTGGGCATCGCGAAGGCCTTGTCGAGCATCGGTGCGTAACGTGCACCGATCCAGCGCATGACCCGGTTTTCCTTTTCCTCGACCTTGCCGGTGACGAAAAGGGCAACCGCCGCGGGCACTAGTGTGAGCGAGAGGATCAGCGCGGCCGTCAGCGCCACCACCACCGTAATGGCCATCGGGTGAAAGGTCTTGCCCTCGATCCCTTCGAGGGCGAAGATCGGTAAGTAGACCGCCGTGATGATGATAATCCCGAAGATGGAGGGTCGGATAACTTCGGCGCTGGCCTTGGCCACCAGGCCAAAACGCTCGTCGCGGTCGAGCAGGCGCCCCATGCGGTGCTGCGCTTCGCCCAGGCGGCGCAGACAGTTCTCGACGATGATGACGGCCCCATCGACGATCAGGCCGAAGTCGAGCGCCCCCAGACTCATCAGGTTGGCCGAGGTGCGGGTTGCGAGCATGCCCGACAGCGTCATCAGCATGGCGACCGGAATAACCGCCGCGGTGATCAAAGCGGCGCGAATGTTTCCGAGCAGCAAGAACAGCACGACGATCACGAGCAATGCGCCCTCGGCGAGGTTCTTCTCGACTGTCGCAATGGTCCGGTCGACGAGCTCGGTCCGGTCATAGAGCGGGTGAGCTACGACTCCTTCGGGTAGGGATGCTGTTGCCTGCTTCAGCTTCTCGGCTGCCGCCTGGGCGATGATCCGCGGGTTTTCGCCGGTGCGCATGAAGATCGTTCCGAGCACGATCTCCTTGCCGTTTTCGGTCGCCGCACCGGTTCGCAATTCGGAACCGATCACGACCTCCGCCACATCGCCGATCCGGATCGGCACCCCGCCGCGGGTGGCAACGATGATCTGGGCGAGATCGGTTTCGTTTGATGCCTGCCCCGGCACGCGGATGAGAATCTGCTCGCCGCCGCGCTCGACATAGCCGGCGCCGCGGTTGGCGTTGTTGCGTTCGAGCGCCTCGACCAGATCGGTCAGCGACAGGTTCATGGCCGCCAGCTGCGCGGCATTGGGGGTCACATGATACTGCTTTTCATAGCCGCCGATCGTGTTGACCTCGGCGACGCCGGGTATGGTGCGCATTTGCGGTCTCACCACCCAGTCGGACAGGGTTCTGAGGTCGGTCGCGGTCCATGGGCCGCCATCCGGTTTGGTTGCACCCGGTTTCGGGACGACGGCGAACATGAAGATCTCGCCAAGCCCGGTCGCGATCGGTCCCATCTGGGGCTCGATACCCGCAGGCAATTGCGACCGGACCGACTGAAGTCGCTCGTTGACCTGTTGCCGGGCGAAATAGATGTCGGTGCCGTCCTCGAACACCACGGTGACCTGGCTCAGGCCATAGCGTGAGATCGACCGGGTGTAGGACAGCCCCGGAATTCCCGCGATGGCCGTTTCGATCGGGAATGTGACGCGTCGCTCGGATTCGAGCGGAGAGTAGCCCTCGGCCTCCGTATTGATCTGGACCTGGACATTGGTGATGTCCGGCACAGCGTCGATGGGAAGCTTTGTCGCGCTCCAGATTCCGGCAGCACAAAGCAGGGCGACCACTGCCAGCACGAACCAGCGCTGACGGATCGAAAATCCGATGATACGGGGCAACATTGTCTGGTTCCTCCCGCTCAATGGTCGTGGCTCGCGCCCGACTTTTCGATGTCGGCGCGAATGAGGAAGGAACCCTTGGCGACATAGGGCGTGCCCGGCTTGAGGCCGCCCAGTACCTCGGTCCATTCAGGCGTAGACCGCCCCAACTCCAACATGCGGACCTCATAGTCTTCGCCGTAGTTGGCAAAGACGACTTTGAAGTCACGGAACGACTGGATCGCCTCGGTGCGAACCGCCAGCGGCACGGTAACGGCATTGACCGTGACCTTCCCGCGCAGGGCCATACCCGCGCGCAGACGACCGGCGCGGTTGGGAACCATGGCCCTCACAAGGGCCGTGCCTGCTTCCGCATTGCCCTCGGGGAGATAGTCGCTCAGCCGGCTTGCGGCGACAGGTGTGCCGTCCATGGCTTCGATCTCAACCCGCATGCCGGGCTGGATCAGCGCCAGGTCCTTGGGGAAGATGTTAAGCACGACCGAGGTCCGTGCCGGATCGGTAATGACATAGAGCGGGCGATCACCGGTCACGTCGCCGGGATTGGCGTTGCGTTCGGCCACGACGCCGCTCACTGTGGCAAAGACCGGGTAGACCTGCAGGCTCTCGCTCGATTCGATGCGCGCAAGAAGCTGGCCGCGCTGGACATAATCACCAACCGCCTTCGTGACGCTGACGACCCGGCCCGGGAACTGCCCACGGATCTCCGAACGTGCGGAAGGGTCAAGCGCAACCGTGCCGTAAAGCTCGCGGGTCTCGCCGATCGTCGCCGGACCGGCAGTCAGCACCCCTATGCCGCCGTCCTTTGCGGCCGCCGCTGTGATCCGCGTCCGTCCCTCGGGGCTGGCATATTTCCAGACATGGCGTTTGCCATTTTCGAGCGCGACCACCTCGACGTCGAAGCTGTGCGGCTCCGTCACCACGCCCTGCCCTGCCAGATACTTGCCTTCAGGCTTGAAGGCGAAGGTATTGACCTCGCCATCAAGGCGCTTGAGCGTCATGGTAAGCTGGACGGTTTTCGGATCGACCGGCTCGCCCTCCCGGCTCGGGAAGACGCGAAACTGCGGCTCTTGTCCCGTCTCGAAAATGGTCACTTCGACAGAGAAGGCGCCATCGCGCAGCAGGCGCCCGCCATTGGGACCCTTGGCGACTTCGCCGCCCTGCTCGCTGCCGACTTCGGTCGCCGGATTGGAGCCACATCCGGCCAGGGGCACGGCAATAACAAAAGCGGTGAGAGCGGTGGCGATATGGATCTTCTTCATGGTGCTTCCTCCCCGGTGACGGCGTCGAAGCGCCCGGTCAGCCGGTCAATCTTGGACTGGACGTCGCGATAACGGGTCATGGCCTCTACCCATTGCGACTGGACTTCGATGATGGCGTCGGCAGCATCCTGAACGTCGCTGAACCGGAAACCTCCGCGCGCATAGCCCTCACGGACCTGCTGCAGTGTGCGCAGGGCCTTGGGATAGACATCCTGCATGATGCCATCGGCGCGAATCCGTGCGGCTTCCGCCTCGGCGCGCAACGACGCGAGCTCGCGCAGACGTTCGAGCCTTGAGGCCTCGGCCAGGAGTTCAACATGTTGGCGATCAGCTTGGGCGCGCTCGATATTGCCTTGGTTGCGGTCGAAACGCCCCAACGGAATGGATATCCCAGCAACCACGGCGACATCGCCGCTTTCCCGCAGATGCCGAACCCCTCCGCTCAGCGTATAGTCCTGGATACCGCGCGACTGCTCGACGACCACTGCCGCCTGTGCCCGGTCGACCGCGGCATCGGCGAGACTTGCATCGGCCGCCGCCAGTGGGTGGTCATGATCATCAGGCCGCTCGATTCTGCGCGGCACTTCGATGTCCTCGGCGCGGCCACCCCAGTACGAGGCGAGTCTTGCCCGCGCGGCGTCGCGCCGGGCACGTGCCTCATTCAAGGCAAGTCGGGCCTGGCTGACCCGGGCATCCGCGCGGGTTTCTACGAAAAGAGGATCCCGGTAGCTTCTGACCCGGCGCACGGCCTCAGTCCGCATCGCCTGCTCGGTCTCGAGCCGCCTTTCGGCGAGCCAGACGACTTCGTCGGCGATCTGCACATCCATGAAAGCCTGCTGCACCGCCTGCGCCAGATCGAGTCGGGCAAGACGGGCAGCCGCTTCGGAGACGGCGATGTCGCGTTCCGCATAGGCAATCCGAGCCTCGCGCTTCCCGCCCCGCTCGACTATCTGCGAATAGGTGACCGTGGTCTGGGCCTGGCGAAGTACGTTGTAGGCGCCTGTGCCGGCGACATTCTCGGCTTCCACGGAGAGCACAGGATTGGGCCGCACTTCGGCCTGGGTGCGGCCAGCCTTAGCCGAGCGAATGCCAGCCTCTTGGGCGGCTATTGCCGGTGAAGCAGCTACGGCACGCCGAACAGCCTCATCGAGACTGATTGGTTCGGCACTTGCCACTGCGGGCAAGCACAGCGCCAACCCGGCCAGAAGGCCGGCGCGCAATTTTAATGACATGGGGAAAGCTCCTGAAACGAATCAAATCACGGGCCGGTTTTGTTCCCGACCGGGCGAAGTGTCGTATCAGGCGAGAGGCGGTTCGATTGGCGGGGCTGAGGTCACCGAGAAAAGTGGGTCCGCCATGCCCGGTCGGCGCGATTCCCCGCCGAGATAGACCGGCGTCGCGGCCTCGACGCTAAAGGACAGTATCGTCAATGGGGCGTGTTGATGATCGACGATCGGTTGCGTTCTGTCCGATCCGTCATCTTGTGACGATTCATCGGGGCCATGGGCATGATACACGTCAGAATGCTGAGCAGCCATGTCAAGATCACCAGGAATCTGGTGGGCCTGCGCGGGCGAATGTATCCCAGTACAAAGCATCGCAAACAGCATCAGGAAATTGAGAGCAAGACCCCGCATGCCGGGCTCGTAGCAATGGGCGTTTATCTTGGCAAGCAAACTCTCGGACACACCTGTCGAGAGTGAATTCGTGGCATTCGGCGGTGCGCCGCGCAGGCCGATCTCGCATCGCACGTACAGTACCGGCCAACTGCAGACTGTTCTCGCGCATCATGTCACGCCTGGAACATCAAGACTTTCGCCGGAGGCGCGGCAAGGGGCTGGAGCCTCGCCTCCGGCGTGGCTGCTCCCTCCGGCGCATTCGGGGTCTCACTAGCTGGAGACTGCTTCCTTCGAACACGTGGGGCGGCCAAGTTCAAGCATGGAGCGCATCCTCATCGCCGCAGGGAGTGGCTTCGGCCTGGATGGTCGAATGATGGATGCCAAATTTCTTCTCGAGCATTTCCGCAATAGCGTGGCGTGTTGCAAATGGCTCGGCGCCGGCAGCCAGCACGACGTGCGCGGTCAGGCTGGCATCATCGCCGGCCACCGACCAGACGTGAAGGTCGTGGGTACTCTCGACCCCGCCAATATCATTCACTGCCCGACGGATGTCATCAAGGTTCATGGAGCTTGGAACACCTTGCAACAGGATGTGGGTGGTGTCCTTGAGCAGGGTCCAGGTCCGTGGAAGCACCCACAGCGCGATGGCGATGGCGACAATCGGGTCGATCCAATTAGCCTTGGTCAGGTAGATGAGGGCTGCGGCACCAATCACGCCAATTGAGCCCAACATGTCGGCCCACACTTCAAGGTAAGCGCCCTTCACATTCAGGCTGCTCTCTTTCCCACCTGTGAGCAAGCGCATTGCGACCAGATTTGCCAGCAACCCCAAGGACGCCACAACCAGCATTCCGAGCGAGCCAACGGGTTGAGGGTCAATTAGGCGATTGATGCCCTCCCAAAGCACATAGCCAGCAACAACAAACAGGAGGAGCGCATTGAACGAGGCGGCAAGGATCTCGAAGCGCCTGTAGCCATAGGTCCGCCGCCTGTCTGCTGGGCGTTGACCGACCTTGATCGCCACCAGCGCGATCGCAAGCGCGGCGGCGTCGGTGAACATATGCGCGGCGTCTGACAGAAGAGCGAGGCTGTTGAATACGAATGAGCCGACTAGTTCGGCAACGAGGAACGAGCCGGTGATTGCCAGAGCAATCGAGAGGCTCCTCGCATTCGAGCCAGCCGCGTGATTGTGGCTGGGCGTGCCGTGGCCACTATCCCGGTGATTATGCGCTTCGCCCATAGTCAATCTCTCCTGTCAGCGACTTGAATCGCCGGTGTCGGTTGGAAGGTCCAGAAAAGCAGAAGCGCATTGCCCGTGACCAGGATTGTGGCACCGGTGTCGGCCAGGATGGCGGTCCACAAATTGGTCAGGCCCAGGACTGCGAGCACCAGGAAGGCCAGCTTGAGACCAATCGCGATCACAATGTTGATGATGATCGTCTGCCGCGTTTTTCTTGCCAGACGAATGGCATCGGGGATGCCGCTCAGCCGATCCTTGAGCAAACCGACGTCGGCAGTCTCGATAGCGACATCTGTCCCGCCACCCATGGCAAGACCGAGCGTCGCAGACGCGAGCGCCGGGGCATCGTTCACCCCGTCGCCCACCATCAGGATCGGCTGTTCGGCTTTGAGCCGATTGATCCGATCAAGTTTTTCGGCCGGCATGAGTTCGCCGAAGGCTTCCATGCCGAGCGGCTTGGCGACAGCGCTGGCGGTACGCTGGTTGTCACCGCTCAGCATCAACGTCCTGATGCCAAGGGCGGCAAGCGCGCGTATTGATGGAATGGCATCCTCACGCGGTTCGTCCCGACAGGCGATGTAGCCCCGAACCACATTGTCAACGACGAGTACCGCGACTGTCTTGCCCTCTTCTTCCAGCTCTTGAATGCTCGCCGCCCGGGCTCCCCCAAGCGCTGCTGTCGCGCGCGGGCTGAGAAGCTCGACACGCGATGTGCCGACGGTTCCTTCAACGCCTTCGCCCTGGCGGATGATCACGCCGGATGCGGCGGGAACCGTAACACTCCGTTTCGTCGCTTCGGCAACAATCGCCCTGGCAACCGGATGGGCAAGGCCGGTTTCCAGTGCTGCTGCAAGCGGCAGCACATCACCTAAGACATCTGTCACGACCGGATGCCCCATGGTGATCGTGCCGGTCTTGTCGAATGCCGCCACACGGATGCCGGCGAGCGCTTCGAGCGCCGCACCGCTTTTGATCAATATGCCATGGCGCGCGGCCGTCGCGATCCCCGTCGCGATAGCCGCCGGGGTGGACAGGACGAGCGCGCACGGACAGGCGATGAGCAGAACGGTCAGAGCCCGATAGAGCCATACGGCCCAGTCACCGCCAGCAACCAACGGCGGCAGCAAGGCAATCAAACCGGCAGTGGCTATGGCAATCGGAGTGTAGTAGGCGCTGAAGCGATCGATGAACCTGGCGGTTGGCGCGGTACTTTCCTGTGCTTCCTCGACCAGCTTGGCAATGCGGGCAACCACGCTGTTCGATGCATCTCTGGTTACTGCGATCCCCAGAGTTCCGTCGCCGTTGATACTCCCGGCGAAGACCGGGTCGCCCGCGCTCTTTGCGACCGGACGCGACTCTCCGGTTATGGCCGCTTCGTTCAAATCGGAGCGTCCATTGACGATCGTGCCGTCGGCTGGAATGCGATCGCCACCTGCGACCAAGACAGTCGTGCCAACCGTCAACGTGACCACCGGCACTTCCACCCGCATGCCATCGCGCTCGATTATTGCGGTCGCAGGCAACAGTTTGGCGAGCGCCGTCAGTCCCGAGCGTGCGCGGGCCGCAGCGAAGCCTTCGAGCAGTTCGCCAAGCGAGAACAGGGCAACGACAACCACGGCCTCGGCACCGGCATCGATAGGAAGCGCGCCGATGACCGCGATGGTGACCAGCGTTTCGATGCTGAATGGCGAGCCAGTCCGTGCCTTGGCGAACGCCTTGCGAGCAAAGGGCAAGACCGAGACGATCGCTCCGATCGCGAAAGTCAGGCGCGTATGCGCGGGAAAGACCCAGGCAATGCCATATGCGAGCGCGGCACAAATGCAGGCGAGCACAAAGGTGACGCGCCCCTCGCGATCACTCGCGGAATGCCCCGAAGTATCGCCTGTGCCGCGATCCCCCGTTTCGCGGTGCCTATCGACAGCCTTATCCATTATCTGGCTCCGCGGTCAGGCGCTGTTCGGCGCGCCGGGTTTGGGTGACCTGGGCGCTGCGGCGAGGTCTGGCGGCAATCGACTTCGGAAACGTCCGTCGGCCGGAAACTGCCCGCTTCATGGAGTTTGACGGCTCCAGCGGACCATCGACCCGAAAACCATAGCATGACCCTAAGTCTTCGGCGGTAACCGCCCGAGTCGATGCAAGCACTGTCGGTTCCATGATGAGAGATGCCGTCATTGCCTTCCCTTTCGCTGAATTTCGGCCCACTCGATCAATCGAATAATTCTGCAAGAAAACTCTTGCGGCGCTTTTGCCCGTGGTGGCTGGAGCGATAGGAATCGCCATGGCCGCGTGGCTGCGCTTCGGGCCGAACTCCGGCATCAGGCTCCGATCTTTGCGGTGCAGCGCGTTCCGATCGCTCGATGATCTTGTCGAGCTCTCCCCGATCAAGCCAGACACCGCGACATTGGGGACAAAAGTCGATTTCGACACCTTGTCGCTCCGACATGGACAGGGGCAAGCGGCACGCTGGGCAGAGCATGCCTTGTTGCGAAGCTGTGGGCTGATTCATGTCGCGTTTCCTCTCTATTTGTCCACGATGGGTTCACCAAGCACCGAGACATCGCTGTAATCCCCCGGCACGTGCTTCTTGTGGCGGCCGCGCAGCAGCAGATGGCTGATCGCGGGCAGCACAAACAGAGTCAGCAGGGTCGAGGTTATGAGGCCGCCGATAACTACAATCGCGAGCGGCTTCTGCACCTCGGCACCGGTGCCAGTCGCAATTGCCATCGGCACGAAGCCGATGGCCGGAACAATCCCGGTCATCAGCACGGCGCGAACGCGTTCCATTGTCCCTTCGGCGATCGCCTCGTCGACAGCCTTGCCTGCATCCAATCGCTGATTGATGCTGGTCATCACCACCAATCCGTTGAGCACCGTAACACCCGACAGAACGATAAAGCCAACGGCAGCCGAGACCGAAAACGGCAGGCCGGTCAGCAACAGCGAGAACACCCCGCCAGCCAATGCCAACGGAATCGCCGAGTAGACCGCGAGCGATTGCCGCACTCCGCCAAGCGCCATGAACAGGATGCCAAAGATGGCGGCGAAGATGACCGGGATGACAAGCGACAGCGTCTGCGATGCCGCCTGCAGGTTCTTGAACTGCCCGCCCCATTCGATAAAGCTTCCACTTGGCAGCTTCACTTGCGCATTCACCTTTTGCTGCGCTTCGGCGACAAAGGATCCGAGATCATTGCCGCGAACATTGGCCTGGACCACAACGCGGCGCTGACCGTTCTCCCGGCTGACCTGATTCAAACCTTCCGAGAAGACAAATCGCGCGACCTCGCGAAGCGGAACCGAAGCCCGGTGCGCATCCTCGCCCGGCAGCATGACCGGCAGTGCGCCGACGGCATCGAGATCATTGCGGGTCAGATTGTCGAGACGAACCACAATGTCGTAGCGCCGGTCGCCTTCGAAGACGATCCCGGCTTCGCGCCCGCCCATTGCGGCGGCCACGGTGTCGCTAACGTCCTGAAGGCTGAGCCCGTAACGCGCGATCGCATCCCGGTCGAACTGCACGTCAAGCACCGGAAACCCAGCGTGTTCCCCGTCAGCACCAATGGCACAGAATTGAGGTTGTGATTTAAGGAGTGTTGGGGCTTCGTCGTAGTGACGAAGGAACGAAGATGAAGCCCCAACACTCCTTGAAAAAATCGCCGATGAAGGCCC
>Ga0209894_1000178_pt1 | contig 11741 bp, 9 predicted proteins | sample GWRWT4_2Sept14_2_FD_187191 | JGI IMG/M metagenome (GOLD analysis project Ga0209894, IMG submission 187191) | Sand microcosm microbial communities from a hyporheic zone in Columbia River, Washington, USA - GW-RW T4_23-Sept-14 (SPAdes) (version 2) ... | reverse complement strand
ACTTGTCAGTGTAGAGGTTAAGGCTGCCCGGTGCTTGGTCGAACAGGCCCCAAAACAGCGGATTGAGAGCGATCAGGAACAGGATCGCAAAGATTCGCTCGCGCGGTTCCTTCGGCAGTTTGAAAGCCTCATAAAGGACATAGCCTAGCAGGCCGAGCCCGCTCACGATCAGCAGGATCTGGATCGCGTCGCGGTACTGAATCAGCAACCACATCACCACCACCGCAGCGATCCCGCCGACGTAAATCAGCATTTCCTTCTGCCGGGTTAGCGCGCCCACAGCCTCGCCTGCGCCGCGCAGGGCCGACTTGCCAAGGACAAACACGGCAAGCCCCACCACCATGCCAATGCCCGACAGGCCGAAGCCATAGGCCCAGCCGATGGTCTGCCCCAGATAGCCAACCAGAATGCCGCCCGCCGCTGCGCCCAAATTGATACCCATGTAGAAAATGGTGTAGGCGGCGTCTCGCCGGGTATCGGTCCGCTTGTAGAGCTGGCCGACCAGCACCGAAATGTTGGCCTTGAGAAAGCCCGAACCTACAATGATCAGCGCAAGCGCCAGCCAGAACACGTTGATCGTCGGATCATTCTGTCCGCCAACACCCTCAAACACCATGAACAGGTGGCCTGCCGCCAACAGCACACCGCCAAATAGCACCGCCTTGCGTTGTCCCAGATAGCGGTCAGCCAACCACCCGCCGAACAGCGGGGTAATATAGACGAGCGAGCCATAGGCGCCGAGCATCAGACTGCTTTCACCTTCGGAAAATAGCCAGTGCTGCACCAGATAGAACACTAGAATGCCGCGCATCCCGTAGAAGCTGAACCGTTCCCACATTTCAGCGAAGAACAACATGAACAAGCCCTTGGGATGGCCGAACACTTCGGGCTTGCGACTACCCGCAATCGCAATTCCGACGGCGAGAAACATCGCCAAGATGATTGCCGCGATAGCCGCGACCCAATCGCCCTCGTTCCACAAGGCCATATCTTTCATGAGAAACTCCCCGAATAGTCCGAATGGCGGCCCGTCTGTGCGGCCGCTTGCATGGCGTGGGAGACTAGCCGCGATTTCGCCAGAGTGAAGCGAAATTCGCAGCGCGTGTTGCTTTGTTGCGTATTGATGACATCAGCGCATTTGGCTTGCCTGACCCGCTGTATTATGGCACTGATGCACTATGAGCGATTCCAAGCCCGTCTACCTCAAACTGCGCGACATTATTGCCGCGGCGATCATCGATGGCACTTATGGTGAGGGCACTATGCTGCCCTCGGTCCGGGCCTTTGCCGCCGATCAAGGCGCCAATCCGCTGACCGTGGCCAAGGCTTACCAGCAGTTCCAGCTCGACGGACTGGTTGAGGTACAGCGCGGGGTCGGCATGTATGTCGCGCGCGGCGCGGCCGAGAAATTGCGCAGCAGCGAGCGCGAGTTGTTCCTTTCGCGCGAATGGCCGGTCATTGCCCGGCGGATCGAACGGCTGGGGATCGCCCCTGCGGACCTGCTCGCCGAAAAATTGTAATTTTTTACCATATTCTTCGATTGCGTGTGCGGGCTGCATTTGGCAGTATCCGCTTTGTGCAGTGCTGCTTGTTCCGGGTCGGAAGCTGCGCCGCGCTTTTTACCAATCGAGGTACGGACCGCCCGCGGGCTGTCCGCTGAAAGGCGTGAAATGATCCGTTCTGAACTGCTGCAAGTGCTGGCCCAAGAGAATCCCGGGCTCCGCACGGAAGAAATCGAAAAAATCGTCGGCACTTTCTTTGATGAGATCGCCGCGCGGCTGGCCTCGGGCGGCCGGGTTGAACTGCGCGGCTTCGGCGCCTTTTCCACCCGCGAACGTGACGCCCGCAAAGGCCGCAACCCGCGCACCGGCGAAAGCGTCAGCGTGCCCGGCAAGAAGGTTCCCTACTTCAAGCCCGGCAAGGAAATGCGCGCGCGTTTGAACGGGGATTAGAATCCGGCCACAGCCGCGCTCTCACTGACTCGCAATTTCCCAAGCCTTCGCCTATCTGACCGACGGAGGTCGGTGTAGTTCTGCTCAGGCCGAGGCGAAAATGGTGCTGTTCGAGAACCAGCGCGCACCCTTCGACAAGCTCAGGGTTGTCGGAAGGTGGAACTGGAAGCGCAGAACAGTGCCATTTGCAGCCCGGCATGGGCAGAAATACGCCGGCCTCCGGGCGGACGTGGCGGAATGGTAGACGCCGGGGACTTAAAATTGCGTTTTACCTTATAAAAATAGGAAAAAACTGCGTAAAACCAACAGTTTGAGCAAGGACGAGACTTCCAAAAAGACTTACACATGTCTTACACATTTTGGAGTTCTCGCAATGCCGACAGAAAGCCATCTGCTGATGGACGGTGCTCTTCACGTCTATCGGCGTGAAAACAGTCGTTACTGGCAATGCTCAACCTATTTAGGTAGCCGCAACCATCGACAAACAACCAAGGAAGCCAGCCTTGCTGCCGCCAAGGATTTTGCGCGCGACTGGTACATGGAGCGGTGCGTCGAAGATCGGCAACGCCGACGCGGTGGCGTTGCTTTGCTGGACAGCTCTGTCCAGCCTCTAATCGCCGGACCCGGCGCGTCGACCGATGGTCGTCGGCGGCAAACGCCAACTGGTCCCAGTTTCGAAGACGCCGCTAAGGCGTTCACCAGCGAGTTCGAGATTATCACGTTGGGCGAACGCAATCCGAGATATGTAAGCTCGAAGTCCGAGCACGTCCGCATCCATCTCTTGCCGTTCTTCGGCAATACCGCGCTTGCCGACATCACGGCTGGCAAGGTGCAGGAGTACCGCGCGCACCGCCAGGCCTCGCGGGTTGATCCGAAAACTGGCAAGCCGAAGAAACCGGCTCGTGCAACATTGCATAGCGAGATGGTCACGCTGCGTCAGATTCTAAAGACCGCCAATCGCAAAGGCTGGATTGTAGCCCTGCCCGATATGACCGCACCCTATAAAACATCGGGCAAGTTAGAACATCGCGCGTGGTTCTCGCCCGAAGAATATAAGATGCTCTATGAAGCGACGCGCGAGCGGGCGAAGAACCCGCCCAAGCCGCGCTGGCGTGAGGTCTGCGAGACGTTTCACGACTATGTTCTGTTCATGGGGAACACAGGACTTCGGCCCGATGAGTCCGCGCGGCTTCAGCTGCGGGACGTCAAGATCGTCAACGACGAATCGTCCGGCGAGCGCATTCTTGAGATTGAGGTACGCGGCAAGCGCGGCGTCGGCTTCTGCAAGTCGATGCCCGGCGCAATCCTGCCCTTTGAAAGGGTCCGCAAGCGCAAAAACCTCAAACCGACCGACCCGATATTCGGAAAGACCCCGCGTGAGTTGATGAACACTGTCCTAGGAGAGCTGAATCTGAAATTCGACCGCGATGGCCATGTCCGCTCCTGTTACAGTCTGCGGCATACGTATATCTGCCTTCGCTTGCTCGAAGGCGCGGACATTTATCAGGTCGCCAAGAACTGTCGAACCAGTGTCGAGATGATCGAGAAATATTATGGAAGGCATTTGAAGAACACTATCGACGCTGCGGCCGTCAATGTTAGGAAGCCCAAGCTATTGAAAAAAACATCATCGCGCAGCGACGGCTGACCATTATCTCGCTTGGCTAAGATTCATTGCCCCTCTATAGGTCGCCTTGGAAATGCGGACGTGGCGAAATCGGTAGACGCAACGGACTTAGACCAATCTTGAGTGCTCGCGGGGAAACTCGCGATGCAGAACTGCTCAAATTCGGGGAAACCTTTCAACTGGCAATCCCGAGCCAAGCCGCAGCGCGAAAGCACTACGGAAGGTGTAGAGACTAGACGGGCAGCACCTAACCCACAGCTTGCTGTGGTACGGTGAAGGGATAGTCCAGACTCCAAACGCCCTTACGGGCGGCGGCGAAAGCCGTAGCGGGTAAGAAAATCCGTCGGGCATTGCCCTTGGGGGTTCAAGTCCCCCCGTCCGCACCACTTCTTTATCACCTTACAATGGTGTCGATCTTGGTGCCCTCGATAGTCCCGATGACATCGGGGAGTGGGAGACAATCTGGCCGGGCGCGGAGCCGCGTTGGCCAAACTTCGCAAAGGCCGTATCGAACGAGGAGGCCGTTGACGACAAGCACTCCGGACGGAGTGTCGTCATTGCCATATCCATCTGCCAAGACTTACATATAAGCCATAAATAGCATTATGACTTATATGTAAGCCAATATCTTGACATAGCCTTCATGTTGCGGCATGGATCGCAAGGATAAAGAAAGGCATCCTTGTGGCTATCGAGCGCAGCAAATCCGTTCCCCGTTCCTATTCCCGCTACGGCAGGGAAGCCGTCGCTGTGCTTGGCCATCTCATTCGCATCCACCGGATCGAACGTAAACTTGGCATTGAAGAATTGGCGACGCGCGCGGGCGTGTCGCGCGACATGATGCGCCGTATCGAGCAAGGCGATCCGCGCTGCGGCATCGGCTTGGTATTCGAGGCCGCAACCATCGTTGGCGTCCCGCTCTTTGAAAGCGACCGAAGTCGCCTCACCACGCTTCTCGTCGAACAGGAGGACAAACTCCGCCTGCTTCCGAAAGCCATCCATAAGCCGCGCATTGAGGTGAAAGATGACTTCTGAAAATCGTACCGACGAGGCCTTCGTCTGGACTTGGCTACCCGACGCAACCCAGCCCGTTGTCGCCGGACGCTTGGCGCGCGCGCGCGCCGGGCGGCTGACCTTCAATTACGGCCAAAGCTATCTGGCGCGCGCCGACGCCATCGCCATTTACGACCCCGAATTACCGCTGCGCGCCGGTGCCATCGAAACCAACAATAAGATGCTACTACCAAGCAGCATCCGCGACGGCTCGCCCGACGCATGGGGGCGGCGCGTCATCATCAACCGCGTGACCGGCCTAAAAGGCGACGAAGCTGCGCAAACCGATCTGGACGAGCTGACCTACTTGCTGGAATCCGGCTCCGACCGCATCGGTATGCTCGATTTCCAGCGCTCACCGACCGACTACCTGCCGCGCCAGCGCAAGAACGCAACGCTTGCCGAACTTATGGAGTCCGCCGAGCGAGTCGAAAAAGGCGTACAACTTACGCCCGAACTCGACCAGGCATTGCAGCATGGCTCGTCGCTTGGCGGCGCACGGCCCAAGGCGCTGATCGACGACGGCGACAAGAAGTACATCGCCAAATTCTCGGCGACGAACGACCTCTACAATGTCGTGAAAGCCGAATTTGTAGCCATGCGCCTTGCAGAGCGCGTCGGCCTTGCCGTCGCGCCGGTCAAGCTCACCCACGCGCTCGGCAAAGACGTATTGCTGATCGAACGTTTCGACCGCGCCGCCAATGGCGGAAGCTGGTTTCGTCGGGGCGTCATCTCGGCATTAACGCTATTCGACCTTGATGAAACGGAAGCGCGCTACGCAAGCTATGAGGAACTGGCGACCATCATCCGCCACCGCTTCGATGATCCTGTGGAAACGCTTACCGAACTGTTTGCGCGCATCGTATTCAATATTCTATGCGGCAATACCGATGATCATGCGCGCAACCATGCCGCATTTTGGGATGGCAAATCGCTTCGGCTAACTCCCGCCTATGATCTATGCCCGCAGGGCCGGACCGGCGGAGAGGCGACGCAAGCCATGCTCATCCTCGGCAACCGCCGCATGAGCCAATTGTCGCTATGCCTAGAAGCCGCGCCGGTCTTTCTGCTTGATGATGCGCGCGCGCGCACCGTAATCGCGCAACAGATCGCGCGCATCAAAGCCCATTGGCCAGCGGTCTGCGATGAAGCGCAACTCGGCGAGGCCGAGCGCGCCTTCTTATGGCGTCGGCAATTTCTCAACCCATTCGCATTTGAGGGGTTGCCCGACGACTTCGAAACGGGTGACAACGCCTGAGTTAGCTGGTGCCCGCTAACACGCACTCGACCTTTATGGCGCACTCAAACGCCTCTGTTTCGTTGCAGGAAATCTCGATTTCTATGTCGAAGCTAGGCGGAAAATCGTTCTGAACCAGCATAAAGACCGGTTGCAGCACTTTTGAATAACCGTGTTTAAGTGCCGAGACCCCAAAGGTCGCCGTTTGTGAGTCATCCTCTAAATCAGCTTCCCCATCGGGAGGTTGCGTGTTGAGCTCAGGCATGAGATGCCTGTAAGCTGGAATTGGTATCGGCTCGCCATAGTTCACCATAGGGCGGTCAACTTCACCAGGCCGGGTTGGTGGTTTCGGTGCAGCCGGTTCAACCGGCATCTCGGACCACCACGAAGCGCACTCGGGCAGAGTTATGTGAACATCGATCGCGTTTGCAGGCGCACGGCCGTCATTTGAGACTTCAAAATCCAAGCGAACCATGTGCCCCACAAAGCTTCGCCACAATGCATGCTTGACGACATATTCCTCATATTCCCTTAGAAAGTTCTCACGCGCCTTCTCGTACCGCAAAATTGCCAGGTCGTTGGGCGCTGAGAAAACTTGAATTCCCTTTTCCCAGGGATCACGCCTCTGCGCTGAAGGATCAAATACATATGGCGGATGCTGACTGAGTACGGTCTCCACAGATGGCGGCGCTCGTTCTTCCCGAACCGGAATCATGAGGCTCTTCAATTCGCCATCATTGAGCAATGTCACGCTCAGTTCTGGTTGTCTCGATGACTGCTCATTTAGCTGCTGCCTGAGCTTATTGATCTCTTTATCACGGTCATCGGCCGCGGCTGGTAGCTCGAACTCTTCTGGCAAACGAAGGCAGTTCAATGGTCGTGATCGCAGCTTGACCACAATCCCACTGTCGTTGGAAACTACATGCACCGGGCGTCCCAGTTGCTCGGTAAGTTCGATCCCGGCGGCAATTAATTCGTCGTCCGCGATATCGCCGCGTAGCTTATGGGCGGCTAAATCAATTCCAGAGTCATTTTCGATGAAATCCAGACTCACGCCTCTGCGCAACTCGACCGAGCCACCTTGAATGGCCAAACTCGCGAGCCAAGAGCTAAGGTCACGTGCACGCTTGCGTAGCTTCTCATTCTTGTGCTGCACCTTGTGCCGATCGAGCTCCCGTAAGATGACAGGCGCAAGCCAGACGGTGCAGGATTTCGAGCCCGCAACAGAAAGCCAGTCGATTTGGTCCAATCGCTTGAAGTGCATCAATACGTTCGTATCAATCAGTAGGTCTGCGAAAGCTTCCTTGGGCATTCTTTCGCAAATACGCTGAGCGACCCAGATATCAAAGCACAAGGTGGTAGATATGCCCCCGCGCAGCGCGCGACACTGATCGCCGCGTTCGATGCGAATGCTTCCGGCATGCCTTCTAGCGAGTTTTTGGAGTTTAAGCCTGTCCGTTCGGACCTCATGGCGACTTTTCGTGACTTAAGCACAAGTTATTGCGACTTTTTGGGGTTTAAGGGGCGCGAAGGATTCGGTCATCGCCATATCGGTCACAATCATACTCCATGATGATCGATAGAAAGGCACTCTATCGATCACGCGCTGATCCTCCCCGGCAAGCGGCGCTAACACCATGCTAAGGTTTACGGTGATTTCGTGCTTGCTGAATCAAGGCCAAACGCGCGAGTAGTCAGAGCATGGATGCATTTTACTTCTTGAAAAGCAGGACTGAGTTCATTCGATTCTTCTATGCAGAGGGTTCGAAGGGGTTTGCGGACGTGAAATTTCAGATCGAGAACGGAATGCCGCCGTTCGACGATCCACCCTACCGTGAAGATGCTGAGCCTCCATATTTGTCAGAATGGATGGACGCAGAAACCGCTCGGGAAGTGCTGGGTATAGCGTGCATCTCGATGCTTTCTGACAGTCTCAAACTATACTTTAGTACACTTGAAGAACGGGTCATCCGATTTTCCTTCGAGAATCGGAAGGCGGCCTTTCGCAACGGCTTCGTCCCAGCCTATTTCGCGGCGCTGGGTGAGATTTTGGACACAGATTGGAGTGATTGCCCGGTTGACCGCGACTTGATCGAACAAGTCGTTCTAGCCCGCAACCGCGGTCAGCACGGCGAAGACATAACGTCCTTTGACGTTCGGTACGACGCGGCAATGATCGAGAAGCATCCCCGGCCATTTTTCATCGGCGATGACGAAATGTCCGTTTGCACCTCGGAGGAAGGTTCGCTGGCTTCGTTGCTCATGCCTACCCTCAAAGTGAGCGCAGACGGCCTGACCAAGGCTCTAAATGAGGTCGATGCGCTTGCTGAATGGATCGAAGCTCGCATGGAACGCGCCTGTGATTGGCACCAGAACCGCCGTCCAGCGCCTGCGGCATCTTCCCGGTCCGAAACACCCTGATTCGGTCGCATCCAATGGAATTCACTGCCCTACAGATTCTACCGCTCAAGGACTGGAGTCGTTTCGAAGACCTATGCCGCTGCCTGTTTGCCGCGATATGGGATGATCCCTACACGCAGAAAAACGGTCGAGCGGGGCAACCCCAGCATGGCGTCGACATCTGGGGACAGGCAAGCGGACGCCATACCGGCACGCACTGCGTCCAATGCAAAGGCAAGGATGCGACCTATGGCGGAAAGGTCACGATCGCCGAGTTCGATGTAGAGCTCGCTAAGGCCGAGCATTTCCAGCCCGAACCTGCCTATTGGATCCTCGCAACCACCGCGCCGAACGATGGGACACTACAGGAGCACGCCAGGGTTTGTTCGGCGGAACGTGAAGCGCGGGGTGCCTTTCCGGTCACTGTGCTCGGTTGGGAAACGTTGGTTGCATTGATGGGTGAGCACCCCGAGGTCATCGAGCAATTCTATCCTGAGCATGGCGGTCATATGCGAGAGCTGCTTGCCGCCGTGCACGCGCTGCCACGCCGTGAAGAGCTGCTCGCCATGTTCGAGCAAATTTCCGTTGCGTCCAACCTTGCTTCGGCGGGCGCAAACACCATCTGGCAACCGGTCCGCTTCGACCATGCTCGTGGTTTGGGTCCGGCGCTGCTCGGTCGCGCGCTCGGCGCGGCTGACGCCATGCAATGCCCACGATTACCAGAGGCCGCGGACCTCATTCGGGAGCTGACGGCAAGCTACTCGGCAAGGCTTGCGGGCGTCCCAGGTGCGGGAAAGTCGGTTTGCGCGCTCCAAGCAGCCGAGACTTTGGCGGGCAACGGCTATCGCGTTCTGCGGTTGTCCGATCCTGGAGTCGCGCGGATCCAGCTGACCGATGACGAAGTGCCGACCGTCCACCTCATCGATGACGCCCATCTTGCTTCAGCTCCCGAGCTTGTGCTTGCCGAACAATGCGCGAGCGCCACCAAGCTGCTCTTGTCGACGTTCACCAGCGTTGACGGCGCTGGCACTCGGCCTGGCACGATACACCTCGACGCCAAGCGCGCGGTTCGGGTGATCGCTGACGAGTTGCGCGCCCGGCGCGACGAGACCTTGACGGCGGTTCGCACGGTTGATGATCGGATCGGCGATGGGCTTGGCGAAGAGAGCATTGACTCGCGGCTCGATGCCGCAGCCGCCTGCGAATTCCCTTGGCAGTTCTGTTTCGTGCTCAGTGGAGGGTGGCGCCGCGTAAGATCCATCGTCGCGTCCGCCCGCGCGGCCGACGCTGACATCGTGCTTGGGGCCGTCGCAATCCGCCAACTCGCGTCGCGCGATGCGCGAGCCGACGCCAGCGATCTCGCGCCGCTGCTTGAAGCTGCGCAAGTTTCGCCGGACGCGGCAAAGCGCGCCATCGCCTGGCTCGTTGCGCAGCGCCTGGTTCTCGCCGCCAACGACCTGCGCTGCCCGCACCAACGCTTCTCTGCCGAAGTGTTCGACCCGATCCTGACGGATCAGGACAAAGCCGGGCGCCAACAGATAGCCGCCATGGTGGGGCACGCCCTCGCTGATCCGACAATGTCCCTTGCGGGCCTCCATAGCCTTCTTACACAGTTCCGGATGCGCCGACGCAACATAGTTTGGACGCCGCTCATCGGACGAGAATTGCTCGATCCTTTCCTTGACCGGTGCTGGCACGCGCAGTCTCCTGCCGACATCGCTGCGGCGGCATCCGCGCTGCGGGAGATCGACAGCTACATCGATGACTATCTCAAGCGCCCAACAAAAACGCAGATTGAGACGATCGCCCACTGGTTCAGCACGCCGATGCCCGAGGCAGCATATCGGGTTGGGGCTTTCATCAACAGCACCTACCGCAATCGGCGCTTCGGTCGCGCGATCATCCGCGCCTCAAATCCTGAAGCAATCGCCGAGGCTTTGAACCAGGCTATGGAACCAGCGTCGGCGGACTTCGCATCTGAGATCGCGAAAATGGTGTCGCAGTTCTTAGGTGCACTGACGCCAGAATGGATCGCCCGCTACCTCGCCCGCGTCGATCATGCGAAGGCCTTGAAGTTCATAGCCAATTGGCCGGCTTCAAGCCCGATTTATCACGCGGCGTGGTTCTGTGAGCAATTCACTTACCTGGAGCAGGAGTTCGGATACGATTGCGTTGAAGCCTTGGCACCAGCGATTGCCGGGCGGATGCGTGCCGACCCCATTGACGCCATTGAGCAGTTGGACGACATCTTCGGAAGTGCTCTCCGCGTATTCGATCCCTTGGGAGTCTACAGGGGCAAGTGGGCACCGACCGCGCGGTCGCGGGCAATCGCCACCCAGCTTTGCTCGGTATGGGATCCGAAGGCTCTCGCTGCCAAGCTTTCGCAACTGACTGCGCGCGAATTCCAAGGCGCGGCAAAACTTCTCAATATCGTGCACGCATCTCGACGGGATATCTATGACGAGGCGGTCGCGGCACTTGACTGGAAAGCAATCGAGGCAGCAATTGGCGACAATTGGTCCAAGCTACCGCACAATGCGGACATATTTATTGCCCAATGCCATGCGAACAAAGTCGGAAGAAAGGAAGTCGCCCGCTTGATAGAAGCGCATATCGAGGAAATCGACAAGCTCGATGCGCGGTTCGCCTTTATGGCGCCGAAAGCGGCGTTTCGGCAGATTGAACGGGGTGCTCCAGTCAATCTGGCTGTACGCTGGCAGTTGGGCGCGGTCGTCTTGGCTCAATTTCACAGGCGCCGGCCTGAGCTGGTCCAAGCGCTGCTTGGCGATCATCCTGCCTCGATGGCGAAGGCTCTCTCGAAGGAAAGCCCGAGCTTCTTCGACAACGCATTGTTGTTCCTGCGGGTGTGTCGACAGGTCGCACCGGAAGCCTTCGAGAGCATTCTCAGTCAAATCGAACTGAGTGTGGCCGAAAAAGGGTGGCGAACCGCGCTGACCGACCGAAAAGGCAACCGCAAGATGCGCAGCGGGTCCGCCCGCATAGCAATTGCATGGCTGGTCAATGTCAGCCGTGACCGGATCGATCCTCTTGGCGATCTCGCGCGTCGCTTGCTTGCCGAATTGCCGAGGGAGACAACAATCAGTCCGAAGAAGCTGGAATCGTTTTCTGATCTATAGGTAGGCGATGATCCAGGTGTTACGCAGATTAGCCTTCGTCAATCATCTCGCTAAGACGCTATCCGCCATTCCACTGCACATTGGCTAGATCGTCCTTTCGGATTGTGACTGCATCTTTCCCACCCGGAATTGCGATCGTCTCCATTGGTTGGGGCGATCCAACTACGACCATACCGGCCACGGAAGGTATTTTCGCAAGGCCGAAACGCTTTTGGAGATCGACGGCATGCTTTCTGACGTAAGCAACACGGGTCAGATGTTTCATCAAATTGTCCGGCTTGCCGTTTGATTTCGGTTTCCCCTGATATTCCGACAGGCGGCGGGCGGTCTCGCCG
>Ga0209894_1000175_pt1 | contig 11900 bp, 14 predicted proteins | sample GWRWT4_2Sept14_2_FD_187191 | JGI IMG/M metagenome (GOLD analysis project Ga0209894, IMG submission 187191) | Sand microcosm microbial communities from a hyporheic zone in Columbia River, Washington, USA - GW-RW T4_23-Sept-14 (SPAdes) (version 2) ... | reverse complement strand
GGAAGCCGATGCGATCCTGCTGATTGTCGATGGCCGCAAGAAGAAGCTCGATTACCTGGAGCCGATCCTCACCAGCCTGGCCGGGCGCCCGGAACGCAAAATCCTGGTGCTCAACAAGGTCGATGAAGTGGCCAAGGAGCCGCTGCTGGTCACCGCCCAGGCGCTGGCCGGGGAAGAGCAGTTTTCCGAAGTGTTCTTCATCTCCGCCCTGACCGGCGACGGCGTGCCCGAACTCAAGGCGCGACTGGCCGAGCTGATGCCCGAAGGCCCCTGGCACTATCCCGAAGATCAGGTCTCCGACGCCAGCGAACGCCTGCTGGCCTGCGAAATCACCCGCGAACAGCTCTACCGCCAGCTCCACGACGAGCTGCCCTATGACAGCACCGTGCGCCCCGAAAGCTACACGCCGCGCAAGGACGGCTCGGTCGAGATCCACCAGCAGATCGTCATCGCCCGCGACAGCCAGAAGGGCATCGTGCTGGGCAAGGGCGGCGCGCGGCTGAAATCGATCGGCGAGGCAGCGCGCAAGGAGCTGAGCGAACTGCTCGGCACCAGGGTCCACCTCTTCCTCCACGTCAAGGTCGACGAGAAGTGGGGCGAGGACAAGGAAATCTACGAAGAGCTGGGGCTGGAATGGGTCAAGTAGCCGCCGGATTTGCCGGATCGCCAAAGCTGGGATAGCATCGCCAGATCGGGGTCGCGGTTCTCTTGGGGGAGACTGCCGATGAACACCTATCACTACATTGCGCTGAGCATGTTCGTGCTGCTGGCGCTGCTCGATTTCGTGGGGCGCGGGCACCAGCTGGCCAAGGTGCCGGGCTGGCACCTGCTCGGCACCCTTGCGGCGCTCAGCTACTTCGCGATTATCACTTATGCACCGCTGCTATGGGACGCAGTGCTGGGGCAATACCGGCTGATCCCGGCTGACACCTATCCGCTCTGGGCGCAGGTCATCGGCGGCCTGTTTGTCTATGAGCTGGGGGTCTATTGGTGGCACCGGACCATGCACAGCTTCGACTGGCTGTGGCGCCACACCCACCAGATGCACCACAGTGCCGAGCGCGTCGACATCTGGGGCGCCTTCTGGTTCCACCCGCTGGATTCGCTAGGCTGGGCCCTGCTGGGTTCGCTTTCGCTGGTCTGGATCGTCGGCGTTTCAGCCGAGGCGGCGCTGATCATCAGCGCCATCGGGACCTTCCCGGCCATGTTCCAGCATGTGAACATCAAGACGCCGCAATGGCTGGGCTACATTGTCCAGCGGCCGGAGAGCCACTCGATCCATCATCAGCGCGGGCTGCATGCCTACAACTACGGCGACCTGCCGATTTTCGACATTATCTTCGGCACCTTCCGCAACCCGAAGGACTGGCAGGAAGAGGCCGGTTTCCATCCCGGCTCGACCCGTCAGATCGGCGAAATGCTGGCCTTCAGGAAGATCAGCTAGCGGTGAAGCCGACCCGCACCGTCGTGACATAGGCCACTGGAGCGCCCCCGGGATCGAGCTGCCGCTTCAGCTTGCGCCCCGGCAAGGCAGCGCAGGCGGCCTCGCGCAGCTTGCGGGCGCCGGTGCCACTGGCAGCGTCGCAGGCCGCGATCACTCCTGACTCGTTCACCACCACGGTCGTGGCGGCCTCTCGCTCGCTTGTCTTGCCAGGAAGCGGCCCGGCCATGGCCAGCGTGAAATCGGCCATCTGATAGGCCAGCCGGACTTGCTCGACCGAACGGCTCGGGACGGTATCGGGGCCGCCCGCTTCGCCGCGACGGTATTTCGCAACATCACGATAGACCGCATAGGCCGGCTGCCCGTCAGCCAGATTGGCTGGCCGCCAGCGCCGCGCCTGCAGCAGCGGGCAGATGCGCGCGACCGTGGCCGCATCGCCGACAGTCGCCGCTGTATCGCAGCGCAGGGCCTTGCCCGCAGGATCGATCAGCACTTCAACCGCCGCCGCACCGGCCTGCTGACCGCTGTCCTGTGGCCAGTTCAGCGGGGCCGTGCTGGCCATGGTCAGAGCCTGGGCCGCGAAAGCGAGGAGCTCAATCATGTCACCTCCCGACATCCGGTAGAGCCACGGATGATGCCGCAGGGGCGTTGAAGACGCCAGAACTTTCGCGTTGGATTACCGCAGCTTGGCGATCCCGATCCCGTCGATCTTTGCAGAAAAACGGGTTTGAGGAATCAGTTACAGTTAGCAAACTTTTTGCGCATCGAGGTCCGCTATCTGACCGGCAAGGTGTGCGCGCATCAGGCGCACAGCTCGCAGCTTGTTCCCGGACCGAAACTCGTCCTGAAACATCCCAAGAAAGAAGTAGCCGTGCTCATAGATCACTAGCCCGCACTGGTCAGCCTTCTTCCTTTCTGCTTGTGAAACCGACTTGCTGGTCGCGTCGATGAGACGGTTGGCATCTTCTAGTCGGCCTTGCGCGATCAACTGGTCGGCGGCCTTGAGTGCTGACTGAAACTGCGTCGTAGTCGCCGAAGCTATTTGGGGCGGGTGAACGTTAGTTGCGGCAACCACAACAACGAGCAATGCGACCAGCAAGCTAGTAACGACAGGAAGAATGACCTTTTCAAAGTTCATCGCAGCTTGGCGATCCCGATTCCGTCGATCTTGGCGCGCTCCTTGGTCGATTCTTCGCTGCGGTTAAGCGCCTTCGCAATTTCCTTCAGGCCTTTGCCCTTGGCGGCAAGGGTGCGCAGCTTGGCGACTTCGTCGCTCTTCCAAGGCTGGCGATGTTTGGTGAACTGTTCGGCCATAGCGGGGGCTTAGCACTCCGTAAGCCGAATGCCACCCGTTCAGATGGCGCCAATCGCCTGCAACTTGGCGCGCAGGGTCGCCTCGTCGAACGGTTTGGTGACATATTCGTCGGCCCCGGCGGCGATGCCGCGGTGGATGTCGTGCGCGCCGGACTTGCTGGTGCAGAACACCGCCTTGGCCTTTTCATTGCCGCGGATCGCGCGGAACGAGGCGATGAACTCGATCCCGGTCATCACCGGCATGTCCCAATCGAGCAGGACCAGATCGGGCATCGATAGCTGGCAGCGGCCAAGCGCCTCCTGCCCGTTCTCGGCCTCGGTCACGACATAGCCGAGGCCCTCGACGATCCGGCGCGAGACTTTCCGGACCACGCGCGAATCGTCGACGATCAGGCAGTGGCGCTGGCGCGGCGCTTCGGGCTGCGGCTGCGGCACGGCCACCGGCGCGGAGGGCAACTGGACCGGCGGGATCGCCGCACGGCCCATCGCCCTTGGCTCAACCGGCTGGTGCGAGCGTTTGATCAGGTCGCGAATGGCACGACCTCCCCGCCTGCTACGCCGGGCAGTACCCCGCCTGCCTCGCCGGCCGTGCGGCGGACGTGGAGATAGGGCATCCAGACATCGCCGAAATCGGCCTTCTGGTACCACACGTCGAGGACGTCATAAGAGGCCCAGAAGCCGTTGGGTTCCTGCAAGCGGATCCCTTCCCCGATCCGGGGGACCGAGGCGAAGCGTAGCCGCTCCTGGCTCTGGTAGGATTCGTTCTGGATTTCGATCTCGATCAAGGTCGCCCTCCCGAAGGCCGTCCCTGTCGAGGTAAGCAATATTCCTTACCGATTTCCCAATGTCGCGACGGGCCGTGTCAGGCCTTCTTGACGGCCTTCTTGGCGGGTGCCTTCTTCTTCGCCGGGGCCTTCTTGCGGGCGCCCTTCTTGGCCGGTCCTTTGGCGGCCTTTTCGGTGATCAGCACGGCGGCTTCCTCGGCCGTCAGCACCTCAGGCTGCTTGTCGCGCGGAAGGGTGGCATTGGTCGTCCCGTCAGTGACATAGGGGCCATAGCGCCCAGCCATCAGCTTCATTTCGCCGCCGCTTTCGGGGTGCGGACCGAAGGTCTTGAGCGGCTCGGCCGCAGCGCGCGCACCGCGCCCGCCGCCGTTCGCCGCCTCGGCCAGCTTGGCCACGGCGCTGTTCATGCCGGTCTCGAAAATCTCGGCGGTCGAGCGCAGTTTGGCGTACTTGCCCTGGTGCGCCAGGTAGGGACCATAGCGCCCCAGGCTGGCGGTGATCGGCTCACCCGATTCGGGGTGATTGCCGATCGTGCGCGGCAGGCTCAACAGCTTGACCGCCCAGTCGAGATCAAGCTCGCCGATGTCCTTGGGGATCGAGCTGCGCTTGGCTTCCTTGCCGCTGCCCATCTCGATGTAGGGACCGAACCGGCCGACCTTGCGGCTGATCGGTTCTCCGGTTTCTGGATGCTGGCCAATCTCGCCATCAGCCTCGGCGCCCGCCCCGCCCGGCTGGGCGAATTTGCGGGTGAACTTGCACTCGGGATAATTCGAGCAGGCCACGAATGCCCCGAACCGGCCACCGCGCAGCGCTAGCCGCCCAGTGCCGCAGTTCGGGCACTTGCGCGGATCGCCGCCGTCTTCCTGCGCCGGGAAGAGGTAGTCGGAGAGGTATTCGTCGAGCGCCTCGGTCACTTCGGATGGCTTCTGGCCCATCACCTCGTCGGACTTGGGCTTGAAGTCCTTCCAGAACGCGGCAAGCACGGCCTTCCATTCGGCCCGACCGCCGGAGACATCGTCGAGCTCCTCTTCCATCCCGGCGGTGAAGTCATAGGCGACATAGCGCGGGAAGAAGCGTTCAAGGAATGCGGTGAGAAGTCGGCCCGATTCCTCTGCAAAGAAACGGTTTTTCTCGGTGCGGACGTAGTTGCGATCCTTGATCACCTGGATCGTCGCGGCATAGGTCGAAGGGCGGCCGATGCCGAGTTCTTCCAGCCGCTTGACCAGCGTCGCTTCGGAATAGCGCGGCGGCGGCTGGGTGAAGTGCTGGCTGGCATCGACGGCCCGCTTGGCAGGACTGTCGCCCTTGACCATCACCGGTAGCAGGCCGCTGTCGTCCTCGTCATCGCCCGGCTTCTGGTCCAGGCTTTCGTCATAGACGGCCAGGAAGCCGGGAAACTTAATGACTTGGCCGGTCGCGCGCAACTCGTGTCGCCCGGTCGCTTCGCGCAGGGTTACCGTGGTACGCTCGATGTTGGCGCTGGCCATCTGGCTGGCGATCGCGCGCTTCCAGATCAGTTCGTACAGCCGGGCCTCGTCCCCGCTGCCGAAGTGATCCCGGCCGAAATCGGTCGGGCGGATCGCCTCGTGGGCTTCCTGCGCATTCTTGGCCTTGGTTTCATAATGACGCGGCTTTTCAGGCAGGTAGTGGCCATTATTATATCGATCACTGATTGCCTTGCGGGCTGCGGAAATCGCGCTGGGGTCCATCTGCACCCCGTCGGTCCGCATGTAGGTGATCGCGCCGGCCTCATAGAGGTTCTGCGCAACCCGCATGGTGTGCGCAGCAGCAAAGCCCAGCTTGCGCGCGGCCTCCATTTGCAGGGTGGAGGTGGTGAACGGCGGCCAGGGGTTGCGGCGGGTTGGCCGGGTCTCGACCTCCTCGACGCGGAAAGCCCCGCCCTCAACTGCCGCCTTGGCGCGGTCGGCGCTGCCCTGGTCACCCAGGCTGAGCTTCTCCAGCTTCTCGCCATCGAACTTGACCAGCCGGGCGGAGAAGGCTGTGCCGTCATGCTCCAGCTGCGCGGCGACTGACCAGTATTCCTGCGGGCGGAACAGCTCGATCTCATGCTCGCGCTGGCAGATCAGTCGCAGCGCGACCGACTGGACACGGCCCGCGCTCTTCGCGCCCGGCAGCTTGCGCCACAGCACGGGCGAGAGCGTGAAGCCGAACAGGTAATCAAGGGCGCGGCGGGCCATGTAGGCATCGATCAGGTCCTGATCGAGCTCGCGCGGGCGGCCCATCGCCGTGGTCACCGCATCCTTGGTGATCGCGTTGAAGGTGACGCGCTGGACGTCTTTGGGCAGCGCCTTGCGCTTGGCCAGCAGTTCGCGGACGTGCCATGAGATCGCCTCACCCTCGCGGTCAGGGTCGGTCGCGAGGATCAGGCGGTCAGCGGTCTTGGCCGCATCGGTGATTGCCTTCACCCGGCTGGCCTTGTCGCCATAAAGCTCCCAGTCCATCGCGAAGTCTTCATCGGGACGAACCGAGCCGTCCTTGGGCGGCAGATCGCGGATGTGACCATAGGAGGCGAGGACGGTGAAGTCCTTGCCCAGATACTTCTCGATGGTCTTGGCCTTGGCCGGGGATTCTACGATGACAAGTTGCATGACGGGTGATTGCAATCCTTACGCGTACACGTACACGCGAGGGTGGCGGCGCGGTTGGCCCGACGTCAAGGGGGATGAATGGTGCGGTTTTGGGGCAAGCTGGGACTGGCGCTGGCGCTGGCATCGTCCAGTCTGTCAGCACAGGGCCCAACGGTAGAGCGGCTGGAGGGCGCGCTGCTGCCCGGATATGTCGTGGGCTACAAGGCCGGTGACCAGCAGCGCTCGATCCGCGAGGAAGTGCCGCAGGGCGAAAACGTGCAGCGCTGGTCGCGGATGATCACGACCCAGCGCTTCGCTGGCATTGCCGCGCGGATCGCCCCGGCCGACTTTGCCCGGCTGATGATCCGCGGCGTGATGGGTTCGTGCCCCGGCTCGACCAGCGGCACCCCGATAGAGCTCACGGTATCCGGCCGGCCCGCCGCGCAGTTGCGGGTCGACTGTCCGCAGGTTCCGGCCACTGGCAAGCCTGAGACCTTCGTCCTGCTGGTGGTGGCTGGAGAGCAGGATCTGCTGGCCCGGCAGGTGGCATTCCGCAGCGTGCCGACAGAGGATGACCTCCAATGGGCCGATGCGGTGCTGAGCGGCTCGGTGGTGTGCAAGAGCGGGGACATGGACCCGCCCTGCGATCGCAACGACTAGCGGGTCTGGCGCCAGGCCAGCCAGAAGCCTAGCCCCAGAGCGACGTCGATCGCCGCGAACCCCGCGACCGGAGGCGGCACCGGATAGCCCTGCGCAAACAGCGCGAGAGCCGGCAAGCCGAATACCAGTTTTTCCGCCACGGCCGGAAGCATCAGCGCCCGGTACTTCACCGGATCGCTGCCAATGATCCAGAACACCGTCTGGAACACCAGCGCGAGGCCGACAAAGCCGAGGAACACCTCCGCCCCGACCAGCGGAAGCGGCGTAAGGTAAAGTGGGGCCAGCACGATCACGCCATAGATCGCTGCCCAGCGGAACATCCGGCGGGGAAACTTGAGGTCGGTCACACTTGCATCCTTCACGATCGGCTGACTCGCCCGCCGGCGTGGCGGACCAGGCTGCCAGCCAGTTCAAGCTCAAGCAGGGCGAGTTGCACGGCCCCGGCGCTGGCCCCGCTTTGCCGCACCAGCTCGTCCACCGCGACCGGAGCCGTGGTCAGCAGGCTGGCAATGTCAGCTGGGTCGCTGTCCGCTTCGGCCAGTTCCCAATCGACCGCCGCTTCGCGCAGGACCGAGCGGGGCTGGCCCTGGAAGCTGGTCAGCAGCTCGATCACATCCTCGGTCCGCTGCACCAGCGTTCCCCCGTCGCGGATCAGCTGGTTGCAGCCCTGCGAGCGGCTGTCGAGCGGAGAGCCAGGCACGGCCATCACCTCACGCCCGGCCTCGCCCGCCAGGCGCGCCGTGATTAGCGAGCCAGACTTGGGCGCGGCTTCGACCACCAGAGTGCCCGCAGCGATCCCGGCGATGATCCGGTTGCGCGAGGGGAAATGGCGGGCCAGCGGCTCGGTCCCCGGCGGCTGCTCGGCCAGCAGCAGGCCCTGCGTCGCGACAGCATCCTGCAAGTCTGCATGTTCGGGCGGGTAGGCGATCTCGATCCCGCTGGCGATCACGCCGATGGTGCCGCCCGTCAGGCTGGCCTGATGCGCCGTGCCATCAATTCCCCGCGCCAGGCCAGAGACCACCACGAAGCCCGCTTCGGCCAGTTCCCCGGCGAACATCCGCGCCAGCTTGATTGCCGCGGCCGAGGCATTGCGCGCGCCCACAATCGCCACGCAGGGCCGCTGCGCCAAGGCCAGATCGCCGCGGCAGGTCAGGATCGGCGGCGCGCCCTCAAGCTCGGCCAGCAGCGGCGGATAGTCCGGCGAGTCGTGAAACAGGTAGCGCGCACCGGCTGAGCGAACCGCCTGAATCTCGGCCGCGACGCGATCCTCAGCGGCGACCCGGTAACCCGCCCCGCCTTGCCGGACGAGATCGGGCAGAGCCGCCACCGCCGCCTCCGCCGTGCCGAACCGGCGCAGCAACTGGCGATAGGAGACCGGGCCGACGTTTGGTGAGCGCAGCAGGCGGATGCGCGCAAAGGCTTCCGTCTGGCTGAGCGGCTCCATCAGCCCTTGCTGCCCACGCGCGGTTCGGTCCCGGCCAACAAGCGCTGGATATTGCCGCGGTGCAGGATGAGCACGAGCACGGCGATGGCCGCGAGGACCAGGGCGTAGTCGGTCCGGCCCAGCCACCAGGCTGCAATCGGCGCAACAATCGCGGCTGTCATCCCCGCCAGCGAGGAAATCCGGGTGATCGCCAGCAGTCCCAGCCAGGTGACGGCATAGGCCAGCCCGATCGGCCAGGCGAGCGCGAGTGACGCGCCCATCATCGTGGCGACGCCTTTGCCGCCCTTGAACCGCAGCCAGACCGGGAAGCAGTGGCCCAGGATCGCGCCGAGCGCGGCCAGTGCCTCATGCCCCGGCCAAACGGCCCGCGCGATCAGGACCGCTGCCAGCGCCTTGAGCAGGTCAAGCAGCAGGGTCGCCGCGGCGATCCCCTTGCGCCCGGTACGCAGCACATTGGTGGCGCCGATATTGCCCGAGCCGATGCTACGCAGGTCTCCCGCGCCGGACAGGCTGGTCAGGATCAGGCCAAACGGGATCGAGCCCAGCGCGTAACCCAGCGCGAGTGCCAGCAGGTTTTCCATGCAATCGATCCCTTCCCTTTGCCGCCGCAACCTAGCTACAAGGGAGGCACACCGGCAAGACCGGCCCGGGGGGATATGTCCGAAATCGATCCTGCTGCACCGCTGCTTTTGTTCGATTCCGGGGTCGGCGGGCTGTCGGTCCTGGCCGAAGTGCGCCGCCTGCTACCCACCGCGCCGGTGATTTACGCGGCGGACAACGGCGGCCTGCCTTATGGCCCCAAGACCGAGGCGGAAGTCGCCGCGCGGGTCTGCGGGCTGCTGGGGCGGATGGCGGAACGCTATCGCCCGCGGCTGATCTGCATTGCCTGCAACACCGCCTCGACCATCGCGCTGGGCATGGTCCGCGACGTGCTTGAAATCCCGATTGTCGGCACTGTTCCTGCGATCAAGCCGGCGGCCGAACAGACCCGCAGCGGGACCATCGGCCTGCTCGGCACGGCCGCGACGATCCGCCAGCCTTACGTGGACCGGCTGGAGGCCGAGTTCGCGCAAGGCAAGCTGCTGCTCCGCGCCGCCGCGCCCGAGCTGGTGGCGGCGGCAGAGGCCAAGCTCCGCGGCGAACCGGTCGACCCGGCGGTCTACCAGCGCGCTGCAGCGACCCTGCGCGACCAGCCCGGCGGCGATGCGATCGACACGGTTGTCCTGGCCTGCACCCATTTCCCGCTGGTCGAGGCCGAACTGGCCGAAGCGTTCGGTGCTGGCGTCGGCTTCGTCCACGGCGCCGCCGGGATCGCTCGCCGCATTGCGCGATTGTGCGAAGGCCAGCCGATGGATCGGGCCCGGCCCGACTTCGCCCTGTTCACCCGCGACGAGCCCGGCCTGACCGCGCTCACCCCCGCGTTGGCCAGTTATGGCCTGTCCCGCGTGGAGCTTTTGTGATGCGCCGCAAGATCAACATCGCGCTGCTGGTCCTGATCCTGCTGATCGGCCTGCCCTATTACTGGCTGCTGCTCGACAACCGCCCTGGCAAGGCCGCACCCAAGCCGGTGGGGATCGGGCAATTGCGTGAGCTCGCCGGTTCGGTCCCGGGCCAGGCGCCCGATGCGCTCGAAGTGGAACTGGTCGCCCAGCGCCTCGTGCCCCGCACGTTGTTCGCGGCTGGCAATGGCATGAAGCGGGCGGTTATCGGCGTCATGGCCTGGCGCTTGCCGGTCCCTGGCGGCAAGCCGGTGCTGATCGACACGGGCCTCAACGCGATCGACTCCAAGGCCATGGCGATGGGCGAGTTCTGGCCGACCCGCCAGGCCAAGGTCGAACGCGCGATGGACGAGGCCGGGTTGATCCTGGCGACGCATGAGCACCCCGATCACCTCGGCGCGCTGGCGCGCAAGGGCGGCGCGGCGCTGGCTCAGACGGCGCGACTCAACGCCGGGCAACTGCCGCCCTCGCCCTTCGCCGCCAGCCTCGCCTGGGCTGGCACGCCGCCCCAGCCCCGGATCGCAGCGGAGGAGCCGCAGGCCGTCGCGCCTGGGGTGGTCGTGATTCCGGCGCCGAGCCACACGCCCGGATCACAGATGATCTACGTCCGCCTGGCTGACGGGCGCGAAGTACTGTTTGCCGGTGACATCGCGACCATGGCGGCCAGCTGGCAGGAACTGCGCGCCCGCTCGCGCCTGATCGGCGACTATCTGGCGCCCGAGGACCGGCGTGAAGTCTATGCCTGGCTGCGCACGATCCGCGCACTTAAGGCCGAGGCACCTGGCCTGCTGATCGTGCCGGGACACGACTTCGAATGGTTGATCCATGACAAAGCCGCGAAGGCAATTGTTAGGGTAGGCTTCCAGCAATAAGTCGCTGGCGTGCGGACCCCGCATAAGCTAGAGGCGCCGGAAAGCAGCAAGCGGAACCCGCTAGTGAACTACGACCAGATTTTCGACCAGGCGATTGACCGGCTGCATTCGGAAGGCCGCTATCGGGTGTTCATCGACATCCTGCGCAACAAGGGTGCTTACCCCAACGCCCGCTGCTTTGCCGGTCACAATGGGCCCAAGCCGATCACCGTCTGGTGCTCCAACGATTACCTGGCGATGGGCCAGCACCCTACGGTTATCGCCGCGATGGAAGAGGCGCTGCACGATGTTGGTGCCGGTTCGGGCGGCACCCGCAACATCGGCGGCAACACCCATTATCACGTCGATCTTGAGCGCGAGCTGGCCGACCTGCACGGCAAGGACGGCGCGCTGCTGTTCACCTCAGGCTATGTCTCGAACGATGCGACGCTTTCGACGCTCGCCAAGATCCTGCCCGGCTGCGTGATCTTCTCGGACGAACTCAACCACGCCAGCATGATCGCCGGGATCCGCAATTCCGGCGCTGAGAAGAAGGTGTTCCGGCACAACGATGTTGCGCACCTGGAAGAGCTGCTCGCTGAAACCGATCCCAACCTGCCCAAGTTGATTGCTTTCGAAAGCGTCTATTCGATGGACGGCGATGTCGCCCCGATCCACACGATCTGCGATCTGGCGGACAAGTACAATGCGCTGACCTACATCGACGAGGTCCATGCCGTCGGCATGTACGGCGCACGCGGCGGCGGCATTTCCGAACGCGATGAGGCAGCCGACCGCATCACCATCATCGAAGGCACGCTGGGCAAGGCCTTTGGCGTCATGGGCGGCTATGTCGCGGCGGATTCGAAGATCATCGACGTGATTCGCTCCTATGCTCCGGGCTTCATCTTCACCACCTCGCTCTCGCCGGTGCTGGTCGCCGGCGTGCTGGCTTCGGTCCGCCACCTCAAGCAGTCGAGCATCGAACGCGAAGGCCAGCAGGCCGCCGCCGCCTTCCTCAAGCAGGCCTTTGCCGAGGCCGGCCTGCCGGTGATGCCCAGCACCACCCATATCGTCCCGCTGATGGTCGGCGATCCGGTACGGGCGAAGAAGATCAGCGATATCCTGCTCGCCGAGTACGGGGTCTACGTCCAGCCGATCAACTATCCGACCGTGCCGCGCGGGACCGAGCGGCTGCGCTTCACCCCCGGCCCGGCACATACCGAGGCAATGATGCGCGATCTCACCCAGGCGCTGGTCGAGATCTGGCAGCGGCTGGAGCTGCGGCTAGCGGCCTAGGCCCGCCAACCGTTACCAG
>Ga0209894_1000173_pt1 | contig 11959 bp, 15 predicted proteins | sample GWRWT4_2Sept14_2_FD_187191 | JGI IMG/M metagenome (GOLD analysis project Ga0209894, IMG submission 187191) | Sand microcosm microbial communities from a hyporheic zone in Columbia River, Washington, USA - GW-RW T4_23-Sept-14 (SPAdes) (version 2) ... | reverse complement strand
CCTCCAACTGGAAGGTGCGCGCCGCCTGTGCATTCACCGCCTGCATGGTAACGGTATCAAGCGGCTTGCTGTAACTCTCGGTCAGCATCGCCACCTCGCCCGCAACAGCGCGTGACAGACGGCGCGTTACCGTGTCCCAATGCCGTTCAAAGAAAATATAGGTAACAATGGCCTGCAACAGAACCACAGGCGCCACCACGATCAGCAGGGACCGGCCAAACAGCCCCTTGGGCAGCAGGTTTTTTAAGGGCCAGCCTTCGGTTAATCCGGCCAAAGTACATATCCTTGCCCGCGCACGGTTTGCAGATGACGGGGTGCGCGCGGGTCCGGTTCAAATTTGCGCCGCAGGCGCGTGATCTGCACATCCACCGTGCGCTCCTGGGCTGCGCCGGTTTGCTCGGAAAGTTCGGTGCGGCTGACCGGCACACCAGGATTGGCGGCAAGCAGGCGCAGGAGGTTGAGCTCGCCCGGCGCAAGGCGGATCAGCATATCGCCATTGCGCAGATCGCCGCGTTCCAGATCGGCTTCCCAGTCACCCAGCCGGATCGTACGCAGTGGCGGCTCCGCTGCTGCCGCCGTGCGGCGCAATAAAGCCTGGACACGCAGCAGCAGCTCTTTCGGCTCGAACGGCTTGCCCAGATAATCGTCCGCACCTGCCTCCAGTCCGGCAATGCGCGCAGTGGTTTCTGATCGTGCAGACAGCAGCAACACCGGCATTTCTGTGCGTCCCCGCAAAAATTGCGTCAGGTCAAGTCCACTTTCACCTGGCATCATGACATCAAGCACAGTCAGGTCAAACGCCAGCCCATCCATGCGCGCGCGCGCCTCGCTTGCGCTGGCGGCGAGCGTGACCCGGTAGCCATGCTCTATCAGATATTTTTGCAGCAGTTTTCGCAGCCTTGTATCGTCATCCACGACAAGAATATGCGGGGTGTCTGCAGCGCTTTCAAAATCGGCTTCCGTCATGACGCTAGCTGCGCTTGATGGTATCAAGAATGAGGCTGCGATGCTCGGCGTCGATCAGATTTTCCAGCACCTGCAAATAGCCCCTGACTGCATCCGCGCCTGCGGCGTCAAAGGCCTTGCGCACACGCTCTTCCTGTTGAACCGACAGATTCGCGCTGAAGGTCCTGCCTTTGGCAGTGAGATATAGCAAGCGCTGGCGTTTATCGTGCTGGCCGGGGCGCTGTTCCACATAACCCTGTTTGAGCAATTGGCTGAGTACCCGTCCCAGACTCTGTTTCGTGATGCGCAGAATGCCAAGCAGCTGCGCAACATTTATGCCTGGATAGGCGCCGACAAAATGAATGATGCGGTGATGGGCGCGCCCAAAGCCGGATCGGGCCAGAATCACATCCGGATCACTTGTAAAATCGCGATAGGCAAAAAACAGCAGTTCAATGGCCTGCCGGATTTTGGCCGATTCTTCCGCCAAATTCTCAACAGACGGGGGATGCAAAATATTTATGTCAGCCATATTGACATATTTCGCTTGGTTTGTTACAAATAAACCAGATTTTACGACATAATCGTTCGCGATGTCCGAAAATCACCAGTTGCGGCCCTGTTTTGGGGTGTAGCTGCGTCAAGCTAGGTTAGACTGGGCGGTAACTTACACTAATTCTCTAATTTGCGGAAATATGACTATGACGACGGCCTCTTTTGATGATCGCGATGGGGTGATCTGGTTTAACGGCAGAATGGTGCCCTGGCGCGATGCCAAAATCCATGTGTTGACCCATGCCCTGCATTATGCGGACAGCGTGTTCGAGGGCGAGCGTGTCTATAGCGGCACGATTTTCAAGCTGAAGGAACATACTGAGCGGCTGTTCAAATCGGCGGAATATCTCGGCTTTGAAATTCCCTATACGCCGGAGCAGATAAATGCGGCCTGCATTGAAACCGTGAAGGCGCAGGGTTTTACGGATGCCTATGTGCGCCCGATTGCCTGGCGCGGCAGCGAAATGATGGGCGTTTCCGCACAGGCGGGCCGCATCAATGTGGCCATTGCGGTGTGGGAATGGCCGTCCTATTTCGATCCGGCAGAGCGCGCGCGCGGCATTCGCATGGATATTTCACGCTGGCGGCGGCCATCGCCGGAAACCATTCCCTGTTTTGCCAAGGCGGCGGGCCTGTACATGATCTGCACCCTGTCCAAGCATGAGGCCGAGGCCAAGGGCTATGCCGATGCGCTGATGTATGATTATCGCGGCCTGGTGGCCGAGGCGACCGGGGCCAATATCTTCTTCGTCAAGGACGGAAAAATTCACACGCCGAAACCGGACTGTTTTCTCGACGGCATCACGCGCCAGAGCGTGATCGGCCTCGCCAAAACCCGCCAGATCGACGTGATCGAGCGCGCCATTCAGCCTGAAGAAATGAGCGGCTTCGAGCAATGCTTCATCACCGGCACCGCGGCTGAAGTAACGCCGGTGTCGGAAATCGGCCCGCATAAATTCACGCCGGGCAAGATTACCAGCACGCTGATGGCCGATTACGACAAGCTCATCAGGGCGAAGTAGGGGGGCGGTCGAGGAAGCGGGCGATTTTTTTCTGCACGCTTTCGGGTTTCGCCAGCTTGCATTCCCAAATCGTCAATACTTGCCATCCAAGGTTTGATAGCGCCCTGCGCGCCTTGCCATCCCTCGCCTTGTTGCGCACGATTTTGTCCTGCCAGTAAAGGCGATTGGTCTTGGGCGTCCGTGCGCCCCGGCGGCAGTTATGGCCGTGCCAGAAACAGCCATGCACAAAAATGATTTTGCGACGGGATGCAAATACCAGATCGGGTTTGCCTGGCAGGTCCTTGCGGTGCAGCCGGTAGCGGAAACCCATGGCGTGGGTCATGAGCCGCACCGCTATTTCGGGTTTGGTGTTTTTGCTTTTCACCGCCTGCATTGTGCGGCGGCGGGCAGCGGAAATCTTCATCAGGCCCGTTTGATAGCGGTTAATTTGGACTCCCGCACTATGGTATCATCGCGGCTAATGCGGGTTCTGCGCATTGTATCTGCGCCTCTGTGCTCAATCTCGAAGCCGACATAGTTTACTTCCTCGTCCCTGCCGAGAAAACATTCATGAAATGCTTTAAGCAGTTGAACGTCATCGAGAGATTGGGCGGCGGGCCGGGGATTATTTCTCGGGCTTGCGATCGTTGCAGGAAAAACATAAATACACGGCGGCGGCAGTGTGTATTGGGCGATAACTGTCAACCGTTCAGGATTGTCAACCAGTTTCGGACATGGGCGTCCTACTGTTCCGCAAACCATATCCCAAAAAATGACACCATCGACGCGCTGTTGCCGTTCGATAATATCGGCGCTTAAACGGGTGTGGATTCCAGACCATGCATTTTTTCGGGGATCCGCGCCAGGATTGGTGCATACGCTCCAGATAACAAATTCCTGCGCATGTGTGGGCCGATCAAAAATATTGAAATTGTTGCCATCGGCGCAGCCCTTTAGTTCAATCACACAAACGCGACCGGTTTCCAGCCTGACTACATAATCGTGACGGTTCGCACCTCCGGCTGATTCCCAATCCTTAATGAAGCCTCTGTCTTGCATGTAATTCAGTACATGACGGACGAAATCCCGTTTGTCACGCATTGTCGCGGAGAACTGCCCGCGGGTTCGCTCAATTGCTCCGCGAAAAAGGCCGCTATTATAAAACTCCTGCTCACTCAGTCCGTGAGCGCCAATTCTATGCGCTTCGGTTTTAAGGGCTTCAGCATACTCCAATATCATTGCTTGTAGCTTTTCATTTTTTTGGCACGGAATAACACTCATGCGGCCCGCCGATTGAGGTCAGTTTGATGGGAAATGATAGGCTCGAAAATATGCTTCGCCAGATGGCGCACGACGGGAACCGCCACGCCGTCGCCCGTGAGGTGATAGGCTTCATTGTAGTTCTCAGGCAATTTGTATTCATCCGGTAATCCCATAAGCCGCGCTGTTTCCCGGCTGGAGATAAGCCGTGATTTCATCAAACGGCCATTCACCACAACAACGGTCTGCCGGCTGGAGCCGCCTCCAGGCGTCCGCAGGCAGCCGGCCACGTCATCAAACCGGATTTCAGCCCGCTGCACTTTGCATCCGTTTTCGTCAAAGCGCGTGCGTTTGTAGACAGCGCCGGCCATGCGCCGGCCGGCGCGCTTCGCCGCCTCCAGTTTGGCACGATTGATCTCGCTCATCATCGCGATCAATTGCTCTGTTTCGGCAAGGGTATGCCATGAGACGTCAGAGGGATTATCTTCGATAATATCGGGGAACTGAAGATTACGCTTTGGCGGTTGTGGAAGGCTCCACCATATCCAGTTCTCCCGGGGGTTCGCAGGTAATTTTTCATATGCGGTTTTCAGCCCGCGCGTATGCCACAAAGAAGAGGGGCCTTGCGCAACAAGATGCGGTGGTATTGCTGCGTCGTTACGCACGGCAATAATGAACAGACGCGGGCGTGACTGAGGGACGAACAGCGCGGCATCAATAATCACTGCCCCGCAACGGTAGCCGGATTTCTCAAATGCGGAACAGATGGCGGCAAAGTCCTTGCCTTCGTGCGATGTCAGCGTACCGCAGACATTTTCGATGGCGATTATTTTTGGCGCGCGGCCCTCTGCGCCAAGCGCCCACATAAGTTCCCAAAACGGCCAGAACATCCCCGAGCGGTCGCCCTTCAATCCAGCCCCGCCGCCAGCCAGCGACAGGTCCTGGCAAGGAAACGACGCCCATGCCAGATCGCTATGGCCGGGCAAATTGCCCGTCGTCACATGTCGAATATCGGCGGTCCTGAGAACGCCATCGTCGCCCCAATTTTGACGGTACACCTGGCTTTTTTTATGATCGAAATCATTGGCGAACAGGCATTGCCAATTGGGCCCTAGTCCCATCCGGGCCATGCCGCCGCCAGCAAAAAATTCGTAAAATCTGTTCATATGCATAGGATTGGCATCAAGCCCCACTGCCGTCAATCAAAAAGTACCTATTTTGTTCCAATCAGGAGCAAGTCACTAAACATAGCGGTTATTCATCAAATAAAGTTGATTCGATATTGCAAATAATGATCGCTGCCCGGCCCTTCCCCCAGCGTCCGGCGACCGTATCATCACCGGCACCGCGGCTGAAGTAACGCCGGTGTCGGAAATCGGCCCGCACAAATTCACGCCGGGCCAGATCACCCAGACTTTAATGGCGGATTATGACAGGCTGATCCGGTCGAAGTGAATTATTCTGATTTAAGGGCCCGGAACGATCTTACCCATATTGCTGGCGTCAATGCCTGTGCATGGCAGGACCGGCCGGGAATCCCGGCCCGGTCAGGTTCTGTAGGGGCAGGTGCGGCGTCGGAGAAATGGACGCCCGCTTCTGCCGGCTGTATGCTGCGCCCTCATGACGTCACTGCATCCTAGATCTGCCCTTGTCACGGGCGCCGGACGGCGCATCGGGCGCACGATTGCGCTCGGGCTGGCTGCCGATGGCTGGCGCGTGGCGGTACATTATGGCAGCTCCGCAGCCGATGCCGATGCGACGGTGGCCGATATTCGTGCGGCGGGAGGAGAGGCGGTGGCTGTGCAGGCGGACCTAGCCGATGCGGCATCGCTTGAGGGGCTGCTGCCTGCCGCTGTCAGGGCGGTGGGGACGCTTGGCTGTCTGGTCAATAATGCCTCATTGTTTGAAAATGACCGGATGATGGACTTTACCCGTGAAAGCTGGGACAGGACGCTGGCGGTCAATTTACTGGCTCCGGCGTTGCTGACCCAGGCTTTTGCGCGGCAGTTGCCGCCGGGGGGGCAGGGCAATGTGATTAATATTCTGGATCAGCGTGTCTGGCGGCTGACACCGCGCTATCTTTCCTATACACTCAGCAAAAGCGCGCTTTGGACGCTGACCCGGACCATGGCGATGGCGCTGGCCCCGGCGATCCGGGTGAACGCCATCGGCCCTGGCCCGACACTGCCGAACGAAACACAGAATGCAGCGCAATTTGCGCAACAGGCTGGCGCGACCATCCTGGGGTGTGGCGCCGGGCTGGACGAAATTGCAGCGGCGGTGCGGTTTATCCTGACGGCGCCTTCGATGACAGGGCAGATGATTGCGCTGGATGGCGGGCAGCATCTGGCCTGGCAGACCCCGGATATTGCAGGTATGGAGGAATAGGCAGTTGCCATGACAAAGTCAGAGACACAGTTAGGCCCCAATGATGGCAAGGCCGGCCGGGTTGTGCATCTGAAGCTGGCGGACGCAGCCAGCAAAGTACGGCATGTCTTTATCCGCGATCTGCTGCTGGATGCGCATATTGGCGTGCATCGCCACGAAAAGGGCCGCCGGCAGCGGGTGCGTATCAATGTCGATCTGACCGTTCTGGAAGGTGCTCCGGATTCTGGCGATGATCTGAGCAATGTGGTGTGTTACGAAGATATAGTCGCGAAGGTGAAAGCGCTGATCGAAACCGGACATATCAACCTGGCCGAGACCATGGCCGAACGCATCGCCGCCCGCTGCCTGGAGGATGCCCGCATCGTGGTTGCGCGTATCCGGGTGGAGAAACTCACCGTGATTGCCGAGGCCGCCAGCGTTGGGGTCGAAATAGAACGCGGCAAACCCGGATTCTGCTGAAAAGCAGATATAATCGCGGCGCCTTGCCGTCTGCGCGCCCGAAGCTTCCGCCTTCGAAAATAGTTTGTTCACAGAATGAAAAATCCCTGCATTTGCTACATTTTCTTGACATTTTGGTTAAAACAGGCCGCAAACTCTCCGGCACCGGATTAAAATATTTATTAAAAACAATTGCTTAGATATATGATTAAAAATTGGGCAGATTAAGGAAGCGTTAGGATTCCTGCGCGATTCCGGTCTGTTTGATTTGGTTTCACACATGTTTATCCACAGCTAGCGTGGATAGTAAACTTTGGCGCAAGAGCGGCAATCAGGCTTTCGAGATGCAGGAAAATTCTCCCCCTCCGGCGGCGGCTGCGGCTGAAAGTAAAAAAACCGGAACCGAAATAATCCGCGATTATGTTAGGCAATTGCCACATAGTCCGGGCGTCTACCGCATGCTTGGGGCCAAGGGCGAAATACTTTATGTCGGCAAGGCGCGCAGCCTGAAAAACCGGGTTTCCAGCTATGCCAAGCTGACCGGTCAGAGCGTGCGCATCGGCCGCATGATTCAGGCCACGGCGTCGATGGAATTCATAACCACCGAAACCGAGACCGAGGCGCTGCTGCTGGAAGCCAATCTGATCAGGCGGCTGAAGCCCTATTACAATGTCCTGCTGCGCGACGATAAAAGCTTTCCCTATATTCTGATTACCGGCGGCCATGATTTTCCGCAACTGGACAAGCATCGCGGCGCGCGCAACCGGGCGGGCGAATATTTCGGGCCATTTGCCAATGCCGGCGCCGTCAGCAGGACGCTGAACACCATGCAGAAAGCGTTTTTACTGCGTACCTGCACGGATGCGGTGTTTGAGGGCCGCACCCGGCCCTGTCTGCTGCATCAGATCAAACGCTGCAGCGCGCCCTGTACCGGCCTGATAGATGGGCCCGCTTATGCGGGGCTGGTGGCGCAGGCGCGGGACTTTCTGGCCGGCGGCGGCGCTGAGGTGCGCGCCGGGCTGACAAGCGCGATGGAACAGGCATCGGAGGCGCTGGATTTTGAGCGCGCCGCCAGCTATCGCGATCGCATCCGCGCCATGAGTGCGGTGCAGGCGCATCAGGGTATAAATCCGCAGGGGCTGCTCGAAGCCGATGTGTTTGCGCTCTGGCAGGAGGGCGGGCAGACCTGCATCCAGGTTTTCTTTTTCCGCGCCGGGCAGAATTGGGGCAACCGCGCCTATTTTCCGCGCGCCGATAAATCGCTTGGGCCGGAGGAAATTCTGGGTCCGTTCATCGTGCAATTTTATGACAATAAACCGGCGCCGGCTTTGCTGCTGCTTTCGCATGGCGTGGAGGGCATGGCATTGATCAGTGACGCGCTTAGCCTGCGTACGCAAAAGCGGGTGGAACTGGCCGTCCCCAAACGCGGTGAAAAATTTGACATGGTGCAGCATGCGCTAAAGAACGCCCATGAGGCGCTGGACCGCCGCCTGGCGGAGTCTGCCTCGCAAAGCAGATTGCTGGACGGTGTGGCGGCGGCGTTTGGTCTGGATGGCGCCCCGCAACGTATCGAGGTGTATGATAATAGCCATATACAGGGCGCCAATGCGGTTGGCGCCATGATTGTCAGCGGGCCGCAGGGCTTTGAAAAAAGCCAGTACCGCAAATTCAATATTCGTAACACGGAACTGTCGCCCGGCGATGATTACGGCATGCTGCGCGAAGTGTTGACGCGGCGCTTTCAACGCCTGTTGCGCGAAGAGAATGGCGTCTGGCCGGATCTGCTGCTGATTGACGGCGGCGCGGGACAGCTTTCGAGCGCCATGCAGGTGCTGGGCGAACTTGGCATCACCACCGTGCCGCTGGTGGCGATTTCCAAGGGCCCGGACCGCAATGCCGGACGCGAACAGTTTCACAGGCCCGGCCATCCGGTGCAAACACTGGATCCGCGTGATCCGGTATTGTATTTTCTGCAAAGGCTGCGCGATGAGGCGCACCGCTTTGCCATTGGGGCGCATCGTGACAGCCGTTCACGCGCCGCCGCCGCATCGCCGCTGGATGATCTGCCGGGCATCGGCCCCCGGCGCAAACGCGCTTTGCTCAATCATTTCGGCTCGGCGCGGGCGGTGGCGCGGGCGGGTCTCTCTGATCTAGAAGCCGTACCCGGCATCAGCACCGCCATGGCCAGGCAGATCTACGCCTATTTTCATGACGGGTAGATAATCCAGCCACGCTATGGTTTACTGTTTGCCGACTATTACACATTTTCAGCAGGGAGAAAAAACATGGCGGGGCGGGTAGAAGGTAAAATTGCTTTTGTCACCGGCGGCGGGTCCGGCATGGGGCGCGAGCATGCGCTGCTGCTGGCCGAACATGGGGCCAGCATCATCGTTTCAGATGTCAATGAGGCGGGCGGGCGCCAGACCGTGGCCGACATCAACGGCAAGGGCGGGCAGGGCCTGTTCATCAAATTTGATGTCGCCAGAGAAGCCGAATGGAAATCGGCCGTTGATCAGGCCATGTCCGCTTTCGGGCGGGTCGATATTCTGGTGAACAATGCCGGTATTTTGATCATGAAAACCACCCAGAACACCAGCAGCGAAGAACTGGACCGTATGCTGGACATCAATGTCAAAGGCGTTTTTTACGGCTGCAAGCATATTCTTCCGGCGATGCAAAAGGCGGGCGGCGGCTCGATCGTCAATATTTCGTCCATCGCAGGCATTATCGGCATGGCGGGGGCCGCGGCCTATCAGGCGGCCAAGGGTGCCGTCCGTATACTGACGAAGTCGGTGGCGGTGGAATATGCGCCGTTTAACATCCGCGCCAATTCCATCCATCCGGGCGTCATCCGTACACCGATGACCCAGGATTTTCTCAAAGACGACAGGACTGAAAAGGCCTTTCTGGGCACCACCATCCTGCGCCGCCCGGCCGAGCCGCGCGAAGTGTCCTATCCGGTGCTGTTCCTGGCGTCGAGCGAATCAAGCTACATCACCGGCGCGGAAATCGTCGTTGATGGCGGCTATACAACCATGTGAACAAGTGGCGCTGTCTGCCCCGCACACTGTCATCGCCCGGGGGTTAATCGGGCGATGACAGGCCGGGCATATCCGGTTTGATCAGGCGTCCGTCAGATTGAGGCGGTTTTCAATGCGCTGAAGACGCTCGTCCATTCTCGCCTGCATGGCTTCGCGGCGCAGATCATCCCCGCGCAGGCCGTTAATGTCTTCGCGCACACTGTTGATGTCCTCGCGCACGCGGATGAATTGCCTTGTATGACCGGCAAGCACCGTCTCAACTTTAGCCAGCCGACCCTGAATATGTTTCAGGACATCGAAGATCAGTTCTTTGGTGACATTTTCGGCCATCTTCCACCTCTCCCCGATAATATAGCGCCGGAGTTAATAAAAACCATGGGAAAATGTTGCGTTAACGTAACCGGCAGCGCGATTGGCCCGCCGGTTTGATCAGGCGTCGGACAAATTCAGACGGTTTTCAATCCGTTCCAGGCGTTGATCCATCCGCGCCTGCTGGATTTCCCGGCGAATATCATCGCCGCGAAGACCGTTAAGCTCTTCACGGATACGGACCTGCCCTGCCTGAAGGTCCTTCAGCATTTGCTCGTGACGGCTCAATCTTTCCTGAATTTGTTTCAGGACCTCAAAGATCAGTTCATTGGTGACATTTTCGGCCATCTTCCACCTCTCCCCGATAATATAGCGCAGGCGTTAACAAAAACCACGGGAAAGTGGTGGGCAAACGATCCGCCTACGCCGAAGCGAAGCCGCTTCGGCTTCGCGCAGGCAGGCAGCCCTCCCCCTTGCAGGGGGGAGGGAGGTATATGCGGCATTCGCCCTCCTCCCCCTGAACTCGCCTGGGCGAAGCCGGAGCTTCGCTACGGCGTAGCCTGGAGGGGGAGGCCGGGAGGGGGTCAATGCACAAACCTAATGTCATACCGATTCAGGGCCGGGATATCTCCCCGATCTTGCTGCGTCAAATAGCCAAAGACATCGGTTTCGCGCTTGATGAGTTTCTCAAGCACAGATAGCCTGACCTCGCGCCCAAGCGGCATGCCCAGCCCACCGCCACAAACGATCCGCCTGCGCCCTTTGGGCTAGGGCGCGAACGATCTGGCTACGCCAAGGCTTCGCCAGACAAGGAAACGGCGGCCCATCAGGCAGATACCGGCTGCCCGCTCATCTCGTTGCGGCGCACCCTGACTTTCACTTCCACGCGTGACCCAAGCCGGTTGATGATCGTCATCAGCCGGTCCACCGTAAACCGGCCAAGATCCGCATTGCGGATACGCGAGAAATCGGCCGCCGCGATTCCTGTGCGGCCGTGCGCTGCGCGCATGCTAAGGCCCTCCCGGTCAAGCGCCTTAACTATTTCGGCTGCCAGGATAGCCTTGAATTGTTCAGTATCCGGATTCTTGTGACCCAGATCTCGAAACACATTCCCGCTGCCGCGCGTCACCTCCAGCTTTTCATCTTTCATCGCAACATCTCCTTCAGCCTTTTCAGGCGGTCATTAATGAGATCGATTTCACGCCTGGGCGTCTTGATACCCTGAGTAGATTTCTTCTGGAACGCATGAACGACCCAGATTTCTTCCGCAAGTTGCAGTGCATAGACCACACGGAACGCATCACCCCGAAACGGCAGCGCTATCTCGAACACACCCGGTCCCATGCCGGTCATGGGCTTTGCGATATCGGCTTTACCGCCCTGAGCCGCCATTGTCAGTGCAGACAGACAAACTGACTGTGCCCCAGCCGGAAATGTCTCAAATTCTTTGCGCGCCCTTTTGATCCATGAGACAGGCCGTGTTTTTGGGATCATCTTATATCACTGATTCTAACCGTCCGCCATGTTATGTAGTCATATTTGACAACATTTGTCAAGAAATGCGGCAAACGATCCGCATTCGCCCTCAAGGTTATGGCACAACAAAAACGGCGGCCCCGAAGGACCGCCGTTTTGGATCGTTTATCAACCTCACCCTCTGCACTGTCATTACCCGCTTCATGCGGGTAATCCATGCCCCACGCAAAGTCCCCAATGGGGTGCGGGTGGGTTGCCCGGACAAGCCGGGCAATGACAGAGTGTGCGCCGGGCTTAGGCCTTGCGGCGCTTGCCGAAATAACCCAGGCCCATGACGCCCGCGCCCAGCAGGGTCATGCTGGCGGGTTCGGGCACTTCGACCAAGAACCATTGATCACGGATATGCCCAAATCGTAGTGCGCCCTGATTACCATCAGAAATGCCGGTATGCAGATTCACGTACCAGTTGGTATCCAGCTTGCCATTGACATAGGTGCGGCCATCATCATTGGTGCCGTAGGCGTAGGCCAGCAGATTATCAATGAA
>Ga0209894_1000172_pt1 | contig 11961 bp, 11 predicted proteins | sample GWRWT4_2Sept14_2_FD_187191 | JGI IMG/M metagenome (GOLD analysis project Ga0209894, IMG submission 187191) | Sand microcosm microbial communities from a hyporheic zone in Columbia River, Washington, USA - GW-RW T4_23-Sept-14 (SPAdes) (version 2) ... | reverse complement strand
AATTCACCATAGTCATCTTGCTCCCGGGCGCGGATCCAGCCGGGGGATAAAATCGCCCTCAGCCCTGCACAGCACAAGCTAAGCCGTCCCGACTCGCCAACCCCACCGGCCGCCCGGCCGCCCCACCCGTCCAACAAACCCGCGCACCGTTTACCGAAAACCGGATTAATCCCGTTAACCTCTTCGCGCCAGAAAAGGCGCAGGTTCACGGGAGGGTTCGCACCATGATCGATCGTCTGCTTGCCGGTGCTCTGGCGCTGGCTGTGGTTGCTGTTTCAGGTCCGGCGCTGGCCGACGATCCGAAGGATCCGCTGCTCAGCAAGAGCGCGGCAGCGCGCGCCAAGGACAAGGCGATCATCCGCCAACTCAACATCAACGAAATGAACCGGGTCCGCGCGCAGGACGCGCAATATGCCAAGGGCTGGCAGGCCTACCGCGAGCAGCCCAGGCGCGAGGCCGAGTACCGCGCCGCGCTGGCCGATCATGCGCGCGCCCAGGCCGCCTATGAAAAGAAGATGGCAGCCTGGCGCGACGCGGTCCGCCGCTGCCGCGCCGGCGATTACAGTTACTGCGACAACTGAGCCGGTTCAGACCGCCAGCGCCCGCGCGCCGGGCTCGCCCAGCCAGCGCGTGGTAACACCCCAGACCTGCTCGAGCACCGGCTCTGCCAGCGCCAGTTCGGGCGGGCCATCGGCGGCCAGTGTGCCCTGCTCCAGCACCACCACGCGGTCGGCGTGGTTCATCGCCAGTGCGAGGTCATGCAGCACCAGCACCACGCCCATGCCCTGCCCCGCGCAGGCGCGCAGGTGGCCGAGCAGGGCCAGCTGGTGCGCAAGGTCAAGGTTGGCGAGCGGCTCATCCGCCAGCAGCCAGCGCGGGGTGCCGGCAAGGACGCGGGCAAGCAGCGCGCGGGCGCGTTCGCCGCCGGACAGCTGCGAGACCGGGCGGTCGGCGAAGGTGGGCAGATCGAGCGCCATCAGGGCCGCTTCAACCGCGGCTGCGTCCTCCGCTGCGCTGGTCCGCCAGGGCAGCCGGCCGAGCCCGGCCAAGGTCGTCACCGAAACGTCCCAGGCGACTTCCGGCGTCTGCGGCAGATAGCCGAGCGCGCGGGCGCGGGCTTCGGGATGCATGCCGCTGAGCGAGGCGGCGTCAAGCGTGACCGCGCCGGAAGCGGGCGCGAGCAACCCAGCTAGGCAGGACAGCAGGCTCGACTTGCCCGCGCCATTCGGGCCGCAGATCGCGGTCACTTCGCCTGCGCGCAGATTCAGCGCGACCCCGCGCAGGCGGCCAGGGAGGACAAGGGCTTCCGCCGCCAGCATCACACCAGCTCCCGCCGCAAGCGCAGCAGCAGATGCAGAAAGAACGGCGCGCCGAGCAGGCTGAGCGCGATCCCCAGCCGCAGCTCGCCCCCGGCCAGTGGCAGCACGCGGCACAGGCAATCGGCCACCAGCACCAGCAGCGCCCCGGCCAAGGCCGAGGGCAGGATCAGGCGGCTCGGCCGGCCATCGGTAAAGGGTCGGACGAAGTGCGGCACCATCAGCCCGACAAAACCGATGATCCCGGCCACGGCCACGCCGCCGCCGACGGTCAGCCCGACGCCCAGCACCAGCAGCACCTGCAAGCGCCGCGGATCGAGCCCGAGCGAACGCGCCGCCGCCTCGCCCAGGGTCAGGGCATCGAGCCCCCGCCCCGCCATTTGCAGCACGGCGATCCCGGCCAGCGTCAGCGGCGCCGCGATCCACACCTCGCGCCACGATCGGTCGGTCAGCGCGCCCATCAGCCAGGTGACGATCTCGCTCATCGCGAAGGGCGTGGGCGAAAGGCTGATGGCGAGGCTCATCAAGGCCCCGGCCAGACTGGCGATCATCATGCCGGCCAGGGTGAACAGCACCACCCCGCCCTGTCGGCCCGCGATCAGCGTCAGCAGCAGCATCGCCCCGGCCGCGCCGAGCAGCGCGAAGGCAGATAAGGCCCAGCCGGTGCTGGCCCAGCCGGTCCAAAAGCTCAGCACCGCGCCCAGCGCCGCGCCGGGGGCGATGCCGAACAGGCCCGGATCGGCGAGCGGGTTGCGCAGGTAGCCCTGCATCGCCGCCCCACTCGCGCCCAGGCCCGCGCCGAGCAGCACGGCCAGCACCGCGCGCGGCAGGCGCAGCTCGGCCAGGATCAGGCTCGCTTCGGGTCCGAGGGGCGCGGTTGGATCAATCCAGACCCGTCCAGCCAGCAGCGATAGCGGCAGGGCCAGCGCTAAGGCGGCGAGCAGCATGGCGATGGGGCGGGTCATCGGACCTGCCGCTGCACTTCGGCCAGCCGGGCCAGGGTCTTGGGAATGGTCGGTCCGCCGCACCACAGGAGCGACGGCTCCAGCGGTGCGCGGGTTGTGTTCTTCAGGCCAGCGAGCGCCGGGTGGCTAAGCAGGCGGTCCTCATCGCCGTGACTGGTCCCCGCAGCGAGGATTACGCGCGGTGGGTGGGCAATCATGTCCTCCAGCGGCAAGTGGTTGGCCTGAGTCAAGCCGCGCGCGGCGGCGGCGTTGGTGAAGCCGCTGTGGACCAGCAGCGCGGTGATCAGCGTCCCCTCGCCCGCCACAATTCCGCCGCCCTGCCATACGATCGCCGGGACCGAAGCGCCGCCGGGAGCCTTGCTGGCGGTCAGTGCGGTCTCGATCCTTCGCACCAAGGCCTCGCCCCGCCCCGGATGGCCAACCAGGGCAGCAAGGCGGCGGATCTGGGCGAGGCTATCGGGCACGGTCGCGGCAATTGGCACCTGTTCCAGCTTCAGCCCCAGCCGTTCGAGTGCAGCGCGGGTCGCCGGCGGGGTGAAATTGCCATCGACCACCAGGTCGGGCTTCAGCGCCAGCACTTCCTCAACCGAACCCCCGGTGGCGCGGAATTGCCGCGCCTTGGCGAGGTCCATCGACGAGCCGGCGGGATCCTGGCTGTAATGCGAGATGGCGAGAAGCTGCGCCGGATCGGCGACCTCCGCCAAAATCGCATCGGTACAGGGATTGAGGCTGACTATAGTCGGGAGAGGCGGGGCAGCCTCTCGCGCCGGCGCAGCGGTGCAACCCGCCAGCGCCAGCGCGACCAGGCTGCCCCAGCGCCTTACCACTTGGCCCGCACCCCGACGAAGGCCGAGCGGCCATAGGTGCCGTATCCGGCGACCGTCTGGTAGCTGGTATCGGTCACATTCTCGACCCGGCCATAGAGCTCGAACTGCTCGCCCAGCGGCAGGCTGGCGCGCAGGGTTAGCAAGCCATAGCCATCGAGCCGGGTGAAGTTGCCGCGATCATCGAAGCTGTCTCCGACCAGCCGCAGGTCTGCGCCGAGCTTGAGGCCGGCCAGTGGCGTCTCCCAATCGAGGCCAGCGCTTACCGTGTTGTGCGGGCGGCGCGGCAGGTCCTTGCCGGATACGCGGTCGGTTGCCTTGAGGTAACTGTAAGCAGCGCGGCCGCGCAGCTTATCGCTGAGCTTCCAACCGGCTTCGACCTCGACCCCCTCGGCGCGGGTGCGGCCGGTGTTGAAGTAGCCAGCGGGCCAGACGTAATCGATCAGGTTGCGGCTATCGCGGCGGAACAGGGTGATGGTGAGATGCCGCTGGCCGCTTCGGTCGCCGTATTCCAGCCCCGCTTCGTAAGCCTTGCTGGTTTCGGGCTGGAGCGACACGTTCCCGCCGAAGCCATAGAGCTGGTAAAGCGTCGGGGCCTTGAAGCCCTCACCATAGGAAGCGCGCAGGCGCAGGTTTTCGGCCAGTTCGTAAGAGCCGTTGGCGCCGAGGGTCCAATGGGTGCCGAAGCGGTCGTGGTCATCGACCCGGACGCCGCCCGACAGGTGCAGGCCGCCGTCATGGTAGCCCAGCAGCAGATGTGCGCTTGAGAGGCGGGCATCGTTTTCCGGGTCGAAGCTGGTCGAAAAGCGGGTCCACTCGCTGTCCGCACCGAAGTTGAGCGTGACGCTGTCGGTCAGGTCCGCCCGGCCCGAGAAGTCCGCCCGCCATGACCGGCCGCTGGTGGCAAAGTTGGGCGCGGTGCTGGCGGCATCGTCGAAGTAGTCGCGGCGGGTGTCCGAATAGGCCAGGCCCAGCTTCAGACCGACACTGCGGGTACCATAGTCCAGCCCCAGCCGGCCCGAGCCTTGGCGGGTGGTCTGCACTTCGGGCGTATCGGCAAAGCTGAAGGTCGGCGGCGGAAAGCCGTCGAACTCAACCCGGCTGTCGGCATAGCGCCCAGCGGCGACCAGCGAGAGATTGTCGGCCAGGCTGGCATAGCCGCGCAGCGACCCATGCCACTGGCGGAAGCCATCGGCCTCGGTGCCAGGGGCATAGGCCGAAATGCCGTCGCTGCGAACATGCCCGCCGCTGGCGGTCAGGCCATAGCCCTCACCCTGGGTGCCAAGCGTGGCATCCGCGGTCAACGTATCATTGGCGCCATATTCGATCCCGGCGCGCACGCCGTCGATCTGGGCACTGGTCAGCGCCAGCACGCCGCCGATCGCATCGGAGCCCCAGACCACCGAATTGGAGCCGCGCAGCAGCTCGATCTTGTCGATCCCGCCGGTCATCAGCGTACCAAAATCGAACCCGCCCGAAGGAGAGGCAACGTCCGCCAACCGCACGCCGTCGAGCGTCACGACGACTTGCTGCGAATTGGCCCCGCGCACGAACAGGCTGGTCTGGCTGCCGAGCGGACCCGAGCGGGCGACGGCCACACCGGGCAAGCGTTCAAGCACGCGGCTCAGGTCTGGACCCTGGACAGACGCGATCTCGTTCGCGCCAATGACGCTGATCGATTGGCCGGTCTCACTGACCCGCTGTGCGCTGCCCGAGGCGACAACCGTTATGGCTTCAGAGGGGATGCGCTTGCCAATCAGAAAGCAGCAGCCGCCGTCTTCGGACGGGTCAGCAGTCTGGGCTGGCGAGACAGGGATGAAGTGGCAGTCTTCGTCACCCGGCGTGCATTGCGCGATAGCGGGCGTGGCAAACGTCAGCGATGTAGCAATTAAAAACAGATACTTCACACGGATTCCTTCCAACATGAACGAACTGCCGTTCATGGCGGAAGGAGCCGCGGGAGTGCGGTTCCTCTGCTGCATTCCGGTACACCCCGCCCGGCTGCGGAACGACCGTCACTGGCAGGTCTCCTGGCTCCCGGATCAGCACCTTGCCCCGCCTTCCCGGTCCGAAGACCAGTGGCATGTGGAGGCTTGGCTCCCCGGTCACAGTTGCGGGGGCAGCGGGGGATTTGAACCCCCTTCCCTCTTAGGCCTGGCGCTAACCAGACAACCGATGACGTGCTCTTGCCCTAGGCGCAGCGGCTTGCGAGGGCAACCCTTCCGCCATTTCTTAACCGCTTAACGCTAGTCAGCAGGCTCGTCCCGCTTCGGCACGGCGCGATTTGCGTTGTGGCGCAGCCCCCCGTCCCGGCCTTACGCGCTACGTCGCGTAACCAGCAGGAACCGAATGTTCGCCAATGTGATCCCCAGCCTGGAGCCCCGGCCGCGCGATTTCGGCGCGCGGTTCAAGCGCCGCCGCGTGGCGACGCTGGGCCTGCGGCTGCGCCGGCGCCACCTGGGCCGGCGGGCACTGGTGCTGGTGGCGGCCTTTGCCGTGCCAGCCCTGGCCGCGCCAGGTGACTGGCGGGCCTTCGGGATCGGCAATGCCGGAACTGCCTCCGTCGAGGTCGAACCGCTACCGTTCGAGCGGCCGGGCGAAAGCTTCCCCGGTTCGGCGTTCTATTACCTCGCCCAGGACGAGGTCCTGCCGCCGCTGGTCGAAACGCAAAGCGATGCCGATGGCGACCAACTGTTCGTCGACGAGCGCGCCGGGCCGATCGCTCGGGCGATGCGGATCGACAATTCGGGCGTCGACCGCAGCCGCGCGCTCGAGTGCCTGACTGCCGCGATCTATTACGAAGCCCGCAGCGAAAGCGACCAGGGCCAGCGCGCCGTGGCCCAGGTGGTGCTGAACCGCGTGGCGCACCCGAGCTATCCGAATACGGTCTGCGGGGTGGTTTATCAGGGTTCCGAACGGACCACCGGTTGCCAGTTCAGCTTCACCTGCGACGGCTCGCTGGCCAAGGCGCCCAACCGGATGTTCTGGTACCGGGCCGAGAACGTCGCCCGCGCGGCGCTGTCTGGCTATGTCGAGCGGACTGTGGGCCTGGCCACCCATTACCACACCATCGCGATCTATCCCTATTGGGCGCCCAGCCTGCGCCACATCATCACCGTCGGCGCGCACCGCTTCTACCGCTTTGGCGGGGCAGCGGGCGAGGCCGGGGCCTTCCGCTTTGCCTATCGCGGCGGTGAGCCGGTGGCTGCGCCGCACGCCCGCAATGCCGCGGCCGACAAGCTGCCCGAAACCGCATTTGACCCGCTGGCGCTGCAGAAGGCCTATGAGGCCGGCCTCAAGGCCGCTGCCGCTCCGGGGATGACCCCGGCGGCGACCGGCCTGCAGCAGTCCCGCCCGCAGGCGGCGCCGAGCTATGCCCCCGAAGTCCAGAATCGCGGCGGCGAGGCGCTTTATCGTGGTGACCGGCTGCCGCAGGATAACGGCGTGCGGCCCGAATACCAGAATTCCGGCCGCTGGATCGGCCAGCCCGGCACCTGACCGGCTGCAACCGGAGCCGCCCGGCCCCGCTTGGTTAAGCTTCGGCAACCATAGTTTCGCACGAACCCTTAGCTGGCCCCGGGCTAGGGCTGCGGCAACGTCGCCACAAGCCAAGGTATGCCATGACGATCCACTTTGCCGCCGCCCGTTCTCCGCTTGCCGCGCTGGTCAATCCGGCGCGCCGCACCCGGATCATCGGCCGCGCTGCCAACGACAATGGCGACCTGGGTCACAGCGCGGAATTGCGCGCTGCGCTCAAGCATTTTGCCGAACATGGCCTGGGGGCCGCCACTGTGGCCCGCCAGAACGCCGAGCAGGCCTTTTTCCGGGGTGATCGCCGGGGTTATCTGCACTGGCTGGGGATCTGCCGCACGCTCGATCGGCGCATGGCGTCGGTCCTGTCGACCCGCGTCGAAGCCGGCAACGACTGATACGCGCGCAGGGTAACCGCCGCATTAACCATTCGGTGACCTCTCTGCGTTAGGCCGCACAGGTTACGAAGGGAGCGAATAATCAGGCGCTGGCGAACCTTGCTGCGGGTACTGTTCCGAACCAACGCGCTGGACGATCGGGTCCGGCGGACGCTGGTCGATAACCTGTATGCCAATCCCGGCTCGCTGACCGCCGGTGCCGCCAATGGCATCATCGCCGCTCTCGTTGCTGCTGCCTATGCCGGAAACACGCTGGTCTGGCAGGTTGCCATGCTGCTGTCGGTGATCGGGGTGAGCCGCGTGGTCATGGCCGTTAGCCTGCCCCGGCTGAAGGTGCGCGATACCAAGCGGCTGGAACTGCTCTACGAACTGGGCGCCTTCAGCTATACCGCCACGGTGGGCGTATTCACCGCGCTGACCATCTGGCTCAAGATCCCGCTGGTCGCCCAGATGCTGATGGCCTGCTATGCGATCGGCTATGCCGGCGGCATGGCGGCGCGCAATGCCGGCCGCCCGATCATCTCGGTCACGGGCATGCTGCTGACCTTCACACCGATCTGCATCGCCTTGTGGCAGACCGGCGATACGGCCGCTCGCACCCTCGCCGCCGCGATTGTGATCTGCTTTTCCGGGATGGTCTCAATCGCATTGCAGATCTTCCGCACCCTGCGCGATTCGATTGCGGCTGCCGAAACCAGCGCCCGCCTCGCCGAAAAGATGCAGCACCTGGCCCGCACCGATGTGGTGACCGGGCTGCACAACCGCGCTGGCCTCAACCACTATCTGGTCGAACACCTCTCACGCCCGCGTGAAGCGCCCAAATTGGCGCTGTTCTGGTGCGACCTCGACCGGTTCAAGGAAGTCAATGACGTGCTCGGCCACCAGGTTGGTGACCGGGTTTTGACCGAAGTGGCCCAGCGCCTGCGCAGCCAGGCCAAGGGTGATGCCGTGATCGGCCGCTTCGGCGGCGACGAATTCATCATGGCCTGCGACGTCAAGGACCGCCGCGAGGTGGAAACCATTGCGCTCGCCGTCCTCGGCGAAATCACCCGGCCGATGCGGCTGGACAACGACCGGCTGGAAATCTCCTGCTCGATGGGCGTGGCACTGATGCCCGACGATGGCGAGGACCTGGAAAGCGTAATGCTGGGCGCCGACCTCGCGCTCTACCACGCCAAGGTCAACGGCCGGAACCAGGCCAGCTTCTATGACAGCTCGATGAGCCGCGACCTGGTGCGCCGCCGCGAGATCGAGGCCGAGCTGCGCGTCGCCGTCCAGCGCGACGAACTGTCGATCTTTTTCCAGCCGATCGTCGATCTGGCCACCGGCCGGATCAAGGCCTTCGAGGCACTGGTCCGCTGGTTCCACCCCGAAAAGGGCGAGCTGCGCCCCGACGAATTCATTCCGGTGGCCGAGGAAACCGGCGCAATCATCACGTTGGGCAACTGGATCACGGCCCAGGCGGCTAAGGCCGCGGCGCAGTGGCCGGAAGACATCACCGTCGCGGTCAACCTTTCGCCGCTGCAGATCAAGGCGCCGGGCGCGGCGCTCGGCATCCTCAACGCCCTGCGCGAGGCCAAGCTGCACCCCAGCCGGCTCGAGCTGGAAATCACCGAAACGGTCCTGCTCGACCATTCGCAGCAGACCGAAGACTTTATCGCCGAACTCTCGGCCGCCGGGGTGCGCTTTGCGCTCGACGATTTCGGCACGGGCTATTCCTCGCTCGGCTATCTCAACAAGTATCCGTTCGGGAAGATCAAGGTCGATCGCAGCTTCGTTTCGGGCCCGCAGGCCGGCGCCAAGAGCGACGCGATCATCCGCGCCGTATCCGGCATGGCCACCACGCTCAACATGGCGATCGTCGCCGAGGGTCTCGAAACGGTCGAACAGGTCGAAGCGGTCAAGGCGGCCGGTTGTACGCTGGGCCAGGGCTATTATTTCAGCCGCGCCGTGCCCGATTACCTGGCCGCGATGCTGATCGCCCAGGAACGCGAGAAGTTCGAACCGCAGCGCGCCACGGGTTGAGGCGCCGCCCTATCCTGCCGCTACGGCACGGGCATTTGCCTAGATAAATGCAATTGCGAAGCATTCGCAAAGATAATTACCCGCTAGCACTTTATCCAGCCTTGCAATCGCGATTTCACCGGCTTAGGGCACCCCTACCCGCCGGTTGGCCCCATATGCCTTGCGGGATGGTTGGGGCCTTGCCGAACGCCAGATGCAGATCCCGCGAATACGGACAAGGACTGGTCTCATTATGGCTCGCAAGAAGATCGCCCTCATTGGCGCCGGCAATATCGGTGGCACCCTGGCCCACCTCGCCGCGCAGAAGGAACTGGGCGATATCGTCCTGTTCGACATCATGGAAGGCGTGCCCCAGGGCAAGGCGCTGGACCTGTCGCAGTGCGGCCCGGTCGAAGGCTTCGATGCGAAGATCACCGGTTCGAATGACTATGCCGATATTGCCGGTGCAGACGTCATCATCGTTACCGCCGGGGTCGCCCGCAAGCCGGGGATGAGCCGCGATGACCTGCTGGGCATCAACCTCAAGGTGATGAAGGCGGTTGGCGAAGGCATCAAGAACAATGCTCCGGGCGCCTTCGTGATCTGCATCACCAACCCGCTCGACGCGATGGTCTGGGCGCTGCGCGAATTTTCGGGCCTGCCGCACCACATGGTCGTCGGCATGGCCGGCGTGCTCGATTCGGCCCGCTTCAGCCACTTCATCGCTGACGAGTTCGACGTCTCGGTCCGCGACGTGAACACCTTCGTGCTTGGCGGCCACGGCGATACCATGGTTCCGGTGGTCCGCTATTCGACCGTCAATGGCATCCCGGTGCCAGACCTGGTCAAGATGGGCCTCTCCAGCCAGGAAAAGATCGACGCGATCCTCAAGCGGACCCGCGGCGGCGGCGGTGAAATCGTCGCCCTGCTCGGCACCGGCTCGGCCTTCTACGCCCCGGCCGCTTCGGGCATCGCAATGGCCGAAGCTTACCTCAACGACCAGAAGCGCATCCTGCCCTGCGCCGCCTATGTCGACGGCCAGTACGGCCTCGACGGGCTCTATGTCGGCGTGCCGGTGATGATCGGTGCGGGCGGCGTGGAACAGGTGGTCGAGATCGAACTGGACGATGCCGACAAGGCCGGCCTGCAGATCTCGGTCGACGCGGTCAAGGAACTGCTGGTCGCCTGCAAGGCGATCGAGCCGAGCCTTGCCTAAAGCGCTTGCCCTTACTGCGGCGCTCGTCCTCGCGGCGAGCGCCGCGTTTGCTGCCGGAGCGGCGGCCCCAACTGATCTGGCTGGGACCGCCGTCGCGACGTTTCAGCAAACCTGCCTGGCCACTCGAGGCCAGGGGCTGGATGCGGCTGTAACAGCGATCCTGGCCCAACCGGGGGCCAAGGAAGCGGCAAGCCTGCCCGCTTACGGCTCAGGCAAGCCCATGCGCACCTTCGTCGATGACCGGCAGTTCGAATATCTAGTCCGGCCCGGCAAAGGCGGCCGTTATGGTTGCTTCGTCGCGGTCGGGGCCACAGCCAATGAGGCCGGGGGCGAATTGACGGAGGCAATCCGGGCTCAGCTCGATCGGCTCCCCGGGCTGACTGCAAAGCCGAGCAAGCAGAAGCAGATCACCTATTGCGAGTGGTCGATTGCCGGATCGAAGGACGATATTCGCGTCACACCGAAGTCCAGCCTGGGCAGCATCCTGATCAATCTGGAGGTGATGCAATGAGCTGGCGCGTCAGGCACCGCGTGGCTGCTGTTGTGCTGGCCGGGCTGCTGGTGTCACCTGCTGCCAATGCCCAGGACGGGGCGATGTGGCGCGACCAGTATGGGCGGTCGATGGAGTTTGAGTTCCTTGGCGGTGGCGGTGGCCGTCCGGCGGCTTTTGCCACGCCGGCCAATGAAATGGCGCGACTGTTCGATCGGATCTGCCTGAAAACTTCGGGTGCGCTCGACTCAGTGGCAGCGGCGGCCGAGGCCGAGGGCTTCCAGATCAAGATTACCGGCGCTCCGGTCGGCAAGAACCAGCCGGAGTCCTCCATGCTGCTGGCCAGCAAGCCCGGTGCAGTGGTTTCGCAAACGTCGCGGTTACTTGAGTTCGGTTTCACGCAGTGCAACCTGACGTTCTACACGCCGCTTCGACCCAGCGAGGACGAAGTGATGTCGGCAGCGGTTGCCGCGATTGGCCGCGAACCGGACAACACCGCGACCAAAATCAAGCCGAACGGGAAACCGAACAACCGCTTTCTGCCGGAGTGGCGTTTTACCGACGCCAATGGCAAGCAGTATGTCGCACAATTCAGCGTAATGAAGTCAAATGCCTACATGCCGGGCGACCGGGTCTTGTTCGGGCTGCGGGAAGTATTGGAGAAGAAGTCGTGAGCATTCTGATCAACAAGCACACCAAGGTCATCACCCAGGGGATGACTGGGGCCACCGGCACGTTCCACACCGAACAAGCGCTGGCTTATGGCACGCAGATGGTTGCGGGCGTGACCCCCGGCAAGGGCGGTCAGACTCACGTCGGCCTGCCGCAGTATGACACGGTCCATGAAGCCAAGGCTGCCACCGGCGCGACCGCTTCGTGCATCTATGTGCCGCCGCCGGGCGCGGCCGATGCGATCCTGGAAGCGATCGACGCGGAGATGGAGCTGATCGTCTGCATCACCGAGGGCATTCCGGTGCTCGACATGGTCAAGGTGAAGCGCGCCCTCTCCGGCTCCAAGTCGCGCCTGATCGGCCCGAACTGCCCCGGCGTGCTGACCCCGAACGAGTGCAAGATCGGCATCATGCCCGGCTCGATCTTCAAGAAGGGTTCGGTCGGCGTCGTCAGCCGCTCGGGCACCCTCACCTATGAAGCCGTGTTCCAGACCACCAACATCGGCCTGGGCCAGACCACGGCGGTCGGCCTCGGCGGTGACCCGG
>Ga0209894_1000167_pt1 | contig 12091 bp, 18 predicted proteins | sample GWRWT4_2Sept14_2_FD_187191 | JGI IMG/M metagenome (GOLD analysis project Ga0209894, IMG submission 187191) | Sand microcosm microbial communities from a hyporheic zone in Columbia River, Washington, USA - GW-RW T4_23-Sept-14 (SPAdes) (version 2) ... | reverse complement strand
AGGTCGGCGTCGTAATTCTGAGTCATGGGAATCCTCGCTCTCTATGGAGCAGGATTAGCTGTCGTGCAGCGCCTTGACCAGTGTGGTGCGCAGCGCAATCAGCCGCGCACGGTAGGCGAAATTGTTAGCTGGCGCGGCGCTGTCCTGTGCCAGCGTCGCGGGCCCCTGGAGCGGCGGCGGCGCAGGCTGGGCCTTTGGAGCCTTGCCCTTGCTCAGCGCCTGGCGGGCACCGCGCAGAGTAAACCCTTCGCGGTGCACCAGGCGGTCGATCGTTTCGACCAGGGCAATATCTTCGGGACGATAATACCGCCGACCACCGCTGCGCTTCAGCGGCTTGAGCATCGGGAACTGCTCTTCCCAATAACGCAGCACGTGCTGGCGGATGCCCAGCGCTTTGGCGACCTCACCAATTGTGCGCAGCGCGCCCTCATCCTTGCCATCGGCAAGTCCCGGGGCAGCCGCCCCGGAAGCCTGCGAATCGGCAGAGAAGAGGTCAGTTCCGCTCACCCTTTGGCGATCCGGTCCTTCAGCATCTGGCTGGCGCGGAACGTGAGGACCCGGCGCGGGGTGATCGGCACTTCGACGCCGGTCTTCGGATTGCGGCCGATCCGCTGGGCCTTGTCGCGCAGCAGGAAGGTGCCGAAACCGGAAATCTTCACATTCTCGCCCTTTTCCAGAGCGTTGCTCATGTGATCGAGGATTGCTTCAACCATGCCAAGCGATTCCGAGCGGGACAGGCCCACTTTGCGGTTGATCGATTCAGCAAGGTCGGCTCGGGTCAACGTGTGCATAGAGCGCATTGCGCCTTTCTCCCCTCGAAGAACATAAAAGCACGACCCAACAATTCCCCAATAGCGCATTGTCGCAGGAATGCAATCAAAGCCCCTGAAACTGGCTGCTTTGATAGGGGAAAGTCAGATCCGTACCAGGCTGGCACCCCAGGTGAAGCCGCCGCCCATGGCTTCGAGCATGACGAGATCACCGGACTTGATCCGACCGTCGCGGATTGCGGCGTCGAGCGCCAGCGGCACAGAAGCGGCCGAGGTGTTGGCGTGGCGATCGACCGTGACCACGACCTTTTCCGGCGGCAGGCCAAGCTTGCGGGCCGTGGCATCGAGGATCCGCTGATTGGCCTGGTGCGGCACGACCCAGTCAATATCCTCGGTCGTAAAGCCAGTGTGGCCCAGCACTTCGCCCAGCACGTCGGCCAGGTTGACCACGGCATGCCGGAACACTTCGCGGCCCTTCATGCGGATATGACCGACCGTGCCGGTGGTCGAGGGACCGCCGTCAACATAGAGCAGTTCGTTGTGCGCACCATCGGCGTGGAGCTTGCTGGCCAGGATGCCCGGGCCGTCTTCAGCCACTTCGCGGACCTCCAGCACGATGGCCCCGGCCCCGTCGCCGAACAGCACGCAGGTGGTGCGGTCTTCCCAGTCGAGCAGGCGGCTCATCGTTTCGGCGCCGATTACCAGCGCGCGGTCGGCCGCGCCGGTCTTGAGCATCGCATCGGCGACGCTGACGGCATAGAGGAAGCCCGAACAGACCGCGCCGACATCGAAAGCGATCCCGCCGTGGCAGCCCAACCGGTCCTGCACGATCGTGGCCGAAGCCGGGAAGGTCTGGTCAGGCGTGCAGGTGGCAAGGATGATCAGGCCAATGTCCGCCGGCTGCAGACCGGCTGCGGCGAGTGCCGCGCGGGCTGCGTCAGTGGCGAGGCTCGAAGTGGTTTCGCCCTCACCCGCCAGATAGCGCGAGCGGATGCCGGTGCGTTCGACAATCCATTCGTCGGTGGTATCGACGCTTTCGGACAGTTCCAGGTTGGAAACGGCGCGGACCGGCAGGGCGGAACCGGTACCGACAAGGACGGAGCGACGGATCATCCCGCCGCCTTGCCGCGGCTGCGGATCGATTCGGCGCCGAAATGCTCAAGCTCGGCCTGGATCCGCTCGGTCAGCTTTTCCTCAAGCAGCCGCGCCGCAACAGCCACGGCATTGGCCACGCCAAGCGCCGAGGCCGAACCGTGGCTCTTCACGACGACGCCGTTAAGCCCCAGGAAGACCGCGCCATTGTGGTTGTTGGGATCGAGGTGATGCTTGAGCAGCTCGGTCGCCGGGCGCGAGATCAGAAAACCGACCTTCGAGCGCAGCGACGAGGCGAATGAGCGGCGCAGCAGATCGGCCACGAAACGGGCCGTACCTTCGATCGCCTTCAGAGCAATGTTGCCCGAGAAACCATCGGTCACCACCACGTCGACATCGCCGCGATTGATCTTGTCGGCCTCGATGAAGCCATCGAACTTCAGTGACAGTTCGCTGTGCGAGTTGAGCTGGGCGGCCGCATCGCGCAGCGCCTCGGTGCCTTTGGTTTCCTCGCTGCCGATGTTGAGCAGGCGGACGCGCGGGTGGTCGCGGCCGGTAATGATCCGCGAATAGGCCGCGCCCATGATCGAGAATTGCACCAGGTTGCGGGCATCGCACTCGGTATTGGCGCCAAGGTCGAGCATGACCACGTCATTTTCGCCCAGGGTCGGCATCAGCGCCGAGAGTGCCGGCCGGTCAATCCCCGGCATGGTCCGCAGCGCCAGCTTGGCCATGGCCATCAGCGCGCCGGTATTGCCCGCGCTGACGGCAGCACCGGCAGCGCCGGTCTTCACCGCATTGATGGCGAGGCCCATCGAAGTGGTCTTGGCGCGACGTAAGGCCTGAGTCGGCTTCTCGTCACCAGCTACGACATCGTCGCAGTGCAGGATTTCGGAAGCGGCCCGCAGGTTCGGGTGATTTTCGAGCGCGGCCTTGATCCGCGTCTCGTCACCGACCAGCAGGAATTTGAAGCGATCGTGGCGCCGACGCGCGAGCGCGGCGCCCTCGATCATCACGCGAACGCCTTCGTCACCGCCCATCGCATCGATGGCGATACGCGGCAGGCTCATCGCGCTATTCCCCCGTTAACTGGGCTTAGAGCCCGACGGCGATGACTTCGCGACCGTTGTAGTGGCCACAGGCAGTGCAGAGGTTGTGCGGGCGCTTCAGCTCGCCGCAATTCGAGCACTCGTGGAACGCGTCCACCGACAGTGCATCGTGGCTGCGGCGCATGCCCCGGCGGGACGGGCTCGTTTTTCTCTTGGGGACAGCCATCGCGGCACCTGTTCCTGAAATTCGTATGGTCGACTAAGTATGCCGCGCTGGACCAAGGGGCCGGCGGCTGCGAAGGCGCGCCTATAGCGAATATTGCGCGGGTTGCAAGCACCGTCCTGCCCTTTGCGCCTCCAACAGGGGAGAGAACCATGTCTACGTTGTTACCCACTACACTGTCACTGGCTGCTGCGGCGGCAATCATCAACCTGTGGCTCTCCATCCGCTGCGGACAAGTCCGCGGCAAGGCCGGGATCAGCATCGGTACCGGCGGCAATGACCTGCTGGAACGGCGGATGCGAGCCCAGCTCAACTTCGTCGAGAACACCCCCTGGGTGCTGATTCTGATTGCGGGCATCGAACTGGCCGGCAAGGGCGGCCAGTGGCTAGCGATCGTCGGCGGCGTCTACATGCTGGGCCGCGTCGCTCACGGCCTCGGTATGGACGGCACCGGGGCCATGGCCAAGGGCCGGATGGTCGGGACCCTGATCACCATGCTGACCCTGCTGGGTCTTGCCGTCGTAGCCGTGCTGGTCGTGCTCGGCCGGATGTGATCAGCTGAGAATATAGTCGCTGACGTAGGCATTGACCTTGCGTTCAGCGCCAAAGGTGCTGGTGGGGCCGTGACCGGGAACAAAGGTCACGTCCTCACCCAGCGGCCACAGCTTCTGGGTGATCGAATCGACCAGCTGCTGGTGATTGCCCCTGGGAAAGTCGGTCCGCCCGATCGAACCGGCAAACAGCACGTCCCCGACCATCGCAAAGCGTGACGGGGCGTGGAAGAACACCACGTGGCCTGGCGTGTGGCCTGGGCAGTGGATCACGTCGAGCTCCAATTCACCCACGGTGACCTTGTCGCCATCGTGCAGCCAGCGATCCGGCTCGAACGTCTCGGCATGCATGCCGTATTTCCCGCCATCCTCGGCCAGCTTCTCAATCCAGAACCGGTCGTCTTCGTGCGGGCCTTCGATCGGCACGCCCAGTTCCTTGGCCAGGATTCCGGTCTGCCCGCAGTGATCGAGATGCCCGTGGGTGACGAGCAGCTTCTCGATCGTCACCCCGCACTTGGCGACCGCCGCCTTGAGCTGCTCAAGATCGCCGCCCGGATCGACCAGCGCCCCGCGCATGGTCTTGGTGCACCAGATCAGCGAGCAATTCTGCTGGAGCGGCGTGACGGGCACGATGCCCACACGCATCGGCGGTTCGGCTTTGGTTTCGGTCATGGGGCGGATGTGCACGGCAGGCCGGATCATTGCAAGACCCGCGCACTATCGCGGGCCTGACGGTTTTGTTACGCTCGCCCCGGGCCATGGGGGGATCAAGCATGACAACAGGTGCCAGTGACGGGGCGCAAGCGCGCCGCGACCAATTCTTTGCCCGGTCCGGCCTGGTCATCGCCGCCGTGATCCTGCTCAGTTTTCCGCTGACCTATTATATCCCGCTCGTCACCGGCACGAAGACCTTCTCGCTGCTGCGGCACCTGCATGGCCTGGCCTTTTTCGCATGGACCGGGCTGTACGTGCTGCAAACCCAGCTGGCCGCGCGCGGCCATGTGCGGCTGCACCGCGAGGTTGGTCTGGCGGGAATCGCGCTGGCGGGCGCTATGCTGCCGCTGGGGCTCTGGATGGCAGTTGCTGCGATCGAAGGACGGATTGCCAGCGGCAATCCCCTGCCGTTCGAGTGGGCGATCTACAACCTCGTCGATATCCTGGTGTTCAGCCTGTTCATGGCCTGGGCGATTTTCGAGACGCGCCGCCGGATCGAGTGGCATCGGCGGCTGGCCTTCATCGCGATCCTGAACCTGATGGGGCCGGCAGCCTCGCGCTGGTTCCTGGAGATGCCGCTCTCCTATCCATGGCTCGACATGGCACCCAACCTGTTCGCCGATGGTGCGCTGATCGTGCTGGCGCTGCATGACCGCCGCACCCTGGGACGCGTCCATCCGATCACCTGGCTGGCCACCGCCGTGCTGGTACCGATCCACATTGCCGAGCCATTCGTCGCGCGCAGTGCGTGGTGGAACGGACTGGCCCCGAGCCTATTCGGGTTTGGCTAATCAGCCAGCCACAGCCACGCCGCCACCCCTGCTGCGAGCCAGGCAGTGAGAACAAAGGCCATTCCGGCCCGTGAAGCCGGGCGTTCCTGGTCGATGGCCCGAAGCCGCAAGTCCTCCAACACCTCCGCCGGGATCATCCGCACCGCCAGCCAGATCCCGGCCGGCACGATCAGCAGATCGTCGAGATAGCCCAGTACCGGGATGAAATCGGGGATCAGGTCGATCGGTGAAAGCGCATAGGCCGCGACCAGCCCGGCGAGCAGCTTGGCTGCGAGCGGCACCCGGGGATCGCGCGCAGCGAGCCACAACGCCATGACGTCTCGCTTGAGCGCTCTCGCCCAGGCCCGCAGGCGCTCGATCACAGGCGGCCGCTTTTCCATACGACGCGGCCGATCACCTGCACGTCCTCGGGCGGCAGTTCGATCGGGCGATAGGCGGGATTGTCGCTGACCAGAGTGATCGTGCCGGGCCGCCCCAGGTCGACCCGCTTGACCAGCAGGGCCTCGCCAGTGCGGACAACGTGGATCCCATCGCGCAAGGGGCGTGGGCTGCGGTCGACCAGGATCTCGTCGCCATCGCGCAGGGTCCCTTCCATCGAATCCCCTTCGACCCGGATCGCCGAGAGCATGCGCGGATCGAGCCCCTGCTCGCGCAGCCAGCGCGCCGAGAAGCGGAAGGCCCCGATCGGCAATTCCTCCAGCGCCAGGGCACCCGGACCGGCCGATGCGCCAAGCGGCAGACGCGGCACGTCGACCCAATCGCCACGGACCGGTTTGGCCGCAGGTTGCGAGGAAAATTCCTCTGGCGCGCCCAGCTCCGATTCGTCCACACCAAAGAAACGGGCGAGCGTGCGCCGGTCGGTCTCTTCCAGCTTGCGCGGGCTGCCCTTGCGGATGAACTGTTGAAGATAGGTCGAATTTCGTCCGATCAGGTCAGACAAGGCAGACAAGCTAGCGCCCCGCTCAGTGGCGAGTTGCAGCAAACGCTGGCGCGGATCGGCGGTAACCATGAATTGTTCCTACACGATGTATTTTTCCTAGACAAGTAGGATTTCGCCAGAGAGAACAGGATTATTCCTTCGGTTCGATTCGCCGGATCGAGACCCGCCAAGCCAACGGAGACGCTGCCATGCTGATACGCCGGATCGAGCAATTCCTGCGCGAAACCGGAATGCCCTGGACCAAGTTCGGCCGCCTCGCCGCGCAGGATCCGCGCTTTGTCCAGGATCTGCGGAACGGCCGCACACCCCGTTCCGGTACGGAACAACGGGTGGAACATTTCATGAACATATATCGGGAGAACCAAAGTGCAGCATGATCCGGCCATCCTCCGCACCCTGGCCGCATCGGCCCAGCGCAAGGGCCGGCGCCCCTGGCTGTCGCTGCTCTCCGCCCTCTTCGATCTCGCCCAGGGCCAGGCCGAGCTGCTGCGCCATTCGGAACGCAACTGGGCCAGTGCAACCTTCGCGGGCACGCGCCACACGGTCGTGCTCGCCTTCAATGGCGCAGCGGCAATCGAAGCGGCTGAAACCCTGATCGCCGCCCTGCCCGATCATGAATTCGCCATCCCCGGCCAACTCGTCGCCGATGCGTCGGTTATCTCAGTCGATCAGGCCACCCTGCCCGAACCGCGGATGGTGGTGGAACTGGAGCTGCTGTTGCTGGAGGACGGCTAGTAGCCGCGCAGCAGATCCACCATCGGCTCCAGCGCCTCACCCTTGCGGTAGCGCTCCAGGTTGACGAGGAAGCGATCGACCGAGCGGATGAACATCTTGTCCTGCGCGCGGCCGGATAAGTGCATGGTAATGTGGGCGTTGGGCAGGCTCCACAGCTCATGATCGGCCGGCAGCGGCTCCGGCGTGGTGACATCGAGGAAGGCCGAGTGGATGCGATTGGCCTTGAGCGCCTCGACCAGCGCATCCTGATCGACCACCGTGCCGCGAGCGATGTTGACCAGCACGGCATCGCTTTTCATCGCTGCCAGTTCCGCCGCGCCGATCATCCCGTCGGTCTCAGGCGTGGCGGGGACGGCCAGGATGACCCAGTCGAACTCGCTCAGCTTGGCACGCCATTGATCGGGGGCCAGGGCATCCGGACCCGGCGTGCGGCGGACCTTGGTCACCTCGACCCCGAACGGGGCGAGCCGCTCCGCGATCAGCGAGCCGATCGCGCCCATGCCGAGCAAGAGCGCCTTGCTGCCGAACAGCTCGCGCTTGCCGGGCGAATCCATCAGCCATTCGTGGCGGTCCTGGCCATGGACCACTTCGCGGTAACCCTTGGCCACGGTCAGCATGCCCATCACGACATATTCGGCGATAGTGATGGCGTTGATCCCCGCGCCATTGGTCACCACCACGCCGCGCTCCTGCATCAGCGCCAACGGCATGTGCTCAAGGCCGGCATAGATCGAATTGAACCACTTCATCCGCACCGCGCGCCGCGCGGCTTCGGCCATGTCCTCTTTCTTGTAGAGATCGAACCAGCCGATTTCGGCCTGGTCGGCAATTGCCAGCAGCTCTTCGGTGGTGGCGAACCAGCGCGGTTCGATCCAGTCCGGCAAGCGCGGTTCAAGGATCGGGCGGGCAATGGCAGAGAGGACGGCTACGGTCATGACGGGCGGAAAGCTCCCCACAGGGCAAAGGCCAGAAACGGCAGTCCGATCAGATCAACCGTGGCGATGGTGCGCAGCGGCGTTGGCGATCCGGCGCGCCAGTAAAGCAACAGGAAACCGAGCATCGAGATCGCCGTGACGATCCCCGCCAGCTGCCGCGCCTCGGGCCGCCAGGCTGCCCACAGGCAGGCGGCGAAGACCGCAAGGAACAGCGCCGCGCGGTGGTGCATCAGCAGGAACAGCGCATTATCCGGCCGGATGCCGTAAAGCGCGGTCAGCGCTGCCGGCCGGAAGAACGCCAGCGCCGGCAACAAGTGGACTAAAGCGAGAACTATCCAGGCGATCGGTTGCAGCATGAAACCAGACTAGCCGCTGGCGCAGGCAAGGCAAGCCTTACGGTTTGCCCTCGAACCGATCCAACATCGGTGGGCGATGCAGGCACTCGGCAAAATCGAATGGCCGGACGGTCAGCGGCGCAACCTGTGCAGCGACCGGGTGAAGCGGGTTGAACAGCACCACGTCGGCTTCGGGCAAGACCTTTGACCTGACGGCGGCCAGCGGGGAACGGCGGCTGTCGAGCCAGGCATCGACCCACACCCGAACTGCATCTTCCGCCAGTGCCCCGGGCACCCGTTCGGGCTCGGCCGGCACATCGGTCCAGCCAAGCACATAGTCTTCAGCAATCCCGGCCAGATCGCGCGGCAGGTAGCGCAAGGCCACCAGCACCGCGAGGCCAGGCTCTGAAGCGAACGGCACCACTGGCTTCCCCGGTGAGGAATAGCGCCCACCCTTCGCAATGGCCCCGGCCCCATCCAGCGCAACAAACGGCGCGCGTGTGAGGCGCCACAGCTTCACGCCTCCAGTTTCCAGTCCCAGCCGAGTGGATCGCCGTCCATCACCTCGACGCCCTGCGCAGCGAGTTCATCACGCAGACGGTCCGACGTGGCGAAATCCTTCGCGGCGCGGGCTTCCTTGCGCTGGGTCAGCACGGCTTCGATTTCGGCTTCGGTGATGGTCGCGGCCTTGGGACGCAGGCGCAGGTCAGTGCGTTGCAGGTGCCCAAGGTTAAGGCCCATTACCCGGTCCATATGTGCGGCTGCCGTGGCCACGCATTCCGGCGCCGCGCCTTTTAGCGCCAGCGTCTCTTCCAGCACGGTCAGCGCGTCCGCCGTGTTGAGATCGCCGGAAACCGCCGCATCGAAGCGAGCGACCAATGCATTGGTCACGCGCTCACGCTCCCAGCAATCGCCGGGGGTCATGCGCCCTTCCTTCAGATTGTCGGCCCACTTGCGGTAGGCCATCACCATCCGCTTCAGCCGCACCAGCGCCGCCTGCAGCCCTTCCCAGCTGAACTCCAACTCGCTGCGGTAGTGCGCCTGGAGGCACATCATCCGGTAGGCCAGCGGGTGATAGCCCTTGTCGATCAGCAGTTGCAGCCGCAGGAACTCACCCGACGATTTGCTCATCTTGCCAGAGCGTTCGATCAGGAAGTTGTTGTGCATCCAGATGTTGGCGCCGGAATTGCGCGCCTGATCCAGCCCGTTGGTGCAGCAGAAGGCCTGGTTCTGGGCGATTTCGTTGGGGTGATGGATCTCGCGGTGGTCGATCCCGCCGGTGTGGATATCGAACGGGAAACCCAGCACCTCGCCCGACATGACCGAGCATTCCAGATGCCAGCCCGGCGCGCCTCGGCCCCAGGGCGAATCCCATTCCATCTGGCGCTTCTCACCCGGCGGAGTCTTGCGCCAGATCGCGAAATCGGCGGCGTTGCGCTTGCCGTCCACTTCGTCGATCCGGCCCTCGCCCTCTTCGGTCACGGCGCGGGCCAGGCGGCCGTAATCGGCCACGGTCGAAACGTCGAAATAGAGCCCGCTGTCGAGTTCGTAGCAGTGCTTGTCAGCAATGCTCTTGGCGAAGTCGATCATCGCCGGGATATATTCGGTGGCGATGGTCCACTTGGCCGGCTGGCGGATGTTGAGCGCCTTCACGTCGGCCCAATAGGCCTCGGTATAGTGCTTCGCGATGTCCCAGATGGACTGGGCGCGTTCCGCCGCCATCTTCTCCATCTTGTCCTCGCCCGCGTCGGCATCGTCGGTCAGGTGGCCCACGTCGGTGATGTTGATCACGTGGGTCAGCTTATAGCCCTTGAAGCTCAGCGTGCGGCCCAGCACGTCGGCAAAGACGTAGGCGCGCATGTTGCCGATATGCGGGTAATTGTAGACCGTCGGCCCGCAGGAATAGACGCGTGCCTCGCCCGGGTGGACGGGCCGGAACTCTTCCAGCTGGCGGGTCAGGCTGTTGAACAGCTTGAGGGGCGTCGAAGTCATACCTCGCGCCTTACTTGGGCAGGCGGCGCGGTCAAGCGGCCAGCGAGGCGAGCAGCAGCCCGACCCCCGCCATGACAATCAGCAATCCGGCGAGTTCGTGCCGGCTGGTGGCCTTGCCGGTGAGGCGCCCGGCGAACAATGCCGCCAATGGCATCTCGATCAGACCAAGCGTGCGGACATTGGCCGCCGGGGTCAGGGCAAAGGCGGTGAACCAGCAGGCCGAAGCAAAGGCGCCGAGGAACCCGGCGCCGAGGCTGGTGCGCCAGACCCGCAAGCTGCCGGTGAAGGCTTCGCGGTCACGTGCGGCCAGCCACAGGCCCAGCAGCCCCGCCTGAATGGTCAGGCTGATCGCCAGCACGGTCAGCGCGCGGATCAAGAAATCACCGCCCTCCAGCGCGCCGATCCCGCCGCGAAAGGCGATGGCCGAGAGGCCGAACAGGCCGCCCGCGCCCACACCCGCCGCGATCATCCGGCCTTCCTTCAGAAGGTTGCGGTATTCCCCCGGCTTGACCGAGGCGACCAGCACGCCCGTTGTGACCACACCCACGGCCAGCCAGGCGAGCGGACTGAGGTGATCGCCGAGCAACAACACACCCAGCACGGCCACCAGCACCGGCTCGGTCTTGATATAGGCATAGGCGACCCCGAAGGCGCGCTGGTGCATCACCACCAGCATCAGCGCCGTGCCGAGGATCTGGCAGACCGCACCAAGCGCTGCCCAGCGGAGCGAAACAGCAGTCAGACCCGGAAGCGGCTGGCCGGTCAGCCAAAGGGCCGCGGCGAGGAACAGCAGCGCGAAGGGCAGGCCGAAAATGAAGCGGACCTGGGTCGCGCCCAGCATGCCGATCGTCTTGGTCAGCCCGGCCTGAGCCCCGTTGCGAAAGACCTGCGCCGATGCCGCGGCAATCGTCACCGGCACCCACAGGACCAGCCAAAGGCTCAGAAGCCCTCCCAGCGGATCGCTTCATCCAGCGGCGCGCGCGGCACCGGGAACTGGTTGACCGGCGAATTGGGATCGCGCCAGCCAATGCCCATGCCGCAGAAGAAGATGTGATCTTCCGGAATATCGACCACGGCGCGGATCTGTTCCTGGTAGATCGCCCAGGCTTCCTGCGGGCATGAATCAAGCCCTTCCTCGCGCAGCAGCAGGCAGACCGTCTGCAGCCACATGCCGATGTCCGACCATTGCGGCCGGCCCATGTAGCGCGGGGTGTGGATCAGCATCAGCACTGGCGCGCCAAAGGCCTGGAAGTTCTTCGCGAACCACATCAGGCGGCCCATCTTGTTGTCGCGCGGGATCTCCAGCGCGGCATACATCGCCTCACCCACGCCCTTGCGGCGCTCGGCATAGGCGCCGTCGAGTTCGGGCGGGTAGATGGCATATTCGGGCTTATGCCGCGCCGTCCCTTCCGGCAGAATAGCGGCAACTTCGGCCAGCAGCTTGGCCAGCGGCGCACCCGTGATGACGGTCGCGTTCCACGGCTGGGTATTGCCGCCCGATGGCGCGTTCTGGGCCTTTTCCAGCACCCGGCGCAGCACCGCCTGGTCGACCGGCTTGTCGAGGAAGGCCCGGACCGTGCGGCGGGTGGCGACAGCTTCGGAAACGTTCATGCCGACACGGCCCTATTCAAAGCCCAGGAACTGGATCTTGCTTTCCAGCGGCTCGCGCTTGCGATCGAAGCCGTTTACCGGATCCTCTTCATCGCGATAGCCAATCGCGATGCCGCAGAAGAAGATGTGGGTCTCATCCGAGACGCCGACGAAGTCCTTGATCAGCTTGGCATAGAGCGAGAGGAATTCCTGCGGGCAGGTATCCAGCCCCTGCTCGCGGAAAAGCAGCATGATCGTCTGGAGCCACATGCCGACGTCAGACCACTGCGGCGGGCCCATGACGCGCGGGAAATAGACCAGCAGCACGGCCGGCGCACCGAACGAGACCAGATTCTGTGCCATAAAATCGCCGC
>Ga0209894_1000165_pt1 | contig 12212 bp, 8 predicted proteins | sample GWRWT4_2Sept14_2_FD_187191 | JGI IMG/M metagenome (GOLD analysis project Ga0209894, IMG submission 187191) | Sand microcosm microbial communities from a hyporheic zone in Columbia River, Washington, USA - GW-RW T4_23-Sept-14 (SPAdes) (version 2) ... | reverse complement strand
CCATCCCGCTAAGCGGCGCGGTCGATGGCGGACGCGGCATTGCCGACCTGACCCATGGCGGCGGCTGCGAAGCGCCCCTGCTGCAATTGTGGCTCGCCCCTGGCGCAGGCGAAGTCAGCATCGACGATGTTGCCCTGACGCGGCGCTAAGGCCGGTCCAGCCAGGTGCTTAGCCGCGCTAGTGACCGGGCCTGCTGGCGGGTGTCGCGGTGCGCCAGATCGCCGGCCGTACGCCGCCAGCGCGAGCCGGCCCAGCTGAGGAAGCCGCCCGCCGACGCCATGTCGCGTTGCACGGCGGGCCCGGCCGCGACGCGGCGGCGACCCGTCACGCGGTCGAGCAGCCCCTGCCAGCCGCGGCGCTGGAGGCTGGCAAGGACCCCGGCGCTCTGCCGCCGGTCGAGATCCTGCAGCAGCAGGTCGGCCGCATCGTCGAGCAGCGCGGCCACAACCGGTTCCTGATCGCCCCAGTCTACCGAAACCCCCGCGCGGTGCTGCTGGGCGAGAGCGAGAACCAGCCGCGCGCCGCTGGCCCAGCCCTCCGCCGCCGCGCGGTCCCAGAACTGCGCCCAGTCGATCGGGCGGACCCGCAGCAGGAAATCGATGTCAGCCAGCAGCAGCGGCCCGCAATCAAGCCGATGGCTGTAAACGGCATGGGCGATCAGGTGCGCCAGCATGTCAATTGGCGCGGGGTAAGTCAGGCCGTCCGCCTCGGTCACTGCCGCGGCCCGCACCGCCGCATCGATCGCCGCCGGGCTGGCATGATCAAGCCGGCCATCAGGCTCCCACAGGTGGTGGTGCAGTTCCACCACCGTGCGGCCTGGCGAAAGTAGCGGCGGCAGGTGCTTGTCGGTGCGGATGAGGTCGGCCAGCGGCAGCTCAGAAGGGTCGATCTGGCAGTAGCCTTCGGCCTCCAGGCGCGCGAAGGCCGGGATCACGCTATTGGGATCAAGCAGCAGGTCGATATCGCGCAGCGGCCGCAGCGCCGGGTGGGGATAGGCATAACGGCTGAGCCAAGCGCCCTTGAGCGCCAGCGGGGCGAACCTGCCCGCGCGCAGCAGGGCCACGGTCCGCTCCAGCTCGGCCCGCTGGCTCAACGCCAGCAGCGCCTGACCGCGAAAGGCCGCGCTCCAGCTCTCGGCCAGCACAGGCGGCAAGTCCGGATGGGCGCGGTGCTGGTGGTGCAGCAAGGGTTGCAGGCGGTGCTGCGCGGCCATCCGGTCGAGTGCAGCAAGATCGTCCGCTGACAGGTCGGCGAACTCGGCCAGGCGGCGCGTCCCGACCAGATCAAGCAGGCGGCGGCGCAGCGCTGCCGGGCTCATGGCACGCGGAGCTGGCGCTGCTTGATCAACCGCGCAGGATTGCCTGAATAGACCCCATCGGGCGCGGCATCTTCGAACAAGGCGGCCCGCGCGCCGACCACGGCGCGGTCACCCACGGTCACCCCCGGCCCGACAAAGGCTTCGGCCGCGACCCAGGCCTGCGCGCCGATGGTCACCGGGCGAAGCAGCAGCTGGAAGTGCGGATCGGCAATGTCGTGGGTGCTGGCACAAATATGCGCGCCCTGCGAGACCACGCTGCGCGCGCCGATCGTGATCCGGCCCTGATTGTAAAGCTGCGCACCGGGGCCGATCAGGCAGTGCTCGCCCAGCTCCAGATTGGCCGGGAGCCAGATCCGCACGCTGCCGTGAACCCGCGCGCCGCTGCCGACCTTGGCCCCGAAAGCCCGCAGCACCAGCCGCCGCCAGGCGTGCAACGGTGGCGGGGTGAAGCGCGCCAGCAGCAACCAGGTCAGGCCCCAGCAGACCCGCAGCAGCCGGTTGCCCAGCGAGAAGCTGGCGCCACCTTCGAGCGGCTTGGTCTGGCGAGCATCGAGCGGGGTCATCATGCGGCTCCCGGTTCAGCGATCTGGCGGGCATAGGCTTCGCCCCATTGCTGCGCCACCCGTTCGCCCGAAAAGGGCCCGCTGGCAAGGCCCTGCGCAGCGCGGGCCATTTCCAGCCAGCGGGCGTCCGGCATGGTCAGGGCCTCGGTCAGCGCTGCTTTGAGCGAAGCCTGGTCCATTCCGCAATCGAGCGCGGCGCCGGCCGCGAACCCTTCGGGCAGGTTGCACTCGCTGGTCTGAAGCGTCGGGGTGCCCGCTGCCCAGGCTTCGAGCAGGGTCATCGGCAGGCCTTCGCTGAGCGAGGGCAGGACGACGAAGCGCGCCTCGGCCAGTTCGCGCGCCTTGTCCGCACCGAAGCACGGCCCGATGAAGCGCAGCGATGGCGGGGCATCGCGAAGCAGGGCTTCGAGCGCGGCGACATCGCCGGGCTCGCCCCAGCCCGCCAGAGTCAGCCGGGCAGCTTCAGGCAAGGCGCCTGCGTCAGCCAGCCCGCGCCAGGCAGCGATCAGCGGGGCCAGGTTCTTCTTGGGATGGATCCGGCTGAGGAACAGCAGGTGCGGAGCGCGGGGTGCGGTGACCGGCGCGCTGACCGGCGGGCCGGCATTGGGGATGACCAGGCTGTCGCTCCGGCCACTTTCGCGGGCGATATCCCCGGCCTCGCGCCGGGTCAGGGCGTGAAAAGCGCTGGCGGCGCGCCAGCCGGCCCGTTCATAGCCGCGCCGCGCCAGCGCCTTCTTCCAGCGCCCCCGCGCCGTGATCCAGGGATCGAGCATGCCGTGCGGCGAGATCAGGCTGGCGCGCCCGGTCGCCTCACGCCAGCGCCGCGCGGCGTGGGATGGATACATCCAGATGCCATGAAGGTGCAGGCAATCCAGCCGCGCCGCCAGCAGCGCCTCGATGAGCTGCGGCGCATAACCGATCTGCGCAGGGCCGCGCGCCGGAAAATAGATTACTTCGCTGGCACCAAATCGCGGGCGATCCTCGGCACTGAACCGGTCCGCCAGGGCCACAACCACCGGCTCACCGCCCAGCCGGCGGATCAGATCGGCCTGGATCACCACTGCCTCGAACACCCCGCCACCCAGCCGCGAGGCCGAAGCGGTGAGAAGGCCGATGCGCTTGCCCGAAAGGAGCGGTGCGGTGGCCATGCCCCCGACGCGTCAATCGCCGGCGCGCCGACCGAATTCGGCGGCGGTGATGTGAAGCGGATGGCGGCGATCTTCGGGCGGGAAAGCCCGATAATCGCCGAACGATGCCTTGAGATAGGCCTCAGCCTGACCAGGCACCGGCATCTCGCCTTCGCCAAAGGGGGCCAGCCGGGTCGGGATGAGCCAGTCCTCCGGCACCCAGGTGCGGCGGGCGAAGCGGATGCCCCACATCTCGAAACAGGCCCGCTCACTGCTGCGGGCAATGCCGCGCGGGTTGCTGAGCCATTCGCGCAGACCGATCAGCGCGCGGATCGGCAGCACCTGGCGCAGCGCCAGCGCCGCACCCCGCAGGGCATTGAGCAGCGGCTTGCCGGAATTGTGCGTCACTTCCGGGCTATAGGACATGACGAAAACATTGACCGCCAAAAGTCCCCAGTGCTGCAGCCGCCGCACCAGGGCAGAGCGCGGCAGGGCATCAAAGGGGAAGATGTCGAGCCCGATCCCTTCGTGAAAGCCGGTACCGGCGAAGGTCCGTTCATGCACCCGGGTCCCATCGATCCGCAGCTTGGCAAAGGCGAGCGGATAGCCGGCCTCGGTGCCGTGGTGTTGCAGGGTCAGCCCCGGCAGGGGGCGGCGTTCCCAGGCAGCCAGCAGCGCGGCGTAATCCTCGCGCAGCACGCCAAGGTCGACATCGTCGTCCCACGGAATGATATCACCGTGCCGGATCGCCCCCAGCGCCGAACCCGCCACCAGGAACGGGCGCAGGCCTTCTTCGCGGCAGTAATCAACGAACTGCGCCGCCAGCCGCTTGGTGGCCGCGTGAAGCCGCTCCAATCCCGGCGAAAGCGTGCCATTGGCATAGGTCACGGCCGGTATGGCAACGATCCGCACGACATGGGCATCCTCGTCGCGATAGCGGGCCATGCCCTGCCCTTCGCGGCGATAGATTACAGCCAGCCCGCGCTGTTCCAATTCGGCGCAGAACTGGTCGGGATCGACATAGCGGCGGTAATGCGGTGCCTCGACCTTTTGCAGCGGTTCATCAGCCGGGGTGCGAAATTCTGCCACCAATGCCCCGTCGCGCGTGGCAAGCAGGCCGGCTGCCTGGTCCAGCAATGCCGCTTGGGTCGCATCGTCGATCGCATGGAACAGGAAGCGGGCGTAGATCCCGATGGGGCCGTCCGTCCCCGCTGCTAGTCCTTGCCACGCCGCCGGATCGGCGACGCTACCGTTAGTGAACTGGCCGCGCTGCGGGTCATATCCGGCCTCGGCCGCGCGGCGGTGGCAGGATTCTACCGCTGCCATCGAAGCATCGAGCGCGCGAACCTGCCAGCCTTCCTTGAGGAAGTGCAGCGAATCACGGCCGTTGCCGCAGCCCAGTTCGATGATGGTCGGATAGCTGTTCAGGCGTTCGCTGGCGAACCGGGCAAAGTCCGACGGCGCTTCCGGCGCGGCGGCGGCGGCATAGTATTGCTGCCAATAGCCCGGAGCAGCCGCCTTCGCTGCCAGGGCCGGGTCGACCTGCGGCTGGCCCGACAAGGCCGCCTCGAACCGGGCGACATCGGCAGATGCCACCGGATTGGCCGGGAACAGCATCGCATCAACGGCTTCGGCGGTGCGATCGGCATCGCCCAGCCAGGCCCGCGCCCGCGAAGCCTCCGACATGCGTCGCCAGGTCGGCTCGTCGCGGCCAAGCACTTCCGTGGCAGCGGCAATGCCCTCGGCTGAGTTTGGCTCAACCAGGAAGCCGTTCACCAAGTTGCGGACCAGCGCTTCGCGCGATCCGGCCTGGGTCGACAGGATGACCGGTACGCCTACGGCCAGCGCCTCGTTCACCACCAGGCCCCATTGTTCTTCCGAACTGGGCAGGACCAGGGCGAGGGCCCGAGCCAGGAGGCGGGCGACGTCTTCCGCCTTGAGGAAACCGGTGAATTCGACCTGTTCGGTCAGTCCAAGCGCTGCAACCTGTTCGCGCAAGCTTGTTTCGTCCGGACCGGAACCAGCCAGGATCAGCTTGCGCGCGCCGGGTCCGGCCGCCGCAACATAGGCCGCATAGCCATCGATCAGCAGTGGCAGGTTCTTCTTGGGAACGAACCGTCCGACAAAGACCAGCGGCCGTTCGGCAAAGTCAGGCACCGCCGCGTCCGCCAGCCCCTGGACCCGGCCGATGCTGACAGTGTCATAACCCAGCAGCAAGCGCCGACGCCGAAAGCCCAGAAACCGGAAATAGTCGCGGTGGCGCGGGCCGGCGACGATGGCGCCGGAATAGGCCTGGAGCACGAACTGCTTGAACAGCTCAAAGCTGGCCCGGCGCGGCTTGTCGTCGAACTTGGAATCGTTGAAGGCGATCACCTGGACGCCCAGCAGCCGCAGGGTCCAGGACAGCAGGATGACATCAGGTTCATTATAGCCGATGCCGATGAAGACGGTCTGGCACCCCCGCAGCGCCCGCAACTGCGCCCAGAAACGCTGCAGCGGCGGAATATCGTCGAACGAACGCCCCGGAAACAACGTTAGCTTGCGGGCATGGGCCGTGGGTCCGGAAGGTTCCCAGGCATAGGTCGCAGAGGTGGTCGCTATTTCCACCGCCAGCACATCACACCGATCGCCCAGCCGCCGGGCGACGGCTTCGCAGCGATCGATGTGATAGGCAGCAAACTGGGCAAACAGTAGCGCAACTTGCGGCTTGGTCTTCTGATTCATTCGCTTGCGCCGCAGCCCCCGATGCTCTGTAGGTGAAATAACCTACGCGAACGGCTTGGCAAGCGCGGCGGACTATCTACCCACGATGGCGCGGCTGAAAGCGACCGCCAGATCGGCCGCCACGCGATCGATCGGAGCGGCCGTGGGATTGGCAAAGGTCAGCCGCGCCGCGCCGACCTGGGCCTCTGCCCCGCGCAGTTCCAGCGCGCCGAGCCCGCCGGTGATACGCACAGCATCGATGAAATCGTCGGCCACCATATCCGGGATCGGCAAAAGCACAGCCAGCACGGCGCCTGCGCCGATCGCCGGCAGATCATAGGCCGGGAACAGGGCCTCGAGCGGATCGCGCCCATCACCGCCGCTGCGCATGGCCGCTTCCGAAACTGCCGTATCCAGATCCTGCTGTTGAGCAAACCACCCTTCGAATTCGACGAATTCGTTGGCGGTGTTCAGCCCTGCCGCTGCGGCAGTGGTGCAGAGAATAGCCAGGGGCTCGTTGCGGAAGGTCCAGCTTGCGCCGCCGACTGTTCCTGCAAGGCACGGCACATAGGCATCGATACCGGGCTGGAGCTGGGCCGCGGGGCCATCGGCCAGATTGCTGCCATTGTCGCTTTGGCGCCCAAGCCAGAACCCGGTGAGCTGCCCGCTGCCTCCGATCGTCAGCCCGGACGAGGCATAGGCCCGGGCCTTGGCGAGGATGCCCGGGGGGCCATAGGCGTAGAGATATTCCCCATCGCGCAGCACAAACCGCCGCCGCCAGTGCCGCAGGCGCGCGAAATTGTAGATCTCGCGGGTACCAGCGATTGTCAGATCGAGCGTGCCGGTGATTGCGCCGAGCGGAATCGAAAACGGTGCGCTGGGGTGTTCCAGGCGGGTCGTGCCACTGAGCAGCGCAACCCCCTCATAGCCCGGCTGGCCATTGCTGGTTTCGATCAGGCGATAGCCACCAAAGCCGGTGACGGTCAGATCGTGAACCGTCACACTGGCACTGCCGAGCGCGTTGATTACCACCACGTCAGTCCCGCGCGATTGGCCGCTCGCGTCGAGTGCGGTGTTCTCGAAGTTGCCATCGATCACGGTCACTTCGGCCCCGGCCTCGGCCTTGACCAGCGAGATCGTGCCGCGCGCGCGCGGCCGGTTGAGCAGACAATTGCGCGTTTCGGCAAAGGCGAAGGCCGCACCGAAGCTGGTCTGGCCGGTCCACCAACCGTCCTGCCAGCAATCATTGATGGTCAGGCCATCGCAATACTGCGCGACTACGGTTCCGGCCCCGACATTGACCCCGCCAACCCGCTCGATCGTCACGCGCTGGGCGGCGTAGAGTGAAATGCCATCCTCGACATCGGTGCCGCTGAGCGTCAGATCGCGGATCACGTGATCGCGCAGGATCCGCAGCTTGCGCAGCCGCTTGTTGGCACCGGCCACGCTGGCAGGCGAGAAAGTCAGCGGCACCGGCTTGTCGAGCCGGACCAGATCGCCAGTCACCGCCTCGACCCGGGCGAAGTCCCAATTGGGAGTCTCGGCCGGATCATAGGGGAACTCGCCGAGCTGCCACATCACCCAGTCACCCACGGTAAGTTGCGCACCCAGACCGGCCTGCAGCTGGACTTCGCGGCTGCCCGCCGTGACGCTGGCGGCCAGCGGCAATTCCGTGGTCGTGCCCGGCGTCGCCGGATGGTGGACCAGCCCGCGCCCACCCGATTGGCGCGTGAACTGCGCACCGCCGTAATCGTCAATGGCCGCATCGGTCGAGATCAGCTGGATCGGCGGATTGGTGTTCAGCACCTGCTCGCTGGGCGGGATCTTCTCCACCCTGTAGCGCACCGGGGCGAGGCGAATGCCCTGCGCACCAATCGCCCGGGCATAGCTGGCGGCAGCACGGATTGCCGGGCCATCGTCGGTCACGCCATCGGCCTTGGCCCCGGCCAGTTCGACCGGTATCCGGCCACCATCCGGCAAGGCGCGGAAGTAGCGGTTGTTGCTCGACCGCGCGACGAGCCGCGGATGGGCCGCCATCAGCGCAGCATTGGCCTGGGTATCGGCAACATAAAGCCCCGCCCCCTGCCCAACCACTTCGCGGCCATTGGTCTGCACGATCTTGGTGCTGGAATTGATGTTCTGGCCGGAAAGCTCGGCAAACAGGAAATCAGGCATGGGTTGAGGCTCCCCGCGTCAGGCGAATTCGTTGAGGATCAGACGGCGCAGCTCGCTGGCGATCCACAGCGCGTCATATTCGTGCCCGGCGGGCGACGGGTGGGTTGTGTCCCCCGCCACCAGCGAGGTGTAGAGCGCCGACTGGTTGTTACGGAACCGGATGGCGACGGCGGTACCGGTGGCCGTGCAGGGGTGGCTGATCGTGACCGAAGTCGCGGACACGACCGTCAGCACCACTGCACCGTCGGGGATACCGGGCCCGGAAATACCCGACTGGGCCACAACCCCGGCGGTTGAGGCGAGCGCGGTCAGCGTGGCGCTGCCGCTAGTGGTGGTGCCAGTGGTGGCCAGGGTATCGACCGCGCCGTGGCGCAGGATCGCTGAGGGACCAAGCCGATCGACAAACCACACGTTCGCGCGGGGCCCGCCTGCGCCCTGCACCGCCCGCTGCACGGCATCGCGCTGGCGGAAGATGTCGAGCGTCGGGCTGGCATTGGGCCAGGTCGGGCCGAAGAACACCAGCGGCTTGCCCGGATTTGCGCTGCGCCAGGCATCGATCAGCTTAAAGATCTGCCGGGTAATGGCGTCTTCAAACGAGATTGCCCCCGCAACGCTGGCAAAGCCATTCGCGGAGCCATCGTTGACGCTGGCCATGACCACGCCGAGTGCCGGGCTGAGCGCACCGCCGGTCTGGGCATCGATCACGCCAGCCAGGGTCAGGTCGGTCATCCGCACCGCATCGCAGAAGTTGACCTTGGGAAAGCCGGCCGAGTTGTTGCCGCCGCCGCTGATCAGGCCGGTCCCGCCGACCCCGGCGATCGCGCCGCGCAGGCCCAGCAGGCGCGCAGCGAGCGCCGCCTCGCCATTGGCGGAAAAGTCGGCGCCCGTGGCTTCGACAAAGCTGTCGCCCATGATGGTAACCAGCGGATAGGCCCTGGCAACCGAGCTGACTTCGCTCGCGCTGACCACGTTGATGCCATTGGTGGGGACCGAAGCAGTCTCGATCCGGATCCGCCGCGCCCGGCTGGCGCCAAACACGAACTTCACGAAATAGAGATTGCCGTTGCCCGATGGCACGACCACCGTCGCGGCTACGGCATCGTCGACCAGCAGCCGCAGGTTATAGACCGAATTGGCGCCGTGCCCGGTGACCGGCACTTCGAACTGGGTGCCGGTGTGGATGAATTCGAACGCATGGTATTGCGTGCCGAAGAACGGATCGCCCAGGGCATTGAGCGCCCCGTAATAGCCATTGCGCGAGACGGCATAGCCATTGAGCGGAAAGGTCGTTCCGGCTAGGCGCGCGGGCCCCGCGACATAGGTCAGCCGGGCATCGAAGCGCGGCACCGTTGCCCCACCGGCACCCTGGGCGTTGATGGTTGAAGCGGCGCCGGCCGCGCTGACCGTGACCGTCGGCAGGTCGGTCGAGACGAGCCGGTGGCTCGGCGCGGCAAGCGCCCCCCAGTTGCGGATCGCCTGGATCAGCGCCTGGGTGTTGGGCGATCTGGCCGATGCAGCGGCGCGGCTGGCCAAGCCGCGCGCGATCAGATCGGCGCTCATTGGGCGATCCGGTAGGTCAGCGAGCCGCTCGACAGGGTGACTTCCAGCCACAGCCGCGCGGCCGCTTCGGTCTCTTCCCAGATCGGCTCACAGCAATTGGCGGTGAACTGGGCCCAGGCAGCTCCGGCGATGGTCAGCGGCAGCTTGGTGGTGCCGCCGTCGGTTGAGCGCAGGACGCGGACCGTACCGGCCCAGGTGCCGGTCAGAGTCAGCATGGCCTCGCGGCCGAGCGCTGGCAGATAAGGGCCGAAGGTACCGCTGACGGCAGTCGTTCCGGCCAGCGGAACGGTCGGATCGGAACCGAGCGTGACCGGCAGCGGCAGGCTGCCGCTGGCCAGCACGGCATTGCCATCGGCATCGGCAAAGGCCACCGCGCGGGTTGCGGCATAGCCGCTGGGGGAAATGATCGGAATGGGCATCGGGTACTCCCTGGCGAATCGGGAGCATCTCAGATAACCATTTTGGTTCGTGTAGGAAAACGGTTAGTGCCACTTTTGGCAATGCATTTTCATGATGCACCACAAGCCGTGCCCTGCTAGCGATTTTCCGCGATGTCCGTTGCCGTCTTCCATCCCGGGACCCAGCACAGCTGGCAGACCGCCCTGGCGCTGCAACAGCTGGGCCAGCTGGAATGGTACGCCACCTCGATTTTCCACCAGCCTGACCGCTGGCCCTACCGACTGGAGCGCTATGCCCCTGAAGTGCTGGCGGCACGCCTGCGGGCCGAATTTGGCCGGTTCTCCCATCCCGGGCTCGATCCAGCCCTGGTGCGGACCGGGGGTCTGGCCGAATGGTTCGAACGGATCGCCAACCGGGCCGGCTTCCGCCAACTGGCCCAGCGGATCGACGCCTTCGGCAACCGCCGCTTCGTGGCCCAGATCGCCGCAGAGATCGCTTCGGAGCAGAATTTCGCACTGTGGGGCTATAACGGCAGCTCGCGCCATGCCTTCGAACTGGCCAAGCAGCACGGACGCACCTGCATCCTCGACCGGACGATCGGCGATTTCCGGGTCTATAATGCGATGATGGACGAGGTCGCCGAGCGCTATGGTGACTGGTTCGTGCCGACCGAACGACGGGTAGAACAGCGCCAGATCGACCTTGACGACCGCGAGTATCAGTTAGCTGACCGGATTGCAGTAGGTAGTCCCTTTGCCGCCGACACGCTTGCCAGCGTCTGCAATGACCCGACAATTACCAGCAAGGTCAGAGTGGTCCGATATTGCTACGATGAACTGCTGTTCGGTAACATGCCGCGTCCTCTCTCTCGTCCGTCGAACCAGCCAGTGCGGTTCCTCTTCATGGGCCTCGTGATCCCGCGCAAAGGTATCCACCACGTTCTCGAAGCGATTGCGCAGCTGCCGCCCAACGCAGCAGAGCTGACGATCGTTGGTGACCTCAGGATTCCTCAGCATACCTTTGCTCGCTATGCCGACCGGGTCACCTACCGACGGACCGTGCCACGATCGGAAGTACCAGCGATCATGGCCAGTCACGATGTTCTGCTATTGCCAAGCTACTTCGAGGGAGCCGGAATTGTGCTTTACGAGGCGCTCGCGGCCGGCTGCGCCTTGATCCAGTCGGATCGGTGCGCCGATGCAGTCACCGCGGAAACCGGCTTGCTGTTGCCAGAGCTGAGCACTGACGCCCTGCTGCAAGCGATGATCACGGCGATCGAGGATCGTGCTCAACTAACCGGGTGGCGTTCCGCAGCCCAGCAAGCCGCGCTCGATTACACCTTCGCTCGTTATCGCGAAAACATCGCTGGGCTGTTGGGCGAAAGCGGTCTGACCTAGGAACTAGACCCAGCCGGCTTCTGGAGCGCTTGCCGGCGCCGCCGTACCGCCGGGGGCACACCGTTCCAGTCAGCCGGCCCGGCACCGCTCAGCGCGGCCAACTCGCCCGTCGGCTTGGCGCTGGCCTTTGCCGCCAGTATCGCCCGGATCGTCGCCAGCGACGGCACGCCTACGCCGCGCGCGGCAAAGTGCCACAGTACGACCGGGGCCAGGTAGAACAGGCACTGCCGGAACACAGTCACGATCTGCCCGTCGCGGAAGGCCACGATCAGCACCGGCAGGAACACCAGGTATGCCGCGACCTGGAACGCACTCTGCTCGCCCTCGGCAAAGCGCCGGTAGATCACGCCCAGCGCCCAGCCCCAGAACCCGCACCAGATGATCACCCCCAGCCAGCCGAGCGAGAACCAGCCTTCGCCGGGCAAGGACCGGGTCATCCCCAGCGGCAAGCCATAGTCGAACATGTTGATCCGTTCGAACGGCGCACCGATCGGCTTGTCGGGCCAGATCGAGCGCGGAACCGGCTCGGTAAACAGCTGGGCGACGCCGTTGAAATAGCCATAGGTGCCCGAACGCTGCGGCACGACGTAGACCAGGTATTCCATGTATTCGAGATTGGCGAAGTCCATCCCTTCCATGAACCGCTCTTCTCGATGGGCGCTAAAAACTTCCGAGCTCTGGTCATCGCTGATCGCGCGGCGGATCGATGCGCCGCGGTCGTCTCCGACCGCAGTGAACACTGCAAGCAGGACCGGGGCGATGGCAAAAACCCAGATCGGCAGGCTCTTGCGCTGACGATCGTAAAGGTAGAACAGCCCGACGGTGATCAGGGCCGTGATGAACGGGCCGCGCCCGCCAAGCCCGGCGCGATAGATTGCGAACATGGCCAGCGGCACCAGAGCAATCAGGCGGAAACGCATCAACCAGGCGAGGATCGCGCTTATCCCGGCTAGCATCAGCTGCGCCTCGA
>Ga0209894_1000154_pt1 | contig 12504 bp, 12 predicted proteins | sample GWRWT4_2Sept14_2_FD_187191 | JGI IMG/M metagenome (GOLD analysis project Ga0209894, IMG submission 187191) | Sand microcosm microbial communities from a hyporheic zone in Columbia River, Washington, USA - GW-RW T4_23-Sept-14 (SPAdes) (version 2) ... | reverse complement strand
AACGCCACCCCGGCGGCGGCATGGCCAGCATGGACGAGGTCGATTTTGCCGACATGGTCGAGCATACGCCGGTCGACAGCTATCTGGTCGAATACCGCGAGCCGACCGCCGATGGCACGCCCGGCCGGTTGGTTGGCGCCTGCCTGACTGACAAGCAGGGCGATGGGCTGTCGATGATCTACAGCTTCTACGATCCCGATCATGCCGAACGTTCAGGCCTGGGCAACTATATCATCCTCGATCACATCCGCCGCGCGGTTGAGGCCGAGCTGCCCTACGTTTACCTCGGCTACTGGGTCGAAGGTGCGCAGCGGATGCAGTACAAGGTCCGCTATCGTCCGCTCGAACGCCTGACCCGCTCAGGCTGGGCCCGGATCAGCGATGCCGATCAGGACCGCCTGATCGCCGCTGCCGCTGCCAGCCGCCGCATTGCCGCCGAGCCTTTGGTCGGCGGCGGCAAGGATGGCATGCCCGGCGCACAGGACCAGTACCGCATCGGCGATCCGGTCTAGCCTTTCAGCAGCACTGTCCGGGCGGTTTCCAGCACCCGGTCGTAACCGGCGGCGATATCGGCTGCGCTGTTGCAGACGGCGATGTCGGGCGTCACACCCGCATCGGGCTGGGGACGTTCGGGGTAATAGCTCTTGATCGGCAGGTCGAATTCCAGCCCGCTCTGCGGCAGCCGCACGAAGAAATAGGCGCCGCCATTGATCCCGCGCATGTTGCCGCCAGTGGTCGATCCGATCAGCTTGGCAGCCCGCGCCTCCTTGATCCGCCGCGCGAAACTGAAGGTGGCGGAGCTGTTGACCGGCCCGGTCAGCACCGCGACCGGCACCGGGATGCGCGGGCCGACCGGTTCTATCACGCTTTCATCCTCGTCACCCGGCAGGATCAGGTGCCCGGCTGCATCGGGCACCGCGGCGCGCCCGATGGTGTGGAAGCTGTCATCCCAGGTATCGAGCGCGGGGCGCAGGTCGGCCGGGGTCTCGCGGAAGCTGACCCGGTTCAGATAGCGCAGCGGTCGGACCGGCCGGTCGATCAGCCGCTGGAGGATGAAGGTGCCGCAATCGGTCCCGCCTTCGTTGGCGCGCAGGTCGATCACCAGTCCCTTGGTGTCCTTCAGCGTGGCAAACCGCTCGCTCAGCCAGGCCTGCCAGTTCCAGTTGCCGCGATAGGTTACCCAGGTCGGCATGGTCAGCACGGCAATGCCATCCGCCACGATCGTCCAGTCCCACAGATCGGCGTCCGTCCTCGGGCCGGAGCGCAGCCCCTTGCGCGTGGCCAGGGTGACCGCCGGCAGGGTGGCGGCGTGGCGCTGGCCGGCCGGATCGCGCCAGGCCACGCGGTGGCCGTCCGGGCCGGGCGGAAACAGCAGACCCTGGTAGATATCGAACACCTCGATCGCCTCGTCGCCGCGCATCTCGAATTGTGCCACGCGCTTGGCGTCATTACTGCCATCGGCCCGGGCATAGGGCAGCAGGGTGCGCAGCATGGCGGCGGCAGTACTGCCGCCCACTCGCTCGACCACGCTGCCCGGAGCGATCCCGGTCACCGCGCCGCTATCGCCGGTGACGACCATCTGTCCGCCGATCCAGCGGAAGGTGAAGGGGAGCCGGGTCGGGCGATCGAACAGGCCGGCGACCACGGCCTTGCTTTGGTTGTAGGGATTGCACTGGGTATGGCCGCAGCGCACCGCCGCGGTAAGCCGCGAGAGCGCCAGAAAGCGCTCGGTCTGGCCGGTCTGCTCCTGCCACTCACGGGCAAAGGCAGCGAAGCGCCGCTCGAACTCGCGCGGTGACTGATACCGGTAGAGCCCGGGATGCAGCAGCAGGGCGCGCTTGGCGATCGTCAGATCGTCGAGCGGTGGCGCGGCGCGAAGCGGGGCAGGAAGGGCGGCGGCTGTGCCCAGCGCGGCCCCGGCGGCGATGAATGAGCGTCTGTCCATGGGTGGAGCGCTAACAGCTTGCACGGTTAACGCGCCTCAGAACCCGAAAAGAGCCACCTATTCGCCTTTTGAGACGCGGCGGCGAAAGGCCGATGGCGCTTCGCCCAGCGCCGCGGTGAAGGCGCGGTTGAAGCTGGCCTTGGAGCCGAAACCTTCCTCCAGCGCAATAGTCAGCAGGTCGGCCGGGTCCCCGGCGCGGAGCCGCGCGGCCACAGCCTCGGCGCGCAAGGCGGCGATGAAGCTGGCAAAGTTGCTGCCCGCCCCCTGGTTGATCGCGCGGCTGAGGTAGCCGGTGTTGGTCCCCAGCCGCCGCGCCAGCCGCGCCAGCGTCAGTTCCGGATCGCGGGCCCAGCCTTCAGCCTGCACCCGCGCCGCCCACTCGCGGCCCAATGCGGCCCAGTCCTTGCTGTCGGGCGTTGAGGTGGGGGCGAGGTCGGCCAGGCGCGGGAAAGGCAGCGCGGCGTGGCGCCAGCCCTCGATCCCCAGGTACAGCGCACAGGCCGCCATCGCCAGGTAAAGGCCCATCAGGTTGATGTAGCCCAGCGGGGCGATCAGGTCCCACAGGCTGTAGCCGGCCCAGACCGCGAACAGCAGCCCGAGCGCCGCCAGCGCCCCGGCCAGCCAGCGTCCGGCATAGCGATGCGTATCGGCGACATGGTCCGGCAGGGCCGTGCGATAGGTCGCCAGCCGCTTGGCCGAGGCCTGGCCATACCAGGCCATCTGCGCCAGCAGCGCGAGCGAGGTGATCAGCTGGTAAGCGCCGGACGAGCGGTCGTCCCAGGCCATCTTGGCATCGAAGGGCAGGGCGAAGCAGGCGGTAAGATAAAGCGTCTGCGTGGCTGCGGGCAGCAAGTGCCGCCAGGCCTGCGGCGGCCAGTCCCCCTCGGTCAGCGCGGTCAGGTAGAGCCAGCCCAGCGGCGCCACCGCCAGGGTGATCTGGAATGGCGCGAAAGAAAGCCACATCCACTTGTCGTAAAACCCGGCAAAGCCGATCAGCCAGGGCATGACCATCAGCGCCAGCACGCCGAGCAGCGCGGCGAGGGTGCGGTTGGCGCTGCGGTTGGCCATCGTCCGGGCCAAGGCTGCGGCCAGCAGGGCGAGCTGGGCCACGGCCACGCTCAGCACCGCCGTTCGCCAACCGAAGGTTAATCCATCAAGCATGTCAGCACGATGCCCGCGATGAAGCGGCGCTGCAATTGGTCCTTAAGGGCGGGGCGAGCCGAGGAATTCGACCAGCCGGCCGCGCCAGACCCGATAGCCGTCGCGGCTGGGATGAAGGCCATCGTTGAACAGTTCGCGGCGCTGCAGGCCCTGTTGATCGGTGAAGGCCGGGTAGAGATCGAGATAGGCCATGCCGTTGGCGGCGGCATAGCTCCGTAGCATGGCGTTGACGGGCACCACGATGTCGCGGTTCTTCTCGGCGGAATCGGTTGGCAGCAGCGACTGAATGACGATTTGGGACCTGGGCTTGCGCTCGCGGATCCGCGCCGACACCGCCACGACGCCGCGGTAGATGCTGGCCGATGCGGGGCTCTCCGCATCGAACGAATTGTTGATCCCCAGCAGCACGAAGATCTTGTCCGGCTGCAGGTCGCGCCGGTCAAGCCAGCCCTGGCCGCCCTTGGCAGCAGGCAGCAGGCGGTGCAGCACGTGTTCGATCCGGTCGCCTGACACGCCCAGGTTGATCGCGGTCTGCGCCGGCACTGCGCCGCCAAAGCTCTCGTCCCAGACCGATCGCCCCATATGCTGGCCGGGGAACCAGGGGTTGGCATCAAGGTGCCAGAAGTCGGTGATCGAATCCCCGATGAAGGCCAGCCGGATCGGTTGCAGGCTCTGCCTGGCTTTCATTTGCTGGTCGATTTCGGCCGCACGCTTTTGCCAGTAATCGACCCGGGCGGCGGGGCGCTCGGCCACGAACACGGCCGGCGTCTGCGCGATGGTGGGGAGCGGCGCGGCCATTGCCAGCGCGGCGGCGAGTCCCTTGGCCCAGGTGCTGCTGTGCTTCATTCCGGTCATCCCCTGCCTGTTGCTTTAGGCGCAGAGGCTACTGGCCGGATGGGGCGAGAGCCAGCGCACGGCATACGTATACCCGCCGCATGCCGCTGCCCAAAAGCAAACCCCCTCCCCGCGCGGGCGGGAAGGGGGCTGCGTTTGTTCAGGTCAATGCGATCAGGCGGGGCCACCGCTGATCGACTTCATTTCCATGAAGTCCTTGAGGCCGGCCAGACCGCCTTCGCGGCCGTTGCCCGACTGCTTGTAGCCGCCGAACGGCGCGCCCGGGCTGGGGCCCCAGTTGTTGATCGCGACCATGCCGGCACGCAGCTTCGGCGCAACGGCAGCGGCCTTGGCCGGATCGCCGGTGATCGCAGCCGAGAGGCCGTATTCGGTGGCATTGGCCAGTTCGATGCCCTGATCGAGGCTGTCATAGGTCAGGATCGTGGCGACCGGACCGAAGATTTCCTCGTTGGCGATGCGCATGTCCGGGGTCACGCCCGAGAACACGGTCGGCTGGACGAAGTAGCCGCGGTTGACGCCAGCCGGCAGATCGGTGCCGCCGGTTTCCAGCGTAGCGCCTTCGTCGATCGCTGACTGGATCAGGTCACGGACCTTGTCATACTGCGCCTTGTTGACCAGCGGGCCGAGGTGGTTGCCTTCGGCCATCGGGTCACCCACCGGGGTGTGCGAATACATGTTCTTGTAGAACGCCACGGCCTCGGCCTCGCGGTCCTTGGCCACCAGCACCTTGGTCGGGCTGATGCACGACTGGCCGGTGTTGATCAGCGGGCCCATCGCGACGGGGGCGAGCTGGGTGGCGAAATCGGCATCGGGCAGGACCAGGTTCGGCGACTTGCCGCCCAGTTCCTGGTGGACGCGCTTGACAGTCGGCGCGGCGGCGATCGCCACGGCGATGCCGGCGCGGGTCGAGCCGGTGAAGCTGACCATTTCGATGTCCGGGTGGCTCGAGATCGCATTGCCGGTGGTCGGGCCATCGCCCTGGACCAGGTTGAACACGCCCGGCGGTACGCCGGCAGCGTCCAGGATCTCAGCAAAGATCGCGGCGTTGGTCGGGCACTCTTCCGAAGGCTTGAGCACCATGGTGTTGCCGGCGGCGAGGGCCGGGGCAACCTTCAGCGCGATCTGGTTGAGCGGCCAGTTCCAGGGGGTGATCATGCCGACCACGCCGATCGGCTCATAGGCCACCTTGAAGCCCGGACCGTCTTCCATGAAGTCAAAGTCCTTGAGCGCGGCGATCGTGCTCATGAAGCCGCCGATCCCGGCGCCAACCTGGGCCGTGCCGGCGAAGGAGACGGGCGCGCCCATTTCCTCGGCCATCGACATGGCGAGGTCCGCACCGCGCTTCTTGTATTCCTCGATGATCCGGCCGAGCAGGGCCAGCCGCTCTTCCTTGGTGGTCTGGCTGAAGGTCTTGAAGGCACGGCGGGCAGCGGCCACGGCCTTGTCGACATCGGCCTGGGTCCCGACCGAGATAACCGCGCAGGCCTCTTCAGTCGCCGGATTGATCACTTCGCGGCGGGCGCCACCTTCGCTGTCCACCCACTTGCCATCGATATAATGTTGCAGCCGCTCGCGCATCGCGAATCTCCCTTAATGGATCGATTAAACCCGGACTATGTCGGGCTCGGCGGGCAATATTTCAAGCGCCAATCTTGTCAGGTGCGCATGACAAGAGTTCTTGACAGGCGAATAGACAGCAGTAAAGAGCTCTTTACAGGCAAGGGAGCTCTGCAGTTGGAAAACCGCTTGAAGGAACTGCGCGAGGCGGCGGGCTGGAGCCAGGGTGAGCTGGCCCGGCGGCTCGGCGTTTCGCGCCAGACGATCAACGCGGTGGAGACCGACAAGTACGATCCCAGCCTGCCACTGGCACTGCGCATGGCCAAGCTGTTCGACTGCGCCGTGCCAGAGATTTTCATCGACCGTTGGGAACCGGAGATTTGACCATGGATGCGTCGCGCAATAATTTTGGCATCATGCTTGTTCGGATGCTGATCGGCGGAGTGGTCGGCTTTGCGGCCATGAAGTTCGGGCTGGAAAGCGGGCTTGGCCCGATGCTGCGCGAAGCAGGACCCGGTAGTGCCGCCCTGGCCGGATTCGGGCTGATCTACGGGCTGATGGGGCTGTTTGTTGGCATTGGCGTGGCGGTGCCGGCGCTGGGCGCCAAGATGCTCAACGTCAGCGGGCGTGAGGATATCGAGGATCAGCGGGCTCAGATGATGGGCGGCGCGTTGAGCTGCTTTGCGCTGGGCATCGGCATGGTTCTGCTGGCGTTGGCTACGCCGGGCGGCGTGGTGCCGGGTGCAGTGGGGGTGGCCGCGTTCGGCTTTGCCTTGTTTCTGACCGCAATGATCACCCTGCTGCAATGGCGCGGCTATGACGAACTGTGGCGCAACATGTCTATGGAAAGCGCGGCATGGGGCGGCACGCTGATTGCCATGACCCTGCTGTTCTGGGGCGCGCTGGCGCTGATCGGGCGGGCCGTGCTGCCCGATCCGGCCGGGCTGGTTGCCCTGGTCATGGGGCTCCAGCTGCTCGGCACTTTCATCGCGGTCGGGCGGCGCGGCCTGCTGATCCAGAGCTGAGCGGCTCAGTCACCGCGATAGAGCGCGGCCTCGGCCTCGCGGCGGCGCACGAGGCCGGCCAGGCGCCGGCCGCCGGCGTGGACCCACTTGCCGAATTCAGCCGCTGCGCCGACATGATCGCCCGCCATGTGCAGCTTGGTCAGCGTGGCCCGGCCGATCGCGCCGGTGTTGTAGTGGAAGCTGACCAGGGCATCGAACTGCGGCTGGCTGGTCGGCGCATCACCCAGCGCGCGGGCGACATCGGCGCTGTAGCGGGCGAGGTCCGCTTCCAGCCGGGCATCGCACTGGGCTTGGGTCCAGACCGTGCCGGGGCCGATGCCCTTGCCGGTCGCGCCCCAGCCAATCGTCCAGGGATCGCTGCCGGTACCGGGATCGGGGTAGGCTTCGAACGTGCCATCGGCGCGCTTTTTCGCGCAGCCTTCAAAGCCCTGGATCAGGGCAATGCCTTCGGGTCCGATCCGGCGGACGGTATCGGCGCTGAGCGCGGCATCAATCGCGGCATCGAGCGCGGTCACTTCGGCCGTGCGGAAACTGCGGCCCAGCAGGTGCCGGACAGCGTCGAAAATCGGTTTGCGGTTCATGGGATTGGCCCTCGCGCTTTGCGGAAGGCCAGCCAGTTACATCAGATTACGGGCTGTAGGAAAATGGTTTCTGCCAACGCAAAGGGCGCCCGGATCGCTCCGGACGCCCCCTCGGTGATACTGCGCTGATGAAGATCAGGCGCTGTAGTACATGTCGAATTCGACGGCCGATGGCGTGGTTTCCCAGCGCATCACTTCCGGCCACTTCAGTTCGATGTAAGCTTCGATCTGGTCCTTGGTGAACACGCCGCCCTGCAGCAGGAATTCGTGATCGGCTTCGAGGCATTCGAGCGCTTCACGCAGCGAACCGCAGACGGTCGGCACTTCGGCCAGTTCGGCCGGCGGCAGATCGTAGAGGTTCTTGTCCATGGCTTCGCCCGGATGGATCTTGTTCTTGATCCCGTCGAGACCGGCCATCAGCAGCGCCGAGTAGCACAGGTAGGGGTTGGCCATCGCATCGGGGAAGCGGAATTCCACGCGCTTGGCCTTGTCACCGGCGCCGTAAGGGATGCGGCACGAGGCCGAGCGGTTGCGGGCCGAATAGGCCAGCAGCACCGGGGCTTCGTAACCCGGCACCAGACGCTTGTAGCTGTTGGTGGTCGGGTTGGTGAAGGCATTGAGCGCCTTGGCGTGCTTGATCACGCCGCCGATGAAGTACAGGCACATGTCGCTGAGGCCGGCATAGCCGTTCCCGGCGAACAGCGGCTTGCTGCCTTCCCAGATCGAGATGTGGGTGTGCATGCCCGAACCGTTATCGGTCTTGATCGGCTTCGGCATGAAGGTTGCGGTCTTGCCATAGGCCTGGGCGACCTGCTGCACGACGTACTTGTAAACCTGCATGCGGTCAGCGGTTTGCACCAGGGTGCCGAAGGTCAGGCCAAGCTCGTGCTGGGCCGAGGCGACTTCGTGGTGGTGCTTGTCGCAGGGCAGGCCCATTTCGAGCATGGTCGAGACCATCTCGCCGCGGATGTCGACGCAGCTGTCGACCGGGGCGACCGGGAAGTAGCCGCCCTTGGCGCGCGGGCGGTGGCCCAGGTTGCCGCCGTCATATTCGCGGTTGCCGTTGGTCGGCAGTTCGATGTCGTCGATCTTGAAGCCGTTGCCGTCATAGCCGTCATAGAAGCGGACGTCGTCGAACAGGAAGAACTCGGCTTCCGGACCGACATAGACGGTGTCGCCGACGCCGGTGGTCTTGACGTAGGCTTCGGCGCGCTTGGCGGTCGAGCGCGGGTCGCGGCCATAAAGGTCACCAGTCGAAGGCTCGACGATGTCGCAGGTGATGATCATCATCGGGGTGGCGCTGAACGGATCGATGAAGATCGAATCCAGATCGGGCTTCAGGATCATGTCGGACTCGTTGATGGCCTTCCAGCCTTCGATCGACGAACCGTCGAACATCAGGCCGTCTTCGAGCTCGTCCTCACCCATCACGTGGGCACACATCGTCAGGTGCTGCCACTTGCCCTTGGGATCAGTGAAACGCAGATCGACCCACTCGATCTCCTCTTCCTTGATCCGCTTGATGATGTCCTTGGCCTTGGTCATTGGTCTTCCTTCTTGATGACCCCGGCCTGTGGCCGTGGGCGAGTGTTCCAGATGGGTGGATGGATCAGATGGCGTCGTTGTCGCGCTCGCCGGTGCGGATGCGCACGGCCTTTTCGACCGGGATGACGAAGATCTTGCCATCGCCGATGCGGCCGGTTTGCGCCGCGTTGCAGATGGCTTCGACCGTGCGGTCGGCCAGATCGTCGCTCACCACCACCTCAAGCTTCACCTTGGGCAGGAAATCGACGACGTATTCGGCGCCGCGATAGAGTTCGGTATGGCCCTTCTGGCGGCCAAAGCCCTTGGCCTCGGTCACGGTAATGCCGGAAACGCCCACTTCGTGCAGGGCTTCCTTGACCTCATCGAGCTTGAAGGGCTTGATGATCGCTTCGATCTTTTTCACTTCGTATTCCCCTGCGCAGCGTGCCGGTACCGACCCAGGTCCTGGGCCAGCCCGGCCTTATGGAATGCCACACACTCACTCTATCAAGAATCGTGCCAGTGGCCTGAATGTGGCCTAGGACATCGCTGCGCCTGCGAAAAGGGCGGAATCGCAACATTTGAATCTTGCGAGTCGTTCGCGTGTAACTTTCGCGAAGGCTGAGCCCGGTCCGGCTTGCCTAATTTTTCAGCAGATGTTGCCTAAAAAATAAGCAGACTAGAGATTGAGGCCAGCGATTTCGTCCAGCCCGGCCATCAGGTTGAGGCTCTGCACCGCCGCGCCGCTGGCCCCTTTGCCGAGGTTGTCGAGCCGGGCGACGAGCCGCGCCTGCGAGCCGTCCTGCGCGCCGAAGACCCACAGGTCGAGCCGGTCCGAGGGCTGCATCGAGCGGCGCAGCAGCAGCTCGTCCTTGGGCTCGTCATGCACGGTCACGACCTTGCTGCCGCTGTAGAATTCCACCAGCGCCAGTCGGAGGACTTCGGGCGATCCGGCCATCGGCATCGCGCTGAGCGGCAGCGGCACTTCGACCACCATGCCGCGATGCGCATCAATCACGGTGGGGGCGAACAACGGCGGATGGGTGAGGACGGCATAGCGCTGCATCTCGGGCACGTGCTTGTGCCCGAGCCCCAAGCCATAGGAGCGGAAGGCAATGTCGCCGTCCTCGACAAACCGTTGGATCAGCGCCTTGCCGCCGCCCGAATAGCCCGAGACGGCATTGACGGTATAGGGCCAGTCGGCCGGCAGCAGCCCGGCCCGCACCAACGGCGCAACCAGGCCCAGAAAGCCGGTCGGATAGCAGCCAGGATTGCTCACCCGGGCGGCGCTGGCAATTGCCTCGCGCCCGATCAGTTCGGGAAAGCCATAGGTCCAGCCAGCGGCCACGCGGTGCGCGCTGGAGGCGTCGATGATCCGTACTTTGGCACCTTCGGCCAGCGTCAGCGCTTCCTTGGCGGCCTCGTCCGGCAGGCACAGCACGGCAAAGTCCGCTGCATGATAGGCATCGCGGCGTGCGCCGGCATCCTTGCGGGCTGCTTCGTCCAGGATCAGCAGTTCGAATTCGGGGCGGGGGGCAAGCCGGTCAACGATTTCGAGGCCAGTGGTGCCAACGGCGCCGTCGATGAAAACAATGTGGGTCATGCGCAATAACCTGACGGTTCGATCCGGACCCTACCTTCACAAACTCCGTCTGTCCTGAGCTTGTCGAAGGACCGCCCTTGTTCTGGCGGCATAGAGCCCAGACCCGAAGAAAAAGCGGTGCTTCGACAAGCTCAGCACAGTCGGGAATGGGGATGGCTCAGCTTCGTCGGTCGTCGGCTTCAAGCGCCTCGACCGGCAGATAGCCGACAAAGCCATCGTCGCCGACCTGACCCCAGGCCCAGCCGCCCGTCACATCGAGCACGTTGAACAGCGCGCCACCAGCCAGGGCTTCGCGCACTGCGGCATCGGCCTTGTTGGCATCCAGCAGGTTTGCTCCGCCAGCAACGACCTTGTGCGGCATCGGCACGGCATAGTGCGGCACGAAGCAACGCCCCGCCAGGCGGATATGCGCCAGGTCCCCGCGCACCGGCCAATGCGCAGCGTCAAGCTTTTCGGCCGGGCCGGACAGGCCATACTGGCCCTCGGGAATGGCGGTTACGGTCAACTCTTCGTGCCCCGAAAACTGGAAGACCGGGCGATTAGCGCCGCTTTGGCCAGCTAGCAAGTTATCCATAGCGCCCCTTGAGCAGTCCCCAGGCCGCGCGCAGACCCAGGGCATCGCCGCCTTTGGGGCGACCAGGCTTGGCGGCGGGGCGCCAGGCGAAGGTATCGAAGTGGGCCCAGTCGGTCCCGGCGGGGACGAACCGGTCGAGGAACAATGCGCCGACCGAGGCGCCGGCGAAGCCGTTGCTGCCCGAGTTGTTCAGGTCGGCGATGTCGCTTTTCAGGTACTCGCGGTAGCCATCGTAAAGCGGGAGGCGCCAGCAGGGATCGCTCACCGCTTCGCCGGCCGCCAGCATTTCCGCCGCCGTCTCATCGCGCCGGGTGAACAGGGCGGGCAAGTCTGGCCCGACGGCTACGCGGGCGGCCCCGGTCAGGGTGGCAAAGTCGATCACCAGTTCGGGCTCTTCCTCGCCCGCCCGGGTCAGGGCATCGCCCAGCACCAGCCGTCCTTCGGCATCGGTGTTGCCGATCTCGACCGAGATCCCGGCACGGCTCTTCAGCACGTCGCCGGGGCGGAAGGCGTTGCCGGCAATCGCGTTCTCCACCGCCGGGATCAGCAGGTGGAGGCGGACCTTGAGGTGATGCTGCATGACCAGCTGGGCGAGGGCGAGGGCATGGGCCGCGCCGCCCATGTCCTTCTTCATCAGCGCCATGCCGGAGGCTGGCTTGATATCAAGGCCGCCGCTGTCAAAGCAGACGCCCTTGCCGACAATCGCCAGCTTGGGGTGCTTGGGATCGCCCCAGGTCAGCTCGAGCAGGCGCGGAGCGTGATGACGCGCAGCGGCGCGACCGACGGCGTGGACCATCGGATAGCCCTGTTCCAGCGCATCGCCGCTGGTGACCTTGGTTTCGGCCTTGAAAGTCTTGCTGACGCGGGCGACTTCGGCTTCGAGCTGGGCGGGGCCCATGTCTTCGGCCGGTGTGTTGACCATGTCGCGGACCAGCGCCGTGGCGGCGACTTCGGCCAGGGCCGGGTCGATCGCCCCCGCCGCCTTGGTCAGCAGCACCCGCGGGCCTTCGTCAGAGGGTTCGGCGCGGTAGCGGTCAAAGCGGTATTGCCCTGCCGCCCAGCCGAACAGCGCCGGGCCGCTTTCGGCATTGGCGATCCGGTAAGTCCCAGCTGGCAAGCTTTCGCCCAGCCGTGCCAGGCACCAGGTACCAAGCACGCTCGCATCGGCGACACCGGTGACGATCGACCAGTCCTCACCATTGGGAAGGATTGCGTGTTCGAACGGGCCGGCGGCAAACTTTTGCGCGGCGAGGGCCGTGCGGGCCGCAGCGGGCAGGCTCTTCAGAAAGTCGTCCAGCCCCGCCTTGTCGACCACATGGATCGGCGTGGCGCTTTGGTCGCGGTCGGGCTGGATCAAGGCATGCTTATCGGTCATGGTCACTGCCATAGCCGCGCTGCGGCGCAAGGTGCGAGAGGAAATTGGCAAATGCGCAAGGCCGCGATCCTGATCCTGCTGCTGGCCACGGCCTGCGTGCCGGAAAAGGACGAGGCCAAGCAGGCGGAGGCGAAGGCCACTGCGAACGCCGAAGTCCCGCCCATGCCAACGCCAACCGCCACGGCAGTAGCAGAGGCCCGCAAGACCGAGGAACGCACCTCTTCCTTCGAGTTCGATTACAGCTACCCGGCCGAAGCCGCCGCGATTCCCGCACTGGCCGCCGAGCTGGAAGCGGACCTGGCCA
>Ga0209894_1000147_pt1 | contig 12686 bp, 17 predicted proteins | sample GWRWT4_2Sept14_2_FD_187191 | JGI IMG/M metagenome (GOLD analysis project Ga0209894, IMG submission 187191) | Sand microcosm microbial communities from a hyporheic zone in Columbia River, Washington, USA - GW-RW T4_23-Sept-14 (SPAdes) (version 2) ... | reverse complement strand
GATCTGATGGGCGCCATGGCGCATTGGCTGCAGGTCGCCAGATAAGCAAAAGGGCCGCGCGAGCTTCCCCGCACGGCCCCTTCATTCATTTCCGTCCGATCAGATCGCCTGGCCGTCCACGTTGACGTTGCGGATGCGGCCGTCGCGGTCGATCACGCAGCTGAAGTTGCCATTGCCGGTAGTGGTTCCGGCAACGCGCCAGCCGCCATCGGCGCGATTGACGCTCTCGACCTCGCCGACGCGGGTCTTGCCGCGGTTCACTTCATCGATGCAGCGGTTGATTGCGCTGTCGATGCCGGTGCCTTCGCGCCATTCGGGGCGATCATCATCGTTTCCATAGCGCGGCGCTTCCTCACGATCGCGGGGGAGCGGCTGGCGATAATCGTCCTGCTGCTGGCGCTGCTTGTTGGCCTTGCTGGCCGCACTGGCGATCGCGGCGATCCCGCCGATGATCAGAATGCCGGCCAGGATATCGCCGCCATCAACCCGGTCGTGGTTGCGGTAATGCCCGCCCCAGCCGCCACCCCAGCCGCGTGCCATGGCTGGCGTTGCGGCCATCGAAAACGATGCTGCCAGCGCCAGGGCGGCGGCGCTCCGCTTGAACTTACCCGTCATCTGCTTGACCCCTTCCACCGCGCGACTCGCGCCAATGCTAACAAGGACTTGGGCGATTCAGGCTTTCGCTTGCCTGAACCGCCCGTCGTCCGGATGCTCAGCCGTTAAAGGCCGCGGATCCCGTTGTAGTCGAGGTCGACAATCCGGCCCCGCTCGATCCGGCACTTGAACGAGCCAGAGTCATAGCCGCGCAGGTTGTCATTCCAGCCGCGGTAGTCTCCGCCCCAGCCCCGGCCATAGTTGCCGTCGCCGCGGCGCCAGTCGCGCCCGTTGCTGTTGACCGCGATCCGGCCGCGCACTTCAAAGCCATAGCGGGTTTCGCGGATGTCGCGGACATCGGTCACATCGGCGCGGCCGTAGCTGTAGCGAGCGGCATTGCGCTCGGCGGCAAAGACACACTGCTCCACAGCGCGGCGCGCGTTCCCGCGCGAGGCGTAATCACCGCGATAGCCGGAGCCCTGGTTGTAGCCGTAGTCATTGCCGTAACCGGCCCGGTCATAGCGGTAGTCGCGATCGTAGCGGTCGTTGTTGTTGCTGGCGGCCGAGGCCACGGCAGCAATCCCGCCGATGATCAGTGCGCCGGCAATCACGTCGCCCCCGCTGACGCCGTCGCGATCGCGGCGATCAGCGAAAGCCGGTGTGGCCGAAGCGAGTGCCATCGCGCCAGCCGCAACGGTGGCGATGGTGCCCTTGGCCAGTGCTTTGGACATGGTCTTCATGGTAGTCATCCTTCACTCGCGGCGGGCGGGATGGCCCGTCGTTGAATGAAGGATTAGCGAATCGACCGTGGCACCAAGCTGAACTCGCTCGTTATGCGACGTTAAGGTTCAAGCTTACTTTTCTGAACGAGGAACCTCCAGGCCACTCCACTGGGCGAGGAAGGCCAGCACGTCGGCTCCTTCAGCCACGGCCTTGTCGGTCGGCTTGCCCGAGCCGTGACCGGCGCGGCTTTCGATCCGGATCAGATGCGGCTTGTTCCCGGCGTTCGCAGCCTGCAGCGCGGCGGTGTACTTGAAGCTGTGGCCTGGGACCACACGGTCATCGGTGTCGGCCGTGGTCACCAGCATGGCCGGGTAATTCACCCCCACCTTGATGTTGTGATAGGGCGAATAGGCCCGCAGCACGCGCCAGTCGGCTTCCTTATTGGGATAGCCATAGTCATCGACCCAATAGCGGCCAGCGGTGAACCGATCGAAGCGCAGCATGTCCATCACGCCCACGGCCGCATTGGCCGCCGCGAACAGGTCAGGCCGTTGATTGACCACAGCACCGACGAGCAGGCCGCCGTTCGAGCCGCCCTGGATGGTCAGGCCGCTCTTGGGCGTGATCCCTTCGGCGATGAGATATTCGCCGGCTGCGATGAAATCGTCGAAGACGTTCTGCTTGTTGCCCAGCCGACCGGCATCGTGCCACGCCTTGCCGTACTCGCCCCCGCCGCGCAGGTTGGCGAGCGCAAAGGCCCCGCCAGCCTCGAGCCAGGCCATCCGCGCGGCGGAGAAGCCCGGCGTCAGCGAGATATCGAACCCGCCATAGCCATAGAGCAACGTCGGCACAGCCTTGCCGGCCTGGGCCACGTCCTTCTTGCGCACGACGAACATCGGCACGCGGGTGCCGTCCTTCGAATTGTAGAAGCGCTGCTCGATCGCATAGTCATCGGGGTTGAAGGTCACCTTCGGCAGCGCAAAGGGTTCGCTCTTGCCGGTGCGGGTGTCGAAACGGAAGATCCCGCTCGGCTGGTTGAAACTGGAGAATGAATAGAACGTCTCGGGATCGCCTGGCTCGCCGCTGAAGCCTGAAGCCGTACCGATCGCGTTGAGCGCAATCTGTTGCACCGGCTTGCCATCGAGCGAGCGGACTTCCGCGACTGATTTGGCATCCCTCAGGTAAGCTAGGATCAGCCGGTCACCGACAATCTCGGCCCGCTCCAGCGTCTCGGCGCGTTCGGGGATGATATCGGTGATCTCGGGCCGGGGCTCGAGGCAAACGTCATCGGCCTTTGTCGAGCCAGCGCAGGGAATGCGGAACAATGCCTGCTTCTTGAGATCGACCCGCACCACCTTCATCCGTGGCGCATCCTTGTTGGTCACAAAATACAGTGCATCGCCCATGCCATCGATCAAGTTCCAGGCATGATCGAGCCCGCCGATCAACGTTCGCGGCTGCCACTTGCGGTCCTTGCGCAGGGGCAGGATGTGAACCGCATAGCGGCTGTCGGTGCCCTTGGAGGTGGTGATCACGACCCAGCGGCCATCGTGCGTAACCTGCGCACCGTGGCCGAGCTCAGGATCATTGGGAGTGGAATAGACCAGCTGGTCCTGCGACTGCGGCGTGCCGATGCGGTGGAAGTAGACCGCCTGATTCTTGTTGAGCGACTGGAACTCTGCCCCCGGCTGCGGTTCGGGGAATCGCGAGTAGAGGAAGCCCTCGTTGCCGACCCAGGCGATATTGGTGAACTTGGCCCACTTGACCCCATCGCCCAGCACATTGCCGGTGGTGGCATCCAGCACCTTGATCGTGCGCCAGTCAGAACCGCCATCCTGGATCGAATAGGCCAGCAGCTTGCCGTTCTTCGACGGCACCCAGGCATCAAGCGCGGTGGCCCCGTCCTTGGCCCAGGTGTTGGGATCGATCAGCAACTGCGGCTTGCCGTTCAGCCCCTTGCGGACGAACAGCTGCGACTGGTTCTGCAGCCCGGAATTGCGCATGTAGAAGTAATTGCCGCCGGCCTTGCGCGGCAGGCCGAAGCGTTCGTAGTCCATCAACGCCTTGATCCGCTGAGCAAACCACTGGCGCTGGGGCAGCTGGGCGAGATAGCCCTGGGTTAGGGCATTCTGCTGCGCCACCCAATCGGCCACCGCTTTGTCGGTGCGGACATCGTTTTCGAGCCAGCGATAGGGATCGGGGACCGCTTCGCCAAACTGGGTCTCGACCAGGTCGAGCTTGCTGGTCTCAGGGTAGGACAAGGTCATCTTTTCGGCGGTGACGGGAGATACGAGCGACAAGGCAAGGATGGCGGCCAGCGTGGCCGGAATGCGGCGCGACATGCAGTACTCCGAAATGCGAAAAGGCGGAGGTGACCGTAGCAGTCACCCCCGCCTTTGCAACTGGACCAAAGGTCGCAGCGAAGCGCTTACTCGGCGTCGTCGGCCATCATGACCGGGCCCGAGTCCTGGCCCTTGGCCGAGGTATCGCGGTCAACCAGTTCGATCACCGCGAGCGGGGCAGCGTCCGAAGCGCGGATGCCGGCCTTGATCACGCGGGTGTAGCCACCCTGGCGATCGGCGTAACGCGCGGCCAGGACTTCAAACAGCTTCTTTTCCTGGGCTTCGTCAAGCAGACGAGCATGGGCCAGACGGCGGTTCGACAGGCCGCCGTGCTTCGCCAGCGTGATCAGCTTTTCCAGGTAGGGGCGCAGTTCGCGCGCCTTGGGCAGCGTGGTGGTGATCTGTTCGTGCTTGATCAGCGCCGCCGACATGTTGCGCAGCAGCGCCTTGCGGTGGCTGGAAGTGCGGTTGAGCTTACGCCCGCCAACTTTGTGACGCATGGGTCATTCCTTCGTTCGTTAGGGGCCCGTATCAGGTAGCCCGTAGCTGGCAGCAGTCGCGGTCGCCGCCGATTACCGTCGGGGCACCCGAAGGTGCCCCGTGTCTGGTTAGCCGAGCAGCTCTTGTTCGAGCTTCTTGGCCATTTCTTCGATGTTTTCCGGCGGCCAGCCAGGGATGTCCATGCCGAGGCGCAGGCCCATCGAGCTCAGGACTTCCTTGATCTCGTTAAGCGACTTGCGGCCGAAGTTCGGCGTGCGGAGCATCTCGGCCTCGGTCTTCTGGACCAGGTCGCCGATGTAGATGATGTTGTCGTTCTTGAGGCAGTTGGCCGAACGCACCGACAGCTCGAGCTCGTCGACCTTCTTGAGCAGGTAACGGTTGAGCTGGTTGGTATCGCTTTCCTCGGCCGGAGCAGCGGCCATGCCGATCATCGGCGAGGCACCCATCGGCACGGCATCGTCGAAGTGGACGAACAGCGAGAGCTGGTCCTGAAGGATCCGCGCGGCAAAGGCCACGGCATCTTCCGGGGTAACCGTACCATCGGTTTCGACAGTCAGGTTCAGCTTGTCGTAGTCCAGCTCCTGCCCGATGCGGGCATTGTCGACCTTGTACGAAACCTGGCGGACCGGCGAGTAGAGCGAGTCGACCGGGATCAGCCCGATCGGCGCGTCAATCGGACGGTTGCCGACGGCCGGGACATAGCCCTTGCCGGTGTCGGCGGTCAGTTCCATGTTCAGCGTCGCACCTTCATCGAGGTGGCAGATCACGAGGTCCTTGTTCATGACCTCGATGTCACCCGAGACGGCGATATCGCCAGCCTTGACTTCGGCCGGACCGGTCGCCGAGAGCTGCAGACGCTTTGGGCCTTCACCCTGCATCTTCAGCGCGATCTGCTTCACGTTCAGCACGATGTCGGTGACATCTTCACGCACGCCGGCGAGCGACGAGAATTCGTGCAGAACGTTCTCGATCTTGATCGAAGTGATGGCCGCGCCCTGCAGCGAGGACAGCAGCACCCGGCGCAGCGCGTTGCCCAGCGTCAGGCCGAAACCACGCTCCAGCGGCTCGGCGACGAAAGTGGCGCGGCGCTTGGGGTCGTTGCCCGGCTTCACCTCGAGGGCGTTGGGCTTCTTGAGTTCCTGCCAGTTCTTGATGTTGACAGTCATGGACTTCCCCTAGGGTCTTGTTTTGGCGGGACCGGCCACTGCGCTTCTCAGCGCTGCGACCGATCCTGAACTGCGGCGATGGGGCCCCATCACCGCGATAGCATGATCAGACGCGGCGACGCTTCGAAGGCCGGACCCCGTTATGCGGGATCGGCGTAACGTCGCGGATCGAAGTGATCGTGAAGCCGACGGCCTGGAGGGCACGCAGCGCGCTTTCACGGCCCGAACCGGGGCCCTTCACTTCGACTTCCAGGGTGCGCACGCCGTGTTCGGCGGCCTTCTTGCCGGCATCGTCCGCAGCCACCTGAGCGGCGTACGGGGTCGACTTGCGGCTGCCCTTGAAGCCCATCATGCCGGCGCTGGACCAGGAGATCGCATTGCCCTGGGCGTCGGTGATGGTGATCATGGTATTGTTGAAGCTGGCATTCACATGCGCGATGCCGCTGGTGATGTTCTTCCGCTCGCGGCGCTTAATGCGCTGGGGTTCGCGTGCCATTTGGTTGTCCTACTCGAATATCGGGAAGGGAAAGCTGCTAGGCCTGAGGCCTGCTGCTTACTTCTTCTTGCCGGCGATGGGCTTCGCCTTACCCTTGCGGGTGCGGGCGTTGGTGTGGGTGCGCTGACCGCGAACCGGCAGCCCCTTACGGTGACGCAGGCCGCGATAGCAGGCCAGGTCCATCAGGCGCTTGATGTTCATCGCGGTCTCGCGGCGGAGGTCACCCTCAACCGTGTGCTCGGCGTCGATCGATTCGCGAATGTGCAGAACTTCCTGGTCGGAAAGGTCCGAAACGCGGCGGGCATGGTCAATACCCAGCTTGTCGATGATTTGGCGGGCCTTGAATGGGCCGATACCGTGAATGTAGGTGAGCGCGATAATCACGCGCTTGTTGGTGGGGATGTTTACCCCGGCAATACGAGCCACTTACTTCTCCATGCTCCACAGAAGGCGGCAGAGGATCCGCGACCTTCCATCTCAACGCTCATTCGTCAGAACGGCAAAAAGCCCGGTTGGCGCGCCAATGGCCCTCGCCTTCCGGACTTATCCGTTCATGCCGAATGGACCGGGCGCTTAAGGCGATTCGTCCCGCCTGTCAACGCCGCAGTTCCCCGCGGTTTCAGGGCTTCGGGGGGTCGACGGCTTCCTTGGCCGGTGCCGCCTTGTCAGCCAGGCGCTGAACCTGCTCAGCCAGCACCTTGTCGACCAGCGGCGCCAGCTCGGCCGGCTTGCCTTGCCATACGCCGCCCACGACATAACGCCACTTGATCTGCGTCTCCTCACCCTCTCGCTTGAGTGTGATCGTAAGGACGCCGTGGACCGCCTCACTTTGTAGCGGCCCCAGTCCACCGGTCATCCGCAGCACCCCGCGCTGGGGATCGGCATAGACGACGTGCATGTGCTCGACGCTGCCCATCCGCTGCCCCTCAGGCGCGTCAGCGGGCTTGGGCAGCTTCTCGCAAAAGCAGCCGGTCGCCTGGGCATCGATGTAGAGGTTGGCGGCGTCGCCCGAATAGGTGTGGCTGGGCGACCACCACTGGTTTGGGGCGACCAGGACCTTCCAGACCGCCGCAGGATCCGCCGCAACAGTGGCGACATGATCGCTGACAAAACCGGCGTCGGATGAGGCGGTCAGTTCAGCCTGCAGCGGTGATGCCAGCAGGAGTGCCGTAGTGGCCAGTAAACGGTGCATCGCTCTCCCCTCCCCTTTGCGGGATCAGGAAGCGATAACCTGTTCGATCGCCGCCGTCACCTGGTCCATGTCGGCCATGCCATCCACCCGGCTCACAATCCCGCGCGCTTCGTAGATCGGCAGGATCGGCGCGGTCTTGGCGCGATACTCGGCCATGCGGGTCCGCACGGTTTCCTCGTTATCGTCCGGACGGCGCTTGAACTCGGTCGAGCCGCACTTGTCACAGACGCCGTCGACCTTGGGCAGTTCGAACTTGTCGTGATAGCCCTTGCCGCAATTGGCGCAGGTGAAGCGGCCGGTGATGCGTTCAACCAGCGCGTCCTCATCGACTGCCAGTTCGATCACGTGGTCCAGTGCGCGGCCGCGCTGACCCAGGATCGCGTCGAGCGAATGGGCCTGGGCCTCGGTCCGCGGATAGCCATCGAAGATCGCGCCGGTTTCAGGCCCCATCGCGTCCAGTTCTTCGCCGATCAGCGCCGAGACGATCTCGTCCGAGACGAGTTCGCCGCGCTCCATCACCGCCTTGGCTTCAAGGCCGACCGGGGTCGCTGCCTTGACCGCCGCGCGGAGCATGTCGCCGGTCGAGAGCTGGCGCATGCCGCGGCGCTCAACCAGTCGCTGCGCCTGTGTGCCCTTGCCCGCACCCGGGGGGCCCAGAAGGATGATGTTCACGTCAGCTACCCCCGAGTATCGATCAGCGAATGCGGCCTTTCAGCTTCGCCTTCTTGATAAGGTCGCCATACTGGTGTGCCAGCAGGTGCGACTGGATCTGGGTGATCGTATCGACGGTCACGTTGACCACGATCAGCAGGCTGGTGCCGCCCAGGAACATCATGTTGAGTCCGGTTGAGGCGATCCACCATTCCGGGATCACGCAGACGATCGTGATATAGAGCGCGCCGATCACGGTGATGCGGGTCAGCACATAGTCCAGATAGGTAGCCGTGCTCTTGCCTGGGCGGATGCCGGGGATGAACCCGCCATTGCGCTTCAGGTTGTCGGCGGTTTCTTCCGGATTGAACACCACGGCGGTGTAGAAGAAGCAGAAGAAGATGATGCCGAGCGCATAGAGCGTCATATAGAGCGGCTGACCGTGCGCCAGGTACTGGTTCAGCGTCACGATCGCGCTGCCCATGGTCGTATCCGGCGAAATCGAGTTACCGGCAAACTGGCTGATGGTCAGCGGCAGCAGCAGCAGCGAGCTGGCGAAGATCGGTGGGATAACGCCAGCAGTGTTGATCTTGAGCGGCAGGTGGCTGCGATCGGCCTGCATCATGCCGTGCTGGCTGGCACGCTTGGGATACTGGATCAGCAATCGCCGGGTCGCACGCTCCATGAAGCAGATGAACAGGATCAGCACCACGACCACGCCCACCGCCATCGCGATCGTGAAGCCGCTGATCGAGCCCGAACGACCGCCTTCAAACAGGTTGGAAATGAACGTTGGCATCTGCGCGACGATACCCGCCATGATGATCAGCGACGTGCCGTTGCCGATCCCGCGGCTGGTGATCTGTTCGCCCAGCCACAGCAGGAACATCGTGCCGCCGACCAGGCTGATCACGGCAACAACCTTGAACATCAGACCCGGGTTGACGACGGCCTGGAGCCCGCTCGACGCGCCATAGGCTTCGAGGCCCGAGGCGATGAACCAGCCCTGCACTGCGGTCAGCAGCACGGTACCATAGCGGGTGTACTGGTTGAGCTTCTTGCGGCCGCTTTCGCCTTCCTTCTTCAGCGCCATCAGCGACGGATGGAGCGAAGCAGCCAGCTGCACCACGATCGATGCGGTGATGTACGGCATGATGCCAAGCGCGATGAGGCTCATGCGCTCAAGGCTGCCGCCCGAGAACGTGTTGAAGATATCGAGGATGCCACCGCGCGTCTGGGCATAGAGCTGCTCAAGCACCAGTGGGTTGACCCCGGGGAGCGGCACAAAGCTCAGGAAGCGGAAGACAATCAGCGCACCAAGCGTGAACCAGATGCGGTTCTTCAGCTCGGTCGCCTTGGAGAAATTCGCGAGATTGAGATTGCTCGCAACGTTATCGGCACGTGAAGCCATCGGGTAAGTGAACCTTGCTTTGGGTCCGCCCCGGACCGCTGATCAGCCCCATATAGGGAGCGTGCGGCGAAGTCCAAACCCTGCAAACAAATCCATCCCCGCCTGAACGGCGGGGATGGATCCGAATTACTTCGCAGCCTTGCTGGCAGCCTTGTTGACTTCGCGGCGAGCAGTCTTCTTCTCGTGCTCGCTGGGCTGTTCGGCAGGCAATTCAACAGAGCCACCGGCCTTTTCAACCGCAGCGACCGCGCCTTTGCTGGCGCCGGTGACGGCAAACTTGACCTTGGAGGTGAACTCGCCCTTGCCGAGCAGGCGGACACCGTCCTTACCGCCACGGGCCAGGCCGGCAGCCTTGAGCGCCGCGTGATCGATCACGGCCTTGATGTCGAGCTTGCCAGCGTCGATGAACTTCTGGATCAGACCCAGGTTCACTTCGGCATAGTCCTTGGCGAAGATGTTGTTGAAGCCGCGCTTCGGGATCCGCATATGCAGCGGCATCTGGCCGCCTTCAAAGCCGTTCACCGAGACGCCCGAACGAGCCTTGGCACCCTTCTGGCCGCGGCCAGCAGTCTTGCCCTTGCCCGAACCGATACCACGACCGACACGCATGCGACCCTTGCGGGCGCCCTTGTTGTCAGAGATTTCGTTGAGTTTCATGTCGTTGCACTCGCTTTCGCTTTAGTCGCGCTGAAAGAAACATCCCGGCCGAAGCCGGGATGCTGGTTAGGTCAATCGACCACAGCCACCATGTGCGGCAGCTTGGCGATCGCGCCGCGCACTTCGGGAGTATCTTCCAACTCCACCACGCGGTTCATCTTGCCCAGGCCCAGACCGACCAGAATCTTCTTCTGGCTTTCCGGGCGACGGATCGGCGAACCGATCTGCTTGATCTTGATCTTCGCCATGTCAGCTTACTCCGTGATCGCAGCAGCTTCGGCTTCCGCCTCGGCTACGCTGGCGCCGCCGCGACCCAGCAGGTCGGCGACCTTCTTGCCGCGACGCTGGGCGACCGACTTCGGTGAAGTCTGGCTAACCAGGGCGTCGAAGGTGGCGCGGATCATGTTGTAGGGGTTCGAAGTGCCGACCGACTTGGTCACCACGTCGGCCACGCCCAGGCTTTCGAAGACAGCGCGCATCGGACCACCAGCGATGATCCCGGTCCCGGCCGGAGCCGAGCGGACATTCACCTTGCCAGCACCGAAACGGCCTTTGCCGTCGTGATGCAGGGTGCGGCCTTCCTTGAGCGGAACGCGAACCATCTTCTTCTTGGCAGAGGCAGTCGCCTTGGTGATGGCTTCCGGCACTTCACGAGCCTTGCCATGACCGAAGCCGACGCGGCCCTTACCATCGCCGACCACGACCAGCGCGGCAAAACCGAAGCGCTTGCCGCCCTTGACGGTCTTTGAGACGCGGTTGATGTGGACCAGCTTTTCGATCAGCTCTTCGCCGCCGTCATCGTCGCCACCACGGCCACGACGATCGTCACGGCCACGGCCACGACCGCCACGGTCATTGTTACCGCCCCGGTCATTGCCACCACGGCCACGGCCACGGCCGCGTGCTTCACGGGCCTCGCCGCCGGTGTCGCCACCCTGGACCTCGGTCGCCGCGATCGGAGCTGCGGCATCAACAGTGCCGGTTTCGGTGTTTGCTTCATCAGCCATCGTCAGAACTCCAGCCCGCCTTCGCGGGCGGCATCAGCCAGCGCCTTGACGCGGCCATGGAACAGGTAGCCGCCGCGATCGAACACGACGGAGGTCACGCCAGCCTTCTTGGCTGCTTCGGCGAGGGTCGAACCGACCTTGGCCGCAGCGTCGACGTTGGAACCGCCCTTGCTGCCCAGGGTCGATGCGGCTGCCAGCGTGCAGCCGGCGGCATCGTCGATGATCTGGGCGTAGATGTGACGGCCCGAACGGTGCACCGACAGCCGCGGACGGCCACCGGCACGCGCCTTGAGCGCGGTGCGAACGCGCCGACGACGGCGCTCGAACAGGGAAAGCTTGGCCATTACTTCTTCTTCCCTTCCTTGCGGAAGATGAACTCGCCGCGGTACTTGATACCCTTGCCCTTGTAAGGCTCGGGCTTGCGCCAGCGGCGGATCTCGGCCGCAACCTGGCCGACCTTCTGCTTGTCGATCCCAGAGATTTCGACCGTGGTGTTATCCGGGGTCTTGATCTCGATGCCTTCCGGCACATCGAAGTTCACGTCGTGGCTGTAGCCGAGCTGCAGCTTCAGGATCTTGCCCTGAGCCGTGGCGCGGTAGCCAACACCGGTGATCTCGAGGACCTTGGTGTAGCCCTGGGTGACGCCGGTCACCAGGTTGTCGACGAGAGTGCGCTGCATGCCCCAGAAGGCACGCGCCTGCTTGCTGTCGTTGGCCGGCAGCACGGAAATGCTGTCACCTTCGACCTTGTAGGCGATCTCGTCGCGCAGACCCAGCGTAAGGGTGCCCTTGGGGCCCTTCACGGTGAGGGTGCCATTCGCGATTTCGGCGGTGACGCCGCTCGGGATCGACACCGGACGCTTACCGATGCGGCTCATCAGAACACCTCCGCCAGCACTTCGCCGCCGACGTTGTGAGCGCGCGCTTCGGCATCCGAAAGCACGCCACGCGGCGTCGAGACGATGGTGATGCCAAGACCGTTGCGGATCACCGGCAGCTCCTTGCTGCCCGAGTAGACCCGGCGGCCCGGCTTCGACACGCGAGCGACGTGCTTGATCGCCGGTTCGCCCTCGAAGTATTTCAGTTCGATCCGCAGCTGCGGGTGGGCGCCAGTGGCGTCCTCCGAGTAACCACGGATATAGCCTTCGCGCTGCAGGACTTCGAGCACGCGGGCGCGCAGCTTCGAAGCCGGCGAAAGGACGGAGTCCTTCTTCGCCCGCTGGCCGTTACGGATACGGGTGAGCATATCACCCAGGGGATCGGTCAGTGCCATCGCTTGATCCTTACCAGCTCGACTTTGTCACGCCCGGGATCATGCCCTTGTTGGCAAGATCACGCAGCTCAATGCGGCAAAGGCCGAACTTGCGATAGTAGCCGCGCGGGCGGCCGGTGGTGGCGCAGCGGTTACGAACCCGGGTCGGGTTGCCGTTGCGTGGGATTTCCGCCAGCTTCAGACGGGCGATCAGACGCTCGGTTTCGTCGAGCGACTTGTCGTCAGCCTGCGCCTTGAGGGCAGCATACTTGGCCGCATACTTCTTCACGAGCTGCTTGCGGCGCTCGTTCTTGTTCACGGAACTCAGTTTCGCCATGGACTTAAGCTCTCTTTATCTCAGGCCGCTTGCGCAGCTTCGGCTTCCGCCGGGAACGGGAAACCAAACAGACGCAGCAGCTCGCGCGCTTCGTCGTCGGTCTTGGCAGTGGTGGTGACAATGATGTCCATCCCACGCACCTTCTCGATCTGGTCGTAGCTGATCTCCGGGAAGATGATCTGCTCCTTCAGGCCCATGGCATAGTTGCCACGGCCGTCGAACGACTTGGCATTGAGGCCACGGAAGTCGCGGATGCGGGGCATTGCCACGGTGATCAGGCGGTCGAGGAATTCGTACATGCGTTCGCGGCGCAGGGTAACCTTGCAACCGATCGGCATGCCTTCACGCAGCTTGAACT
>Ga0209894_1000142_pt1 | contig 12915 bp, 11 predicted proteins | sample GWRWT4_2Sept14_2_FD_187191 | JGI IMG/M metagenome (GOLD analysis project Ga0209894, IMG submission 187191) | Sand microcosm microbial communities from a hyporheic zone in Columbia River, Washington, USA - GW-RW T4_23-Sept-14 (SPAdes) (version 2) ... | reverse complement strand
CGCCCGGGAGAGGGGCGGCAGGGGCCGGTTGCAGGCTGCTCGGGGGGGGGTTAGGGTGCCTGCAACGCGGGAGCCTAGTCTTATTCCATCGGCTGGGCGTTGCCGCTGCGATTGGCGCCGCCGGACGCCTTCTTGTCCGACCCGGTATCGGCTGGAGCGGCTTCGGCGGCCGCGGGCTGGGTCGCGGCGGCCTTGTCAGCCAGCGCTTCCTGGCGCAGCGCGCCTTCACCCATTGCCGAAACCAGGGCCGAGCCGCTGGCGCTGAAATTGCCGGCCGGAACCGTGGCGAGACCGTCCTTGGTCTGGACCACCATGGCGCTGACATGACCGGCCTGGTCGGTTACCAGCTGGCGGACACGGCCGATCCGGTCACCATCGGCATCCAGCACTGGCATCTTTGGGGCCACGGCAAAATTGCCCGAGCCACTGGCGGCAGCGCTACCGGCGGCAACCAGCTGGCCGGGGGCCGACATCAGCCCGCCCATCGCCGAGCCAGCGCCATTGGCCGAGCCGTTGGTCGAGCCGGCACTCGAGCCGGCGCCGTTCGCCATCCCGCTGGCCGCGCCATTGGCCTGGCCGGTGACCGAGCTGGTCATGCTGCGGGTTTTCTCGACCGTGCCGCGCAGCTGCCCGCTGGCCTGACCGGCAAGCCCGCTGACGGCCTGGGTGCCGAGAAGTTCGCCCGAAGCCGAACCCTGGCCCGAGCCCGAAGCGGAACCACTGGCCGACCCGGCGGTCGAGCCGCCACCGTTCGCCATCCCGCTGGCCGCGCCATTGGCCTGGCCGGCCGCCGAACCGGCGAACGATCCGGTGGCGCTGCGAGTCTGCTCAAGCGTGCCGCGCGCCTGGCCGGTAGCCTGGCCGGCAACTCCACGCACCGCATCGGTCCCGAGCAGCTGAGCCGAAGCAGAACCCTGACCCGAGCCGGAGCCCGAACCGCTGGCCGACCCACCGACTGGGGCAATTGGACTCTCGAGTAGCGAGGCGCCGCTGGCAATGGCGGCAGCATTAGCGCCGCGATTGGCCTCGACCTTGCCTGCCTTGCGGTCGATCCGCTGGCTACCGCTGGTCGAAGCAGTGGCATCGGCTGCGCCGCGCGTGGTCGAACGTACCGTCTCGGTGGTGGTGCCGATCGTCGAGCTGAGCGTGCCGCCGAAACCTCCGCCCAAGCCGCCACCCAGGCCACCGCCTAGGATCTGGCCGTGGGCCGAAGTTGCCGTAAGCGCCAGCGCAGCGGCGGAGACAAGAAGCTTGTGCATGGTATCAATCCTTTCCTGTTTGTCCCTCTTTCAGGGCAATGCCGGACAGTTCAAAAATCCATCCGCATGTTCAGGAAACGGACCGCAGCGCCGATTTAATTCAGGAAGAGCAAAATTTTTTCAGCTGGCCGGGCGGCAGGTCCCGCACAGCAGGCCGCGGCCATAGAGCTTGTCAGGCCCGCGCGGGCCGAGATCGCGGGCTTCGCCATCGAGCCGGGACTGCCAGCTGCCGCCTGCATCAAGCGTGGCGGCCACGCGCGCAGCCACCAGCGGCGCGGCAAACGAAGTGCCGCGCACTTTCACCCGTGCGCCAGCGGCGTTGGCGGCAAGGAGTTCCGCTCCTGGGGCCGCGTAATCGAGATGCAGCGCGCGCCCCGCCTCAATCAACGGCCGGTCGCGGCGGTCCACTCCCGTCACGGCGAGGACACCCGCATAGGAGGCGGGATAGGCGGGCGGGGCAGCAGGACCATCATTGCCTACGGCCGCTACGACGACCACGCCGCGCTTCTGCGCCGACGCGATCGCTCGGGCGAGAACGGGGTTACTGGGGCCGACCAGGCTGATCGTCACGACCTTGGCGCCGCCCTGCGCCAGCCAGCCGAGCGCCCGGGTAATCGCCAGGGCATTGCCGCCGGCCGGATCGGCGCCAAAGACATCGGCAACCCGGATCGAGCGCACCCCTGCCCCGGACAATAGCGAGACGACCGCACTGCCGTGATCGCTGGCACGCGGTGCACCCTTGGCATAACCGCGCTGGGCGCTGGCGCCGGAGCCAGTGCCGCCGTCGATCACGCCAACCGGGGTGGCTATGGCCGGCACAGCCGCAGGCCGTGCCGCACCGACCGAACCGCTCGAACCTCGCCCGGCCTCCCAGTGGAGGTTGTCGGCGCTAACGGTGGCACCCGGTAACAGCTCCTCCAGCCGGGCCTGGGCCTTGGCCAGCGATTGGCCCGCCGGGACGGCCAGCCGCACCACGGTGAGGTCCAGCCCTTCGATCGGCTCGCGCGCGATCATGATGAAGCCATTGTTCAGCGCCGGGGCCAGCGCCGCATCAACGACATCGAGCACCAAAAGCTCACCGCGCCGGGCGAGTTCGCCAAAGCGGTCGCGCTCGATGGTGTCGCGATTGGCGCGCAGCAACCGGTCAAGCGTGCGTCCGCGCAGTTGCAGCAGTTCAGCGGCGCGGGCGCGGACGGTCTCGTCCAGCGAAGCGAGCAGTCCATCGACCGGCGCGGCGACTGCCGGCAGGCGCGGCACCGGCAGCGCGGGGACGGCCAATTGCGCCAGACCGGGGGCCGCCAGCCCGGTTGCAAGGGCGATTGTCAACAGCAGTCTGCGGGGCATCATTCGCCTTTCATCCGGAATTTGCATTAATCATGGATGAAACGGATAGTCCCGCTCGTTTCATCCATGAAAGGCACTGAATCTGTCCGACCCGTTCGAGCATGACCTGCTGGCCCTGGTACCCAAGCTGCGACGCTTCGCCGCCGGGCTGGCCGGCAATGCCGCGGACGGGGACGACCTGTGTCAGACAACGATCGAACGCGCGCTGGCCAACCGCGAAAAGTGGCAGGCAGGCACGCGGCTCGACAGCTGGATGTACCGGATCATGCGCAATCTGTGGATCGATGAAGCCCGTTCCCGCCAACGCCGCGGTCAGACCTTTGCCGAGGAAGAGGCAGGCATGGGCGTGGGCACCGACGGTGCGCAGGAAGCCCATGTCGAACTCGGCAATGTCGATCGCGCCATGTCCAAGCTGCCCGCCGAACAGCGCGAAGCTGTGCTGCTGGTGATGGTCGAAGGCTATGGCTACCGCGAGGCAGCCGAAATCGTCGGCTGCCCGGTCGGCACGCTTAATTCCCGCCTGGTCCGCGGCCGCGACGCGCTGCTGGCCGAGCTTGGAGGACTGCAATGACCGTCTCCCGCGAAGAACTCGCCGCCTTTGCCGATGGCCAGCTGAACCCGGCGCGCGCCGCCGAAGTGGCGGCGGCGGTAGCGGCTGATCCGGCGCTCGAGCGACAGGTCGAGGCGCACCTTGCACTGCAAGGCCTGCTGACGGCGCATTACGATCCCATCGCGGCAGAGCCGGTGCCGGACCGGTTTGCCGCCTTGCTGGGCGGTGCGCCCACCGACGAACCGGCAGCAGCACAGGTCATCGACTTCGAGGCCGCCCGCACCGCCCGCGCATCACGCCGGATTCCGCGCTGGGGCTGGGTCGTCGGCCCGGCGCTCGCCGCCTCGCTCGCGCTGCTGCTGATCAATACACCAACCCCCGGCACCAGCAGCAACCTTGCCGATGCGCAGCTCGCCTCGGCGCTCGACACGCGCCTGACCGGCGATCCCGCCCAGCCGGGCCAGCCGCAGATGCTGCTCAGCTTTGCGCGGAAAGACGGCCAGTTGTGCCGCGCCTATGCCGCACCCGCCGGATCGGGCATTGCCTGCCGCGACAGCCAGGGCTGGCGCATCGAGCGCAAGGGGCCGGGGATCGATTCCGTTGCCAGTGACTATCGCCAAGCCGGAAGCCCGCTTGAGGACCTGATGGCCGCGGCGCAGGACATGGCCAGCGAAGGCGCGCTCGATCCGCAGCAGGAAGCCGCCGCCCGCAAGCGCGGCTGGCGCTGAGCGACCGTCACATCGCACAGCAAGAAGGGGGCCGGATCGCTCCGGTCCCCTTGCCTGCATGACGATCGTGAGCCGGCCTATTCGCCGACGTAGACCCGGCCTTCGCGGTAGCCCTGCTTGACCATGGTCTTCGCGTAGTGCTTGCGTTCCTTGCCGAGTTCGGTGCCATATTCTTCCCAGGCATCGCGGCGGTCTTCGATATCGTCTGCGCCGCGCAGGTCGGTGGAAAGCTCTTTCTGCGCCTCGGTGACGTTGATGCGGTAATCATACCAGGGGCTGTTGTAGATTCCGGCGATCGGGGCGGTGTAGATCCGGCGCTCTTCCTCGCGGGCATAGGCCTCTTCGTAGAGCATCGGCAGCGCGGCCTGGGCCGTGGTTGCGGCGGCCACCAGGGCTAGCATGGCGGTGCGGAACATTGGCTGGGTCATCGTTCGTTTCCTCTGTTTTCAGACAGGCGAAATGCGATCTGTCAGCAAGGAAACGAACTGGCCGTGCGATTTCATCCATGGCATTATTCCAAAAACAAAGCCCGGTTTCGAAGGCAGCCGTGAGCCAGGCACTTATGCAAGCTGAACAGATGGCGGCTTCCGGGAAGTCCGGATGGCAACGCTAACGTCTGCTATGTCAGCGGTTGCGGTCATGGGGTAGTGTGTCGACACGGATGACCACCTTGGCCTGAATTCGGTCGAGAGCTGCCTATCTGAGCACGAACCGATTGCGGCGCTAAACATCCCTTTCGCCCGATGCCAAGCCAGAATCCGGTTGTGAATGGCCGTTTCCCGCTGCAACCTCACACGAAATTGGGCTGGTCTTCCTGCCCATCCGAGAAATGTCAGTTCAAGAAGAGTTGAGGGCATGGCAAGCAGAGTTTTCGTCACCGGTGGCAGCGGATATATCGGCCGCAACCTCATCAGACGGTTGGTGCAGGACGGGAACGAGGTTGTGGCCCTAGCGCGCGGGCCCGCTTCGGCGGCGAAGGTCGAAGCGCTGGGCGCGCGTGCGTCGCTTGGTGACATCCTCGATCCCGACAGCCTGCTGGCGGGCATGCAAGGGTGCCAGTGGCTGGTCCATGCGGCCGCTGATACCGGTCATGGCGCCTTTGAGACGAGCCAGCACCACACGAACCTTGCCGGCACGCGCAATGTCTTCAAGGCCGCGCGTGCAGCTGGGGTTCGCCGCGCGGTTCATCTCAGCACCGAAGCTGTGCTGCTTTCGGGCAAGCCATTGGTCATGGCCACCGAGGAAGCGCCGATTCCCACGCGCCATGCCGGGAGTTATTCGGCCAGCAAGGCCGCAGCTGAATGCGTCGCGCTCGAGCTGAATTCAATCGAATGCCCGGTGGTGGTAGTGCGCCCGCGCTTCGTCTGGGGGCGCGACGATACCACGGCGCTGCCACAGCTGATCGCGGCGGCGCAGAGCGGCAAGCTGGCCTGGATCGGGGGCGGGCGTTACAGCACCTCAACCAGTCATATTGACAACGTGGTCGAAGGCATCGTGCTGGCTTTGGAGAAAGGGCGCGGGGGCGAGGCCTATTTCGTCACCGACGGCGATCCGGTGGAGTTTCGCGGCTTCGTTTCGCAGCTGCTTGAGCACGCGGGAGTGGCTCCGCCGACGAAATCGGCGCCGCGCTGGTTAGTCGCTTTGGCTGCCCGACTGGGCGATGCTCTGGCCCGGCTGACGGGCGGACGGTTCCATCCACCGATCGGGGGACAGGAATACGGCACTGTCGGAGTCGAGGTAACGCTCGACATTACGAAAGCCGTGCGTGAATTGGGCTATCGCCCTTTGATCACGCGCGAGGAGGGCCTCGCGACCGTAGCGAAACCCTGATCAGCTGCACGTCAGATGTCCCAAACAAAGCAGCCGCCCAAGCTGGCGGTGGACGGCTCTGAAGCCGGTCATTGATGGGGGTCGCATTCTTGCTGAACGAACACCCGGCTTTGGCGTCCAAGTTCGGGCAAGCGAAAGACTGCAATGTCAGCGAATCTGGACGGAGATCGCCCTCAGCCTGCAACAATGCTCGCTATATCTCACCAGGCTGCCTCCGCCCAATCAGATCGGGAAATGACCCGGCTGTGTTTCGATCGTGATCCAGCGCTTTTCGGCGAAGCTCTCGATGCCCTGCCGCCTGCCAAACCGGCCGTGGCTCGATGCGCCGACCCCGCCGAACGGCATCTGCGGCTCATCGTGGACGGTCGGGCCGTTGATTTGGCAGATCTCCGCATTGATGCGCCGCGCAATCGAGAGGCCTTGGTCGATGTCACACGTGAAGACCGTCGAAGCCAGGCCATACTGGCTGTTGTTGGTAAGCTCGACCGCGTGATCGGCATCTCGGGCGCGGATGATTGCGACGATCGGACCAAAGCTCTCATCGCGGCAAAGGTCCATCGCGGCGGTCACCCTGTCTGTCGTCAGAGAATAAGAAAAAGATGCTGAAATTAATGTGCACCGAGGTGCAGAATTAGCGACAGACATTAAGCAAGCAGTCAGTCGCCGATTTGCGCTTAGCCTTCGGCGTCTTTGACCAGGAGTTTGACTACCGCTTCCACATGCTTTTCAATCTCAACTTCGTCGAACAAATCGATGCCTACTGCGTGTTCAACCAATGGAGCCATCAAGAACAAATACTGCGAGACTGACATCGAAATGAACACGAGGTTGAGAACCGATATGTCCTTCGGATAGATGCCGTTGTCCTGCGCAATCGCCATCCATTCGGCGGAACGCTCAATAAACAGCTTGACGTGATTCGTCGCCAGCCAGCGCATTCGGTCGCCGTCCTGGATGGTCTCCGACAGGATCATCCGGTTCAACTCAGGATACTGGGCACAGAACTGAATATAGTTCCGGGTCGAATTGATCACGCGCTCGCGTGCGGTCATGCCCGGCCAGGCATGCATGTCGCGCATGATATGGGCGCCCATCGCCTCGAACAGATGGGTGATTGCTTCTTTCCAGAGGTTCTCCTTGGAGCCGTAGTGGTATTTGATCGCGCCGATATTGGTGTCAGCGACGCTCGCGATCTGCCGCACCGACCCGCCGTTGAAGCCATGGGTGCCGAACACGGATATCGCCGCCTTGAGCAGTTTGGCCTTGGTGTTATCCTCTTTCATCACTGCCCTTCCGGAGCGAAATCTGCCTGCATGGGCAGGGCCGCCGGCGGTCATGTCTAACCCCAATCTTCTGCAAATCCAGTCTCGAGCCGCCCGATCGACAGTCAAGCAACGATTCCGCCTGCGCCCGGCTGGAGCTGCCAGGCCTCGCTGTCATGCAGAGGGCAGCAGACAATTGATACGATCGTATCACTTTGGGCAGTGGCCAGCGCCGATGCGCTGACCTAGCGTTACGCAATCTGGCTGAGCACCCTGGCGAAAGATCAGGGCAAGCCGATGAGGCTAGCATCGTGCGGCCCCATCCATTGCGGGGTCGAAGCGCAGTGATTGATGGGGAGGACATTATGGCTATCGGACGCATTCATCGGGTAATTGGCCGGCTTCCGGCGCATATCGGCGCGGGCATGATGGCCGGGGCATTCGGTTTGACCGGCGCTCCCGCGTTCGCGCAAGACACTGCGCCGCAGGGCACGAACAGCGAAGAGGCGCGGTCGGACATTGTCGTCACCGCGCGTCTGCGCGAGGAGAACCTCCAGGACACCCCGATCGCGATCAGTGCTGTCAATGCGGCAGCGATCGAGAATTCGGTGGTGACCGACATAACCGGAATCGCGAAATTCGTTCCAAACGTCCAGCTCGGCCGGATCGCCTTTGCCGGAAATAGCCTTTCGGCCTCGATCCGCGGGGTGAGCTTTGCCGACCTTGAAAAGACCTTCGACCCCGCCGTCGGCGTAGCGATCGACGGCGTGTTCCTCGGAACCAACACCGGTGCCAACGTCGACTTCAGCGATATCGAGCAGGTTGAAGTGTTGCGCGGCCCGCAGGGCACGCTGTTCGGCCGCAACACGGTCGGCGGCATCTTGAGCATTCGTCGCACCCGTCCCACCGGCGAATTCGGTGCGAAGCTCCACACCCGCTATGGCAGCTTCAACACCTGGGATGTCGATGCCGTGGTCAATCTGCCCAAGTTGGGCGACGCGGTATCGTTCAAGTTGTTCGGCCAGCGCAAGGTCTCGGATTCGTTCACCAAGATCCGCGCGACCGGGAAGCATGAAGACGGGCGCGACTTTTACAGCTTTGGCGGGGCGATGCTGGCCGAGCTCGGCGCGGATACCTCGCTCCTGGCCACAGTCGAATACATGAAGGACCGCAGCACCTACCCCTCAAACGTCAACCTCACCAAGCCCAATGGCCTGCCGTTCGGGGCCGGCGGCACGATCTGCGATTTCACCTTCTCGATCGGTCTGGGCGATCTCGGTTGCGACACCAAGGGCTACCTCCTCCAGAAGAACGAACAGTTCCGTTTCGCCAATTCGACGATCCCGTTTCAGAGCTATCTCGATGGCTGGGCCGGATCGCTCGAACTCAAGACCAAGATTGGCGATTTCAACTTGATTGCGGTCACCGGCTACCGCAACACCAGCGATACGCTGCTTGAAGAAAATTCGGGCGCGCCGCTCATTCCATTGGCGCCCGGCTTTGCCGTGCCGCTGGTGGTTGCCTCGCGCGATCAGGATTACAAGCAGTTCAGCCAGGAAGTCCGCATCCAGGGGGACATCTCCGATCGGGTCGATCTTGTCGCAGGGGTCTACTACCTTCACACCGACTACGACATTCGCCCCGGAACTTTCAACGGCAGCAACGCCGGCACATTCTATATCCTTGGTGGCCCGGTTCAGAACCTAGTCTCAGGCCAGAAACTCGATTCTTACGCCATTTTCGCGGAATCGATCATCAAGCTGGCCAAAGACGTGCGGCTGACAGTGGGTGGGCGCTACACCACCGAAACCAAGGAATTCTCGACCGCCTATACCCTGCCGCCGGTCGCGGCGTTTTCCGCCAACCTCAAAAAGACCTTCAAAGATCCGACCTGGCGGGTCATTCTCGACTGGAAGCCGAGCGAAGAAACAATGCTCTACGGCAGCTGGTCGCGCGGGTTCCGATCGGGCGGGTTCAACGGCCGCGGCACCACCCCGACTTCGCTGGGACCCTATGATCCCGAACGGGTCGACAGCTACGAGCTTGGCTTCAAGGCCAATCTGGCCGATGGCAAGCTGCGCTTCAATTCGACCGTGTTCCAGGCCGACTACACCAACAAGCAGGAAGAAATCCTGCGGGCGGCCTTGGGCGGCGGCACCGAAACGGTGGTCCAGAACGCCTCCTCGGCGCGGATTCGCGGCGTCGAGGTTGAGCTGCTCGCGATGCCAACCCCGGAGCTGACCCTGCGCGCCTCGGGAGCGCATCTCAACGCCAAATATCTCAGCTTCCTGCTGCCCAACCTGGCGCTACCCGGCAATCCGCTGGTCGATGTCTCGGCGAGCCGCAATTTCCGGCGGGCACCGAAATACACCTTCAACGCCGGGCTTAATTACAACCGACCGATTGGCGGCGGTAACAGCATCGGCGTGACGATGGATTACAACTGGACCGACGACACATTCGTCTCGGCGATTAGCGACGCCAGCGGCGCGCGGCGCGACGTCGTTCCGGCGCGCGGCTCGTTCAATGCCTCGATTGCCTTCATCCATGAGGGGGACAGCATCAAGAATTTGCGGATCAGCGGCTATGTCCGTGACCTGTTCCACGGCGGCGGCGGTCGCTTGGGGGCTTCGCTCGATGCGGGCATATTCTACTTCGGCGTCTTGGTGCCGAACCGCGAATTTGGAGTAGAGGCGTCGATCAAGTTCTGAGTTCAGTCCGGGCGGAAATCGGTTTCGCTAGGGAAATCAATCGAGGGAAGTGCAAAATGGCGGGAGCGGTTGGAACCTTGATCCGCGATACGATGAACAAGGGTGTGGTGAAGATTGCGAATTTCAATCGCAACCGCCGTAAATCCGACAAGCCAAATCCCTTCTTGATGGGCATTCATGAACCGTTGCCATCAGAAGAAACGCTGACGGACCTGAAAGTCACGGGCTCGATCCCGGCCGAGTTGGATGGCCGTTACATTCGCATCGGCCCCAACCCCGTGACTCCCCCGAATCCCGGACTCTACCATTGGTTCATGGGTGACGGCATGGTTCACGGCATCCGACTGCAGCAGGGCAAAGCGCTGTGGTACCGCAACCGTTGGATCAGGTCTTGCGCGGTCAGTGACGCGCTTGGCGAACCCCGGGTGGCCGGTCCGCATGAGCCCCCCTTTGACATTGTGAATACTAATGTGATGGGCCATGCGGGCTCGACCTGGGCGCTGGTCGAAGCTGGGGGTTGTCCAGTGCGGATCGATGAGGTGCTCGATACGGTTGCATTCGATCCCTGGGGCGGTACGCTAAAAGGCGGCAGCTTTACCGCGCACCCGCATACCGATCCGAAAACCGGCGAACTGCACGCGATCTGCTATGCAGCTGAGAATATGACAGAAATCCGGCATGTTGTAGTCGATACCGAGGGCCGGGTGCGCCGTGAAGAGCCGATCGCGGTGCAAGACGGACCTTCAATCCATGACTGCATGATAACCGAAAAGTACGTGATCGTGCTTGATATGCCAGTGACTTTCTCGCTCAAGCAATATGTCAGCGGAGAAGGTTTTCCGTACAAATGGAACACTAAGCACAAGCCCCGCGTTGGCCTGCTGGCCAAGGAAGGCAAGGGAACAGACACCATCTGGTGCGATATCGATCCCTGCTACGTATTCCATCCCTGCAACGCTTACGACAATCCCGATGGCACTGTGACATTTGACGCCTGCGTGCATGACAAGGTCTTTGCGACAGCTACAGCTGGCGTCGATTCAACCACCATTCCCTTTGAACGGTGGTCGATCGACCCCGTCGCCAAGCGCGTAACGCGTTCGGTGGTAGATCCGGATCAGCAGGAATTTCCGCGTATGAACGAGACGCGGACCGGCTTGCCCTATCGCTTTGCCTATACGCTGGGCTTGCCGTCGGGAAGCGACCCATTCGTCCCCGAAGAAACCAAGCTGTTTAAGCACGATATGGAAGAAGGCACCCGCCAGATTCATGACTTTGGCCCCGGTTACGTGGCGAGTGAGTTCGCCTTTGTGCCAGCGGCCAATGCCACGGCAGAGGATCACGGCTGGTTGATGGGGTACGTGATCAAACCTGCCGACGGGACGAGCGCATTGGTCATCATAAACGCCCAGGATTTTGAGGGTCCGGCGCAAGCCAAGATCCATGTTCCCCACCGCATCCCGCCCGGGTTCCATGGCAACTGGGTGCCGGCCTGAAACCGCGCTTGGGCTGGCTACGTGGCCGTTGATTTCTTTAGGATTGCGCGCATCGCATCCGTATAGCTCTGTTGGAACTCGAGAATGACGTTGGCTTCCTTGCCCATGTCGAAGGCGTGATAGCCGCCTTCGACAACCTTCAGCGTGCAAGGTACCCCGGCCTTCTGCAACCGGGCGGCGTATTCAACATTTTCGTCGTGAAACAAGTCGCAGGTCCCGACGCCAATCCAAGCAGGTGGCAATCCTTCTAGGCGATCGCGACGGGCAGGCACTGCATGGTCCGAAACGTCAGCACCACCCGGAGCCCGCCCCAGATATGCCGTCCAACCAAATAGGTTGCTCCTGCTATTCCAAAATCTGAGTGACGTCTGATCGACATCTGTCCGGCTTGTCGTGCGATCATCAAGCATCGGATAGATCAACAATTGGAAGGCAAGGGGAACGGTCCCCTCATCATAAGCAAACTGGGCCAGGGCTGCGGCAAGCCCCGCGCCTGCGCTCCTCCCGCCAATCGCAATGCGGTTCGCTGCGATGCCTAATTCCTTGGCCGTGTTGTGCAGCCAGCTCAGCGCCGCGAAGCTATCGGTCAGGGCTGCGGGGAAAGGATGAGACGGTCCGATCCGATACTGGACCGCAGCCACGACAAGGCCAAGTTCGCGCGATAATCTGATAAGTTCGGCCTCGTCATCTTCCGGAGAACCGATGAGAAAGCCGCCGCCGTGCATCCATAGCAGCGCCGGACACGTGGCAGGCGTCCCGGCAGGGTAATAGAGCCTGACCCGCAGGTGTGGATTGTCTGGGGGTCCTGCGACGAATTCGTCGCGGATTGTCAGGCCGGGCTCTGACCTTGGCTTTCTGACGCCGCGCAATCGCTGCACGAAACGAATGAAACGGGTCAGTCCGGGAGTGAATGAGAATCGAGGAATCCGCTTGGCCGCGCTGCTCAGTTCAGGATGAAATGGGTCCATTTGCCGAAAGTGCGACAGCTGGTAGCAAACAGCAAGTGCTGCAGGTGTATTGTTCAGCCCGCCAAGCTTTCACTATTTTGCATCGCCCATCGCAGCGGGCATAGCCTCCGCCATGGGCTTGCATCACGCTGTGATCATGGACATCTCTCGCTGCTTCACCGAACTGGTAGTGGTACTGAGAGGAAACAGCGGAACGACGTGCGGCTCTTAGCGAGCTAATCCGTAGCAGGGAATGACCGCAATGTCAGCGTGAACGGCCTGAGGCTCTTTGGCGAGTCCTTCTGATCGCGGGCCTTTCTGGTGAGCACTCAACGAAGCGCTCGCCCTCGCCTTGCCGAATGCACACAAGCTGCGATCGATCTGACTGCGCTCTTATCTCGCTTTGTCACCGCTGACTCACTCATGTTCGATTTCGGCTAGTCAGATTTGGAAGGACGCGATGACAGTCGCGCGATGACCGAGCAGGTGAGAGACTGGGCGACTGTCGGTCAGACCTGCTACATAGCGGTCATTCACTGCGCTGAGGCTGCCCGATCGGCATAGAGGACAGCCGCAGATGCAAGAACCGCCACTCAGCCGCAGCACTAAGTTATCGTACGGGGTCGGCGCCGTAGCGCTGGGATTGAAGGACAACGGCTTTTCCTACCTTTTGCTGCTGTTCTACAATCAGGTCGTAGGCATGCCGGCGCCAACCGTAGGATTGGCCATCATGATTGCGCTGGTGGCCGATGCCCTCCTGGATCCCGTCATTGGCCAGGTCAGCGATA
>Ga0209894_1000140_pt1 | contig 12938 bp, 15 predicted proteins | sample GWRWT4_2Sept14_2_FD_187191 | JGI IMG/M metagenome (GOLD analysis project Ga0209894, IMG submission 187191) | Sand microcosm microbial communities from a hyporheic zone in Columbia River, Washington, USA - GW-RW T4_23-Sept-14 (SPAdes) (version 2) ... | reverse complement strand
CAATACAATTCAACCAGTCCAGAGAGAAAACATCAATACAATTCAACCAGTCCAGAGAGAAAACATCAATACAATTCAACCAGTCCAGAGAGAAAACATCAATACAATTCAACCAGTCCAGAGAGAATCAACAGTCCAAACAAATATCACGACACATGATAAAAAGATATATAATTTTATGCAATATATGACAAAGAAAATGGACAAATTGAACGCAGAACTAAACATTTTGCGTAAGAAAGTGTTGGTCATTCCTGACACTCCACAGATTGCGCCCGTAGATGTTCGGACAAATAAGGTTAGGAGGGTTGAATCAGTCAACCATCAGACAAAAATATTTACAAATGGCAAAAGGATGCCTAGCTATATGAAAAACGAAGATTCCGAGGAGTCCCTGGAGACTGATAACGAAGATTCCGAGGAGAAAGAAGATGAATCTCCGACAAAGTCTCCCAGCTTTGGAGAGTCCGAGGAGAACGAAGACTCCGAGGAGAAAGAAGATGAATCTCCGACAAAGTCTCCCAGCTTTAGAGAGCCCGAGAAGAACGAATCTTCAATGTCTGAAGGTGGATCTGGAGGTGGATCTCCCAGCTTTGGTGAGTCCGAGGAGAACGAAGACTCCGAGGAGAACGAGGAGGAAGCAACAAACCGCCCTATGACGAAGGTTAGTCGATACCAAAATGTTGACATTGATTCGGTGAGGCCGACCAATGTGTGCGACATAGGGTTCGAGAACCTTCGTCATGAAAGACAAGGCATCCCGATTCGTGAGTCCGGTACCTATTTTAATAACGAAGCGTCGTTATTGAGACTCGAACGGAGGTACCGGCGCAAAAATGAAAAGGCTGTTTTTAAGTCCGGGCTTACGATTAAGAAACAGCCGCCAATGTAATGTAATAAATCTTTATTACATTTATCACTTTGTTTATTATGTTTGTTTTGTTTATTTATGTTTATTTTTTATTAGTTATTTCAAGACTCTTGTTGAGTTATTATTAATATTTAATAGATGGTAAATGTATGTTATTTTACTATCTATTAATTTGCTTGTTATATATTGTAATTTCTGTTACAAATTATGATTGTGTATTTATTTTAATTATTTCTTTTATTTATTTTTTCACTTTTTCTCTAAATCATAAAATTATCTAAAAGTTTTATAAAGTAAACAATAAAATTAAATATATGTTACTTTGTTATCTATTAATATATTAATTTTTAGTGAAAATAAATTACATATTTTATTAATTTATCTATTATTTTTACTATTACTTATTACTTATATTTACTTATTTTTTATTAAATATTAAAATCTTAAAATATCTAAAGTTTTTATAAAATGTTTTCGAAAATTTTTGAACTTTATGTAATCACAATTATTTTAAAAAACTTTTATAAATTAAATTAAATTAAATAAAAAATTAAATATATTAAACAAGTAAACATTAATTTGTTGTTTAAATATACTATAATATACAAAATCCATTAATTTGAAAACAAAATGTCTGCAATTGATATTGGTTTTTTAACTGAGAATGATTGTGAAGAAGAACTGTCGATTCCAGTGGAAACACAGAACAAAGCAACTCGTAAACGAAAAATTGATGAAAGAGTGACTGTCAAGAATGAAAATATTTCAAAGACTACCAAACATGAAAAGAAGTCAGTCTATGAAGAATTAATAAAAACAGTTGAATACTCGAGTATTCAAAAAGACTACAAATTCATATTTAATGCTCCACAAGTATTTATTATTTTATTAGTTATTTAATTATTTATTTTTATAGATGTTTCAAGGATACGAAATGAAATTTTTAAAATCAACCATTTTATATCGACTCGATAGTACGGGACTCATAAAAACAAAGTTCAACTACTTAATCAAAGGTCTTGACAGTGGTGATGTTAAACTTATCGATGAATTATTATGCAAAATCAATCCGAAACTCAAAGTGGGCAGTAAAGAAATTTACATGAATGCCCGTAATTTCGATTTTCTGGATATTCATGGCAAACCAACAGTATTCCAACCACTTGCAATGTGGAGTATTCAAATCGCAATTCAAGGGTACAAGACATCTCCGGCAGGAATCATTACACCGATTTGGAAAATAAATGATGCACAAATGATTGAATAAATATTTTGTTTTAATATTTAACTATTTGTATTAATTATGATTGTGAACATTAATTATAGTGGATTTTTATTGGAAAATACCTCAAAGTTTGAGTTTCGAAGTAATAAACCTAAACAGTATGTTGAAAAATGTAAAAATTATACAATAATTATTTTCAAAAACGGAAAGTGTCGAATAATGGGGTGTAAAAAACCTATATTATCTTCATCTTTACCTTATAAAATAACAAATCTTGTAATTCAGAGCATTACATTGACTGAAAACCTAGGACAATCAGTTAATTTGTTTGAGATTGCATTGAAATTAAAAGAAAAGGCCATGTACGAACCTGAATTATTCCCTGCATTACGCGTGATATTTTTCAACCCCATGTGTGTAAATTTGTTTGCTAGTGGAAAAATTGTGATTATGGGTATAAAAAGCCTTGAATATACACACATAACCAATCAAATCGTCAACACAATACTTGATGTTATTGATTAGTCATTTGCATACGTAATCATACACACACACACACACACACCATAAAACTGCGTATATAAAGCCTTGTCAAATCAGTATAATCATAAAATGAATCCTAACGGTTCTCCGCCAAGAATTCGATATCCTCTGATGCCACCAAATCAGAAGGTCTTGCACTGGTTATCCAAACAGAAACCGAATTATTTAGCAACCCAACTCGAGATTGAACGCCGTGACAATATCAATCTCAAGCATCAGTTGTCAGTAGAGAGGGGTAGACTCAATAGTCTCAGAAGATTATTTCGAGAACGATTCAATCTCAGAGCCGATTCACCAGAACCTTTTATCATCCAAACAATGCAGTGGAACCCTACGGATCTAGTGAAACAATTAGAACTCGAACGTATCGAGAATGCCGAGCTTCGACTTCAATTATCAATAGAGATGCGGAGACTAAGTGACATACAAAGACGATTCCGATACCAATTCGATAAAAATGTCAATAAAAAATAAATATTACTTTATTTTGAATTTATTATGTTTATTTGTTTATTGTGTTTATTTATTATGTTTATTTTGTTAATTATGTTAATATTATATAAACAATTTCGTAAAAATTAATTTAATAATCATGAGTTATTATAGATTAGATAAACCCGAAAAATACATTAACCCCAATGGTTCATTTTGGGATAGTAAATTACACAATAAAATTCAAAAAGTTGAAGCAGATCCAAATTTATGGAAACCTAATAAAAAATTATTTCAATTAACACCACAGAAAGAATTTGTTGGTTCTAGGTATAGTAATGGAACCAATTCCTCTGGAGGGTTTTGGCAGAGTAAATTATTTAACAAAATCAAGAAATAGATAAACATTGTTAATCAAATAAATTTTTATTAAGAATGTCTGTTCCATTATTATTAAATAACACGTGTTTTCAAATAGTTGGTCCTTCGGGTAGTGGAAAAACCCATTTTGTATGTAAATTATTACAAAATAATGACATGTTTGAAAATAAATTCAAAAATATATATTGGCACGAAGGAGGTGGAGGAGAGGCAGGATTAACCAGTAAAGAATTGTGTAAATTAAAAGGCATCAAATTCATAAAGGGGTTTGATAAAAATTGGTCAAAACGATTAACCAAGGGAGATGTCATTGTAATTGACGATTTATACCAGGAATCAAATAAAGAAGCAGACTTTAATAACTTATTCACAAAAATTTCGCGTCATGGTGAAGTCACTGTAATTTTCATCACACAAAATTTATTTCATCAGGGTGGTCAACATCGTACACGTAATTTAAATGTTCAATATCTAGTTATTTTTAAGAACCCTCGTGATGCAACAGTAGTTGATTTTGTTGCACGCCAGGCATTCCCTAATAATCGAAATTATTTACTTGATGCATTCAAAGATGCAACTAATGGTCCTCATGGATACTTGTTTCTTGATTTTACACAACAATGTCCTGATGATATACGTGTTCGTTCGAATTTATTTTGTCCAAACGGAATTGCGGTTTATAAACAATAAATTAACCAAGTAAAAATTAATCATGAATAAAATTATTATGAAAACACCAACTCGAAAATCTATAAAAAAGATTAAAAAGATTAAAGTTAAAAAGATTAAAAAGATTAAAAAGACTAAAAAGAATAAAAAGTCTAAAAAGACTAAAAAACATAATAAAAAGTGGGTAAAACTATAAACAAATTAATTAAAATAATTAATCAAAAATGAAACGAAGTTATCCTTACTTTAATACTTTGCTGAAGGCGCCAGAAAATAAACGTATGGGAATTCTCCAAGCGTTTCCCACGTTTGTAGTTGACGATTTGATTGAAATTATATATAATGTAGTGTTGGGTAATATTGATATAGGTTCCAAAGCCAAATCCTTACATGTACACAAAAGAGCTTTATTAAAAATGGTAAATGCAAAGGGTAAAAAGATGAGAAGGGGTATACTGTACAGACAAAGTGGCGGATTCATTGCAGCATTACTACCATTGGCACTAGGAGCATTGGGAATCGCGAATTTCTTTTCATAAACAATAAAAAAGTTTAAATTAATCTGAAACATGGGTATAAATCCAATTAGAAAAATAAATATTGATTGCTGCAACAATAATGAAATTAAAAACAAAAAGCGTGAAATCGAAATTAAAAAACGTGAAAAAAGTGAAAAACGTGAAAAAACCAAAAAAGTTGATAAAAAAGTCGATAAAAAAGTCGATAAAAAATGATTTAACTAAAATTTGGCAAAATCAAAAGAATCCAGCAGGGTTCAGTGGGGTATCAAAGTTACAGAAAGCATCAAAAAGTACCAGAGATGAAACCACAAAGTTCTTGAGAAGTCAAATGGCCTACACATTACACAAACCTATTAGAAAACGGTTTCCTACTAGATCATACAAAACATCAGGAATCAATGATTTGTGGCAAATGGATCTCATGGAAATGATCCCGTACGCGAAAATAAATAAAGGTTTTAAATATATTTTGAATTGTATTGATGTTTTCTCTCGTTTTGCGAGGTCTGTTCCCTTAAAAACTAAATCTGCCGCTGATGTCAGTGAAGCCTTAAAAGTATTATTTAAATCCGCCAAACCCAGACATTTACAAACTGATGAAGGGAAGGAATTTTATAATTCTCAAGTTAAAAGTATACTTGTAAAATTAAAAATAAACCATTACTCTGTTGTGTCTCAATTCAAAGCATCCCACGTTGAACGATTTAATCGAACATTGAGAGAAAGATTAAACAAGTATTTCACACAAGTGGGTAATAAAACATGGATTACAGTCTTGCAAGATATAATTCATTCATATAATAATTCTATACATAGGGTAATTAAAATGAAACCATCAAAAGTTAATAAAAATAATGAGGCTGATTTATGGGAACTGCAGAATAAAACAAAACTTGGTAAAAACATTAAAACACACAAGGTTGGCGATACAGTTCGAGTATCCAAAATAAATAATTCTCCTTTTATTAAAAATTTTAATTCAAATTGGAGTGATGAAGTGTTTAAAATATCTGCAATAAATAATAAAGATGTTCCTGTAATGTATGAAATTAAAGACAATAAAAATGAAAAAATTATGGGGAGATTTTATCATGAAGAATTACAAGTCATTGAAAATAATAGTTATCGAATAGAAAAAATATTAAAGACCAAAGGGGTTGGTAAAAATAAACAGCATTATGTTAAATGGGTTGGGTACAAGGAACCTTCTTGGATCAATGATTCTGCTATAAACATTGGTTCAAAACGAAAAGAAATAAAAACATGAGTTTCTACGCTGTTTTACCAAGTAATGGATGTCCTGATACTCAGCCTGATAATGAGGCCAACAGTTATATAATAGAATGGGAAACACCTACAGATTTAACCGGTAAATGGGAAGTGGCTCTGACTGAATTTTCATTTAATTATATTGCACCCAGAATAGCAAAACCAAGTAAAATCGAATATCTAACAGTTCAACCTAAACGTAATGTAGTTGAATTTATTATTAAAGATGGAATATTTGTATCAATGGTCGGTAAATTATTTACAGTGACATTAGTCGATGATAAAATAAGCTTTAAATGTGATAAATCACCATTTTCATTAAAATTCAAAAATATTGAAGAAGCATATATATTCGGAAGTGCTATTGAAGTTACTTCAAATTCAAAAGAATTAATATTTGAAAACTCTATTGTAACAGACAAGGATGTAGAGGTCGAAGTTGAAGTATTTTATGCAGAATATCACGATGTAAGACTTACAAAAGAATTCAGAAATTATCCAAAATTCACAAATATTCAACAAATGACTGAATATTATAGCAAAAATGGAAACACGATATTTGAAGAATTTTCTTATGATTACTATGGTCACATTTATTTTAAAATAAAACAAGAAATAAAACAAATCATGCTTGATGGATATTTAATGTACAGTCTGGGGTTTGAAGATACATATATTTTCAATAACCAATATGGAGCAGTATTCAAGGCAAAGAAAACGCCTACTTTTGAAAGCGCATTTCATCAATATTATATTTATTCAAGTATAGTCGATCCTATAATGGTTGGGGGTACACGTGTACCTTTATTAAGATCTGTTTGGGTGGGATCAAATCATATGGCTGGAGATGTAATTCATGAAAATATTGACTATCCAATGTATTTACCAGTTTCATCAGAATCCGTTAAAAGTATAGAGATTGAAATCAGAGACGATGGGGGTAATTTAATTGATTTTCCATATGGTTCCAAAACATCTATGACTTTACATTTCGTATATAAACAAAACCAAAAATAATATTAATCAAAAATGAACGATTCAATAATATCCACGTATTCGGGTCCTCAGAATGGGGGAGAATTACCGTATTTTATAGGGAAACAGTATGGTTCAGGGTGGTTGAGAACAATAGGTCGATTTGCCATCCCAATACTTAAACGATTGGGTGGGGTAGCCTATAGAACAGTTAAAGATGTATTTAATAAAAATAAAGATGTGTTACCTGCATTAAAGGAAAATGTTATGAACGAAGTAGCAGATCTTACAAAAGATCCAAAACGTAGTAAGAGTCCTAAAGGAGGATCCATAAACAAAAGAAGAAAAACTATATTTCACAAATGAGTTGCGGAAAATCTGAATTGTGTATATTTGATAGGGCCACCCCACAAATTGTTGTGGACAATGCATGCTTTGAAGAAATTTTTCCAGTGAATTCCATTTCGGGTAATACTCAGGCCGACATTGAATTTAATATCATGGGGAGTAACCTTGAATACTTGGATTTGAACGATACCTTATTACATGTAGAAATAAAAGTAGTTAACGATAAAAATAAATCTTACGATCAACCTAATGATATTATTCCAATAAATTACATGTTCCATACATTATTTAAAGATGTGACATTGACTCTAAACACTGAAAAAATAGAAGGTGGAAACGGTACTTATTGTCAAAAAGCTCTTTTGGAAACAATAATCAATTATGGAACCGACACGAGAGAAACAAGTTTAACTAGTATTGGGTATGACGAATCACCAGATGTAAGAAAAGCATGGATAGAAAACTCGAAACCATTCAATATGTGTGGTTCACTTCAATTAGATTTTCTTGATCAGCCGAAATATTTGATTCCTGGAGTCAATGTTCACCTAAGATTACAAAGAAATAAATCAAGTATGAGTTTATATTCGGCGACACTAGAACCTAGAATACAATTTATTAGCACAAAATTATTAGTCAGACGAGTTAAAGTGGAACCATCAGTGTTGATGGGTCATCAAATAGGCTTAAATACCAGAAATGCAATTTATCCAATTAGAAAAACCAAATTGGTGACTTATTTACTTTCTCCAGGTATTTTAAGTTTCAATAAAGATCAAATATTTGGGGATAATAGACTACCTAAATTTGTTATGATTGCATTTCAAAATAATTCAAAATATAATGGATCATATACTGAAGATTGTGGAACATATAACCATTGTAATATTTCAAGTTTGACTTTAAGTAAAAATTCGGATTTCCGTGAAGTGTACACACAAAACTTTTCTGATGATAATTACGTTTCAACATATGTATCTTCAATGATACGAAACATGGGCCATTTGGATAAAAACTTGAATAATGGTATTTCAATGAAATTATTTAAAGAAAAATACCCCTTCTTTACTTTCGTTTTATCACCCGACTTTGATATTAGTCAAACACAATTACCAGGTCAAGGTAATTTAAAAGTCGATGTTAAATTTAATACAACCTTTGATAAATCTGTGACTATGCTTATCTACGGTGTTTTCGATGATGAAATTCAAATAAACAAGAACCGAACAGTATTTACTTAAAAAATGAAGTAAGTTTTAATAATATATTTAATTTAATTGATTTAGTTCTTTAGAAATTGATAATGCCGGTGAGGAAATACTGGGAGATGCTTGGCGAGGTGTTTACCCCCTTGATAAAATCCCATACTTGAAGCCTGGCGGATATATAATTAATTCTCAAACATCAACATTAGCGGGAGAACATTGGCTAGGAGTATATGTCAAACCTCATAAAATAATGGCATTTGATTCATTCGGATTTTATTACCCGCCCCTATTAGTCAATAAATTATCCTCAATCGCCCCAGTGACCTATAATCGAGTACAATACCAGCACTTCAATACGGAAACTTGTGGACAGCATGCCCTTTTATGGTTAAAAAGTGTACATGAAAATAAATTTTAGAAATTTTTAATTATTTTTTGTTTTCATTTATTGTTTTCATATATTGTTTCACAATAACCATTAAAGTTGTAAATACTACGGTAATTATTTTTACAAGTACTTAAATTTTTAATTATTTATTGTTTTCATATATTTGTTTCAGAGTAATCATTAAAGTTGTAAATATTATGGTAATTATTAAAATACTAAAATACTAACAGTAACGAACAATATCAAACTAATCGAATAAAAGTAATAAACTAAATGCTTTATTCAAATAAATCATCGAGTTAAATCCACAGCGTCACGAATCGAGTAGTGACCGTAAGGCACAGATTCGTTTTGAGAAGTCCAGAACCTTTTATCATCCAAACAATGCAATGCAACCTTTTTAGATTTCACTGTATATAATTGGTGATTTTTAGTTCTGAACTTCACTTGATCGATTGATTCGACATTGCCAGTCATGTATGCTCGAACATAACTTTCATGATTTAAGATGGAACCTTTGACATCCACTCCTTTCGACTTGAGGAACTCCTCCATATTCTCCATCAGCATCGAGTAGCATTTTGGTCTCAAGAACACCCACTGTAGGAAACGTAGTCCTCTGGCCTCGTCTTTGAATAATCCGAGCTTGCTTTCCAACGCAGTAGAATATAAGGGATGGCTCGGAGGGTAATTAGACGTATCTAATAACCCATCGTTCTTCAATTCGGTTAGAAATGCTGTTAAATCAACATTACGCAGCCTCAGGAAAAAACTATCGGTATCTCCGGCAACAATATCGATTTCACAGTTAAAATATTCTCGATAAATCTCCAATTGTGTATACTGTAACTGGTACATTCGCAATTTCGATATATCCAGCACTGTTTGTCCGATATAAGACGGTCGGTTCAATTCTATTTCATCCTTTAATAAGAGGACTGCCACAAGATTTTCGGAAATACGGATCGATCTCCTAAAGCGCGGATTACTGGTATATGTAATCAGATCACTCTCATTTGTACACAATCGTAAATTTATACGATTCTTCAGGTTCTCGACTGTCTTTCCATATAAAGCATTGTTTTTGAGTTTATAAAACTCTTTCTCGAACTTGGTTGTAGCAGCCTTTCTCTTTTGTGTGTTATAGTCTACGTAATCAGCAAATATATATTCTTGAGTATAGCTAATTGCCCTATGGACTTTGGTGACCTTTACTCCCATCTTCATCCAGTATCGTAATAGCTTACTATGTACAATATAATTGTGCTTTGGATGATGTGTCAGTAACAGTTTTTTCACTTTACCTCCTGGCGGTATTGCATTTTCGGGTGCCACAGGTAAGTCATTCAGCTTGTCCATGATATTGTCAGGTATCAGTAGGTCCACCTCAATTGTATATCCAACCTTTCCATTTAATAAGTCATAGGGTCCACGGCCAGTATTGACAACACGCTTCATCATATCCTTAAGTTCTCGATCTTTAATTATCCATTTAAAATTTCCGCATGGTAATTTCTGTGACATGGCCCAGCCGTAGAGATTGTTTATATCTATATATAACAACTCTTCGGTCTCGTTATTGTAGACCATATGCTTGTTTACAAATGTCATGCCACCTCTTATAGCACCCTCAAAAAACTTGTACATTCTGTCATCTCGTATGAGATGAATAAAATGATCTCTTTTCATTCGTTTCAATGCGGAAGCCCACGTCATTCCGGGGATACCAAAGAAATTTAACGGCTCTAGGCCGTCTTCGTCCATCGATTTAATTCGAAACTGTTCGAATATATCAGCCAATATAAATACGTCTAGTTTGAGGTAGACGTGCATATAATCCATAAGGTTCGTACAGTTCGTTCTTCGCCATACATCCTCAGCATGAGCGTATTCACTATCTTTAATTGATGAGCTCCACTTTCGAGGCAGACTAGTTATATTTTGTAACGCCTCGACAGAAGTAGCCATTTCGTATGGGAATATACCTTTTCCTTTTACGACATCAGTAGGAAATTCTCTAGTTGAAATCGGAAAAGAATCCAACATATTTGCTAAATTTGATAGACTCGATATCAGAAATTGATACGAATCTATAAATACAAGTTTTCTTTTCTTGCCATTTTCATTTTGTTTATTAGTAAATGCTGTTACAGATAAAAATTTCTCTGTAGTTATCGGTATAGCTGTAAACTCCCATTCAGGGAATGAAGAAAACCCGTATTTCAAAAGATGGTGCATATCATAACCTTTAAGGTTATGAAAAACTATTTGGAGCGAAGGTCTTACTTGTCTCGATAAGTTACATTTGCAACATGCAGGTCCCAGGTATTGACCAGTAAAATGATCATGGTCTCTATTTAATTTAGGCGACACTCCGTGACATAGGTAACAATGTTTCGATAATTTAAACATCATTTCTTGATCACGAGTTAGTGGGATCATTGGTTGTTTTCCATGATTCTCATACCATGGGTATACTATTTCATCGTTCATTCTATTAACCCATTTAAGAAATTCTACTATACATCCTTCTCCATCAAAGGACGCATACTCAACATTTTCTCCTTCATGTATAAGAACGCCTGCTGCAGCCAAAGGTTCATGACGTGTCTTACTATCGCTTTCGGTAATCATCATTGATTCGAAGTCCGCGTAAATAACGTACGGCTTCTTCACTATTTTGGACCAGTCTTGGAATCTGCAAAATTTTCTATTCGGCATTTTATATAAAGTAGTAGGATCAACATTTCGAGAACATGTTGCCTTATGACTGATTAAATTGTCATTATTTCTAAATCCATGTAGACAAATGTTGCACCATACAGACTGGATCCTCAATCCTGTTGTTCGACAGCGTGTATTTAAGATTTTATTTAAATCTGTTACGGCTATGTAATGAAAATTTTCTCCTTCCTCAATTAACATGAGGTATTTTTGAGGTCCATCCATTTTCGAACGATAGATTAATTCTACATTTGGATGCTTATAATGTATTGATCTTTGAATAGGGTTTTCCTTCCACTGCAACACATTGATAGCACAATCATTCGCTTTTTCGAATTTATGAATATTAGACAACTTCATAGGGAACCATTCTTCTTTATATACATAATCTTGAAGGAATGGTTCATATGTTTCAGGAAGTTTTCGAATATTTTTACGAAATTGATTAACTTTATCAATTGCTAAAATGCTGTATAAGAAGCATTTATTATCTATATTCTCTACATTTATTGTACATTTCTTTTTTATTAATCCTGGTGGTGATGGTATGAAACTCCTTCCCGATCGATGGATGATTTCTTCATACTTTATCAAGGTCATCTGGAGCTCTATTATTTTTGTTAACGACCAACCACTGGATTGATCCGAAAACTTTGATAATTTCTCCGTCAGCTTTTCCACACCTTCTTCAATAAAATTTTCGGAAAATGGAACCGCTACATTTGAGGTAATCCACGTCTTGTGTTCTTCAGAGATATTCTTATACTCCGCGCGAACTCCAAACTGGATTTTAACTGGACCCATTCGAGACCTTTGTTCGTTGAGCTCAGACATCATACATGACGGAATTTGAATATTTTTCGAATCATTATCGCTCACATTTGTTGTGATCACAATGTGAGAATTGTGTATGGCACCTTCGACTTCCTGTGTGGTACAGCCTCGACGACGTTTTTTAGGTGCAACGGCCACTGATTCATTGCTAATTGCTCCTCCCCATTGAGGTACTAAATATTAATAATAAATTCATTTAATTTTAAAAAAGTAATATCTCACCATTCTCATCACTTTCACTACTCTCGGAAGAATACATGTATTCACAGCAATCACCATCCGATCGTGAACCAATAATTTCCATATCTTTAAAAACAAAAATAATAATAAAAATTAAATCAATATTTTATAAATCTTACTTGATAATATTCTTTCATTATAATTTTTATCTTTGTTCATCTGGTGACATTTGGGCAATTTATTGGTTCGTTTCGACTCCATTTCAGCTATGCTTTCTTTCAGTTCCTTTAGCTGAACTATAAAAATTTATAAAAATTTAAATTTAAAAAATTAATTATTACCTCTTATTATACCATTCATCTTCTCTTGA
>Ga0209894_1000135_pt1 | contig 13088 bp, 13 predicted proteins | sample GWRWT4_2Sept14_2_FD_187191 | JGI IMG/M metagenome (GOLD analysis project Ga0209894, IMG submission 187191) | Sand microcosm microbial communities from a hyporheic zone in Columbia River, Washington, USA - GW-RW T4_23-Sept-14 (SPAdes) (version 2) ... | reverse complement strand
TCGAGCAGGCCGATCAGGTTCTGACCGGTATCGCCCTTCATCTTCGACGCTTCCTGGTAGGTGCGCTTGAACTGCTTTTCGGTGACGTCGCCGTAGTAGCCCTTGAGCTTCTGCTTGGCGCGCAGCTGCAGACCGAAGTCGCTGACCTTGCCCTTGCGGCGCTGGCCGTGCTGGCCCGGGCCGTAGGAGCGGCGGTTGACCGAGCTCTTCGGACGACCCCAGATGTTCTCGCCCATGCGGCGGTCAATTTTATACTTCGACGAATTGCGCTTCGACATGGCGCATCGATCCTTCAATTTGCATGCCCTGGAACGTCCCTGGGCTTCTGGTCCGGAACCGCACCATCCGGCCTATTGCCGGATGCGACCACTGCTTCACCGGAGTGCAGGGTCAATTGCGAAGTGGCGCCCCTAGCCGTGCCGGGGGCGGAATTCAAGCGGAAATGCGCTGTTTGGCAGGGTCAGATCTTCGGGCCGACCGGTTCGACCGTGGTCGTGTCTTCCATGCGCCCCTGCATGTAGACGTCGCGATCGCGGATCCGCCATTCCGCGGCGGTCTTGCAGATGCGGCCCTGCGGGCGATGGCTGCCAGTGCGGGCCGGCAGCGGACGGCAGATCAGCTTGGGCTTGGCGGCCGAGGTCGCCTCAGGCGTCGGCGCGGCATCGGCCGCCAGGATCGGTGCGGGGGCCGCGATCAGGGCAAGGGCAACGAGAGTGGCGGCGTGACGCATTGAATCGAACTCCATCAGCAATTGCAGCGGCCTATGGCGCAGGACGCCCTGCCGCGAAAAGCACTTTCGACGAACGACCTAGTCCGGTCGCCGCGGCCCCTTGGTCAGGGCCGATAGCACGCCGCGAAGAGTGCGGACTTCCAGGTGGTTCCAGCCCGGCTTGGTCAACAGCCCGCGCAGGGTCCGGCGGGTCGCCGCTGCGCGGTTTACCGGGTAATAGAAGCCGGTGGGGGCCAGCATCGCCTCAAGCTGGGCGATCATCCCTTCCAGTTCGTCCTGCGGGGCGGGGGGCAGCAGCTCTTCGACCGTCGGCTGCACCAGATTGACCTGTTTCGACCATTCATAGGCGCAGAGGATCACCGCCTGGGCGAGATTGAGTGAGCCAAACTTCGGGTTGATCGGCACGGTCAGGATCGCGCGCGCCAAGGCGACATCCTCGGTTTCCAGGCCTGAGCGTTCCGGCCCGAAGACATAGGCCGAGCGGCCCGGTTCGGCATGGATCGCACGGGCGGCCTGTTCGGCATCGACCACAGGCTTGGTCACCCCGCGCTTGCGTACTGTGGTGGCATAGACGTGCGCGCAATCGGCCACGGCCTCGGCCAGGGTCTCATAGATCCGGGCCTGTTCCAGCACCACGTCGGCCCCGGCCGCAGCCGGTCCGGCGCTGGGGTTGGGCCAGCCATCGCGCGGCGCGACCAGGCGCAGGTCGGTCAGCCCAAAATTGAGCATGGCCCGCGCCGCTTTGCCGATATTCTCGCCAAGTTGCGGCCGGACCAGCACGATGGCGGGCTGGTTACTGCTTTGCGGCATCCTGCACCGCGCTGGCAAAGTCTTCGAAATCCTTGGCCTCGCCGAAATCGCGATAGACCGAGGCGAAGCGGATATAGGCGACCGAATCGAGTTGGCGCAGCCCGTCCATCACCATTTCGCCGATCTGCTTGGCGCTGACTTCCGGATCGCCCAGCGTTTCAACCTGGCGCTGGATCCCGGATACGAGCTGGTCGAGCCGTTCCTGCGCAATCCCGCGCTTGCGGCAGGCCAGCGCGACCGACTGTTCGATCTTGGAGCGATCAAAGGCTTCGCGCTTCTCGCCCGATTTGACGACCGTAATCTCGCGCAGTTGCACGCGTTCAAAGGTGGTGAAGCGCGCGCCGCAACCTTCGCACTGCCGGCGGCGGCGGATCGAGGTGTTGTCCTCGGTCGGCCGCGAATCCTTTACCTGGCTGTCATCATGCGCACAAAACGGACAACGCATGCGTTAGGGGCGCAGTCGCTTGTAGAGCATGAAGCCCGCACCGGCGATCAGACCGACCGGCCAGGTGATCACCGGCAGAACTGCCGCGGCAACAGCGCCGACCGCCGCGCCGGTCAGCACTGGCTTGGTCGAAGGATGAGCCATCCCCTGCTTGCCCATGCCGACGATTTCGTCGCGGGCTTCGGAGAGCAGGTCGTTCGGGCGGTTCGGATCGGTCATGGCTTACAGCTCCGGATAGATCGGGAAGCGGGCGCAGAGCTCTTCCACCTGTCCGCGGACACGGGCTTCGATCTGGCCGTCCCCTTCGTCGCCGTTGCGCGCCATGCCGTCAACCACTTCGGCGATCAGCGCGCCGACCGTGCGGAATTCTTCCTCGCCAAAGCCGCGGGTCGTGCCAGCCGGTGTGCCCAGGCGGATGCCCGAGGTGACAAATGGCGAGCGCTTGTCGAACGGGATGCCGTTCTTGTTGCAGGTCAGCCAGGCGCGATCGAGGCCCTTTTCGGCGGCCTTGCCGGTGACGTCCTTGGCGGTCAGGTCGACCAGCATCAGGTGATTATCGGTCCCGCCTGAAACGATCCGTAGGCCGTTTGCGGTCAGGCTTTCGGCCAGCGCGCGCGAGTTCTTGACGATCTGCGCGGCATAGGCCTTGAATTCCGGCTTCAGTGCATCGGCGAAGGCCACGGCCTTGGCGGCGATGACGTGGACCAGCGGGCCACCCTGCATGCCGGGGAAGACGGCCGTGTTGAACTTCTTGGCCAGGTCCTCGTCATTGGTGAGGATGATGCCCGAGCGCGGCCCGCGCAGGCTTTTGTGCGTGGTCGAGGTGACGACATGGGCGTGCGGGAAGGGCGAGGGATGCGCGCCGCCCGCGACCAAGCCCGAGAAGTGGCTCATGTCGACCAGCAGCCAGGCGCCGACCGCATCGGCGATTTCGCGGAACTTCTCGAAATCCCAGACCCGCGAATAGGCGGTGCCGCCCGCGATTATCAGCTTGGGCTTGTGCTCATGGGCCAGGCGCTCGACCTCTGCCATGTCGAGCAGCTCGTCCTCAGCGCGCACGCCATAGGGGATCGGCTTGAACCACTTGCCGCTCATGTTGACCGGCGAACCGTGGGTCAGGTGACCACCCGAGTTGAGATCCAGCCCCATGAAGCTGTCACCCGGTTGCAGCAGCGCCAGGAATACGGCCTGGTTCATTTGGCTGCCCGAATTGGGCTGAACGTTGGCGAACTGGCAGCCGAACAGCGCCTTGGCCCGCTCGATCGCCAGGTTCTCGACCACGTCGGCATATTCACAGCCGCCGTAATAGCGCTTGCCCGGATAGCCCTCGGCATACTTGTTGGTGAAGACCGAACCGGTCGCTTCGAGCACGGCGAGCGAGGTGATGTTCTCGCTGGCGATCAGTTCGATCTTGGTCTGTTGGCGGTGCAGTTCTGACCGGATCGCGGCGTAAACTTCCGGATCGGCGCTGGCCAGATGCTCGGTAAAGAAGCCGGCGGAGCGGATCGCGGGGCTGGCGAGGGTGGTGGTCACGGCAGGGGCTCCTCAGGCGGGCGGATTGGAGAGTTTGGCAACGCGGCCGGTGTGGCGGCCTTCGCCAAAGCCGGTGGCAAGGAAAGCGTCAAGACAGGCTTTGGCCATATCGCTGCCAGTCAGGCGCGCGCCCATGGCGATGACATTGGCGTCGTTGTGTTCCCGCCCCAGGGCTGCCGAAAGCGGTTCGGATACCAGCGCGGCGCGGCAGGCCGGATTGCGGTTGACCGCGATCGAAATGCCGATCCCTGATCCGCACAGCGCCACGCCGCGTTCGGCCGTGCCATCGGCAATGACGGAGGCCAGCAGGTAGCCATAGTCCGGATAGTCGACCCGGTCGGCCGTTTCCGGGCCCAGATCGGCCACTTCATGGCCCAGTTCGATCAGGTATTCGCGCAATTCGGCCTTGAGGTCGACGGCGGCGTGGTCTGAGGCGATGGCAATGCGCATGGTCGGGCGGTCCAGAAGAGCGGGAATCGCTTGGCGCTCCCTTAGGCGCGCTGCGGCGTCATATCCAGTGGCCGGGCGGTGGTTTCGACGAAAATAGGACCGGGAGTGCTTGACATGAGTAATACACCAAACCACGCTAGCGCGGACAGGAGAAACGCCATGAACGTCCGCCTTCATCTGATCATCGCGCTGGTCGTAGGGCTGCTGCTGGGCGTTTACGCGACGCTCCCTCCTTCGCCGCAGGGTGAGAACGCTGCGTCCGGCAAGTTTTCGGCGGCGCGCGCAATGGCTGACGTGCGGATCATTGCCAGCAAGCCGCACCCGACGGGCAGCGCAGAGAATGCGGCGGTTCGCGCTTATCTCCAGCAGCGGATGACCGCGCTGGGAATGGAAGTGCAGACCGATACCGCACCATTGCCGGCAAGGCCCCTTAAGCGTCTCGGCAAGTGGTCAGGCGAAAAGGCTACGGCGGTTACGCTGACTAACCTGATCGGTATCCTGCCTGGCCGGGATCGGTCGTTGCCAGCGGTAATGCTGATGGCGCACCACGATACCGTCTGGGGCTCACCCGGAGCGGCAGATGACTCGGCCGGAGTCGCTGCCAGCCTTGAAGTCGTGCGGGCGATCAAGGCTAACGGGCAACCGGACCGCGATATGATCGTGCTGCTGACCGATGCCGAAGAACTGGGGCTGGTTGGCGCGAAGCACTTCTTCGCCAACAATCCGCTGCGCCAACGGGTCGGCGCGATCATCAACCTTGAGGCGCGGGGCGGCGGCGGCCGGGCGAACATGTTCCAGACCTCGCGCGGCAACGGCGATGCAATGGCGCTCTACGCTACCCATGCCGAGCAACCGGCCGCCTCTTCACTGGCAGCGTTCATCTATTCGGTCTTGCCCAACGATACCGACCTGACCCCGGCACTGGAGGGCGATTACACTGCGTACAATCTGGCCTTTATTGGCCGCCCAGGGCTTTACCACTCGCCGCTCAGCACTCCGGATCGGCTCGATCAGGGCTCGGTCCAGGACATCGGCAACCAGTCGCTTGACCTGGCCGCGGCGCTCCTGGCCAAGGACGGCATGCCGGGCAAGGCGCCGGACACGGTATTCTTCGACTGGCTGGGGCTGACGACGTTCCACTATCCGGCCGAACTGGGCTGGCTCATGCTTGGCGCGGCGATCGCTGCCTTTGGGTGGTCGCTCCGGCGTGACGGGACCGAAGGTTTTGGTTCCGGGTTGCTGCGGTTCGCTGCTCTGGCAGTGCTCGCCGGGCTGCTGACTTACGGCCTCAACTGGGTCTCGCTCGGCGGCGCAGAGGGTGAGTATTATGATCGGCTTGCCGCGATCCCCCGACTGGAAGCAATCGCGGCCCTGGCCTGTCTTGCCGCTTTTGCCGCAGTGATTGGCCCATGGCGGGCGACTACGGCCGCGATCGTCGGCTTTGCGGCTCCGCTGCTGGCCATGGCGATCTATGGGCAGGCCGTTGCTCCAACGGCAACTTATGTGCTCGCGCTGCCTCTCCTGCTGGTTGCGCTTGTGCTGGCGGTGCCAGCGGGTCAGCCGCGGCAATGGGCCGCGATTGCTGCCGCTGCGGCCGTGATCAGCTACATGATCCCCTTCGGGCACTTCGTGATGCAGGGTGTGGGTTCCGATATGCCTTTCGCAGCTGCGCTGCCGTTCGTGCTGACTGTCCTGGCCTTGTTGCCGCTGTGGCAAGGCGTGAGGCAGCGCTCTGCGCGGTTTGGCGCCGGGGTCGCGGCCGCACTGGCGCTGGTCTTGTCGCTGACAGTCCTGCTTGACGCTCCGGCAGAGACAGTGGCGGTCTATGCTGCCAAGCAGGGTTGAAGCCTGCCTGACTACGCAAAACGGCCCGGATCGCTCCGGGCCGCCGTGAATTTGCCAGCTCGCAGAATGCGTTATTGATCCAGGAACGAGCGCATCTTGCGTGACCGGCTCGGGTGCTTGAGCTTGCGCAACGCCTTGGCTTCGATCTGGCGGATACGTTCGCGCGTCACCGAGAACTGCTGGCCGACTTCTTCCAGCGTGTGATCGGTGTTCATGCCGATGCCGAAGCGCATGCGCAGCACGCGTTCCTCGCGCGGGGTCAGGCTGGCCAGGACCCGGGTAACCGTTTCCTTGAGGTTGGCCTGGATCGCCGCGTCGACCGGGATGATCGCGTTCTTGTCCTCGATGAAATCGCCCAGGTGCGAATCTTCCTCGTCGCCAATCGGCGTTTCGAGGGAGATCGGCTCCTTGGCGATCTTCATCACCTTGCGGACCTTTTCGAGCGGCATCGACAAACGCTCGGCCATTTCCTCGGGCGTGGGTTCGCGGCCCTGCTCGTGGAGGAACTGACGACTGGTGCGGACCAGCTTGTTGATCGTTTCGATCATGTGGACCGGGATGCGGATCGTGCGGGCCTGGTCGGCAATCGAACGGGTGATCGCCTGCCGGATCCACCAGGTGGCATAGGTGCTGAACTTGTAACCGCGGCGGTATTCGAACTTGTCGACCGCCTTCATCAGGCCGATGTTGCCTTCCTGAATAAGATCAAGGAATTGCAGGCCGCGGTTGGTGTACTTCTTGGCGATCGAGATCACCAGCCGCAGGTTCGCCTCAACCATTTCCTTCTTGGCGATGCGCGCCTCGCGCTCGCCCTTCTGGACCATGTTCACGATCCGGCGGAATTCGTTGAGGCTCATGCCGGTGGCTGAGGCGATGTCGGCGATCTCGGCGCGGATGCGCTCAACCGCGTCGGCTTCGTTCTCGGCGAAGGCTGCCCACTTCTTGTCCTTGGCGGCCATGGCCTGAAGCCAGGCATCGTCAAGCTCGCGCCCGACATAGCTGTCGAGGAAGTCCTTGCGGTTGACCTTGTGCCGCTCGGCCAGGCGCAGCATCTGGCCGCCCAGGGCGGTCAGGCGGCGGTTGAAGGCATAAAGGTTGTCGACCAGGTATTCGATCTTGGTCGCGTGGAACTGGACCGATTCGACCTGCGCGGTCAGGTCTTCGCGCAGCTGCTGATAGGTCTTTTCCTTGGCGGCGGAGAACACTCCGCCGGCCCCCATCACGTCGAGCCGCTCAGCCTGAAGCTTTTCGAACTTCTTGAACAGCCCGGTGATCTCGGCGAACTTCTCAAGCGCGTGCGGCTTGAGCTGGGCTTCCATCTGGGCGAGGCTGAGGGTGTTGTCCTCTTCCTCTTCCTCGACCGGACGGCGAGCGCGGCGTTCGATGCCGTCCTCGTCCTCTTCGTCGGCCGGTTCTTCTTCCTCGATGTCTTCCTCTTCCTTGTAGGAAGGGCCGGCAGTCGCTTCGGAGATTTCCCCGTTGCCTTCTTCCTCACCGTCTTCGGTCAGGTTCTCAGGCGCCGGTTCCTTGGAAAGCATGGCGTCGAGATCGAGGATCTCGCGCAGCTGCATTTCCTCATTATTGAGGGCTTCGGACCACTGGATGATCGCGTGGAAGGTGATCGGGCTCTCGCACAGGCCCAGGATCATCGTGTCGCGACCGGCTTCGATTCGCTTGGCGATGGCGATTTCGCCTTCGCGGCTAAGCAGTTCGACCGCGCCCATTTCACGCAGGTACATCCGCACCGGGTCGTCGGTGCGCTCGATCGTTTCCTTGCGCTTGATCAGGTCTGGCCGCTCGGCCATGCCCTCAGGCTGCTCGTCGATTTCCTCGACTTCCTTCTCGTCGGGATCGACCGCATCCTCGTCGCTTTCGACGATGTTGACGCCCATCTCGCTGATCGCGGCCATGATGTCCTCGATCTGTTCGGAGGTCATCTGGTCCTGCGGCAGGGCTTCGTTCAGCTCATCAACAGTGATCACCCCGCGCCGCTTGGCACGGGCGATCAGCTTCTTGATCGAGGCTTCATTGAGATCGATCAGCGGGGCGTCACCACCCTCGTTACCGCCGCCGATGTTGTCGTCTTCGTCCATCAGTCCGCCATTGGTTTGGCAGGGGAGGATTGCGCCGCCCCCGCTCGCGCGCTGGCCATTTGCCGCAAGCGCGCATCGAATTCCAGTTTTCTCTTCAACAGCCGTTGCTGTTCGGCATAGGCCCCCTCGGAAAGGTCGCTCTCAAACCGCTTGGTCGCCGCCGCCAAGGCCGCTTCCAGCGCCGGACGCTCGACCATCAGGCCGATCGCTTGGGCCAGCTCGGAGCGGGCCTGTTCCGGCGGAATGGCATCGGCCAGGAAGCCAAAGCGCATTGCGGCATATTCCTCAGGAGTTGGGGCAGCCAATCCCCGCTCGGCCAATATGGGTTCGATTCGGCCGGTTTCAAGCGCTGCCGCCGAGTCGGCCGCATCAAGCAGGACATCGAAGCGCGGATCGGCCAGCCCGGCCTGGCCGAGCGTCTCGGCATGGCGGTGGATCTGGTCGGGAAAGCGTAGCAATCCCGCCAGGATCGCCGCCGAGAGCGCATCGCGGGGCGGCGCGCGCAGCACGGCCGAGGCCCGGCGGGTGGGGGCGGAGGGCTTGCGCCAATCGCGGCTGTCGCGGCTTTCACGCCGGGGAAAGGCAAATTCGGAGAACCGCTCAAGCAGTTCACGCTTGTAGAGCGACTGGATATCGCGATCGGCAATCGTCTCGACATGGGCCAGCAGCCGCGCCTTGAGGCCGGCCTTGTCCTCCGGTGTCGCCAGCGGGGCGGCATCGCGCTCATGCTCCCACAGGACCTCGATCAGCGAGCGGGCACTCGCCAATTGGGCCTCCATCGCCTTCACGCCCTGCTGCTTGATCAGGTCATCCGGATCGAGCCCGGGCGGCAGGCGGACGATCTTGAGCGAATGGGCCGGGCGGAGCAGGGGCAGGGCGCGAGTGATCGCCCGCATTGCCGCGCGCTGGCCGGCGGCATCGCCGTCGAAGCACACCACTGGCGTTTCGACCAGCCGCCACAGCAGTTCGATCTGCCGCTCGGTCAGCGCGGTCCCGAGCGGGGCGACCGCATCGGCAATCCCGGCGGCGGCGAGCGCGATGACGTCCATATAGCCTTCGACCACCACGATCCGCCCGGTTTGGCGGCTGGCGGGGCCGGCGCGGTGGAGGTTGTAGAGCGTGCGGCCCTTGTCGAACAGCGGGGTGTCCGGTGAGTTGAGATACTTGGGCGCATCGGTCTTCTGCGCGTCGAGGATCCGGCCACCAAAGGCGATCACCCGCCCGCGCGCATCCTCGATCGGCAGCATCAGCCGGCCGCGGAACCGGTCATAGGGATCCTTGTCTTCAACCGCGATCCGAAGCCCCGCCTCGATCAGCTTGGCTTCGGGCACATCCTTCAGCGCCGCCTTCATCGCCTGCCGGCCTTCGGAGGCATAGCCGAAGCCAAAGCGCTGGACGGTGTGCCCATCGAACCCGCGCGTGGCGAGATAGGCGCGGGCCTTCTCGCCCTCCGGCCCGGCCAGCTGCGCCACGAACCAGTCTTGCGCGGCCTTCATCACATCGTGCAGGCTGTCGCGCTGCTCAGCCGCCTGGGCCGCGCGCGGATCGGGGGCGGGGACTTCCAGCCCGGCTTCGCTCGCCAGCTCTTTGATCGCATCCATGAACGACAGGCCGCGCTGATCGGTCATCCAGCGGATTACATCGCCATGCGCGCCGCAGCCGAAGCAGTGGTAGAACCCCTTCTGATCGTTGACCGTGAAGCTGGGGCTCTTCTCGTTGTGGAACGGGCAGCAGGCCTTGAATTCATGTCCCGCCTTGGTGAGCCGCGTCGTCCGGGAAATGACGCTGGACAGCGTCACCCGGGCGCGGAGTTCATCAAGCCATTGGGGGGAGAGGGCCATCGGCGGTTCCTATACCGGTCTCCGTTTGCCCTCAACCGTCCGTGGGCGATCCCCACAGGCTTGTGCCCATAGCTGTGGATGAAAGGATGCCGTAGCGTCAATGCGCTTTCCATCCGGGAAATTTAGTATAGTTTGAAACCGGGTCGCGGGGGTGACCCGGGGGAAGATCAACAAGTTACCAATACAAGCGTCGCCGGTTCGCCCCTGAAAACAGGAGGGAAGAAGATGCTGAACAAGGTAAGCTCCCTGGCGCGCGCCGTCGGGATAGTGCTCGCGATCGTTGCGGGTTTCGTCGCATTGGGCACGCTCGACACCACGCTGGTGCTGGTTGTGCTCGGACTTATCGCCGGCCTCAGCCTGGCGGCTGATCGCATGGTCCTGACCGGCGTGATGGTGCTGGTACTGCCCGCCGTTGGCGCTGCACTGGCGACAATACCCGGGATCGGCGCACAGCTTTTGGCGGTCACCGGGAACCTCGCCATGCTGGCCGCAGCCTCGCTCGGCACGGCTTTCGCGCTGGTGATCTACGATCGCGTCAAGAGCGATCTTGGCAGCCTGACGGCCAAGTAACGGACCAATACCAACCCGGCAGGTCCGCAGCCAAGGTTGCGGACCTGCTTCGGGCTGCGGCGATCAGGACAGGGCCGCCTTCACCAGCCCGCTGGCCTTGCCCATATCCAGCTGTGTCCCGTGCTTGGCTTTCAGCGCCGCCACCACCTTGCCCATGTCTTTCATGCCCGCAGCGCCGGTTTCAGCGATGATCGCGCCAATGGCGGCCTTCACGTCGTCCTCACCCATCTGCTGGGGCATGAAGCCCTCAATCACCGTTAGTTCGGCCTTTTCGACATCGGCCAACTCCTGCCGTCCGCCTTGTTCGTAAAGGGTGATTGATTCGCGGCGCTGCTTGGCCATCTTCTGCAAGACGTCGGTCACCAGCACATCGTCATCCGGCACTGTCGCGGCCGTACGCAGCTCGATATCCTTGTCCTTCAGCTTGGCCAGGATCAGGCGCACGGCAGCCAGGCGGCCCTTGTCGCCCGCCTTCATCGATTCGATCTGGGCGGCCTTGATGGTATCTCTCAGCATTATCTCTCTCAGCAATTTGGCGAGGACTGGGGAAAGGTCTCGCCTAGCCGGAATTTTCGGCCTTTCATAGGTTGACGCTGGGGGTCATGCACTCTAGCGGCGATGCCTTAGCGACATCGCTGGAACCCCATTACTCGGAGCGCCTCCCCATGGCCGACGCCGCCTCTTCGCACGCACCTCAACCACAGGGTGCGACGGGAGTCCTTGTGCTCGCCGACGGCACGGCTTTGTGGGGCCACGGCTTCGGCGCAAGCGGCGCGGCGGTGGGTGAAGTCTGCTTCAACACCGCGATGACTGGCTATCAGGAAGTGATGACCGATCCGTCCTATGCCGGGCAGGTCGTCACCTTCACCTTCCCGCATATCGGCAATGTCGGCGTGAACGAGGAAGACCTGGAAAGCCACGTCGATGGCGCGGTTGGCTGCGTGGTCCGCGAAGACGTGACCGCACCCAGCAACTTCCGCTCCGAAGGCACCTTTGGTGAGTGGCTGGCGGCCAAGGGCAAGATCGGCCTCTCCGGCATCGACACCCGCGCGCTGACCCGCCGCATTCGCCTCGCCGGAGCGCCCAACGCGGTCATTGCTCATGCACCAGACGGCAAGTTCGACATTCCCGCCCTGATCAAGCGCGCGCAGGACTGGCCGGGGCTGGAAGGCATGGACCTGGCCCGCGTGGTTAGCCGCGACGAGATCGAGAACTGGGAAGGCAGCGTCTGGCGGCTTGGCCACGGCTATGGCCGCAGCCCGCATGACAAGCGCCCGCACGTGGTCGCGATCGATTACGGCGCGAAGGACAACATCTTCCGCAATCTGGTGAAGGCCGGGGCCAAGGTCACCGTCGTGCCCGCGCAGACGCCGCTAAGCGGTGTGCTGGCGCTGGAGCCGGACGGGGTGTTCCTCTCCAATGGACCGGGCGATCCGGCCGCGACCGGGTCTTACGCCGTGCCGGTGATTCAGGGCCTGTTGGAACGCGACATTCCGGTCTTCGGCATCTGCCTCGGCCACCAGATGCTCGGCCTCGCCGCCGGCGCCAAGACCACCAAGATGCACCAGGGCCACCGCGGCGCGAACCACCCGGTCAAGCGGCTGGAAGACGGTGTGGTGGAGATCACCTCGATGAACCACGGCTTCGCGGTCGATAATTCGGCGCTGCCGGAGGGCGTGGAGGAAACCCACGTCAGCCTGTTCGACGGCTCGAACTGCGGGATTGCGGTCAAGGGCAAGCGGGCCTTCGGGGTGCAGTATCACCCGGAAGCGTCGCCGGGTCCGATGGACAGCTTCTATCTGTTCGAGCGGTTTGTGGGGATGTTGGGGTGAGTCAAATCTCCACCAGCGATGTTATCGATGTTCTCATCGGCGTACACGCTTTCAATCGTGGCAACGCGGTCTCGATCTCATCGTTAGCGCGTATGCTGGATGTGGATGACCTGGGTTCAATTCGCTCGATACTCAACGGGCTCGAAGAGCAAGGTTATTTGAGCAGAAGCCTTCCAACAGACCAATCGGAGAAACTAGGTTGGTATATCGATACTCGGTACTTCCTTACTGATGAGAACGATGAGCCAATAACTACGAAAGACGGAGATTTTCTCGACATCAGGGCTATTGGCGAAGGAGAAGTGCCGGCTTCTGATAGGCTCGTGTCTCTTGATCATAATTCTGATGAATATCATAATATTAACGAGCAATTGGCCGGTCTTGTTGGACTCGTAAAAGAGAATAACCAGGTTGGTAGCTCAGCTGCTGAACGGGAACGAATTCTATTTTCTCTGGAGGCGGCGCAGAAACTTTGGAGTTCTTCAGAGCTAAAGCTCATTCAGATCAAAATCGGCGTCATCATGGCTATCGAAGATGCCGGTGCTGCACTCAAAAAAGTTGGAAAGCTCGTGGGGGTTGGCTTGCTGATCGACGCGATCAAAGCGCTGGTTAAAGCCAGCTCAGGGATTGATTTCTAATGCCCAAACGCACTGACATCTCCTCGATCCTCGTCATTGGCGCTGGTCCGATCATTATCGGCCAGGCCTGCGAGTTCGACTATTCCGGCACCCAGGCGATCAAGGCGCTGAAGGAAGAGGGGTACCGGGTGGTCCTGGTCAACTCGAACCCGGCGACGATCATGACCGATCCGGAATTCGCCGACGCGACCTATATCGAGCCGATCACGCCCGAAATCGTCGCCCGGATCATCGAGAAGGAGCGGCCCGATGCCGTGCTGCCCACCATGGGCGGGCAGACCGCGCTGAACACCGCGCTGGC
>Ga0209894_1000131_pt1 | contig 13425 bp, 11 predicted proteins | sample GWRWT4_2Sept14_2_FD_187191 | JGI IMG/M metagenome (GOLD analysis project Ga0209894, IMG submission 187191) | Sand microcosm microbial communities from a hyporheic zone in Columbia River, Washington, USA - GW-RW T4_23-Sept-14 (SPAdes) (version 2) ... | reverse complement strand
GGCGAGATCAGCAAGGCCGACTTCGAGGCCTCGATCGAGCGCAAGATTGGCTTCACTATTCCTTACGACGCCAAGGCTGCGGCCAATGCCGCCAAGCTGGGCCAGACCTTTGCCGATGCCAACCGCTCGACCAAGGCCGGCAGTGTCATCCGCGAGATCGCCAAGTCGGTCCACGGCGTGGGCGATGGCGAAGCGGTGGACGATGCGATCAAGCCCAAGTCGTCGCTGCTCGGCAAGTTCGACCTGAAGTCGCTGCTGCCCAAGAAGACCGCCAAGGAACCGGCTAAGGCCTGAGCCTGAGCCGTCATTGCAGATTCACTCTTTGAAGAAGGCCTGACCAGTCAATGGACATCACCCAACTGCTGCTGATCGCCGTGGGCCTGATGGCGTTCATGGTGCTTGGCTACATGGGCTTTGCCGGACCTTCGCCTGCGAAGGAAGCGGCTCGCCGCCTCCAGGGGCTGCGCTATCGCCATTCCGACAGCACGGTCGACAAGGTCGAAGCTCAGCTGAAGAAGGCTGTGGCTGCGCGCAAGCCCAAGATGCACCAGATTGCGGGTTCGGAAAGCCGGACTGCGGCGCTGCTGATGCGGCTTCATCGCACCGGCAAGGGCTGGACGCTGAGCCAGTATGTCTATGCCTCGGGCGGCCTCGCTCTGGTTGTGGCGCTGCTCATGTTCCTCAAAACGGGTGCTCCGGCGCTGTCGCTGGGTATTGGTCTGGTCGTCGGTGCCGGCTTGCCGCACCTCGTCGTCAACTTCTTCATCGGGCGGCGTGGCAACGCCTTCACCGCCAAGTTTCCCGACGCGATCGATCTGCTGGTGCGCGGTCTGCGCTCGGGTCTGCCGGTCACGGAAACGCTTGGCGTGGTCGCGACAGAAGTGCCCGGTCCGGTGGGTGAGGAATTCAAGCTGGTGACCGAGCGGATCAAGATCGGCAAGAATATGGAGGATGCCCTCCAGGAAACCGCCGACCGCCTGAATACCCCGGAATTCAGCTTCTTCTGCATCACTCTGGCGATACAGCGGGAAACCGGCGGTAACCTGGCCGAGACGCTCTCGAACCTGGCTGACGTGCTGCGCAAGCGGGCCCAGATGAAGCTCAAGATCAAGGCAATGAGCTCTGAATCCAAGGCCTCGGCCTATATCGTGGGTTCGCTGCCCTTCATCGTGTTCATCATGATCTACATGATCAACCCCAAGTATCTGGGCGGCTTCTTCACGGACGATCGTCTGATCGTGACCGGCCTCGGCGGTCTGACGTGGATGTCGATCGGCGCCTTCATCATGGCCAAGATGGTCAGCTTCGAAATCTGAGCAGGGACAGGAACAGGACATGATGAATACCCCTCCCGGTCCCACGCTGCTCGGCGTCGACGTCATTTGGGTCGGCTCGATCCTGGCGGGTCTGGCTGCCGCAGCGGTGCTGTTCGCAATCTATACAGCCGTCACGATCCGCGATCCGATGGCGAAGCGGGTCAAGTCGCTCAACGAGCGCCGCGACCAGCTGAAGAGCGGCATCATCACCCAGACCGCCAAGAAGCGCGCCTCGCTCGTCCGCAAGAACGAGACCGCCGACAAGATGAAGGACACGCTGTCATCTCTGCGGGTGCTGCAGCAGAGCCAGCTGATTGTGATCCAGCAGAAGCTGGCTCAGGCCGGTATCCGCAAGAAAGAGCTCGGCATCGTCGTCATCTTCGCGCGGATGGTGCTGCCGATCGTGCTTGGCGCAATCGTCGGCTTCGTGGTCTATGGAATCAATTTCTTCCCCGAATGGGGTGGCATGAAGCGGCTGATGGCCTTCGCCGCAGCGGTTGGCCTGGGCTACAAGGGCCCCGAACTCTACATCGGCAATCTGATCTCCAAGCGCACCGATGCTGTCCGCAAGGGCCTGCCCGACGCGCTCGACCTGCTCGTGATCTGCGCCGAAGCCGGTCTGACCGTCGACGCCGCGTTCAACCGCGTGGCGCGCGAGCTGGGCCGGGCCTATCCGGAACTGGGTGACGAATTCGCCCTGACCGCGATCGAGCTGTCGTTCCTCAGCGAACGCCGGCAGGCCTTTGAAAACCTGGCCTGGCGCGTCAATTTGGAAGCGGTCAAGGGTGTGACCACCACCATGGTCCAGACCGAACGCTATGGTACGCCGCTGGCCTCGGCCCTGCGCGTGCTCTCGGCCGAATTCCGCAACGAGCGCATGATGCGCGCCGAAGAAAAGGCCGCTCGTCTGCCCGCGATCATGACCGTGCCGCTGATTCTGTTCATCCTGCCGGTGCTGTTCGTCGTTATTCTCGGCCCGGCAGCCTGCTCGATCGCCGACGCCTTCTCCGACAATGGCCCGGTCAAGAGCGGCGGCTAAGCCAACCTGACAGGATGGGGTACCCGTGCCGGGCCGGTTCTCCGCGAGGAGTTCCGGCCCGGACTCGGTTTAGAGCCAGGTGACGTTAGGGTTCAGGGCTTGACCACGGTGTGGTCGATCGCGCCGAAGATCGAGTGGCCGGCGCGGTCGCGCATTTCGATCCGGACGGTGTCGCCATAGCGCAGGAACGGCGTGGCCGGCTTGCCGGTGGCGATCGTCTCGATCATCCGCTGCTCGGCGATGCAGGAATAGCCGCGCCCGCCATCCTTGCAGGGCCGTCCGGGCGAGCCATCGGGATCGCGGTTGGAAACGGTGCCCGAACCGATGATCGAACCGGCCATGACCCGCCGGGTCTTGGCCAGATGCGCGATCAGCGTGCCGAAATCAAAGGTGCACTCCTCACCCGCTTCGGCCCGGCCAAAGGCCTCGCCATTCAGATCGACCCGCAGCACCTGATTGAGCCGCCCGCCGCTCCACGCATCGCCTAGCTCGTCTGGCGTGACGAAGACCGGCGAGAAGTGGCTGGCGGGCTTCGACTGGACGAAGCCGAAGCCCTTGGCCAGCTCATCCGGGATCAGGTTGCGCAGCGAAACATCGTTGACCAGCCCGACCAGGCGGATGTGATCAAGCGCTGCTGCGGACGAAACGCCCTGCGGCACGTCGCCAGTGACCACGCAGATCTCGGCCTCCATGTCGCAGCCCCAAGCTTCATCAGCCAGCGTGATCGGAACGCGGGCCCCGCGCAGGTCGTCGCTGCCGCCCTGGTACATCAGCGGATCGTGCCAGAAGCTCTCGGGCAGTTCGGCCCCGCGCGCCTTGCGGACCAATTCGACGTGATTGACGTAGGCCGAGCCATCGGCCCACTGATAGGCCCGCGGCAGCGGCGCCAGCGCCTCGCGCTCATGGAACCGCTCACGCGGGATCGCGCCATGTTCCAGCTCGGTCGCCAGCGCCTGGAGCACCGGGAAGTGGCGGTCCCAGTCATCGAGCAGCGCCTGGAGCGTCGGGACCAGGTGCGCGGCATCGGCGTACCAGGCGAGGTCGCTGCTGACGACGGCGAGGCGGCCATCGCGCCCGCCGGGAAGGCTTGCCAGTTTCATCGCGTCAGCTCCTTGGGCGCAGCGGCGCCTTCCAGCTCGGTCACCCGGGCGGTGATCCGCGCCAGCAGCGCCTTGAAATCCTTGAGTTCGCTGGCCGAGAGCGAGGCGAACAGCCGCCGCTCCATGTCGAGCGCCAGCGGCATAATCTCACCATGCACGGCCTGGCCGGCGGCGGTCAGTTCGATGTGGTGCGAGCGGCCGTCATCAGCATTGGGGCTACGCGCGACCAGGCCGCGATCTTCCAGCACCTTGCAGGCACGATTGACCGCCACCTTGTCCATCCGGGTCGCGCCAACCAGGCTGCGCTGGGTCTGGGCCCCGGCATCGCCGAGCACGGCCATCACGCGCCATTCCGGGATCTTCAGCCCGAACCGGGCGCGATACTCGCCCGCGATCATATCACTCACCGCATTGGTGGTGACCGACATCAAGTAGGGCAGGAAATCCGCCAGGCGGGACGTGTCATGGGCCATCGAATCGGTTTCTAGTGCAACCGGTTTCGCGCGCCAAGCAAACTCACGCCGGTTTCACAGCTTCGGGCGCAGCTGCGGACAGTGCAGGCATGTTTCTGAGCATGGCATCGATCCGGACGAGGGTGGGGTAGGCATCCAACGGCACTTCGAAACGCCGCGCGCTGTACATCTGCGGCACCAGGCAAACATCGATCAAATCTGGTTGGTCTCCGCCGAACAGGCCATGATCGGGAGCCACAGCTTCGATTGCTGCCAGCCCTGCCCCGATCCAGCGGTGCATCCAACGCTGAATTGCCTCGGGGCTCTGCTCCATCTCGTTGCGAAGATAGGTGATGACGCGCAGATTGTGCAGCGGATGGGTTTCCGAGATGAAGGTCATGGCCCGGGCCAAGACTTGAGCGCGGCGGAGCGGGTCTGCCGGCATCAGCGCCGGTTCCGGGTAGCGGGTATCCAGCCAGTCAATAATGGCCAGCGACTGGGCAATCGGAACCCCATCGAATTCCAGCACCGGCACCAGTCCTAACGGGTTGCGGGCGCGGTGATCGGAACCCAGCTGCTCACTATTGAGCAGATTGATCGGTATAGACCTGTAAGGGATGTCCTTCAGCGCCAACGCAATCCGCACCCGGTAAGCCGCGGAGGACCGCCAGTAGTCGTAAAGTACCAGTTCGCTCATGCCGCTGTCTCCTGCGTCAGCACCCTTCCCGCCACCGCATTAAGCCTGGCCACCAGCACCGGATCGCGCTGCGGCTTGGCAGTCATGACCGCATGTTCCAGCGCCTGGTCGATCGGGCTCGGCTCGCGCTCCGCCGGCAGCGCGGCGAGGAAGCGGTGCAGGACCTTGCCGGCCAGCGCGACATTGGCGTGCATCACCGCCAGCACTTCGCTCGCTTCCACCCCGGCTTCGGCGGTGCGCCAGCTGTCATAGTCGGTGACCATACCGAGCAGGGCATAGGGCAGCTCGGCCTCGCGGGCGAGGCGCGCCTCGGGCATGGCGGTCATCCCGATCACGTCCCCGCCCCACTTGCGGTAGAGCAGACTTTCGGCCCGGGTCGAGAACTGCGGGCCTTCGATTGCCACATAGGTTCCGCCGCGATGGACCGTCCCGCCCTCAGCATCGACCGCATCGGCCAGGCCGGCCGACAGGCGCGGGCAAACCGGATCGGCCAGGCTGACGTGAGCAACCAGCCCCGGTCCAAAGAAACTGGCGGGGCGGCTGACCGTGCGATCGATGAACTGGCTGACGGCCACCATCTGCCCAGGTGCCATGTCGGCACGCAGCGAACCGATGGCGGAAAGGGCGACCAGGTCGGTCACGCCGCAGCGCTTCAGCACGTCGACATTGGCGCGATAGTTGACCGCTGCCGGCGAGATGGCGTGGCCCACGCCGTGCCGCGGCAGGAAGGTCACTCGCACGCCGGCAAGCGTGCCGGTGGTTACCGCCGCCGACGGTTCACCGAACGGGCTTTCAACCGCGATTTCCTGGGCGTTCTCGAGCCCTACTCCGCCTGCCAGGCCAGAGCCGCCGATTACGCCGATATGCCAGGTACTCATGCCGGATTTCCGCTCGTTAGTGCGCGAGAATCCCCGCCATGATGAAATCGATGCAGTGTTCGCGGTACCGGTCGCGCAGTTCCTCGGTCAGCGCTTCTGTATCGTAGCAATGCTTGAGCACCAGACGCGAGGAGAAGAACCGGTCGCAGGCGCCGGTCGCGGTGAAATAGAATAGCTGCGGATCGACCTTGCGGAAGACCCCCTGCTTGACCCCGTCCTTGATCAGCCGGTCATAAGCGCGGCTGAGCGGGCTGAGATAGGAATCCGCGATGCGGTGCGCTTCTTCGGGATCGCTTTCACGCACCAGCCGCATCAGCAGGCGGTTGAGGTACGGCGTCTCGTAATAGGTATCGACCATCTTGCCGATGTGGTGCCGCAGCCGGGCCTCAGGATCCCACTCCTTCGACATCAGCGCATCGACGGCGTGGACGATGCCCTGCATGTCGCGATCGAGCAGGGCCTTCATCAGCCCGGCCTTGTTGCCGAAGTAGTACTTCACCAGCGCCGAATTGAGCCCCGAACGCAGCGACAGTTCGGACAGCGAGATATCGACGATGTCGCCTTCGCGCATGATCGTCGAGGCCGTGTGCAGCAGCAGCTCGCGCGCGCCCTCGGGCGCCTCGGTCTGATCAACAGCGAGCTGGCTCATGCGAAGGGCGGCTCCTCTCCCCACCAAGGATAGAAGTCCGGCATATCGCTAGAGACCCGTAGCGGAAAGGCGGGCGGGCGCTTTTCAAGGAAGCTTTGCACACCTTCCTTCGCATCGGCACCTTTGGACAGGCGGTAGATCGCCCGACTATCGACCTTGTGCGCCGCCATCGGGTGATCGCCGGAGGGGATTCGCCACAGCATCGCGCGGGTCATTGCAACCGAAACAGCCGAGGTATTATCGGCAATCTCGCGCGCCAGGCCGCGGGCGGCATCGATCAGTTCGCCCGGGGCATGGACCGAACGGACCAGCCCGCCCTTGAGCGCTTCCTCGGCCCCGAAAATGCGCCCGGTCATGCACCATTCGAGCGCCTGGTTGATCCCGACGATCTTGGGCAGGAACCAGCTGGAGCAGGCTTCGGGCACGATGCCGCGCCGCGCGAAGACAAAGCCGTAGCGGGCGTTGTCGCTGGCGAGGCGGATATCCATCGGCAGCTGCATGGTCACGCCCACGCCCACGGCAGCGCCGTTGCAGGCCGAGATCAGCGGCTTCTTCGATTGGAACAGCCGCAGCGTCAGCAGCCCGCCGCCATCGCGCACACGCGGATCGGACAGGTCCTCGACCGGGGTGGAGTCCGAAAAGACTGCGCGGCCATCTTCAGGCGTCAGGTCGGCCCCGGCGCAGAAGGCGCGCTCGCCCGCTCCGGTAAAGATCACCGCCCGGACCGAGTCATCGGCATCGGTGCGGTCCATGGCATCGATGATCTCGTTCATCATCGTGCCGGTGAAGGCATTCATCTTCTCCGGCCGGTTGAGCGTCAGGGTGGCGATGCCTTCGCCGATATGAAGGTCGATCTGCGAATAGCCCATATGTCTCTCCCGGGGAGGGTTGTGGCCGGGCGCCGTCCAGCGGCGCCCGGTCAGGTTCGTTGCCTAGCGCGGCGCCATGCGGATGCCGCCGTCGAGGCGCACGTCCTCGCCGTTGAAATAGCCGTTCTCGATCATGCACATGGCGAGGTTGGCATATTCGTCGGGGTTGCCGAGGCGCTTGGGATTGAGCACCGTGGCGGCCAGCGCGTCGCGCACGTTCTGCGGTGCGCCAGCCAGCAGCGGGGTATCGAAGATGCCCGGCAGGATGGTGTTGACGCGGATCTTCTCGCTGGCGAGATCGCGGGCGATCGGCAGGGTCATGCCAACCACGCCGCCCTTCGAGGCCGAGTAAGCCGCCTGGCCCATCTGGCCGTCTTCAGCCGCGACCGAGGCGGTGTTGACGATCGCGCCGCGCTCCCCAGAACCATTGGCACCGTCTTCCTGCGGCTCCAGTGTCATCATGCCAGCGGCCGACTTGGCGATGCAGCGGAAGGTGCCGACCAGGTTGATCTGGATGATCCAGTTGAAGGCATCCATCGGGAAGTGCTTGATCGAGCCATCTTCCTTGCTGCGGCTGGCGGTCTTGATCGCATTGCCGGTGCCGGCGCAGTTGACCAGGATCCGCTCCTGCCCGTGGGCTTCGCGGGCCTTGGCAAAGGCAGCGTCAACCGAGGCATCGTCGGTCACGTTGCATTCGCAGAACACGCCGCCGATCTCGGCGGCGATGGCCTTGCCCTTTTCTTCCTGCAGGTCGAAGATCGCGACCTTGACGCCCTTGGCAGCCAGCGCACGAGCCGTGGCGGCACCAAGGCCCGAAGCCCCGCCAGTGACGACAGCGGCAACAGTGTTGTCGAGTTTCATTTCAAAATTCTCCGTTCGAGATAAGCAGGATTGGTTCAGACCATTTCGACGATGGTGACGTTGGCAACGCCGCCGCCTTCGCACATCGTCTGCAGACCATACTTGCCGCCGCGCGCCTTGAGCGCGTTAAGCAGCGTCGACATCAGCTTGGTGCCCGATGCGCCGAGCGGGTGGCCCAGTGCAATCGCCCCGCCGTTGACGTTGAGCTTTTCGGGGTCAGCCCCGGTATGCTTGAGCCAGGCCATCGGCACCGAAGCGAAGGCTTCGTTGACTTCGTAAAGGTCGATGTCGCCAATCTTCAGGCCGGCCTTGGCCAGCGCCTTGTCGGTCGCGAACAGCGGCTCTTCCAGCATGATCACCGGATCGCCGGCGGTCACGGTCAGGGTGTGGATCCGGGCCAGCGGGGTCAGGTTGTAGCGCTTGAGCGCTTCTTCCGAGACGACCAGCGCGGCCGAGGCACCGTCGCAGATCTGGCTGGAGGTCGCCGCCGTCAGCGCGCCGCCTTCCTGCAGCAGCTTGACCCCGGCAATGCCTTCTAGCGTGGCGTCCATGCGGATGCCTTCGTCAATGGTGTGCCAGACCTTGCCTTCGGGGGTTTCGATCTCGATCGGCACGATCTCGTTCGTGAAAGCCCCGGCCGCGGTCGCAGCCTTGGCGCGCAGGTGGCTGGTATAGGCAAACTGGTCGAGCTGATCCTTGGTGAAGCCGTGCTTCTTGACGATCATCTCGGCGCCCATGAACTGCGACCAGGAGACGCCGGGGTACTTCTCTTCCAGGCCCGGCGACTTGTAGTTCCCAAGGCCCTCCTTCATGTGGAAGATCGCGGTCGAGCCCATCGGCACGCGGGTCATGCTTTCGATGCCGGCGGCGATCACCACGTCCTGGGTGCCGCTCATCACGGCTTGCGCGGCAAATTGGATCGCCTGCTGCGAGGAACCGCACTGGCGGTCGATCGTCACCGCCGGGGTTGATTGCGGCAGCAGCTTGGAGGCGAGCACGGCGTTACGGCCGACCTGCCCGGCCTGCTGGCCGCCCTGGCTGACGCAGCCCATCACCACGTCTTCAACCGCATTGGGATCGATCCCGGTGCGCGCAACCAACGCATCAAGCGTCGCAGCGGCGAGATCGACCGGGTGGACCCCGGCCAGGCGGCCACCACGGCGCCCGCCAGCGGTGCGCACGGCATCAACGATATAGGCAGTAGCCATCGATCCGATTCCTTCTTTCTGCAAAACCTATTTAATCGATCGATTAAGGTGGCCCCGCCGGAGCGTCAAGCGCCCATCGCGCGTTGAGGCCTGCGGGCAAGGCGGCGGGCCGCGCAGCCGTGTTGTAAAATGACAACAGCGAGGGGGAAACCTGTGCTTGACCTTAATTCGAAATTGCATCGCTGGACGGGTTATTTCAGGAAGCCCCATCCGGTCCCGCAGGGGGCCAGAAAGGTGAGACCCTCTCCAAAGGGCACCTGACTTCGCGCTGATCCGGCCATTCTGCCGGGTCATGATCAAGGGGCTAACACATGAAGTTCTTCAGCAAGTCTGCGCTTTACCGCGCGACCAGCCTTGAAAGCGCCGCCATCGCGGTTGCTATGCTGGGTGTGGCGAGTGTCGCCACGCCGGCCTTCGCGCAGGATGCTGCGCCGCAGGCCGCCGAATGCGCCGATGAAAATGCCAATGGCGTTTGCGATTCGGAAGAAAGCGGTCAGATCGTCGTTACCGGTTCGCGTATCGCGCGCCCGACGCTCAGCTCGCCCGTTCCGCTGACCTCGGTCTCGGTCGGTGAACTCACCGAAACCGGCGACGTCTCGCTGGGTGACGCACTGAACGACCTGCCCTCGCTGCGTTCGACCTTCAGCGCCGGCAACTCGTCGCGCTTCATCGGCACCGCTGGCCTCAACATCCTTGACCTTCGTGGTCTCGGCACGCCGCGCACCCTGGTGCTGGTCAACGGCAAGCGCCACATCACTGCTTCGCCGGGCGACTACCTGGTTGACGTCAACACCATCCCGGTCGACCTGCTTGAGCGCGTCGACATCGTGACCGGTGGTAACTCGGCCGTCTACGGTTCGGACGCCGTCGCCGGCGTTGTGAACTTCGTGCTGAAGCGCAACTTCGAAGGCCTGAACTTCCGCGGCCAGGGCGCGATCTCGTCGCGCGGTGACCGTGGCAACTATTTCGTCTCGGGCACCTGGGGCAAGAACTTCGCCGATGGCCGCGGCAACGTCGCGATCTCGGCTGAATATGCCAAGGCCGAACCGCTGTACTTCTACCAGCGCGATGACATCACCGGCGCCCTCACCGGCCGCTGCCAGTTCCAGATCGTGGAACCGACCGGTGGCGAACCGGGCGGCACCGACGGCATCAACGATACGGCCTTCGTCTGCGGCGTCAACAATGCGGCCCTCAGCGATGCCGGCACCATCGGTGCGCTTGATCCGGCCACCAGCCCGACCCGTCGCTACCTGCGCTTTAACAACGCTGGCGACCTCTATGCCGATACGCCGACCCTGTCCTATGCCCCGGTGGGCTCGGGCAACCAGATCGGCGGCAACGGCTCGACCCTGCGCAACACCGGTGTGATGGCTGCTGGTACCCAGCGCTTCGCCTTCAACTTCCTGGCGCACTATGACATCAGCGACGCGTTCCGTCCCTATGTCGAAGCCAAGTATGTCCACGTCGATGCTTTCGGCGAAGGTCAGCCGAGCTTCTTCCAGGGTTCGCTGAAGGGCTTCTTCGCCACCACCAACGCCCAGTTCGCTGCGATCAACGAACTGAGCTGCAGCAACGGCTTCCTCTCGACCCAGAACCTGACTCAGCTGCAGGCGACCGGTCGCTGCCTGACACCGACCAGCACCTTCACCATGTCGCGCTTCAACGTTGACTTCGGTGGTCGTAGCGAAGACCACAACCGCAAGACCTTCCGCATCGTCGGCGGCGTCGAAGGGACCTTCAACGACGACTGGAACTACGAAGTCTCGGTCAACTACGGTCGCTTCGAAGCCGATGTCGCTTCGCAGAACAACCTGCTGCTCTATGACGTCAACGGCAACCTGGACGGCTTCCTGCTTGCCTCGAACGCCGTTGTTGCACCGGCTGGCTTCACTGGCACCAACTTTGCCACCAACGGCACTGGTCAGCGCGTGATTTGCGCCATCAACGCAACCACCAACGTTCGCCCGGACTGCGTCCCCGTGAACATGTTCGGCTTTGGCAAGTCGAGCGCTGCTGGGCTGGACTTCATCCACTCGGACGGCGTTCGTCAGGAACGCGCCGAATCGCTGAACTTCCTGGCCAGCGTTTCGGGTGATAGCTCGCAGCTGTTCGAACTGCCCGGCGGTCCGATCGGCTTCGTGCTTGGCGGCGAATACCGCGAAGACACCGCGTCGAGCGTCTGGGATCCGCTGGTTGCCAGCGGCGCCACCTTCCTTAACAAGCTGGCTCCGTTCAACCCGCCCAAGGTCACCGTGAAGGAAGCCTTCGGCGAACTTGACCTGCCGCTGCTCAAGGACATGCCGTTCGCCAAGGAACTGTCGGTTCGTGGCGCTGGCCGCGTGTCGGACTACAACACCCGTGCCGGCACCGTCTGGGCGTGGAACGTTGACGGCATCTGGGCACCGATCGAGGACATCCGCTTCCGTGCGGCTTACGCGGTTTCGGTCCGCGCGCCGACGCAGAGCGACCTGTTCGCGGCCGGTTCGCAGAACTTCGCCTTCATCGCCGACCCGTGCGACAGCAACAACATCACCGGCAACCCGAACCGCGCCGCCAACTGCGCCGCGGCCGGCGTCCCGACGGTGCACAATGCTGCCTCGGCCGCGGCCTGCGCGACCACTGCCTTCAACGGCGCGGTCGGCTCGCCCTGGCGGAACTGCACCGCGCTCACTTCGAGCACGCCGTTCCAGTCGGGTGGTAACCCCACCCTCAACTCGGAAAAGGGTAAGAGCCTTACCCTGGGCGTGGTCATCGAGCCGCGGTTCATCCCGGGCCTCAACCTCACGATCGACTACTACCGGATCAAGGTTGAGAGCGTGATTTCGGCCCTCGGTGCCCAGCAGATCGTCAACCTCTGCTACGACACCGCTGGCGGGATCACCAACCCGTACTGCGCCACCGTCAACCGCAATGGTTCGACCGGTCTGTTCGTCGATCCGGCCGTTATCGCGGGCGGCATCAACTTCGCAGCGCTGAAGGCCGACGGTATCGACATCGACCTGTCGTATCGCAAGACCTTCGACAACGGCCACCGCCTGTCGGTGCGCGGGATCGCCACTCGGGTGCTGAAGCGTGAGAACTTCACCAACCCGCTGTTCCCGCAGGAACCGAACCGCATCAAGGACGAGCTGGGCGACCCGAGCTGGGCGGCCAACTTCAACATCAACTATGACTTCGGTCCGATTGATGTGTCCTACACGGCGCGCTACCTCGGCAAGCAGACCATCGGCACCTGGGAACAGCAGAATGCCTACCAGGGTATCTGCCCGACCAGCGGTTCGACCGGTTACACCGGCCGCACCTGCACGCCGAACACGCTGACCACCCTTGACCCGCAGAACCTCGATGCGTTCCCGCAGGTCTATTACCCGGGTGTGATCTACCACAATGCCCGCGTGAACTTTGAAACCGCCGACAAGAAGTACAGCTTCTACATGGGCGTCGACAACTTCACCGACCGCAAGCCGCCGCTCGGCCTGCTGGGCACTGCCGGTGGCGATCCGTACGAAACCTTCGGCCGGTTCTTCTACGCCGGTTTCCGCGCCAACTTCTAAGGCACGGTCCGCAAGGCAAAAGAGAGGGCGGCGAGACTTCGGTCTCGCCGCCCTTCCTTTTTGGGGCTCTGGGTCCCGATCAGGCCAGATTGAATTTCAGCGCGCCATCGCCCTCGTCGATCTTGACCGTGCTGCCATCGGGGATCTCACCGGCCAGCAACTGCTCGGCCAGCGGATCCTGCAGGTAACGCTGCACCGCCCGCTTCAAGGGCCGCGCGCCATAGACCGGATCATAACCGACCCGCCCCAGCCAGCGCTTGGCCGCGTCGGTCAGGTCGAGCACGATCTTGCGGTCCTTGAGCAGCTTGGCCACCCGGCCGACCTGGATCTCGACGATCGGCGCCATGTGCTCCACGCCCAGGCGGTGGAACAGGATGATCTCGTCCAGCCGGTTGAGGAATTCGGGGCGGAAATGCCCGCGCACCACTTCCATCACCTGCGGCTCGACGCTCTCGACGTCCTGACCTTCTTCCAGATTGGCCAGATACTGGCTGCCCAGGTTCGAGGTTAGGATGATCAGGGTATTGGTAAAGTCGACCTGGCGGCCCTGTCCGTCGGTCAGGCGGCCATCGTCGAGCACCTGCAGCAACACGTTGAATACGTCGCTGTGGGCCTTCTCGACCTCGTCGAACAGCACGACCTGATAGGGCCGGCGCCGCACCGCTTCGGTCAGCACCCCGCCCTCATCATAGCCGACATAGCCCGGAGGCGCGCCGATCAGGCGGCTGACCGAATGCTTCTCCATGAATTCCGACATGTCGATGCGGACCATTGCCGTGTCATCATCGAACAGGAAGCC